>Ga0182738_1000020_pt1 | contig 366489 bp, 321 predicted proteins | sample eDN5th30CBELigMG_FD_128876 | JGI IMG/M metagenome (GOLD analysis project Ga0182738, IMG submission 128876) | Enriched Miracle-Growth compost microbial communities from Emeryville, California, USA - eDNA 5th pass 30_C BE-Lig MG (version 2)... ...
GCAAATTGTCTAAAATAATCGCTCAAATTAATTAACGTCTTTTCTTTGACAATACAAGCCTGTGTTTGCTGTCTATTTTTATCCTTGGCAAATAGTAATATATTGGTATCTACTGTTGCTGTATCAAAGATTTGTGTTCCTCCAAAATCAATTAAAATTAAAGGATTGGTTTTTTCTGCAAAGAATTTCCGTAAACTTTCTCCATAAGCAGCACGCATCCATTTATTAGACGTTATGAATATAAGCAACCCTTGCTCTTTAAGGATTCTATGCCCTAATTCATAAAATAAACTGTAAATATCTCCTGTTCTGGCAAAGGTTTCATATCCTATTTTCTGAAGTGTATCACTTGCTTCTCCCATTTTCTGCAACTGGATATACGGCGGATTTCCGATAATCGCATCGAAACCTATAAAGTTTCCCTCCTCATCCAGAACTTCAGGAAATTCAAAACGCCATTCAAAAGCATTTTCGTAAATCTTATTGTTTTTGACTTCTTCAATAAGATCCTCAATTTTTTGAATTTTGGTTTCCAAATCCTTTTTGTCTTTCTGCTGTGCTTTGGTCAGGACGGTTTCAAAAAGTTGTTCGGTTTGGTATTTGGAAAAATATTCCGCTCTCAATTTGTTAAGCAAAACAATTTCTTTACTGTTTCTGTTGATTTCCGTTCTGAAATTAGTTTTGATTTCGTCAATCAATTTTTCAAGTTTCCATTTTTGCTCCTTATTGTCCGCATTCCGATAATCGGAAACTGCGTTTTTGTAATTATCAATGGAAATTTTACTCTTTTTCAGAGCGGTTTTCAAATCGCTATCTAAAGCAAAACGGCTAATAAGCGAATTACCGTTTTTGATATTAATATCAATGTTTGGAAGTGTTTCCAATTCGGTTGGTGTTTTGTAATAGGCATTTTTCAGCAATTCAATCCACAAACGCAAACGACAAATTTTTACCGAGTTTGGGTTAATATCAACACCAAACAAACAATTTTCGATGATGATTTGCTTTTCATGAAATAGCGTTTCCTGTACTCGTTGACTTTCTTTATTCTTTGGATTATATTCAAAAAGTTTTCCGTCTTCGTCAGTAATCACAAGTTCATCGTTTTCGACCTCGACGCTATATTCTTTCAGACGATTTCCAGTTTTGTCCTGCAGTATTTTCAAATCGTTTTTGACAGCAATCAATTCATTCAATGCAGAAACCAAAAAATGTCCCGAGCCTACCGCAGGGTCACAAATTTTAATAGAGTTTATGATGTTATTGGCTTCATTCCTGTCTTCGATTTTGTTATACAATTCATCAAATCTTTGCACATTCCAGCCATTTGTTTCATTGAATTTCTGTACAACGGTTTTGCGTAATGTTTCCCGGCACATATACATCGTAATCATTCCGGGAGTAAAGAAACTTCCGTCTTTGTAACCATTGATTTTTTCGAAAATCAATCCGAGAACCGAAGCATTGATAAGCTTTTTGTTTTCCTCCTGAATTTCTTCCGAACCCTCACTACTAAAATCATACGAATCCAAAAACTCAAAAAGATATTGCAAAGTGGTAAGTGTTCCCGTTCGTTTTTTACCTTGTTCGTCTTTGAGAACGGTTGAAGACAGTATCGGAATAATTTTATCATCTTTCAGATTACTGATAAATAAAGTCTGATGTTCAATCTCCGTAGGTTCAAAAAGTGAACTGTTCAGATAGGGAACTTTTTCATACAGTTTTTTTACATCTTCATTCCGCTCCGAAAATTCTTTTGCCAAAACCTGAAAAAACAAACTGTTCAAGTCGTCATATTCTTTGATTTTTTCCTTATTCAGAAAAGCATACGATTTATCTCCTTTGTGATATGTAATGAGTTGAGCTTCTAATAATTTCAGGAACAAAATTCGGTTTATCCAAGTGATATTAAGCGTTAAAGCAACACTAAACAAGCGTTCTTCTTTAGTCTCGCCATATAAAAATGCTTTGTCCAAACGGTTGAGTTTATTCAGACTATCGAGTTGAATAATCGTATCTTCGAGCATCGTTCCTAAATGTCGCTGCCCTTCTCTGTTCCTTTCAATCAGTCTTTTTCCCCCGTCTTTGGTTTCGATTAGTCCGATGATGTGCAGTAATTCTGAATAAAAACCTTTGTCAAGTGTATTGCTGTCATTAAGAAAAGGAAGCTTTAGCAAATGTTCTGGTGACAAAATTTTGTATAAAGCAATTAGCTGATTATCGTCTTCTCTATTACGGTTCGTTACTGTTTTCTCATAATCCCGTAAATCAAAATAGGCAAATTCGATTTCCTGCTCAATCTCTGAAATAAATGGTTTGGCAATTTCAGAATAGAAAATATCAGTTGTTTTCCCCGATAATCTACCTTTTTCAAAATCCTCAAACTGTTTAACAAAAGATTTATTTCGTGCAAATAATTTTTCAAAAACCGAAACATCAAAAATATACCATTCGTAAATATTAGTAATAACAAGATTTTTGATTTCCAGATTTTTACCTATAATTCTCTCTCTCAGAAAATATAAAACCAATTCCTGAAAAGCTTTTGCATTCAGGTTGTTTTTGGAAACCATTTCTGCCTTATTTCCGAATTTCTTCGCTTCAATGATTACCCCAACCGAAGTTTGTGAAGTATTTCCGTTATGAATAACTAAATCATTTCTACCTTTCGTATTGATAAAATGATTTTGTTTATAATACGTGTCTTTCAAAAAATCCGAAATCAGATTTTTGTGAAATTCTTCCGATTCCTTGTCATTAATTCTTTCTAAAAGCTGAATCAGATGACTTTTAAATAGCTCAATTTCATAGCGGTTAGGTTTTATTTTAAGAAAAGAACCATTTAGTGCTTTTCTTGGTTTGAGTAAAGATAGTTTCATTTATTTTTTATCTAAAATAAATGTGCAAACTACGGTTTTTATAGGTAAACTCAAAAATACATCTTTAAATTCATTGACCAGTAATTATAATTTTAGTTAATAATTTTGACCGCTAATTCTTTAAGGTCTGATTCTCTCCTACCCTTAATAGGTAATTAAAGACTACTATCATCATTATAAATTTTAAATGAAGTCACTTTATTGTTCAATTGATTCTTTTAATGACAATATTCACATAATTAGTATATTTGACAAGAAAATATTACGTGCTTAACGCATTGCTGCTTTCACAGAACTACGACATCTGATACTAAAGGCAAAGAATGTGTGCTGGCCGCCCTTTATGGGCGTGGCTGTGCCATTTGCCTTTTACGGTTGTCGTAGACCTTGTGATTGCGTGGTGCAGACCGCGCCTTTTTAATTATAATACTTAATCACAAAAATTACGACAATGAAAAAACTTATCTCTATTTTAGTTTTATTTACTTCTTTAGTCCTAACATCCTGTGCAACATCTAAAAGCTATGCTTTAGAAACACCCAAAATTAGAATAGAATCCTTTCCCAAAATAGGGGAAATTCACACAAAAGAATTAGGAAATTCTTTAGTTAGTGAGTTTTATGTTGAACAAGCAGAATTTATTGTTCTCAAACAAATTCCAAAAGCAAAATCATTCAATTTAAACTTTACAGAAGATAAATTCAAATTTCAAGGTTATGACAAAATGGGCAGGCTTTATTACAATAGCCTTTCCTCCGGTGTACTTCTAATGCCAAACAATAAATTAATGGCAATTCACTATACTCTGTCTGACCGCTTTGCAAAGTATCAATTAAAAGAACAAGTAGAATTTGAGAAGGTTTATGAAGACGTAGAATCAGAAAAAAACTTTGTTCAAGAATTTTTGTACAATGGAAAAAGCGGAAATACATTAAAATTTTCTTACAGGGAATTCAAGAATGACCTCATCCGTCCTGCTTTTACACAAGAATTACAATATGACATTTCTGAAAGTGACACAATTGGTTTTAAATCTCTTAAAATTCAAATAATTAGTGCTACAAATACAAATGTGCAGTACAAAATATTGAATTCTTTTTAATTTTCTGTTAATCATAGACATAACTTTCTTTTTAAAATAAATTTTATGAAAAAACTAACTTTCCTTTTATTAGGTGCTTTCCTTTTCGGGTCTTGCTCCTCTGATGATGATTCAAACGACGGTAAGTGCTGGGGGGCTTATTATGAAAAAGACAGCAACGGAAATATTCTTTGGGAGTTCAGAGTTAAACAAGATTGCTTATTGTGTGGAACTCATACATATTATGAATGTCCGGAGCCAGGAACCTGTGGGGATTATTACGGAGAACCCATGAACAACATTGTAGGTATTTGGGAATGTGATTAAATTTAAACAAATATTAAAACTTTAAATATGAAAATAAATGAATAACAGCTATTTAGCTCTATTTTTAGTCAGTTAATTTGTTGAGTCCTTTAAAGTTGATACTATATTCTTCTAATTTTTAAAAATGATTTTTTTTAATTCATCTAAGTTTAATAGATGCTTCATCGGAACATGAATATAGTTGTCAGACTATTCAATCAAGTATCTTTGGGAGTTCAACTCCCTTTTTTGATGAGACTCCAGATTATTAGAAAAAGCTCTCATAATAAATCATCTACTGGTCCTTTTTGTAAACAATATCCATTTTCTACCACCCAATACGTAAGCCAACTCTGTCATTATCTATATAAAGCCTTTGAGTTTGATCGGTATAGGATTCCAACAAGAGATTTTTAATATCATTTGTAATACCGTTTTTTGCAAAGTCATGAATTTTAAATGGCAGTATTAATTTAGGCCTATAAAATTCAAATATTTTTCGCTCCCGACTATGAGAAAATGGTAATTCGTCACGAAATAAATTCTTTAATGGTCTGTACCGTAAATCTATTTCATAGAATTTTTCTCCTTGGATTTCAATCGGCTTATAAGTGAAATGCTCGTTGTTCAAAAATTCTGATATAGTTCATCCAAAGATTTGATATTTTCACCAATACCCTCATAAGGATACTCCTTACTTCTATTGTGGTTTATATAGTTATATTTTTTGGCTTTAAGAAAATCGTTAATATGCTCATCGCTAAAGGAGTATCCTGATACAAAAATATTTTCCGATGTGCTCATTACTTTTTCGAGAGTATCAAATAAGGCACTAAACAATCTATCGTTTCTAATGATCTGTGTTTTATCAGTGCCGGTAATAAATTTAGGGACAACATCAAAGTTATAATCCTGAATTACTTCACCCGTTTGGGGATCAACCAATACCGACTTATGTTTCACATAATAATCCAATGTCAGGAAATAGTCGGATTCATCCGTCGGAATCCAGATGGCACCTTCTTTTTTATGGTGTCTAAATTGATAAAAATCTAAACTTCCATGTAATTTGTAGATCCTGATTGGTTTTTTGAATTCATTATCGAAAAAAGGCACGGGAACTCCCTCATAATGAATCGGAGACGACTCTTGATTAAATCCTTTGGAAAATTGCATTTCATTGATGGAAAGTAACCTTTCTAACAAAAGGTCGTGATTCAACGTAAAAATATCTACTTCGTCAAATATTCTCAAATAAGAAATGAAATTCTTATAGATCGCGACGAGTTCATCATCCGTTCTCGGGATTATTCTTAGAATGTCCCAGATCAGATAGTTTATGATCTCATTAACCTTTTGGAACTGCTTTTTTTCAAATGCAAATAAGTAGTTTTTAGAATAACTTTCCCCTTCTAGTAAATATGGACGATCCTTTGTTAATGAAGTTTTAGCTTTTTCAAAAAGATCCTCTACCCACTCTAAGTCCTTATACCTGTCGATTATGTATTGATAAAAATCTTCGTAGTAAACAAATTCGCCCCGATCAGAAACATAGGATTTGACAAACTCATCAAATACATAGGAATAGGCTAAATAATCAAAGTTTAGCCTTCCATTCCACAAATCAGCTTCCGGCTTATCATCGGCCCAGACCCATTCGCCGGAAGAAAAGGACAAAAGCTTATCCTTTAGATCTCTATTAAATTTTTCTGCAATATTCCAAGCTGTTGGCATTCCAGCATTTGCTGAAAATCCGGCTCCAAGCAATACGGTAAGATGTTTTGGCATATTTTGTCAGAGATATTTGGTTATCTAAATATAGATGAATTTATCAAAATTAAAACCTACAGCTCGATCGTTTTTATCAATACTTTATAGTTTACCGGTTCGATCAGCATTTTGTCTCTATATTTTGGTTGGAACATATCTTTTACTTTCCATATTTTGGGAAAAGCCGATTTTACTTCAAATACTATATAGAAATAGTAATTTTCAATGGACTTTGAGACCTCTAATTCATTGGAACTAATATAGAAACTGGTTCTACCAATTTTGGAAGTAGTTGTTTTTACTTCGATATATTTTGGTGTTCCATCCAATTCAAAAGATAAAATGTCATATCCATAACTGTCTGATATCAATGAAACCCGTTGTACTTTCTCAGCCAAATCTGTCCGTCCATTTCCTTTCAAAAACCTTACTTCTTCATCAAACACGAGCTTTTCACCTCTATCTCCTAATTTTCGAAGTCTACGGTTTTCTTGCTCGTAATCTATTTTCACTCTTTTTTTCTCATTCGATTTGTTTGAGTTTTTTGATATATCAAGAAAATCGAGATCAAGTTCAATAAATTCTGCTTTTTGATTAGTAGGAAATAAAGGAGTTCGGTAGTCAGCTAAGATGTCATTGCGATTTTCTTTCCGCTTTGGTGGTCTGCCAGGATATTCTGTATATAAGAAATTACCAAATAAATCCACACTCCAATTGACCATTATCGGGTCTTGATTCTTAAATTCTAGTAAGGCCTCTCTTTTTATGACGGGGTTTCTTTTTATCAACTCCTTGCTATCAATGTCTAACTGAATTAGAAAAAAGTCCAGGTGTTCATCTGAAAACACATTTAAATATCTTTCAGGATAATAAGAGGAAAGTATCTTTCCCTTAAACATAGTAGATAACTTATTAGAAACGATTTTCTTTATATCTTGTGATTTCCCGGCCTCTAGTAAACTCAAAATTTCATTTCTTACATTCTCAAAAGCCTGCAAATGATTATCTCCAAACTTCTTAGTATGTCTGTATTTGATTACGCTGTCTGATTTTCTCTGTCCATAATAAACTCCAAATTTGAAGGCTGTAGAGCCTATTATCTTCCCTAAACCATCTAATTGTCTTTCTAATGTATTGCAAAAGTTCGGGCGTTCTTTTGGTAAAGTTGTACCCGAAACAAACTCATCAATTTCCATTGATCTGATTTTCTTTTCATTAAAGAAATTAACAAACGAAATTCTCTGAGAATGCATTTTCTTCCTGCTTTTTTCTATATGTTCGATTTTAGCTTCGTAGCGAGCTTGCGCTTCTCTTAAGTCGTGGATATTCATATTTTTAGATTAGATGCTAAGTAATGAAGGTTACAAATAGTTTAACACCGATTTTGGCATACCTTTGTTGGCGGCAAGTGTTATTTATATCCATATATTATAAAAATTCCCTTATCCTCTTCATAGGGTATGTACAATTCTTTTAAAAGTTGTTCAAATTGTATTCTCCATTTTTTTAATCACTTTTTGTTAGGCTGTCTTTTCTTCCTTCAATCCAGTCATACATTGCTTTTAAGTTGGGAACATCTTGTAAGTATTTCAGATCCTCTTGCTCTAAAGGATAGAGAGCCAAAGTAATCTCAGAACCTTCATCCCTATATTTTTTATTCAAGTTTGTAATTACTTCCGAAATCGGGATTATAGGTAAAGGCAGCAGTGTTCCAAACATCCTTTCAGTATTACCAGTGTCAAGGTTGAAAATAGCTACCAAGCATTCAAGTCCCCTGTCGCAAATAAAATAAACTCCCGTCATTGACTTTGGATATGGAGGAGAAAACCAAAATCCCTCTGGATAAACTCGTTCTTCTGGCTTTATTAGCTGCTGTCGAACTACATCAAAACAGTTATCAAGAAGCAGGGAGTAACCGAACCGTTCAAACATCATCAAATATCCAGTTTTGAGAAGGGCGTATTCCAAGTTTTCAGGAATCACTCGGCTCTTCATAAACTGCATATCTATAATTTTGTGATGTTTGAGTTGTGTCACTGTCTTCTCTAACTTTTCAGGATGATTGTTCTTTTTGCTATAAAACATTGTCATAGTCCCGTCCTCTCCTACAGTTATCTTTCCTTGAAAAGTCTCACCATCAATATTTACCTTAACAGACGTTTCTGTTCCAGGAATAAATTTACCACTGTCAATCTCCCGAAGTCTTTCAGTTAAATGAAAATCTATTTTGTATCCAGCAGTATTGTTGCAAGACTTGCAAGTCAATGTATTTGCAGAGCCGCCTAGTGATTTTGGCGGAGCATCTTCAAGAGTTAATGGATCTTCTGAATTTAAGTCTTTGTGAGGCCGCAAACATATTGGACATAGATAAACGTCTTTGTCTCCAATCATGAAGTTCTTCTCAATAAGCAGATTTAAATTGTCCTTATACTTATCGAAAATCACTTGTCGCCTGTCTTCGCCTTTACTCATTGATCTGTAGTTTAACATTTCTGCCAAGGTTTGGTGGCTTTACGTTCTTGTGAGAATCGGAGAACTTTTACAGTTGAAAGTAAGCCTATCTAGCATAAAACACGTATTACAAGCCGTAATCTTTTGTGGTGAAAGAAGGAATTGAACCTTCATCTATCCCTTGGAAAGAAAATTTCCACGTTTGCTTTCCAAGGGGATGCTTTACCTGTTAAGCTATTTCACCAAAATTTAATTCTTCATCTTTATCGTCTGCTAAAATAATATCAAACTCATGTCTACAATATGCTTTAAATTTCCTTATACTTCTTTTTACCCCCCAGCTTTTTATCTCTGATTTATTTCTTGATTTAAATTCTGTTTCTAAAGTCTTGATGATTTTGTCTTCTCCAATTTTGTGGCAAACAATTACATCAATTTTTTCTGCTAACAATCTAAAGATATTTATAAAATCGAAAATATCTTCTTTTGAAAATGTTTGAGTGTCTTCGTCATGAAAATTCAATCCAAAGAGTCCGTTCGTTAACCTATTTCGCCAAAACTGCTGTAAGGTATTTCCTTTGTTTCTTATAATATCAGCTAACTCACCCTTAGATTGTCCGCCGCTGTGAGTAATTCTATTTCGTCTGAGCCTAAGGTAATCAAATGTCCAAGTTTCATTTTGGTCAAAACTCAAGGAAGTGTCAATGCTTAAATGTTTAAAAACATCATCAGGGATTCTCTCTTTAACTTGCAAATTAGGTAGAGTACTGTTAGCTTTTCTAGCAAATTCATAAAGCGTTCGCACATAGACTTCAAATTCAGAATATGCTAATAAAAAAAGACTCTTAAGTATGAATTCAAATGTGCTCTGATGTGAAGTATTCAAATGGTCAAGCTTAACGTTAAACTGATTTGAGTTAACGTTTGCAGAATAAATCTCTGTCGTAAGTTTATTTTTTTGCTGAATTAATTTGTCGTTGTTGTCTATGTGAAACTGTTCCCAAACAAAAATATAATGGGATAAACAATTGTTCAGTTCCGAGAGTTCTTTCTTAAAATATGTTAGTTGCTTACTTCTCATTTAATCTATTATTATGGTTATTATCCTGCGAACTAGCAAAAGCTTAGACGAAAAGCCCTGAAGGAACCTTCATGGTTGAACATCAATCCGACTGACACCAACTCCCTTGGTAGCTTTTTATATTAAAAGTGCAAGTTCTGTTGGGGTGATTTTTTTAAAATTATATTCTTTTGATAAAATTTCCACATTTTTATCACTTAAGATTGAGTTTGATCCAGCTTTTTTGGCTGAATCATTTGTACAAAAGTAGTCCCCATCTATTGCGATATGACATGCTACAGAATCACCATCAGCCCATTCCGCTACAGCTTTTGCAATAACAGAATTTTCTGAATCAGGAGCTGACCCAAGTCCATTAAACCATCCATTGGTTCCATATTTTTCACCTAACTTTTCAATTTCATAAGATCCAGCTTCGAGTGATTTGATTCTTGTTCCAACTTCAAAAACTTTATCTAAATATTCTGAAAGTTCTTTTCCTTTCATTTCGTATTTTAGGGATTCGATTTCCTTATTCGTTATACCGCCAATTCTTGGGAGATGGATAATATTAAACCCTAATTTTGAAGCGTCGGTAAAGTGTTCTTTGAGAAACTCATTTAAACCAGGATGAGCGTTTTCGTCTGAACCCATTATAAAAGAAATCTTAATTGCACCATTTTCACCTTCCTGTACCTTAGTTTTAACATCCGAACTGTAATTTTTAAAGAATTCTTTTCTATCTCTTTTATTTATTGCTTCTAAGGTGAAAATGGTTTCAGACAAAAAAGGTTTTATGACATTACTATCAATTGCATTTCTAATCTTGATGTAATCATTTATAATTGGATCCTTTGGAAAATTGTTTGGAGTCGCAATTTTTCGCCAGACATTTGAATCGAAGGTTACTTTCATAAATTAAGACTTTGGTTGTGATAAAATTTCTGCAAACTTATAGGTTGACAAAAATTATCATTTGTAATTGGTTATAGCTGTTTGTTTTCTTTTGTTTTAGCCTAGCTAAAATACAAAATTATATTAACTAATCTTATGCCTTGGCAATCCGGTCTCTTGCTCCTGTGATTGGTGGTTAATAAGTGTCGTTGTAAAATATCCAATTAAGCTTAAAATTTTCTTTTGCTTCGTATTCTTGTATTTTTTGCTTTAGTGGTTTCCTGTGTTCCACTCCACAAATAAAAAGTGCTTTGTCGAATTGATATTGTTTACTGTAATTGTAAATATTTCGTAGCATTTCGTTTTCACGTTTGTCGTGAAGCAATTTTTCAGTTTCATGGTCACTTAATAACTTTACATTGTTTATTTCTGATAAAACGGTTTCTTCAATTATCTGTATTTTATCCAACATTTCAACACACTCATTGCTATTAATAAAAGAATAACCGTCTTGATTAATCTTTAATAATATTTGATGCCATAATTCACGATACTCATTATTGGTGTCCCAAATTATTTGTGCATCACTCAATACATCGGTTTCATTTATTGGATAAGCATCAAATGGGTCAAGTTCTTTTTATTATCATATTTTTTTGACAAAATTCCCGCTAAGTCTTTTATATATTATTTATTTACAGAAACTCTTTATTGCTCAATTATATTAGCCTGGATGAATGAGGTTACTGTTCATAATTTAGTTAAAGATATAGAAAAATTACAATGGCGGAGCATCATCTATCAAGCTACGATTAATGTTTATTCTGTCAGCCTATTTATTTGTCTAACAAAATTTGAATATTTTAACTCGTCTTTTTTTATTATGTCAATATCTGTCCAGCCACCTTTGGTTTTAGTCTGAAATATTAACCAAGAGTCTTTGCCGTTATAGACCAACCGCTTATCTTGCTTTTCGATCAACCAAGAACCAAATGCTTTGTCGTTGTATTCTTTACTCTGAATGTCTGTATCGCCTAATTTTTGAATAGAGAAGTCGTAAAGAAATAAATTCCAGTTTTTTGAAATTTGCTTCTCAATATCAAATGCGTTACCAACTGCTCTTTCAATTGTTTCGTCTGTTGCATTGTCAACCAATTCTGCTTTACGTCCAAAAGTGTCAGTAAGTGTCACCTTAAAAACACCATTTGAAATTTCGTCAATATTTATTGTCCAACCTGGAATTGATTTCTTATTCATACGGTCGTCTTAACATTACACATAACTTGCGGATTAGCGAAGGTTTATCATTTGCAATCGGATGTTATTTGTTTCAGCTTGACGAAAATACAAAATATATCTACTAACTGTCTAACGTTATTTTTTCATCATCTTATACCTCGGTAACCCGATCTCATGTTCCTGTGGGTAAGGCTTACGATGGGTCATGCTGACATCCTCTTTGATCTGCCTATATGTAATCGTATGCCCGCTCTTTGTCATGCAAATATCGGGGATCAGGAATGAACGGCATTTTTGCCATCTTATGTATGGTGACCGTCGGGAAATAGTAGTCAACTTCCACCCTTCCCAAGAGCAGATAACATCCACCACCTTGGAATGGGTATTTTTCCAGACAGCCCGTAAAATGTGCCATATCGAAATAATCACCGTTGCGGACTTGTGTCTTAATTGAGCAATTTTATCCTTATAATTTATAAAACACTAAACCTCAACAATAGCGCTTTCCAAACGATAGTCAAATTGAAAACTCCGCTATCTCTTCTAATGTTTCATCTGAAAGTTTATCATAATTAAAATTACCGTCTGCTTCAAGTGAGTTTTCCATATCTTCCAAAGCTTCCAGCGAGAATTTACTATAATCATAATTTGGTTTTTCTTCAATTATAGCAGAATGTTCAATCTGACTTATTTTAGGAAGAATATAAGGAAGCAAACGGACAATAAAGTCTAACCGCTCCTTTGGCGAGATTTGTGTTAAATATTTCTGTGCCTTCTTCAATTCATCATCTATAATTGTTGATATGGCCTCTTTCAACTCAACCGTATTACGATTTTTAGCTCCTCGAGGCCTTCCCTTTGGATTTCCACTTTGACCTGGTTTGAATTTAGTATTAGTATTTGATTTCATAATATCTGTATTTTACCTGTTTTTTACAGGAGATTAATATTTTATTTGGGTTGACAGGTTGACCGTTGATAAACCTCAGAACTCTATTATTAGAGAGATTTTACTATTTTTTCTGTCAATCAACATTTTTTCTATCTTATTATTTTTAATCTTAGTGGTTGACAATCATTTTTTGCTCGAACCCTTTATAGGGAACATTTACATCATTTGTCAACCGTCAACCTGTCTATACTTTTAAAACCTTACTCACATATTGTTTGCTAATTTTTAATATTCTTGCAATCTCACTAACTGTAATTCCTTCATTTGATAGGAATAAAATGACATCCCTTTTTGAAATTTTCGTATTGCTCCTAAATATTTTACTGTAAACTTTCAGAGCTGTTACTCTAAAATACTCAGTAATTTTTAACGCTGCGTTCATGGAATCCCCATTAATTTGAGAGGGTTGGTTCTTATTGTCTACAATTGACATTCCGTGAATTACAATTGCTAACCTTAAAGCTATAACATCCAATTTTCCATAAACTCCTTTAAGGTATCCAGAATCCTCTCTATTACTCCTTTCCGCATTGGTATCATACCACTTAGCATATAGCATCTCAGCATCATTAGAAAGTGTTAATTTAACCTCATCAATAGTGTCAAGGTCTGCAAGAAGTTTATTGAATTTTAATAAACTATTTTCAGGTAGTTTATTAGTGCTATAAGGTTGCTTATCAGATAAATTGGGGTAAACAAAAATCATCCTGCTAAGAAAACCATTTTCAGCTCTGTTATCTTTTGCTAAATCTTTTAAGATGTCGGGTTGGATGCCCCCACAAACATAAATTGCTGGGTTAGAAATCATAATTGGGTCTTTGCTCGCCCTGTTTATAAGCATAGGCAGTCTGTAAAATGCTGATAACATCGTAGATTGCTCACCAGATTTTGAATATCTTCCGAAATCATCAACCCAACCTTTTAATTCATCTCTCTGAATGCAAATTCCTCTTTCATTTATTGTATGAGCGTTGTAGAGCGATTCAGGTGTATAATCGTTAATCAGATATTGAAAAAATTCAGGTTTAGAAATAGCTTTATCTTGCAACGATTTTTCTTTTTTAGTTAGTGAATCGAATTCATTGAATATAGAAAGATTTGATTTATATTCTTGGTAGGCTTCTTTATCCCGGTTAATAAAATAACCCATACAAGTTTTTAGAGGTTCAGTCTTACCACTCGAAACATTTCCGACAATGGACATCCATAGCAAAGGGATATTATCATATTTTCCTTTTAGCTCCATTCTAGTACCGATTGCAAAAGCAGAAGCAAATAATACGCTGGCAGCGATATAATCTCTGGGAATATTATAAGTTTCTACATATTCATTTATGAACTTTTGGAGATGTTTTGGGAATCCATCGATTGGTAATAAAGGCATTTCATCAATAACAGTTTCAAAATCATCAAAGGGTGTATCAATATCGAACCGTTCCGTGTTATGATAATCTTTATTGCGATACATGGATTTTACAATGGATTTAATTTCAGCTTCTGTAAAATCACTTTCTTCAAAAACCAATAGAGATTCGGTAGCGTAGTTTTTTGGGACTCCGAATCTATTATAGGCTGCTGCGAGGTGTGAGATATACGTATTACGATTGCCGTTTACAAATTCCATTTTCTTATTCAGCCATGTGATGAGGTTATTCGAGATAAAACCATAATCTTTTATTCCTGAATTCTTTTCTGATTTTTTATTCGGTTCATAAAGGTAAGTATCAGTAAAGAAGTCATCCAATATTTCAGCATCAGGATTGAACACAGCTTCAGAATCATGCGCAATAAAGCAAGCCCTCGCAACATCCTTACAAGCATCATCTATTTCGATGCCTATTTCCATTTCATAAAATCTTTTTAGGGCATTGAAATAGTCCAAATGGTTGGCTACGTCAATATTTACCCTATAAGTAACTTTCAACCCTTGTCCACTCGGACTTCTAAAGAGTAATGCAGGGCATAATTTCTGGATAATTAAATCTTTAGTAGTATTAATATTTTTTAAATTATCAAGGTCTACACAAATCAATCCAGAATGAGAAATTAACCCTTTTGAGTTTCTTTTATTGAATAGTCCGCTAAATGTAACATAGTCTAATTTTGACGATTTGATTCTGTTCCGAGTTATTTTATCCTTTGTGTTTTGAACAAGTTCAGTAACGTTTTTGTATTTGTTACTGACTATCAATTTATTGATACCCGATAAATCAATTGATGTTTCCGGAATAACATTTTTAACTGGGGCCTTAAAAAAAGAGAATTGATTCATGGCTTTTCATTTTTAACAATAGAATAAAATACGGTTCGACTTCCACGAATTGGCTTTCATCATTATTTCATTTTATGTTTAATGTTGTTAATCTTTTCCGATAAAGATTCGTTGAGGTCTGCGGACTTGTATAAAACACGGTTTCCGACTTTTACAGCGTTCAGGATCCCTAAACGTGTATAAGTATCCAGCGTGGTTAATGAAATATGAAGTTTTTCCGCTGTTTGTATCCGGCTATAAAATTCCGGTGTTCCAATTGCCTGCGATTGATGTTCATTTTTTAGTGCAGAAAGCATCTTTTCAACTACCTTCTCAGCTATACTCTCGGTAAACCTATCAGGGTCAATAGGTGACAAAACTAAATTGTGCATATTAATTGTTTTTAATTTTGCACAAAGTTTTTTAAGGATTGTTGTTAGGGATTTTCCTTTGTTTCCCTTTCATTAAAAATCAATCAATTATATTTTTTTGCTTTAAGTATGCTTCCAATTTTTGGGAATCTGGGGAGAGTTCTAAAACTATCTCACGCCAATTTTGAGAAATATGCTTTAATTCTCGCGTATTATTTCTGTCACATTTTGCTATTTCCCGAACCACTTTTGTAAAGGATGTCTTTCCGTATATTGATATCCCCAATTTATCTATTTCAGTTTGAGCCAATCCGCCATCACTTGTAGGAAGTTGTTTACCTTCCAAATCTAATTCGAAAAGATAGGATAAAGCACAGTGTTTTGCAGTATAATTACGTTTTTTATTTGCCTGATTCGATTTCCCTTCCGTTTCATTCTCCAAAAATTCCAAAATCAAAAAACAACGGTCAAAGACTTGTTCCGGGTCTTTAAATACGCTTGGATATTCACTTTTGATAAAATCAATCTCTATATCTTTTTCAAAGATATAGTCTTCTAATAATTTATCAGAAGGAGGATTTTTAATGTCAATCTCAACTCCATTTCGCAAATAATGTAAAACATCTTTCAGCCATGAATAATACTCTTTTTCTTTAAGACGAACAATTGAATTTATATTGCGTATATTTTGCTTATATTCTGAAATGTAGTCGTTAGGATTCTGATTAAAAACATTGTAATTCAATGGAGACTTATAATGTGATTCCGCTTCTGTGATATGTCTTTCTATATCTTTATAACTTTTCACAAACTTACTTCCAATCTCATTAATAATTTTGCTTCTATTTTTTTTCTTCATAAATCATCTATTGATGTCATATTTTAGGGCAATTTTTTTCAAATTCATTTATAAAAATCTCATTTTTCTAACACGAATCAAGAAACGTGTTAAGTTTTTTCCATTTTCTTAACTTATAATTTTTTCAATTGTTATAAAACTTTTAGTGTTCTGGTTCTGTTTGAGGTGGCAAAAGGGTAATTTAAATAATTTATTCATAAAGCATTCATTTTAATTATTTTAGCCGATTTATTTTCTTTTTCTGTAGCATTCTTCTTTTGTTTAGCGACTTCAAAAGCCCTATTCAATATATCCGCTTTTTGTTTGTCATCCAGTTTTACGTATGTTTTCAATGCTTTTACTGTCGTGTGTCCAGTCGCAGTTGTCAATGTTTCCAAGTCTATCCCTTTGGCGTGGTTCAAGGTCACAAACGTACGTCGCGCTGTGTGTGACGTGACCAAACTATGGCGTGGTACATTTACTTTCTTTTCGATATTTCCGACAAATTGAGTAGTTTCCTGCAACCTTTTGAGCGTGTCGCATTGTTGGGTTAGCTCTTTCAGGTATTCATTAAATTTTGGCTCTGAAATTGGTTTGGGTAAATTGTATTGGTATTTCTCAAAAATTTGTTTTACCTCATCGAAAAAAGGAATGGTAACATTGGATTTTACTTTCTGTTGATTTATGATGATATATTTCCCGTCTTGGATATGGTTTTTGTTCAAACGCATGAAATCGGAAAAACGTAATCCAGTGTAACAACCAATCAAGAATCTATCCCGGACTTGTTCAAGTCTTTTATTTTGGGATAAATCTAAAGCTTCAATTTCGTTGAGTTCTTGCTCTGAAAGAGCAATTTGGTTACCCGGTCTATCTTTGGTAAGGAATTTAGAGAGATTGATATTTAATTTATTGATATACCCTGAATCCAAACCGTACAATAAAACGGTTTTGATAAATTTTAATTTTCTGTAAATAGTACTTGGTGCATATCCTAATTCTATTTGAAGATATTTGACAAATTTGTTGCGAAAATCCATATTGATATTTTCAAACTGGATTTGCTGTTTGTGTTTTTTTCCAAAATCAATTAGGCTTTGTTTTGCCTGCTCGTACTTTGTAGCGGTAGATTCGGTGTTTTCTATGCGTTTGGTTTCAATGTACTCATCAAAGGTTTCCAAAAAGGATTTAGGGCGTTTGGTTACGAATTGTGGTATCTTATCAAAATATTCTTTATTGAAAATATTTCTAATTTCTTCCTGAGTAGGTTTACGGTTATAATCCTGAATATACTTGTCAAACAATCTGGAAATAGTATTTTCCATTTCGTTGAGGTTCTTATTAGTTTTAGCATAATCCGGATTTTTCGTAGTTTCCTTTGCCCGTTGCTTATCAGAATTCCATAAATCTGGCGTTAACTTTTCCTTGGTATAAATCTTAACCCTTTTATTATCATATCTAAAATACAAATAAATATAATTTTTGGCTGTATCCAAATTGAATGTAACAGAATGTTTTGCCGTCTTTGTAGTAGTATCCATTGCTGAAATCTTAATCGGTTTCAGCAAAGATAGACATTAAATAAATTGGGGACGTTTTTGGGGACGTATTTTTTAACCTTAATTAATTTTTCTTGATTTTATTTTGATCTATAATAATCATAAATAATTGATAAACAATAAACTTAAAACCAATCTAAAATTAGATAAAAATAAAAATAGTGGAGCTGGCGGGATTCGAACCCGCGTCCAAACAAGCAACCTATGCGCTTTCTACATGCTTAGTTTGTTATTGGTTTTCGATTGCAGCCCGGGAACAAACACCCTAACCGCAACTTAGTTCCTTAAATTTCGACAAAACTCCGGAACTCCGTTTTGTCTATCCTCACATTGCTGTGCCTCTGAATCAAACGCCGTAAGGAAAGGTCTTTGAGAGACATTTAGCTTCCATACCTTGTACGGAAACGCCAAGATCTACTATAATTCGATCAATTAGGCAGCTAAAGCGTAATTGTTGTTGCCAGTTATAATTTGAAGTGCCTGATTAGCGTGAGTACACAACATTTCACGACATGCTTACATCATCCATTGACCTTGCTGTCAAAACCGGTCAGCCCCATAATTTCAAATAACATTTCGAGCCTGCAAAGGTACGAATTTCAATTTGAAACTCCACTAAGTCGAAGATTTGAAAATGTTTGCCGATTTCTTTCTAACTTTACAAACTTTAAAAGACTTTACATACTCGTTATGGGCATCATCATTAACGGATTGACCAAAAATTACGGAAATCAAATTGCGCTTGACCAGGTTTCATTTTCTATCCGGGAAGGAGAAGTTGTAGGATTATTGGGCCCCAATGGAGCTGGAAAATCTACGCTGATGAAAAGTGTTACCGGGGCTATAATTCCTGATTCGGGTGAAATTAAGATCGATAAATTTTCTGTACTCAGTCAACCCGTTCAAACAAAAAAATTAATCGGATTCTTACCTGAAAATAACCCTTTATACCACGAAATGTATGTCCGCGAATATTTAAAATTTGTAGCTGACATCCGAAACGAAAAGAAAGAAAGAATCGAAGAAGTCATTAAAAAAGTAGGATTAACACCCGAAAGTCATAAAAAAATCGGGCAATTATCAAAAGGATATAAGCAGCGTGTTGGGCTTGCACAGGCAATTTTGTCAAATCCTGATATCCTGATTTTAGATGAGCCTACCAACGGTCTTGATCCTAATCAAATTCTGGAAATCCGTGAAGTCATCCGGGAAATAGGAAAGAGCAAAACCGTGATTTTATCTACCCATATCATGCAGGAAGTAGAAGCGCTTTGTTCGCGTGTAATTTTATTAAACAAGGGGAAAATCGTTTCGGACAGCCCGATTGAAGAATTCAAAGGTCAATACAAAAGTTTGGAAGATGCGTTCCACCAGTTGACGGTTTGACGTTTCTATAAAAATTCCGAAACCGCCACCGCGACCTTTTCCCCATCCATTGCAGCAGAAATAATTCCTCCGGCATATCCTGCTCCTTCGCCGCATGGAAACAGCCCTCTGACTTGTGGGTGCTGCAAATCATCATTATTTCGTGGAATTCTCACAGGCGATGAAGTCCGGCTTTCCGTTGCCAAAACAATTGCCTCTTCTGTATAGTAACCTTTCATTTTCTTTCCGAATGACTCAAATCCTCTCCGCATGGAAGCATAAACTTCTATCGGTAAAACACTGTTCAACTGGGCTGAATTTGTTCCCGGCAGGTACGAACAATCAGGTAAGCTCTGCGAAACCACACCCTTTACAAAATCAGTCATCCGCTGTGCAGGGGCAACAAGTTTTCCTCCGCCCGCATTCCATGCTTTTTGTTCGACCATTTTCTGAAATTCCATTCCTGCCAGGGGCCCTGTAAAACCATAACTTGCAAAATCTTTTTCATTCACCGTTACCACCATTCCGGAATTGGCAAAAACCCCATCGCGTTTGGAAGGCGACCATCCGTTTACGACCAATTCTCCTTCGCTCGTACTTGCCGGGGCAATGATTCCACCCGGGCACATACAAAACGAAAACACACCTCTTCCCGCTTCCTGACTCACAACCGAGTAAGCAGCCGCCGGCAATAATTCGCTCCGGTCTTCAGTCGGTAAGCAATGGTATTGAATGCTGTCAATCAATCTTTGTGGATGCTCAATCCGAACGCCCAAAGCAAAAGCTTTGCTTTCAATCAGAATATTTTTGTTATTTAATAAATGAAAAATATCACGCGCTGAATGCCCCGTTGCAAGAATCAATGCGTCGGATTTCAGGTCGTATTCATCATTGATCCTGACACCTTTCAGCTGGTTCTCTTCAATTAAAATATCGGTTAGCTTGGAATTGAACAAAACCTCACCACCACACTCAATGATGGTTTCCCGCATTTTGGCAATGATTCCGGGCAATTTGTTGGTTCCGATGTGCGGATGCGCTTCTTGTAAAATCCTTTCCGTTGCTCCGAAATAATGAAACCATTGCAGGCTTTTCAAAATATTACCCCGTTTGGTGGAACGGGTATATAATTTTCCGTCGGAATAAGTTCCCGCACCGCCTTCTCCAAAACAATAATTCGATTCGGGATTCACGATTCCCTCTTTGTTCATTGCTGCCAGGTCACGTCTGCGTTTCCGAACGTCTTTTCCCCGTTCTATGATGACGGGTTTCAGTCCTGATTCGATCAGCCGAAGCGCAGCAAACAAGCCTGCCGGTCCGGCCCCTGCAATCAGAACGGGTTTTGCGTTGGAAACATTTTGTAAAGGAGAATCAAACGCGAAAGCATCTTCAAACGGTTCGCCTACAAAAACATTCATCTGTAACTGGTAAACGATGTTTCGGCTGCGGGCATCCAGCGACTGACGCAGGATTTGGTACGCGTTGATTTCATCTGGTCTGACTTTTAAAGCTTGTGCCAAGTAACTTTTCAAAATTGTTTCATTTGAAAAATCCTGTGGGGAAATTCGGATGGCAACCTGTTTGGGCATGAATGCAAAAGTAATTATTTCGTTTCAAGTTCAAAGTTCAAAATCTGAGGTTTTTGATGATTTAATTTTAAGATTGAAATACCCTATCTTTGCACGAAATTTTTAGCATCCAAATTTATGAAATGTGGAATTGTCGGCTTGCCGAATGTGGGAAAGTCCACCCTTTTTAACTGTTTGTCAAATGCCAAAGCGCAATCAGCAAACTATCCTTTCTGTACAATTGAGCCCAATGTAGGAACGGTTTCTGTGCCGGACACGAGGCTTTATAAGCTGGAAGAGCTGGTTAAACCCGAACGGGTTATGCCCGCAGTGGTGGAAATTGTAGACATTGCAGGACTCGTAAAGGGTGCGAGCAAAGGCGAAGGGCTTGGAAACCAGTTCCTGGCCAACATCCGGGAATGCAACGCCATCATCCATGTTTTGCGTTGTTTTGAAAATGAAAACATCACACACGTTGACGGTTCTGTAAACCCAGTTCGGGATAAAGAAACGATTGATATCGAACTGCAGCTGAAAGACCTGGAAACTGTAGAAAAACGTATGGAAAAGTCAAAAAAAGCGGCACGTGTCGGAGATAAAAAAGAAATTCAGATTTTAGAAGTTCTGACTCGAACCAAAGCGCATTTAGAACAGGGAAAGAATGTCCGTGAAATGGATCTGGCCGATGATGAAAAAGAAATCATTGATGATCTGCATTTGATCACTTTCAAGCCCGTTTTATATTTGTGCAATGTGGACGAATCTGCTGTAAAGAATGGAAATTCACATGTTGATGCGGTACAGGAAGCTGTAAAAAATGAAAAAGCGGAGGTTCTGGTTTTAGCCGCGCAGATCGAAGCGGATATTACCGAGCTTGACACTTACGAAGAACGCCAGATCTTCCTGGAAGAGCTGGGATTAGATGAACCAGGTGTAAACCGGTTGATCCGCTCTGCTTATCATTTGCTGAATTTACAAACTTACTTCACAGCCGGTGTAAAAGAAGTCCGGGCATGGACGATTGAAAAAGGATTTACTGCGCCGCAGGCTGCAGGTGTAATTCATTCTGATTTTGAAAAAGGATTCATTCGTGCGGAAGTTATCAAGTACAACGATTTTGTAACCTATGGTTCGGAATCCAAATGCCGGGAAGCGGGAAAGTTAGGCGTGGAGGGGAAAGCTTACATTGTAAACGATGGTGATGTAATGCATTTCCTGTTCAATGTTTAGACTCTGATTAATTTTTCTATAGCTGACTCTAAAGTTTCTTTCTTTTTAGCAAAACAAAATCGAAGTAATTTTTGTTCCGGCGGATTTTCGTAAAATGCCGAAACGGGAACAGTTGCCACCTTATATTTCTTCGTCATAAATTTTGAAAACTCCGCATCATTCAATTCTGAAATCAGAGAATAATCGGCTAATAAATAGTAGGTTCCCTTTGGTTTGATAATTTTAAAAGGTGTCTGCGACAATCCGCTCATCAAAAAATCTCTTTTTTGCTGAAAGAACTGATTCAAGCCCAAATATTCATCTTTCCTTTTCAGGAATTCCGCGATTGCATACTGAACAGGAGTGCTGACGCAAAAAACATTGTATTGATGAACTTTGCGGATTTCTTTAGTTAATTCTTCAGGGGCGAGACAATATCCGACTTTCCAGCCGGTAATATGGAGCAACTTCCCAAAGGAAGCCACTACAAAGCTTCGCTCTTTCAGCTCAGGAAACTGGCTCACACTAATGAATTTTTCTTCATCAAAAACCATGTGCTCATAAACTTCATCGCTCAAAACCAAAATTCCGGAATCCTTTACAATCTGAATTAATTCTTCAAAATCATTTTTTCCCAACAAATAGGTCGCGGGATTATTCGGGTTGTTCAGTAAAATCATTTTGGTTTTAGATGAAACCAGATTTTTAACCTCATTCCAATTAATTTCAAAATCGGGAGCGTCCAGTTGAATTGACCTGACAATTCCGCCAAACAATTCAATCACAGGCCGGTACAGATCAAACGCAGGCTCAAAGATAATGACCTCATCACCTTCCTTTATAAAAGCTGAAACGATGGAAAAAATAGCTTCCGAACCACCTGTCGTTACCGTAATTTCTTTTTCCGGGTGGTAAACGGAATTATACAATTCTTCCGACTTTTTGGCAATTTCTTCACGCAGCTCGTTTACACCTGCCATAGGTGAATATTGATTATGGCCCAGTTTCATGTATTTTGAAACCAGATTAACTAATTCCGGGGAGCAGTCAAAATCGGGAAAACCCTGAGACAGATTTACCGCATTGTTTTCCTGTGCCAGTTGGGACATCACTGTAAAAATTGTCGTCCCGACACTGGGAAGTTTGGAATGTGTGTTCATTTGGTAAAGTTAATCATCTTCAACAAACTCCAATATATCTCCAGGCTGACAATCCAGTGCTTTACAAATTGCTTCCAGGGTGCTGAAACGAACTGCTTTAGCTTTTCCCGTTTTTAAGACGGACAAATTGGACAAAGTAATATCGACCTTTTCAGAAAGTTCGTTGAGCGACATTTTCCGCTTCGCCATCATCACATCTAAATTGACTATAATTGGCATGATCAGACGGTTAATTCATTTTCCTCCTGCATTTCAATTCCGCGTTTGAAAATCTGGGAAATAACATACACAACTCCTGCAACAAACAAAAATTCGTTCGCACTGTCTATACCGGTAAAAGTATCCAGATCATAATTTTCATACCGTTCAAAATAACTATTCACAATCGAACCTGCCAGCCATACCACCAATAATTGATAAGCAATTCCCTCCAGTCTTTTTGCAACATCCATGGAAAATGGGCTTTCCAGGTTCAGCCTTGAAAGCAAGCCTATAAGCATAAACCATATATTAGCTTTAAAAGCCGAAATCGCAATGATCGCACTCATTACACAGATATATACCCAGATTCCCTGCTCCTTGATTTTGAACCAGTCCCCGTTTACCTCATACATGTTTTGAGCATAATCGGGATTGATGAATCCAATGATAAATGCAATTATCTGGCTTCCGCATTTGATTGACAAACCTATAAATACAATCCATGTCAAGATTTTCAAAACCGTTAAAATAGTTGAAGTTGTTGTTTTCATATAATTTAATTTTTATGCAATATTAATAATTATTTATTGAAAAACAATAAATTTTTAATTCGAAAGATCAAATTATGATTTAAGATTTCGATATAAGATTTTGTGGAAGAATTTTTAATAAACTTAATTGTAAACCTTTAGCTTTAAAATCAGAATTTCCTATTTTTGTGAAATGGCAGAAGAATTAATGGAAGACACTTTACCTAAAAATTCCACGAACTATACAGAAGACAACATCAAAACCCTGGACTGGCGCGAGCATATACGTATGCGCCCCGGTATGTACATAGGGAAATTAGGCGATGGTTCTTCTCAGGATGACGGGATCTACATTTTGCTAAAAGAGATCATTGATAATTCCATTGATGAATTTGTGATGGGTGCCGGGAAAACAATTGAAATAAGCCTTACCGAAAACGAGGCAACGATCCGGGATTACGGGCGCGGGATTCCTTTGGGAAAAATGATTGACGCGGTTTCCAAAATGAATACCGGTGGGAAATACGATTCCCGTGCGTTCAAAAAATCGGTCGGACTGAATGGTGTCGGAACCAAAGCCGTCAACGCGCTTTCTTCTTATTTCAGAGTTCAGTCGATTCGTGATAATCTGACCAAAATTGCGGAATTCAATTACGGGAACATCATCAATGATGAGCCTGAAAAGGAAACAACCATCAGGAAAGGGACTAAAATTACTTTTGTACCCGACCCCGAAATTTTTAAAAATTACAAATTCCGGAATGAATATGTAGAGCGGATGCTCAAAAACTATGTTTACCTGAATCCCGGATTGAAAATCATCTTCAACGGTGAGGAGTTTTATTCTGAAAACGGATTGAAGGATCTGCTTCAGGACAACATAGATGAGGAGATCGTATATGACATTATCCACCTGAAAGGAGAAGACATTGAAATTGCGATGACACACAGCGGGCGTTCCTACTCGGAGACTTACTATTCGTTTGTAAATGGCCAAAACACTACACAGGGCGGAACACATCTAAGCGCCTTTAAAGAGTCCATTGTAAAAACGGTCCGTGAATTTTTCAATAAAAATTATGATCCGAGCGATATCCGTAAATCCATCATTGCCGCAGTAGCGATCAAAGTGATTGAGCCCGTTTTCGAATCCCAGACCAAAACCAAACTGGGCTCCACCGATATGGGACCGGGGCTTCTGACAGTGAGGACTTTTGTAAGTGATTTTATCAAAACGCAGTTAGACAACTACCTTCATAAAAACCCGGAAGCAGCCCAGAATTTAGAACGGAAAATCAAACAGGCCGAACTGGAACGGAAAGAGCTTTCAGGAATCCAAAAGCTTGCAAGGGAACGTGCCAAAAAAGTCAGTTTACACAACAAGAAGCTGCGCGACTGCCGCCAGCATTACAACGATCAGAAATCTGAATTGAAGCTGGATACGACTATTTTCATTACCGAAGGTGATTCAGCGAGCGGCTCCATTACCAAAAGCCGAAGCGTGGAAACGCAAGCGGTATTCAGCTTACGGGGTAAGCCTTTGAATTCTTACGGGCTTACAAAAAAGATCGTCTATGAAAATGAAGAGTTCAATTTGCTTCAGGCCGCGCTAAACATTGAAGACGGACTGGAGGAATTGCGCTATAACAATGTAGTGATTGCAACCGATGCCGATGTGGACGGTATGCACATTCGATTACTATTAATTACATTTTTCCTTCAGTTCTTCCCTGACCTGATTCGGGAGGGACATCTGTATATTTTGCAGACCCCGCTTTTCCGTGTCCGGAATAAAAAAGAAACAAGGTATTGCTATACGGAAGAAGAAAGAGTTAATGCTATAAATGAGCTGGGCAAAAATCCTGAAATCACCCGGTTCAAAGGGCTGGGTGAAATTTCTCCCGATGAATTCAAAAATTTCATTGGCAAAGACATGCGCCTGGAACCTGTAATGATCGGAAAAGATACTACCATAGAGAACTTACTGGAATTTTACATGGGCAAAAACACACCTGACAGACAAGAATTTATAGTCAAAAATTTAAAAACTGAAATATGAAATAACATCAAGAATTTCCGGACCAACCTAAAGCTTTAATTATGAAAGATGAAAAAAACGTTATGAGAATTAACAATAAAAGAATTATCCCCGTTATAGAGACTTTATATACGCTGTTATTTATAGGAATATTTATCGCTATCCTGCTTATCATAATCCCGATCGGGTTTATTACGAACCTAATCTCTCCTTATATTCTGCTAGGATTATTTATAATTTCAATTTTTTTGTTTTATAAATTCGGGCACCAGCATTTTGAGTACAACAGTGACGGCGAAGTCATAAACATCAAAACCCAGGACATATTTTGGGTTAAATATTTCCCCAACTCAAAATCAGTTGTGGATTTTCCAAAAAAGAAATTAATCAATTTCAAAATAGAAAAAAAGTTTTTCAGGGAAACACTTGAATTGTACGTAACCAGCAAACGGACCAGCAATGGTATAACCAAGCTTAAGTTCAATATTACCTATTTGAAAGAAGATGAAATTGCAGATTTAAAAAGGTCACTATCCAAAATAATCAAAAACAATAAAGAACAACAAACTGACGAAGTAGAAGCTGAATTATAAAATGAGCGAACAACACCACGAAGAAACCATCAAAAAAATATCGGGCATGTATGAGGACTGGTTTCTCGACTATGCATCCTATGTAATACTGGAACGCGCCATTCCTTCCATTTTTGACGGCTTCAAACCCGTGCAGCGCCGCATTATGCACTCCATGCGTGAGCTTGAGGACGGCCGGTACAACAAGGTGGCAAATATTGTGGGAAACACCATGAAATACCACCCGCATGGAGATGCCGCCATCACAGATGCCATGGTACAGATCGGGCAGAAAGACCTGCTTATTGACACGCAGGGGAACTGGGGAAACATACTGACCGGTGACGGCGCCGCAGCGGCACGTTACATTGAAGCAAGGTTAACGCCGTTTGCGCTGGAAGTCGTGTTCAATCCCAAAACTACTGAATGGCTTCCCTCTTATGACGGACGAAATAAAGAGCCCGACAATCTCCCTGTAAAATTCCCTTTGCTTTTGACCCAGGGTGTAGAAGGAATTGCCGTTGGGCTTTCTACCAAAATTCTTCCCCATAATTTCAACGAATTAATTGATGCTTCCATTGCTTACCTGAAGGGACGAAGCTTTAAGCTCTATCCTGATTTTCTGACCGGCGGATTAATAGATGTAAGTGATTACAATGACGGACAAAGAGGCGGAAAAGTCCGTGTAAGGGCAAAAATCCAGCAGGAAGACAAATTAACGCTTAAAATTACCGAAATCCCTTTTGGAACTACGACCGGCGGCTTAATTGATTCCATTATCAAGGCCAATGACAAAGGGAAAATCAAGATCAAGAAAATAGAGGACAATACGTCTGAAAATGTGGAAGTCCTGGTTCACCTGGCACCGGGTGTTTCACCAGATAAAATGATTGACGCGCTTTATGCCTTTACGGATTGTGAAATTTCCATTTCACCCAATGCCTGTGTCATCAATGTTGACAAACCGGAATTCCTGAATGTTTCCCAAATCCTGAAGCATAATACCGACCATACAGTAGATTTGCTCAAAAGAGAGCTGGAAATTGAACTCAATGAATTACAGGAACAATGGCATTTTTCTTCTTTGGAACGTATCTTCATTGAAAACCGGATCTATCACGATATTGAAGAAGAAGAAACATGGGAAGGTGTCATCCGTGCGATTGATGAAGGATTAAAGCCTTTTACCAAGCATCTGCTCCGGGAAGTTACAGAAGAAGACATTGTTCGTCTAACTGAAATCAGGATCAAACGCATCTCCAAATTTGACCTTGACAAAGCGCAGCAATACATAGAATCGCTCGAAGGAAAGATCGAACAGGTAAAGCATCATTTGGAGAACCTGATTGATTACGCAATTGATTATCACAAAAAATTAAAAGAAAAATACGGCAAAGGCCGGGAACGCAAAACCGAGATCCGGATTTTTGATAACATCGATGCGACAAAAGTTGCCGTTGCCAATGTCCGGTTTTATGTTGACAAAACAGAAGGATTTATCGGCACGTCGCTTAAAAAAGATGAATTTCTTTTTGAGTGTTCCGACATTGACGACATTATTGTTTTCAGGAATGACGGAAGTATGATGGTTACAAAAGTTGATGCGAAAACTTTTGTCGGGAAAGGGATCCTTCATGTTGCGGTTTGGAATAAAAACGACAACCGAACGATCTATAATTTGATTTACCGTGACGGGAAAAACGGGCCTTCGTATATGAAACGTTTTGCCGTAACGGGAATCACGCGTGATAAAGAATATGATCTGACCAACGGAAACAAAGGCTCTGAAGTTCTTTATTTCTCTGCCAATCCTAATGGTGAAGCAGAAATTGTACAGGTTTTGCTAAAGCCCAGCCAGCGTTTAAAGAAGCTGAAAATTGACGTTGACTTCTCTGAGCTCGCCGTAAAAGGACGAAACAGTAAAGGGAATCTTGTCACAAAATATCCGGTAAAAAAAGTGGAATTGAAAGAAGAAGGAATTTCAACACTGGCACCGCGAAAAATCTGGTTTGACGATACTGTAAAAAGGCTGAATGCCGATGGGCGTGGCGAATTGCTCGGTGCATTTAAGGGATCAGACAAAATATTAACCATCAATGATAAGGGTGAAGCAAAGCTTACGACTTTTGATTTGAGTAACCGTTATGACGATGAATTGCTCATCATAGAAAAATGGAATCCTGAAAAGCCTGTTTCCTGTATTTATTATGATGCGGACAAGGAACGATATTTCGTTAAACGCTTTACGCTTGAAGATACATTGAACCCGCAACCTTTTTATTTTTCGGAAAATTCAAATTCATTTATAGAATTGGTTACCACACAACCAAAACCTGTTGTAGATTTGGTTTTTTCAAAAGTGAAAGGCATAGAACGAGAACCGGAAGCCGTAAATTTAGAAGAATTTATTTCAGTAAAAGGAATCAAAGCGCAGGGAAACCAGCTGACGACTTACAAGGTGAAACAAATTAATTTGCAACCGGCTGTTGAGGAACCGGAAGAAGAAACACAGCCGGAAAATCCTGACAATGAAGAACCTGATGAAATGGAGGGAATTGCCGGGGAACAGGGCTCTCTTTTTGATTAATCATTAAACTTTTCATATGTCAATTGTAGTTATAATTATCATCGCCATAAATGTTTTGTTCAGCCTGAAGGGGTTTAACGATTATAATTTTTTTCAGCGATATAAATTCCAGCCCGGACCCATTCTGCAGGGCAAACAGTATGACCGCCTGCTGACCTCTGGTTTTCTGCATGTGGATTACATTCATCTTTTCCTGAATATGTACGTTTTATACATTTTTGCCGATATTGTAATCCAGTTTTTTACGGGCATACTAGGAAACCCTTCCTTGGGGATTGTTATGTTTCTGGTCGTTTATATAGGCGCAATAATTGGAGGGAATTTGCTTGCTTTATTCTTTCAGAAAAATAATCCCGGTTATTCTGCCGTAGGGGCTTCGGGTGGTGTTTCCGGAATTTTATTTGCCTCTATTGTCATTCTTCCTCAAATGATGTTGGGGGTCTTTTTTGTAATACCCATGCCTGCCTGGATTTTCGCCATTTTGTACTTGGGGTATTCCGTTTACGGAGTTCAGAAACAATTGGGCAATGTAGGCCATGAGGCGCATTTGGGTGGAGCAATTGTCGGATTGGCCGCACCGGTTATTTTCTATCCGGAGATATTCAGCCAGAACAAATGGTACATTTTAGGAATGCTGGTCCCAATTGTCGTTTTACTTGTGATGGCTATTAAGGCAAGGAAATAAAAACTGAATTTTGAGCCTCTGATTTGGATTTATAAATAATCCTTCAATTCGATTAATTTATCAATTACCGGAATTTCATCGACCCATAAATGATTCTCATTGAGTGGGTTAAAGAAAATTGCTTTCATTCCAAATCTTGAGGCGCCCATCATATCGGCAATCCAGTCATCACCAATATAAACGGATTCCTCCTTTTTGGCACCGGCTTTATCAACTGCCATTTGAAACGCCTTGGGATCGGGTTTTGGGGCACTGGCTTCTTCGGCGGTCGTGATTGTTTTCATATAATCTTTGATAATGCACCCATTGATTTTCTGAAAGGTAACTTCCTCAAATCCGTTGGACAAGATATGCAGCTCGTATTTGCTTTTCAGGTATTTCAGGATTTCTTCCGCTCCTTCTACCATATAACCGGAGTCCGTTACCTCATCTACAAAACGTCTTTCATACTCCATTGCGAAATCAGGGCTGGGAATTCCTAAATTCCTGAATGCTTCAGGGAAACGCCTTGCACGCAATTCCTCTTTGGTTACTTTCCTGTCACGAAAGTCTGCCCAAAGCTGTTCGTTGCTTTCGTAATAATACGGGTAAAACCGGTTGAAGGCATAACCATATTTCTCTTCAATTTGGAATTCTTCATAGAGCTTTACCAGCGTGATCTTTGCATTTCTCCTGTAATCCCACAGTGTATTGTCCAGATCGAAAAAAATGTGCCTGATGTTTTCCATAGCCTGCAAAAATAGAAAGTTTCAGGCTGAAAGTTGAATGTTTGGGTTTTAAAATTTGATGTATGTTTTGAGATGATCAATTAATTGCTGATTTTTAATTCCTAATCTTTAATTTCTAAGTAGTTTTGTTTTCGGAATGAATAAAATTTGTTTACTCGCGGACCGGCATTCATTATATGATGACAGGGCATATTGGAAAATCTGTCTCTCGTTAAGGAGAAACGGATACGAGGTTCACTATGTGGTAATAGACAATGAAAATGATGAAGGAATAACCAAAGAAGGTATATATTATAAGCTTATAAAACGAAAGCAGTTCATCTCCCAAACGCATATCAATTATTTGTTTAAAAAATTATTTCCTATAAAAACCGAGTATGATGAAGCTTTGGAATATTGTGCAAAAATCAAAGCAGACATTTATCAAATTGAGGATCTAAGGTTAAACAGGATCATCAAGCAGCTGAAAGAGCTGTCTCACAAACCAAAATTGATTTATGACTTACGCGAGCCCAGGGACAATAACCTGAAAGACATTAAATTCAGGAATTCGGCTGTTCCGAAGCTACTGACAGATACTTATTCAGATTACATCCAAGGTTGGGAGTACAAAAAACTTAAATATTATGACCATATACTTGCTGTAGATGATGGCATTTATAACCGGGTCAGAAAAAATGTGCCGCAAGTACCTGTTGACTTGATCTATAATTTTACGAATTTAAAATCGAGCAGAAAAAATATTCCCTTTGAAGAAAAAAAATATGATGCAGCATACGTGGGAAGCGTAAACAGGAACAGAGGAGGAATTACTGCTGTCAAAGCTGCTAAAATAGTTTCGGAAAAGCTCCCCGATTTCAGGCTGCTTTTATTGGGAAAGATCCATGAGGAAGATGTGAAGAATGAAATTCATGAGTTCATTGAAAAAAACAATCTGCAAAAAAATATAATTACCGAAGGTTCTGTTCCTTATGAGAAAGTACCGGATTATTATAATCAAATTAAAATAGGGTTAAATCCGTTGTTTTATGCAAAAGCCCATCTCGAAATCATTCAAATTAAATTATTTGAGTATATGAATTACGGTATTCCGATTATAACCAGTAATTTCGGCTATATGCAGAAATATGTGGAAGAAAATGAGGTTGGGCTTGCCATTCCGCCGGATAATGAAACTTCGCTCGCTTCAGCGATTATTACTTTATTGACAAACAGAAATTTATATGAGAAATTCAGTGAAAATGGGATCCGGGCTGTGGATGAAAAGTTTAACTGGGATGTGATGGAAAAAAAATTGCTGAATATTTATGATTCTTTACTGACAAATGAAGCAAACCGTTAAAAATAACAGGTCTTTTTTCCATGACATAAGCTGGTATATGCTGGGGGCTATGGTTCCCATGCTGCTCAATTTGTTCAAAACACCCATTTTCACAAGGCATTATTCGACGGAAGATTTTGGTTACCTGGGTCTGGTTATGACAACATTCGGTTATCTTTCGACAATTTCGTTTTCATGGCTGGCAAGTTGCATGTGGCGATATTATAACGAATTCAAAAAAAGGATTGGTCTTGAAAAACTGTATTCAAACATCCTTTTTTTATATGTTCTCTCATCTTTACTAACATTACTGCTTACTTTGGGTATGGCTTTCGTATGTTATTACAAAAACATGGATCTTGTCGTCATTAAATTGATTTTCATAACATTTCTTCACTTCTGTACTAAGGAATTACTTGCTCTCTATATGATCGTCATGCGGATTAAAGGATTTGCCAAAACCTATAACTATATATTGATCTTGCAGGTATTTCTCGCTTTTGTCTTGCTTCTGCTTTTTGCATTTGTGCTTGAAATGGACATCTCAGCCATGATTTTGAGTTCGCTTCTTATTGATTGCTCCATTATCCTTATTTTATTTACAGGAATGCTGAGGCGAAAAAGCCTGAACAAAATTTCAATGAAGCTTGTTTCGAAAAGGGTTGTCAAAATCCTGTTCGGATACGGCTCCGTTACGCTGATCGCTGCCCTGTTCCTTATGTTGATTGTTACCAGTGACCGTTATATAATTGCAGCGTATGATACGATTAGCAATGTCGGGATTTACACAAAGGTTTACGACATTTCGCAACTGAGCATTATGGCTATTATTTTTGTTTATTTCAGCACCATTAACCCGAGAATGATCAAAGAACTTACCTATAATTTTGAAAATGCCGATGAGCTTTTGGTCAAATACTTTTACGCATTTTTGCTTTTTGGAATACCGATGACATTTTTATCTTCCATTTATTCAAAGGAAATCGTACAGGTATTACTTGGGGAAGCTTTCCGTCCGGGATATGTGATTATGCCTTCTATTTTTTTCAGTGCGTTCATTTACGGATTGGTCAAGTTCTATGAAAATAAACTCAAATTTGCCAACAAAACCGTTTTCATTGCACGCGTCTTTGGAATTTCTTTTTTTATTAACCTCATACTTAATTTTTTATTTGTTCCAAAATTCGGATATATAGCTGCGGCCTACAGCACACTTACAACTTACATTTTTATGATGATTTGTTTCTTTTGGAATGATTCCATGACATTTTTCAGGCAAAAAAATTACGTAAAGGACATTTCAATCGTAATTGTATTAATGACAGCATTTTGGTTAATTGACTTCACACTGCGGAAAGAAATAAATTTCAATTTTCTCTATGCCATTCTTGAAGCAGTCATTTTCCTTGGAATTTTTGTGCTGATATTTTATAAGAAAATAAAAAAACTGGACTTACCGATTGATTAACTTCAAATTAAAGTTTGAAAAATTGATATAGTATTTTTTTATTGGATGAAAACCTTCCATAAAATCTGCTATACTCGGGTTTACAGAACCCTCAAAATCAATCAGTTTTTCACTTCCTGAAAATTTTTTAATTAAATAATCAATAACAAATGCTGAAGCATTATGCTTTTCTTTTTTTTTGTCACGTGCAAATCCCATACAAATCCTTCGGTTATTTGAAATCACAAACATCTGAGTTCCGATCAATTCTTTTTCACCATCCAAAATATCACAAAGTATTATTTTTTTATGCTGGAGTAATTTGTCTAAATATTTTCGAAGATAAACTTGTCTGACACGATCCTTTAAATGCTGATAATTATCTATGAACAAAGCAATAAAGCTTTCTTTGCCACCGGTTTCATATACTTGAACACCCAACCGCTCCGCTTTCCTTATGTCTTTTCTCCTGTGTTTGGTATAATTAGCAAAAATTTCTTCATAAGGTCGGTTCAGGTCCAGAATATAATTTACCCTCCTCTCTCCTTCCGGGTTGTAGCGTTCCGTATTCTCTTCATTGAAATGGTAGGCACGCACCCTGTATTTATGTAGTTTATTTTCAAATTCCCTGAATAATTCATCCGGAATTTCTTCTTTGTAAAAAACACCCAGTTGCTGGCAGTAAATCGGTTGCAGCACAAACTTAAAACTGAATTTATACTGCAACGGAATTGGCATAATGGCTTCATAATCACCATACACCCAGCATTCCCATTTTTCGTTTGTCAGAACATCAAGATACCAGTATTCCGCATAAATTCTGTAATTCAAAGCCCTGTTAATGGCTTTTGAATATTTTTCTGTGTCAAGGTCTTTTCGTTTTATTTTTCGGAGATGAAACATATTGGACAAAAGTAAGAAAAGGTTCTTTACATCTTACATCAAAACAGACTCTCCAGAACTTCGTCCCATCCTCTCCATTGCTCATTCAGGTTAGAATTGTGAAACAGAATCATCATTTCGCCGTTTACTTTTTGAATTTGAGATTTCAACCTCAGGAGTTCAGCTTTGGCATCTTCGGTATTTAGCTTCAGATAAGACTGCAATGTCGCGTCCATTGCACAAAACGGATGGATCTTTAATTCAGCCCGGGTTTCATTTTGTAAATCATACCAGAAAAAAGGTGTACAGGTTCCTGCCCGAAATCCTGTTTCGTCCGGATAACCCATGGTGAAATCTTCTTTTATACCGGCATTAATCAAATTCTGATAAGTTCCCGGAAAAGAAAGTCTGATGTAATGCTGACGGGATTTTTCTATCGGCTCTTCAAGGATTCCGGACAGTCTTTCAATTTCAGCTTTCAATTTTTCCTTCGATGAATTCGAAACATAAGACGGATGAATTCCACATCCGGCCCAAGTTGAAGCTTCTCTTATTTTGTTTTGAAAATTGGAGTTGCCGACAGGATTATTTTTATCGAAATGCCCATAATCAGCCATCAGCCAAAAAAAGATCATTTTAAAATCATACTTTTCTTTTAATAATTTGAAATAATCAAACGTATCAAAAGGGTCTGCCTCATCTTCCGAAATAATTCTTCTCCGTTTTGAAAATTCATTAAAGTCCAACTTTATCAGGTCTCTCCAATATGCGCCCAAAGTTCTTTTAAATCCTTTATGCTTATATTTCCATGCCTGATCTACATCGCAGGTCAAAATCAGCTCAAAATCCCGTTTTTTGAATTCCAATTGCGGATGTTTTTGCTTTAATTCCTTTTGGAACTGTAAAATCCATTCGTCTATAAAAGGCGTTTTGTAAACCTTTCCTTTTCCCGGAAATCTGTTGTGATGATCTTTTTCGTGAGGCTGGTATTCTTCGTAACGGCTCAATGCAAAGAACAGTTTCCCGACTGAGCTTAATTCTTTGAACTTAACTTTATCCGAAATTCCCGTTTCAAACATAAATTCATCTGAAGCCAAATGAATTTCATCGGTAAATCTTTCTCCTGAATAATTGATCTTCGGCAAGCCGGATGCTTCAAAAAATGACCTATCGGTAGTCAGCTCAACATCCAGGTCCGAAAATTCATGCAATACAAAATCGAACACATATTGGATACGCGGTGTGATTTTTTTTGTATAAATCAGGATTTTTTGCATAAATCGTTCGGCTAATAAACTACTTTGTAAGGCTATTCTTATAACTTTCCTTCATCGGAAAAGCTAAAATACGCTTTTTGGGCGATAATCAGATGATCCAAAACAACGATATCCAGCATACAGGCAGCTTCCCGTACTTTTTGGGTTAAATGATAATCAGATTTGCTCGGGTTCAGGTTTCCAGATGGATGATTATGAACAAGGATAATCCCCGTTGCATATTCTTCTAAGGCAGTTTTTAGAATAATTCTTATATCAACTGACGTATAACTAATACCTCCTTTGCTGATTTGTTCCTTCCGAATGACAAAATTGGCCTGGTTCAGATACAAAACCCAAAATTCCTCTACATTCAAATCACCGATCAGGCCCTGCATAACGGCAAAAATGTCCTTACTGTTTTTAATTTTCGGTTTTTCCGGAATTTCCTGCGCTGCTTTTCTCCTTCCGATCTCCAATGCGGTAATGATGCTCACGGCTTTGGCTTCACCGACCCCTTTGAATTTACACAAATCTTTAACAGTAAATCTGGACAGGTTATTCCAGTTATTATCCGCCGATGCCAAAATCCGTTTTGCAAGTTCTACTGCAGATTCTTCCCGGGAACCGCTTCCCATGATAATTGCCAAAAGCTCAGAATCTGAAAGAACACGCTGGCCTTTGATGACCAGTTTTTCACGGGGCCGGTCATCTTCCGCCCAGTTTTTGATAGATTTTTGTTGATAAGACATAGGGGTTATAAGGTTAGATTTAAAGTTAAAAAATTTATCTTGTCTGGGATTGTCTATTTCCGGCTTTTTTCATCCATAAATAAAATCCGATTAAAGCCAGAATTGTAAAAATCAAATATTGAAAAGATGTAATGACCAGCCCTTTATACATAAACATCGGTATGCAGATCAAATCGCCGAGAATCCAGAAAATCCAGTTTTCAATCCGTTGTTTGGCCATAAACCACATACCTACCAAAAATACGGAAGTCGTAAAAACGTCAAGCCAGTTAGCCCAATCCAAATGATAAAGCCCCAAGTCCACACCATACATAGAAAATTGATTGTCTATGTATGGCTTAAAATAATAAACCAATGTTACCAGCCCAATGCTTAAGACAAACAAAATAGAACCGAAAAACCATTCTTTTTTTGTTGCCCAGGAAACTTCCACGTGGATATTATCCGTCGAATTTTGTGACCATAGAATCCATCCGTAAATGCTCATCACGGTATAATAAACATTGATCATACAATCGCCTAAAAGTCCAAATGCAAAAAGGATATAAACATAAATGGTTGTTGAAATTATGCCGGTGGGATATACCCAGATGTTCCGCAACATGGAAAAAACTACGCTGGCAATTCCCAACGCCGTAGCAATAAACTCCAACCAGATCTGCCAGGTTTCGTAAGTTTGGTAGGGTTCTGTAAGATATTGGAATAGTTCGTTCATTTTTTATATAAAGTAAGGTCTATGCGGATTTGGAAAAATTAATCATAATCTAAAACCCAAACCAGATAATAATCTTCAATCATCATGTAGTTTGCCAGAAATTTATCGCTCTCCTTCTCATTTGATATCCAGCAGGAAATAGGTGTATTTTGTTTTAACTCAAACGGCTCCACGCGGTAATGATGCAGGAAGTTCCATAGGTTTCCGCCATTCAGCTTATATAATCCTTCCTTGATTCCCCAAATGACATGCAGGTATTCTTCTTCCTTTTCGGCTGGGATCCAGCCTGCTTCGTCATCACGGATAAATTTTTCTTTGATATTCAGTATTTTACCCGGCCTATTCTTCTCTATATCAATTCCAATATTGAATTTGCTTAAGCCAATGCATACCATATCGAACGAATGCGTGATAGAAAGTTGTTTACTCGAGGGTAAATAGGGCTTCCCGCTCCTATTGTAATATACATCAAAATCCAGGTTTAGCTCTTTCAGACAGGCACGCAAACCTAAATATTCTTTTCCCTGTTTAGGTCCCAGGGTAAGATATTTCATAATCCTGTACGGGCTTAAATTCAGGTAAGACAGCAATTCTTCATCAGACTCCGTTGTTTTCCAACAGACAATCCGGGTAAATTCATCATTATGTAAAGAATTGATAAGGGGCATTTTAACTTTGTAAAATTAGTTTGTACCTTTGCAGTCCGAAAACCTAAACTTAATCAAAATTATATAAATTTTAAAGAAATGAGTACACAAGTCGAATACATTCCTTACAAAGTTAAGGATATCTCATTAGCCGAGTGGGGAAGAAAAGAAATTAATCTGGCAGAAGCCGAAATGCCCGGACTGATGGCCATTCGTGAAGAATACGGGCCTTTAAAACCCCTGCAAGGTGCAAGGATTGCCGGATGCCTGCATATGACCATTCAAACTGCAGTTTTGATCGAAACTTTAGTGGAGCTGGGAGCGGAAGTTACCTGGTCTTCCTGCAATATTTTCTCAACACAGGACCATGCCGCTGCTGCGATTGCCGCTGCCGGAATTCCGGTCTATGCATGGAAAGGAATGAATGCAGAAGAATTTGACTGGTGTATTGAACAGACTTTATTCTTTGGAGAAGACCGCAAACCGCTGAACATGATCCTGGATGATGGTGGCGACCTGACCAATATGGTTTTTGATAAATACCCGGAATTGACCCAAAACATCAAAGGACTTTCGGAAGAAACCACTACGGGTGTTCACCGTTTGTATGAAAGAATGCAGAATGGAACGCTGGTAATGCCTGCGATTAACGTAAATGATTCGGTTACTAAATCAAAATTTGACAACAAATACGGGTGCCGCGAATCAGCTGTAGATGCAATCCGTCGTGCGACCGATGTGATGCTGGCCGGGAAAAGAGTAGTTGTTTGCGGATTTGGAGATGTCGGAAAAGGAACTGCAGCTTCCTTCAAAGGTGCCGGAGCAATTGTTACCGTTACCGAAATTGACCCGATTTGTGCTTTACAGGCGGCAATGGAAGGTTATGAGGTGAAAAAATTAGATACTGTGGTTGAAAACGCAGATATCATCATTACAACAACCGGGAACTTCAACATTGTTCAGGGGAAACATTTCGAGCAAATGAAAGACAAAACCATCGTTTGTAATATTGGGCATTTCGATAATGAAATCGACATGGCCTGGTTAAACGCAAATTATGGTTCTACAAAATACGAAGTAAAGCCGCAGGTAGATGTCTACAACGTAAACGGGAACGAAATCATCATACTGGCTGAAGGCCGTTTGGTGAATCTGGGCTGCGCGACGGGCCACCCTTCTTTTGTGATGTCAAACTCTTTCTCAAACCAGACTTTGGCACAGATTGAGTTATGGACCAATTCATCGGCTTATGAAAACAAAGTCTATACTTTACCCAAACATCTGGATGAAAAAGTAGCTGCTTTGCATTTGGCAAAATTGGGTGTAGAACTGGAAACATTGACTCCTGAACAGGCAAAATACATCGGGGTAGAGGTAAAAGGGCCTTTCAAACCGGAATATTACAGATACTAAATCGAAATTCGAATTACAAGGTTCGAAATTAGTAAATAAGCAAGCCTCACAGGTTTTTGAAATCTGTGAGGCTTTATTATTAAAGATAAAAACAAAAAATCCCGGAAGCTATCTTCCAGGATTTCATTTATAATTTGGAATTGATTTAATTCGCTAAAATCGTAACGATATTGTTACTCATTTCCACCACTCCTCCGCTTACATCTAAAAGATATACCAATTCATTGGCAGGAGATTGTTTCAATTTACCTGATACATTCTCAAAATCTACAAAAGTTTTTGAATGAACTTTAATCTTGATCGTTCCTCTGTCAAGTGAGGAAACAATCGGAGCATGGTTGTTCAGCATCTGGAATTCACCGTCTTTTCCGGGAACCGTTACCGAATCAACATCGCCTTCAAAAACTACATGTTCAGGTGTTATGATGTGTAATTGCATTTCTTAAAAATTAATTAAGCATTAACTTCAGCCAGCATTCTTTCTCCGTGCTCGATCACATCTTCGATCGTACCTTTCAGGTTGAATGCTGCTTCCGGATACTGGTCAACCTCACCGTCCATGATCATGTTGAAACCTTTGATGGTATCTTTGATGTCAACCAAAACTCCAGGGTTACCGGTAAACTGCTCGGCAACGTGGAACGGCTGAGATAAGAAACGCTGAACTTTTCTTGCGCGGTAAACAACCATTTTATCTTCTTCAGAAAGTTCTTCCATCCCCAAAATAGCTATGATATCCTGAAGTGCTTTGTATCGCTGCAATATCTCTTTTACTTTTTGTGCACAACGGTAATGTTCTTCTCCAACGATCTCCGGAGTCAGGATTCTTGAAGTTGACTCAAGCGGGTTTACCGCCGGATAAATACCCAATGAAGCAATCTTTCTGTCCAATACGGTAGTCGCATCTAAGTGAGCAAATGTCGTTGCGGGAGCCGGGTCGGTCAAGTCATCCGCCGGTACGTAAACCGCCTGTACGGAAGTAATGGACCCTCTTTTTGTTGAGGTAATCCTTTCTTGCATGGAGCCCATTTCAGTCGCCAGAGTAGGCTGGTAGCCCACTGCAGAAGGCATACGCCCAAGAAGCGCTGATACCTCGGAACCTGCCTGCGTAAAACGGAAGATATTGTCAATAAAGAAAAGTACGTCACGACCTTGTCCTGAACCATCTCCGTCGCGATAATATTCAGCTAAAGTCAAACCTGACAAAGCAACACGCGCACGTGCTCCCGGAGGTTCGTTCATCTGCCCGAAAACAAATGCCGCTTTTGATTCTTTCATCAGTTCTTTGTCAACTTTTGACAAATCCCATCCGCCTTCTTCCATGGAATGCATAAATTCGTCACCATATTTGATAATACCAGCTTCCAGCATCTCGCGAAGCAGGTCATTTCCTTCACGGGTTCTTTCACCTACACCGGCAAATACGGACAAACCACCGTGTCCTTTTGCAATGTTGTTGATCAACTCCTGGATCAATACGGTTTTACCTACACCCGCACCACCGAACAATCCAATCTTACCTCCTTTTGCATAAGGCTCGATCAGGTCGATTACTTTGATACCGGTAAATAAAACTTCCGATGAAGTAGATAAATCTTCAAATCTCGGAGCCGGACGGTGAATAGGCAATCCGCCTGTTTTGTCAATATTTCCTAATCCGTCAATGGCATCTCCTACCACGTTAAATGTACGTCCGTTTACCGCTTCGCCGATCGGCATGGTAATAGGGCCGCCCAATTCTTTTACTTCCTGTCCTCTTTGCAATCCGTCGGTAGAGTCCATTGCGATACAGCGAACAGTGTCTTCACCAATGTGCTGCTCAACTTCAAGGATTAAAGACTCTTTTCCTTCTCTCGGGATTTCAAGTGCATCGTAAATTTGCGGTAGGCTTTCTGCGTTTTCAAACACCACGTCAATTACCGGACCGATAATCTGCGCGATTTTACCTTTGCTTTGGTTTGCCATTATTGTAAAGATTAAGTGTTTTTAAATTTGGCGCAAAGATAAGTTAATCAACCCATTCCATACTAATGAATAATAAGATTTTTATCAGTATTTTGGTTTCTCATTTCTTTTTAAAATTGCAGGGTAGTTTTCAAGCACTTAACTTTGTTGCCGATGAAGATTTTTGAAGATATTTCAGCCTGCACAGATTTAAAAAATCCGGTTTTGACTTTGGGAATGTTTGACGGCGTTCACATCGGGCACCAGGCAATTATCCAAAAGCTGAATCAAATCGCAAGGGAAATCGGGGGCGAGAGCACATTACTGACCTTTGAACCTCACCCGAGAATCGTTTTAGGAAAAGATGTGAACGATCTACAGCTTTTGACGACTTTAGGCGAAAAAATCAGCTTACTTGAGAAATCGGGTTTGGATAATCTTATTCTTCATCCGTTTACAAAAGCATTTTCACAACTGGGTTCGAAAGAATTCGTAGAAAACCTGCTCTGCAATGAAATCGGCGTTCATACGATTGTAATTGGTTATGATCACCATTTTGGCAAAAACCGCGAAGGTAATTTTGAACAGCTTCAGGAGCTTTCGTCAGAACTGAATTTCAACCTGGTAAAACTAGAAGAAATAAAGACAGACGGCTTGCACATCAGCTCTACCCAAATCCGGAATGCACTTCTCAATGGCAATATCCAATTTGCCTTAAAAGGATTGGGAAGAAATTATTCCATCACGGGAAAAGTCGTTCATGGCGATAAAATCGGACGGACTTTAGGCTTCCCGACCGCCAATCTGGAAGTCGAAAAATACAAGCTTATTCCGAAAGACGGTGTTTACCTGGTAAAAATTCATCTTCAAAATGAAATTCACAAAGGTTTGCTAAGTATTGGCACAAGGCCGACGGTTACAAATTCCAATGAAAAACGGGTTGAAGTTTTTATTATGGATTTTGATGGAGAAATTTATGGTGAGATTCTTACGGTTGAGTTGATCCAGTTTATTCGTGAAGATAAAAAATTTGGTTCGATCGAAGAATTGGTTGAACAAATGAATAAAGACAAAGAATTTGCTATTGATTTTAATATATAATACTTATCATTATATTTGATATTCAATTTATTAAAAACATTCAACTATGAACATGATTGATTGGTACAAAAAAGTAGTCTTCGAAAATTATGCAAACTTTTCGGGAAGAGCCCGCAGAAGCGAATATTGGTATTTCGTCCTCTGCAATTTTTTAATTTCGCTGGTATTTTATATTCCTTTAATTGCAACGGGAGCTTTATGGGGAAATGAAGAACCAGGGATGATCTTCTTTCTATTTTACGGCTTGCTGATGCTGTATAGTTTGGCTGTTTTGATCCCTTCGCTTGCAGTTGCCGTCAGAAGACTTCATGATATCGGCAAAAGCGGCTGGTATTATTTAATCGGACTAATACCATTTGTCGGCGGGATTATTTTATTGGTGTGGTTTTTCACAGAGGGAAATCAAGGTGCCAACGAATGGGGACCAGACCCGAAATCCTCTCAGGATGATATAAATGATATTGGAAGGAATTAATCAAAATGCCATCAGACGATGGCATTTTGATGTCAAGCTTTATTTCTTCACTACTTTCTTCACTTCTGCTTTTCCATTTTCCAGCTGAATTTTCAAAATGTAAATTCCTTTTGGAAGGGAATTCATATCCAACTGATTTACTGAAGAATATTTTCTTATAACTTTTCCTTCCACAGAAATCAGCTGAACTTGTCGAATTTCTTTTTCCGACTGAATATTTAAGATACCGGATGTCGGATTGGGATAAACAGAAATTATACTTTCCCCGGAAGCAATATCATTCACGGCGAGAAGGTCATTATAAGCTACCTCAAAATTCGGAATACCATAACCCATCTGGTCGGTCGGGTTATTGTAACGATTGGCTGATTCCCGGACGGTTTGCCTTACTTCCATAGGATTTATATCCGGATAAGCCTGAATGAAACATGCCATTGCTCCAGCCATGATAGGCGATGAAAAAGAAGTTCCGCTTCCAAAATCAATACCTCCGTCTGTCCTGATAATGGCCGCCCAAGAACCCCTGGCATCCACATCCGGTTTAATTCTTCCATCCGAAGTCGGCCCGTAAGAGGAAAACCCTGCAGGGTTTCCGTCACTGTCAACCGCCCCGATTGTAAACACATCCACTCCATCTGCAGGCGAGGTAATGTAATGCCATTCATCATTTCCCGAATTCCCTGCAGAAACTACAACCATCATCCCTTTTTCTGTTGCAATCTGCGCTCCCCGCGTGATGAAAGCTGTTTCGCCGTTCATATCATCATAAGTATAATTATACCTTGGGTCATCAAATTCACTATAACCCAGAGAAGTATTGATTACATCAACACCCAGGCTGTCTGCTCTTTCGACAGCTTCAATCCAGAACACTTCTTCATCGGGCATTTCGCGGTCGACATTTTCTGTAATGAACAGATAAAAATCGGCATCAATTGCTGTTCCCACAAATTGATCTTCAATGTAACCCCCGATTGTTGAAAGAACCGAAGTTCCATGGCTTCCGCGTGTGTAGAAGAATTCATCATCATCGACAAAGTTATAGCCGCCTTTAATTTGTCCGTTATTTCGGATATAATCAAATGCCGAAATGTTGTCCACTTCAGGAAATCCCGCATCCAAAACCGCAATAGTGATGCCGTCTCCGGTAAACCCGAGATTGTGCAGGTAATCAAGTTTTAACTGCGTAATCTGCTCCTCGGTATAACCATAATTAAAATCCAGCAAATTAAACTGTGGCTCATTGCCGGAATAATCCGGGATATCAAATTTATCTGAACTGGTGTTTATCATTTTCAATTTCCCGTCATCCTGCACAAATGATTCTACTTCTGATACGAAAGACAGGGATTCTGCCTGCGAAACCTGTGCATCTGTGAGCCATGCAAAAACACCATTGAACCATTTTGAAACTGCAATGGGGTCAATCCCCAAAGCCTCTACCTGGCTTACATAGGATTGCTCAACCGGGACGTCCTGCATATTTATATCTATATTGTACTTGTCTCTTCTGTCCAATGCTTTTTGGGAAAGCATCAAAAGCGGGTTGTCTAAATAGTTATCGGCAGAAGGCTTATCAACAAATTTGATCAGTGCCAGATCCTGAGCCGACATAAAAATAGTTATCATTAAGAATGAGAACGTAAAAAGTTTTTTCATTGTGTCAATTATTTCAATGCAAGTTAATTATAATTTTTTATAAAAATTTAAAGAAACAAAAAACCCCACATTTCTGTGGGGTCAAACAAAATATTGGGTTTTAATTTTAAACTACTCCCTGCGCAAGCATGGCATCGGCTACTTTTACAAAGCCGGCAATATTTGCTCCTTTTACATAATCGACATAACCGTCTTCCTGCATTCCATATTTTACACATGAGTCATGGATATCGGTCATAATTTTTGTAAGGATCCTGTCAACTTCTTCCGCAGACCATTCAATCCTCAAGGAGTTTTGGGACATTTCTAAACCTGATGTAGCTACTCCTCCTGCGTTTGATGCTTTACCGGGAGAGAAAAGGATTTTATTTTTATGGAACCATTCCAACGCGTTTGGAGTAGTCGGCATATTGGCTCCTTCCACAACACATTTAACACCATTTTCCACCAACATCTTGGCATCGTCCAATTTCAATTCATTTTGAGTAGCACAGGGCATGGCAATATCCACTTTCTGCATCCAGGGGCTTTTTCCTTCAAAGAAAGGAACTCCATATTTTTCAGCATAAGGTTTTACCACGTCATTATTGGTAGCTCTTAATTCAAGCATATAATCGATTTTCTCACCAGAGATACCATCTTCGTCATAAATGTGTCCGTCCGGACCTGAAAGCGTAACTACTTTCGCACCCAGCTCGGCAGCTTTGGTAACGGCCCCCCAGGCAACATTTCCAAATCCGGAAACGGCAATTCTTTTCCCTTTGATGTCTTCCCCCTGAGTTGCCAGCATGGCTTTCAGGAAATAAACGGCTCCGAAACCAGTTGCCTGCGGACGAAGCAATGAACCTCCCCAAGACATTCCTTTCCCGGTAATTACTCCGGTAAATTCATTTCTTAGTTTTTTGTACATTCCAAACATATACCCGATCTCTCTCGCACCTACCCCAATATCTCCGGCCGGCACGTCAGTATTCGGACCTACATGTCTGTAAAGTTCCTGCATAAAAGCATGACAGAATCTCATGATTTCCGCATTGGATTTTCCTCTCGGGTCAAAATCCGAACCTCCCTTCGCCCCACCCATCGGAAGCGTCGTCAATGCATTTTTAAATGTCTGCTCAAATGCTAAGAATTTAAGGATGCTCAGGTTTACGCTTGGATGGAAACGCAACCCTCCTTTGTAGGGGCCAATCGCAGAATTCATCTGAATCCTGTAACCTCTGTTTACCTGGATTTCTCCTTTATCATCTACCCACGGCACACGGAAAGTAATGGTTCTTTCGGGTTCGGTCATTCTCAATAATAGATTCTGACCGTAGTAAATATCTTTATCTACAATATAAGGAATGATGGTTTCCGCCACTTCCTTAACGGCTTGTAAGAATTCGGGCTCATGCGGGTTTCTCCTCTCCACATCAGCCATGAAATCATGAATGATTTTATCCATCGTTTACTTTTGTTTGTAATTTGCGCAAATTTATATTATTAAACCGAACAATTCCAATAATTTAAGACGACATTTAATTAATTTCAAAAAATTTCCCCGGCAAAGGCCTTACAACGCCTTTTATTTCCATATTCAGCAGGATTCCATTCAGCTTAAAAACCGGAATCTGGAGGGAATTGTAAAGGGCATCTATCTGTTGTTTTCCATTGCCCTTCAGAAAATCATAAATCAATTTTTCTTCTTTTTCCAGTTCAATGAAAAGTCTGGCTTGCTGAGGTTTCCGGTTCGATTTCAGGTTAAAATAATTCAGTAAATCACTGGCATTCCTGATCATATATGCCTGGTTGGACTGGATGAGCTCGTTACAACCTAAACTGAATCTGTCTTCTATCCTTCCGGGTAACGCAAAAACTTCGCGGTTATAAGAATTGGCATAATTTGCTGTTGCCAGGGCTCCTCCTTTTTGATCTGACTCCACTACAATAACCGCATCACACAGACCGGCAATAATCCTGTTTCTTAACACAAAATTGATGGGCTCGGCATTGTGAAAACTTGAATATTCAGTCAACAATGCTCCGTTTTTTTGTAATTCAGAAGCTTCTTTTTTGTGAGCTGCGGGAGAAATTCTGTTCAGGCCATGTGCCAGGACTGCAATATTTGGAATTTGATTTTCAATTGATAACCGATGTGCTTCAATATCACAACCATAAGCAAGGCCGCTTACAATTACCATTTGCTGGGTGGAAATCTCCTCTAATAAATTTTCTATGAATCTTTTTCCGTAAGGTGTCATCTTCCGGGTGCCAACAATTCCAATGTGTAATTTTTTATTGAAATCGTGGCTTCCTTTTTTGAATAAGACCAAAGGAGAATCTGTACAATTCTTCAATTTTTCGGGATAATTTCCTGATGAATGCAATAAGATTTCAATGTCATTCCTTTTACAAAATTCAATTTCCTTTTCTGCTTTTTCCAGACATTTCAGGTTTAAAAATTGAGAAATAATATCTTTTCTTTCTTTAAAGATCTCTTTCAGGTCTTTTTCGGAAAGCGACCAAATTGTTTCGGGATTCAAATGTTTCAAGATTTTCTTTTGGTTCACCGGGCCCAGCTTGGAAACATAAGTCAATGCGAGGGTATAGATAGGTTCAGGGTTCATAGGGCGTTAAAATTAAAGAAAGTTTTATTAACAATTTATCTACTTCGTAGACTTTTTAACCTAATTATTTCCTATTTTTGAATTATGATTTTGGAAAAGTATATTTCGGCTTTATTATACAGCCACGACTGTGTGGTAGTGCCCGAATTCGGTGCATTCATTGCTCAAAAAACCGGATCGGTCCTTCTTAAGGAAACCTCTGTTTTTTATCCTCCCAGCAAGCAACTGGCTTTCAATACTTCTTTGACAAAAAATGACGGATTATTGATTCAGCATATAGCTCAGGCAGAAAACTTATCTTTTGAAAAAGCAAAAGAAGAAGTTGAAGGAAGTGTTCAATTTTGGAAAAATCATCTGAACAGGAACACTACTTTAAGTTTAAGTAATCTTGGTACCTTTTCTCAAAATGAGAAGGGATTCCTGGTATTTACTCCTTCACATGAAAATTTTCTTTTGGATTCATTCGGATTGGAGAACATTCGCGCAACTTATATATTACCGGTTGAAGCTCAACAAAGTTCAAGTACAATTTGGTGGAAAGTCGCTTCAGTTATCCCCATTCTTTTGGGAGGTTATTTGTATTTCGGCAAACCACAACCGGTCACCAATTTTGTAAATGAGCAGTGGAGCGGTTTTGTATCGCCCATACTGAATATTTCCCCCGGAGCAAATTCCGCATCGCAATCCATTATCAAATCCGTAGAGGAAAACATAGCAGATAAATATATTGTAAAAGATTTTACGGTTTATGATTACCAGGTAATTGCCGGTGCATTCAGAGTAAAATCTGAAGCCGAAACACTTGAAAAAAATCTTCAGTCCCAGGGATTTGAATTTGCCAAACTGACACAAAAGAAAGGAAGCTATTATTATGTGGCTTTTAAAACTTTTCCGACCAAGGAAGAAGCGCTTGAATTTAGGAAGAATGTTCAGGAAGGATTCCCGCAGACATGGGTTTTATCATTAAAAGAATAAAAGGAAACAATTTGTAAATCCTAATATTTTAAAGACCTTTGCGCTGCAAAAGGTCTTCTTTATGAATTCGAAAATCAAAACCCCATCTGATTCTGTCGCTGAGCTCACTAATCTGGTTTTACCAAGTGAAACCAATATGCTCAACAATATGTTTGGCGGAGAGTTATTGGCTCGTATGGACAGGATTTCGTCTATCGTTGCCCGGCGTCACGCCGAAAGCTACCAGGTAGTGACAGCAAGTGTAAATCATGTTTCATTCAATACCCCGATTCCGCTTGGAAGCATTGTAAAATTGCAGGCCAAAGTTACACGCGCTTTCTCCAGCTCTATGGAAATCTATGTAGATGTGTGGATTGATGATCCCATCAAACAGGAATTAATCAAAACCAATAATGGAATTTATACTTTTGTGGCAGTTGATGAAAATAACCAGCCCGTTCTGGTTCCTCAGCTAGAACCGGAAACGGAAGAAGAGCATGAACGTTACGATGCGGCTTTGCGCAGAAAACAACTGAGCTTAATCCTGGCCGGGAAAATGAATCCGAAAGATGCCAATGAGCTGAAAGCTATTTTCTTTTAACGTTTTAACTTAAAAAATTCCAATACAACTTCTGAACACTCATCTTTCAAAACCCCAAATTTAATTTCGGTTTTGGGATGCAGCTTTACACCAGCATTTTGGAAACCGCGTTTTTCATCATGCGCTCCAATAACAATCTTTCCAATCTGGCTCCAGTAAAGTGCTCCTGCACACATCACGCATGGCTCTATCGTTACATAAAGCGTGCAATCAACCAGGTATTTTCCTCCTAAATAGTTTGCAGCAGATGTAATTGCCTGCATTTCGGCATGAGCGGTAACATCGGTAAGGGTCTCGGTAAGATTGTGTCCTTTGGCAATGATTTTATTTTTAGATACAATGACCGCGCCTATTGGCACTTCGTCTTTATCCAATGCCCAATATGCCTCATCCAATGCTTTACGCATAAAATACTCATCCGAAAATAATTCTTCCATACAACGAAATTATCAAAGATTTTTCATTTTATGTTATACCAACCAAATAGTATAAAAAAAACCTCCGGGAAAATCCAGAGGTTCTTGTATTTACTGAAAAGTATGTTTTATTCTTCTCCAGCCGGTGCTTCAGCAGCCGGTGTTTCTTCTTCAGAAGCAGCCTCCTCTTCATCGTCATCAGCAACTGCCGTTCTGGAAGTTCTGATGGCTACGATTACAGCATTGTCCGGGTGAAGAATTGTATATTCATTGTTACGGATTGATTCTACATATTTTTTGTGGCCAATACGCATAGAAGTAATATCAATTACGATTTCATCTGGTAAGTTTGCAGGGATTGCCCTTACTTTCAGTTTACGCATATTAAATCTCAACACACCTCCATTTACCACACCGCGCGCACGCCCTGTTAAACGGACAGGAACTTCAATTGCAACCGGCTTGTCATCGTGCAGCTGATAAAAATCTGCATGGATAATCTTATCCGTCACCGGATGAAACTGGATATCCTGCAAAATTGCAGAAACTTTCGTTCCATCTGCCAATTCCAAACTTACAGTGTGTGCTTCCGGTGTATAAACCAAATCTTTGAAAGATTTCTCTTCTGCAGAGAAATGTAAAGGTTCGTTTCCACCATAAACAACACAAGGTACTTGGTCAGCATTACGTAAGGCACGCGTTGCAGCTTTGCCCACGCTTTCTCTTTTTACACCTTGAATTGTAATAGATTTCATAAAAAATGTTTATATAAAAATTAAATAATAAATTTCGAACTTATTGATTTTCTGTCATGTACCATATGCATAACATCAGCAAAAAGCGGGGCGCAAGATAATACTTTTATTTTAGATACCGAATTATTTTTTAACGGAATACTATCGGTAACTGCAACTTCAACCAAAGGCGAGTTTTCGATCCGCTCATAGGCATCGCCTGAAAGCACCGGGTGCGTCGCTATTGCACGTACGCTTTTGGCCCCTTTTTCCATGATGAGTTCAGAAGCTTTTGCCAATGTTCCTGCAGTATCAATCATATCATCCAGCAAAATAACATTCCTCCCCTCTACCTCACCTATCAGCATCATATTTTCAACATGGTTTGCTCTTTTACGTTCTTTGTGGCAGATTACAATATCTGCGTTCAGATGTTTTGAATAATTGTTTGCACGTTTTGCCCCGCCCATATCAGGAGAAGCAATGGTCAGGTTATCCAGATTTAAGTTTTTAATATAATCCACAAAAATGGTCGAGGCATACAGATGATCTACAGGTATTTCAAAAAAACCCTGAATCTGGTCTGCATGCAGGTCCATTGTCATGACTCTTGTCGCACCTGCCGCAGTAAGCATTTTTGCCACCAGCTTAGCTCCAATCGGGACACGCGGAGCATCCTTGCGGTCCTGTCGGGCATACCCAAAATAGGGAATTACTGCTGTAATCTTATCGGCAGAGGCTCGCTTCGCCGCATCACACATGAGCAACAGTTCCATAAGGTTGTCGCTCGGCTGAAATGTAGAGCCAATAAGAAAAACCCTCGCCCCTCTCACAGATTGTTCAAAAGCCGGCTGGAATTCTCCGTCGCTAAAATTTACAATTTTTAAATTACCGAGCTTTTCTCCATAATGCTCGGCTATTTTAGCTGCCAGTATCTCACTTCCTCTGGTCGAAAATAATAATGCCTGTTGATGCATATGTGCGTTTTGATTGCAAAAATAAAAATATAAAACTCCATTAGATAACTTTTAATAATAATTTTTTGGCATTTTATTTGTTTAATGTTGATTGGCTTTGAAGTATGTGAAGTCGGTATTTATTTATTATATCAATAAATATGGTTTAATTTATTGTATAATTAGCATTTGTTTATACCTTTGCAGCAAGAAAATAAAGAATTTAGAGTATTAATCTAATAAATAAATTATGAAAAAGTTCTTTTTACCAATTGTATTTTTAGGTTTGGCTGTATATAGTCAGGCACAGGAGGTGCAAGAAGAAATTGTAGAAATTGACAGTAAAACACCTTATCCCGCTTCCGCTTACAATAAGTGGTCTGCCGAATTAAATGTCGGAGGCACAAACGCTCTATATAATTGGAGCAGTGGATATAGTGATGCTAAATTCCTTGGCCCCTGGCATGCAGACTTAGGGATAAGATATATGTTTAATACCAAATTTGGGTTAAAAGCATATGCAGGTTATGACCAGATTAAAAATAGAGATGAAAGCAAAGACTTTAAGAGTACGCAGTGGAGATTCAATTTAGAAGGGGTTTTAAACGTTGGACGTATTTTAAGCTTTGAGGATTGGACAAGATCTCTTAGTGTATTATTTCATGTCGGTCCCGGCTACGCCATTTTACAGAATGACAACATGGACGAGGATGATAAAATGCTTAACGTAATGGCGGGTCTGACCGGTCAATTTAAGCTAAGCGACCATTTCGCCTTAACCGCAGACTTTACCGGTATGAACAATTTCCTGATGGGACATACCTGGAACGGATTATCAAGAGATGCTAAATACATAACAGTAACAACTGTTATTCCTTCTCAGGTTGTAAATGGAGAAACAATTCCCGGCCAGACTGTAACCTCACAGGTCAGAAATCCTGCCAGCGATTATTTGAAACATCTTAATCCGATGTTAAACGTTTCTTTAGGTTTAACCTATTATTTCGGAAACAAACAGCAACATGCTGACTGGTATCTTGCAGATAATGATCTGAGAGAAAGAGTGGAAAATATTGAGGAAATGTTGAAAGACTCTGATGATGACGGTGTTGCTGATTACTTAGACCAGGAGCCGGATTCTGCACCTGGCGCCGTAGTTGACACAAAAGGAAGAACTATTGACGCAAACGGAAACGGAGTGCCTGATGTAATTGAACAATACATTAAAGATAATTATCCTGGAGCTGGAACTTCCGGTGTATTGAGCGATTCGAATATCTTAAGACAATTAATTGACAGCGGAATCATTAATGTATATTTTGACTATGATAAGTCTCAACCATTTGATGCTTCAGTGGGCGGAATTGATTTCGTAGTTGAGTATTTGAAAATGAATCCAAATGCAAGTGTAGATATCTTGGGGTATGCAGACCCGGTTGGTGGTTCTTCATACAACCAGGCTTTATCTCAAAGAAGAGCTGATGCTGTAAAACAAATCATTATTGGCAAAGGTATTGACGGTTCAAGATTGAATGCCAAAGGACAAGGTGTTGATGGAGACTTCCAGGGAAGCGCAGTTTCTGCTCACCAATTAGCCCGCCGGGTTATCTTTAAAATTAAATAACTGAAAAAATAAGCATACAAAAAAGCGGAGCCAGTGGTTCCGCTTTTTTCTTTACAAAATCTTGAATTAGAATGAAAAAAAGTCTTTTTCTATCATTGATTATCTCCGTTATTTCTGTGCATGCTCAGTTCCAGCGAGAATTTGTCAAATCTGAGATTCATTTTAAAAATAATGAAGTTATTCAAGGGTATATTTTTGATGATTTCGCACAGAATGACTGGTACGGAAAGAGTGATTTGGAAAAAACAGGTGTAATCAGCGGTAATAATTCTTACATCGGATTCCCCATTACTACCAGCAGCTTTCAAACCATTATCAAAACTATTCTTTATAAAGAAAATGCAGACGACGGGCAGCAAATCGCTTATGATTCAGAAGACATAGATTTCATTATCGTTAACAGAAACGGAGAATCACAGAAGTATGTTACCACAAAGGTTATGAGAGGTAATTTCAAAGATCTGGAAGAAGTGAAATTTGACACCCTGAACAGAAATATATGGCTACCAGTCAGGAAAGAAGGGAAAATTAATATGTACGGATATTACAACTGGACAATTAAAAAAGGAAACGGATGGGGGGAAGTGTACTTTCAAAGAAACGGAGAAGAATTTTCCATCAATCCTATATTAAGCCATAAATTTTTAGCTGGCCTGAATTCACAGCGAATGCTCATCAAAGCATCATTATTAAGAATTTTTAATGATTGCCCTGAATTTGAAAAAGATATAGAAACCATTACAGATGAATATATATCTGACTTTTACGAAGCAAGGAAATTAACCAAAGAAGAAAAAAAGCAAATCAAAAGTAAATCAAAAGAAAAACGCGAAAGGACCGAGTATGAATTAAGGGAAAAAAAATCTTTCATCCCTTATGAAAACATATTAAAAAAATATTATGACTATTGTGGCAATTAAAAAACCCGGCCATAGACACGGGTTTTCAAAAAGCTATATTTTGGAGTTTACTTCACTTTTTTTGAAATAAGTTTTGCCAACGTTTTTGCGGTTTTTGCATAACCCTCGGCAATCCGGTCATTATTATTGGCGACTCCAACTAAATTACCGTCTCCTGGCGCATTCTGACTTTCAATAACCAGTAAAACATTTCCCGGATTGGCTGTTTCTACAAACCTCAAACTTGTACTCACTTTGGCAGGTTGTTTCATTACTCCTACAAACCAACCAGGATAAATCCAGGTTGTTTCCACAATTAATGTATATTTGGAGTCAGCCTCTTTAGAGGCTTTGATATCTATATTCTTATTGAAGGAGGAGATGAATTTGTCTATAAATGTATTTTCTTTTGAATAATTCCAATCATTTGACCATTTATCAGCTTCTGCCTTACCTTTATCGGCAGTTATATCTTGTATTCTTTTATCAATGTATTCCTCCTCGCTCATCTTTTCATTATAAAATGTGGCTTTATCAAAGTTGAACTCTACTTTTAATTCCGATTGACCATTTAAAAATGAGAAATTACCTGATTCTACTTTCATTTTCTGTCCGAAAGCTGCCGTTGCAAATATTACAATTACAACAAATAATAATTTTAATTTCATAATAAATAATTTTAACTTTTTAAATTTCGATTATCTACAAATGTTATGCTTTTTCTCGAATTTTCAGGAAATTTAATTCTTAATATCTCCTGTTCGGAAACAAAAATAATTTTTGGGCTGACACGAACTTTTGCCCTGAACCTGTCTTTGAGCCTGTCTTGTAGCTCTTCTGATTCATCTGTCGAAAAAATCTTTACATGGATTTCATCTTCGTCTATTTCATTCGAAAAAACTTCAATCACATAATGTTTCACTTCTTCAAAATCATTCAGTAAATCCAATAATGATGGCGGATAAAGTGATGTTCCCTTGTATTTGATCATCTGTTGCCTTCTTCCTATCAGGGGTGCCAAACGAACCGTAGATCTTCCGCAGCTGCATTGGCCGATATGCGACCGAACAATATCGCCTGTTTTATATCGTAACAATGGCATTGCCTCAATCCCTAAAGTTGTTATAACTAACTCCCCGGGATCTCCTTTCGGAACAGGCTGGTTGTTCTCATCCAAGAATTCACATATAATTAATTCCGGATGCTGATGCCCGCCGTTTCCTGCCTTGCATTCGGTAAAAGCAGTCGCCATTTCGGTTGAAGCATAAGTCGAATACAATTCAATGGGCCATTTGGCTTTGATCTTAGATGCTAGAATATTATCAGAAAAGTCCTGATTCCTCAAAGGCTCACCAATACAAATCGCTTTCTTCACACTTGAATTCAAATAATCAATTCCTCTATGTTCTGCAAATTCAATCATTTTTAAAAGAAAAGACGGCACGCAGACCAATGTGTCGGGTTTTACTCTTTTTATTGTATCCCATTGCAATTCAGGAACTCCCGATCCCACTCTCACAACACCGATTCCGGCTTTTCTTGCGCCCAAAAAATAAGCCAGCCCGGCCATGAATCTCCGGTCGATAGTTGTTGTCAACTGGATAATGCTTTTTTCATCTAAACCCGCACACTGATAAGAAAGTTCCTCATTGTAAGCCAGCCTTTCCAAGTCATCGTCAGACAATGCAATCAGAACCGGATCTCCCGAAGTTCCCGATGTTGTTACATAATCCGCAATTTTTTCACGCGGAATGCATAAAAATTCGTCGTTATATTGTTGTAAATCGTTTTTGGTCGTAACCGGAATTTTCCGCAAATCCTCAATAAAATTAACTTGTTGGATGTCAATTCTATTGGACAAAAATAATCTTGAATAATAAGGTGAATTTTTTTCCAGGTAAACCAATTGCTTTTTGAGCAATTCTTCCTGAAAAATCTTTATCTCTTCCGCAGTTTTCTTTTCTATTTCTGGAATGGGAATCATCTTAATTTTCGTTCACATTTTCGGATTCTTTTCTCAACATTTTCCTTATCGGGAAAAGTCGTAATTTCTTTGGTCAGCGCAATTTGGTAATTTTCAATCGCTTTTTTGTAATTTTTATGATGAAAATAATATTCACCGACCGTAAAATAGCTTAACCAGTATTCTGGATTTAATTTAATGAAATTAAGCAAATCTTCATCGGAAATAAATTCTTTATTTTCATTTTTTGAATAAATTGTCTTTAATTGTTTTTTAAACTCAATGTAATTCCTGAATTCTTCGGAGTACATAAAATCATCTTCAGGTATTGTCAAAGAATCTACTGCGACCGACTTTGGCTCTTTGAGGTTTTTCATTTTATCAAAAACTTCATCCAGGTCATAAGCCACGAAAGCACCCAGTTGGAACGGATTGGCAGAGACCCACATCAGCCGCTCTTCGGGTTCGAAAATCACCGCGTGATGGGAAAGCAGCTGGTTGATCGCTTTTTCATTTCCATAACCAATTTTCAAGTCATTGAGACCCTCTTTATTCCTTAAAAAATCTGCGGCAATCTGCGGCGTAACAGGAGGACTTTCTATAAAAAGTTCATTCATTCTGTCAAAACGGTATTGGGAATGTGAATCATGAATGGTTTCAATGTTCTTTTTGTCATCTGCATATGCTTCACTTTGGAAATGATTGGAGCAAACCAATAAGTCTGCTGAGCTTTCCAGCTTATATACTCCAAAATTTTCGGGTGAAACTTCGATCAAAACAGCAGATTTATCTGCTGCGCTCCCCACCATAATCGATTCAGAAACAAAGACTTTCCTTGTTTTGGCTATTTCAATTGCTTCATCAATATTGGAAGCATATTGCAGAATTTCTCTTGTTAAGAGGGAAATGGGCGTTTTGGCTTTCACAGGAATAGAAGACTTTCCGGCATTGATGGTTACCGTCAGGCCTTTTTCATTCATTCCCGAAACAGCACCGATAAATCCTGCCCAGGTAACGACCGCATGTTTATAACCTTCATCCGGATTAAAAAATGCTACAATTTTATCTTTCGAAAATTCGTCATTTATGTAAAAATCAAAATTCCGTCCAATAAGCATTTTCCCGTCTTCTGTATGTTTTCCCCATGCAGCGAAAGAGGTGCAGCCGACCATGGCCAGGTCCTGCAAAGCGTGTCCTATGTCATGAGCAGCATGAAAATAAAGCGTCCGCCAGTAAACCGGTGCAACAAAGTCAAAATCATGTGAAGTGGACTGTGAAATCCCGTAAATTTCCACTTTGTATTCTTCCTTTACGTTTTCATCCAGCTTCCTGTTGAAATATCTTAAAAATAACCGTAAAATTTTTTGCTGGAATTTTGACGAGATCAATTCTTCTATTTTGGAAATAAAGACAGATTCCTGTTTATAAATCAGTTCTTTGGTTAACTCGCCATTGGCAATTCCTCTTTCCAACGGATTCCCTTCAACATATAATTCCCAAATCCCGTACTGATTTTGCAGGAGTTTGTCATTTCCAACCGAATAAAAATTTTGAGATATTTGCTTTCTTTCAGGAAGTTTTGCCCGATATACCTGATAATGAGGCAACTCTTTTGTCCCCGAACAGGAAATGTTCAGCAATAAAAGAATCAGGAAAAATAAAATCTGACTTTGTATTTTTAATCTCATCAGGTCAAAACATGGGCAATAGCCTGAACAGCTCTGTCATGCTTGGAAACAAAAGGATTCTCTTTGTCCCAGACATACCCTGCCAGAACCGAACACAATTTTCTTCTCACATCTTCATTTACTTCGGGATGGAAAAATAATCTTTGCAATTCACCTGTGTACCAAGTTTTTACATATGACCGAAAAACACTTACTCCCTCCATAATGTATTTTTCATATTCTTCTTCCCAATCAACCGCTTCTCCTCTCAATTGCTTAATTGCAAGCCTGGCAGATACTGCTGCCGATTCAGAGGCAAAACATACTCCCGACGAAAATACAGGATCCAGGAACTCTGCGCTGTTGCCTGTTAAAGAAAATCCGGGGCCATATAATTTTTTGACGGCAGACGAATAAGATACTATCTTTTTAGGCTCAAATAAAAATTCCAAACCTTCAAAACGTTCTTTATAATAATCAGATTGCTCTATAATCTTCTGAAAAGTTTTGGTATTGTCACCGGTATCAATAGATTCCAGGTATTCTTTTGGCGAAACCAAACCAAGTGATGAAATATTCTCTGAGAAAGGAATTACCCAAAACCAATTTTTTTGCGATAATATATCAAAGGTAATTTGAGTCCCCTCTACACCTTCCGGTCTTCTTTCATCTTTCAAATGAACAAATATAGCAGACATGGGCTCGAGCGAGCTCGGCGCATCTAAATCGAGCAAACGGGGTAAGACCCTTCCGTATCCACTGGAATCAATAATGAATTTCGCATGGATCTGTTTTGTGCCTTCTGCATTGGAAACTGTTGTGAGTGACTCCGTACCATTGAATATAACGCTTTCAACACCCGTTTCGAATTCAATATCAACACCCCTGCTTTGCAATATGTCGGTTAATGTTTTATCAAATTCAGCTCTTGGCAGTTGCCATGTCCAGTCCCAGCCTTCGGAAAATTTCTGGCTAAAATCAAAATTACACACCTCGTCTCCTCTCAAGAATCTTGCCCCGGTTTTTTTTTCAAAATTCTTTTTAAGAACCTCTTCTATAAAACCTGCTTCATCAAAATTATCCATACAACGGGGAATCAGGCTCTCACCAATTACAAATCTGGGAAATTTCTGTTTTTCAACAACTTTTACATTCACCCCATTCTGATGCAAAATAGAAGCTGCTACCGCCCCTGAAGGACCTGCGCCTATTACGAGCACATCCACATTTTCTGTTTTCATTATTTTTTAAGTCTTAATTTCAGCCCAAATTTATACAGATATTATTAAATTTGCGACCACTCTGCTAAAAAAAACTAAATTAGTATGATTCAATTAGATGGTTCGGTTACGCTGAAGAATTTTCAGGAGATCTTGTTTGAGGGTAAAAAAGTCAATCTTTCGGATTCTCTTCTCAAACGGGTAGATGAAAGTTTTGAATTTCTCAGTCATTTTGCCGAAAATAAGATTATTTATGGTGTCAATACAGGTTTCGGGCCGATGGCTCAATATAAAATTGACGACACAGATAAAATCCGTTTGCAGTATAATCTGATCAGAAGTCATTCTACGGGAATGGGTGAAGAACTAAGTCCATTGTATGTAAAATCAGGAATGCTCGCGAGAATGAATACACTTTCGCTCGGGCATTCAGGAATTCACGTTTCTGCCATTGAACTAATGAGAGAAATGATGAATCGTGAAATTTTCCCTGTTATATACAATCATGGCGGGGTTGGCGCAAGTGGTGACTTGGTACAGCTGGCTCACTTGGCCCTGGCCTTAATCGGGGAAGGCGAAGTTCATTATAAAGGAGTAAAGAAGCCTACGCGTGAAGTTTTCGAAACAGAAAGATTAAATCCTCTGAAAATTTACATGAGAGAAGGTTTGGCGTTGATGAACGGAACTTCAATTATGTCGGGAATAGGCATTATAAACCTGATCTATGCTGAAAAATTGTTTCAATGGTCAATTAACTGTTCCTGTTTAATTAATGAAATCATGGGAGCATATGATGACCATCTTTCTGAAACCCTGAATGCGACGAAAAAACATTCCGGACAGCAGAAAGTAGCCGAAATGATGCGCGGTTTCATCAGTGAAAGCAAACTGACCCGAAAAAGGGAAGATCATCTTTACAATGGTAATAACCAGGAAAGTATTTTCAAGGATAAGTTACAGGAATATTATTCTATACGCTGTGTCCCGCAAATCCTGGGTCCCATCTATGAATGTATAGAAAATGGCAAAAAAATCCTGATCGAAGAAGTGAATTCTGCCAATGACAACCCGATTGTGGATATTAAATCCCAAAATGTTTACCACGGCGGGAATTTTCACGGGGACTACGTTGCATTTGAAATGGACAAATTACGGATTGCCATCACCAAACTGAGCATGCTTCAGGAAAGACAATTGAATTATTTACTGAATCCTTCATTAAATGAGATGCTTCCGGCATTCGTGAATTTAGGGAAATTAGGATTGAATTTCGGGATGCAGGGCGCACAGTTTACCGCTACCTCTACCACAGCAGAAAATCAAATGCTGTCCAATCCTATGTACATTCACAGTATTCCTAACAACAAAGACAATCAGGATATAGTAAGCATGGGAACCAATGCGGCATGTCTTACCAAAAAAGTAATCGACAATTCATTTGAAGTAATTTCAATTCAATTGCTTACACTCATACAAGCTATAGACTACCTTGATTGCTTCGAAAAATTATCACCAAAAGGACAGGAGATTTATCATAAGATCAGAAAAATTGTTCCTAATTTTAAAGAAGATATAATTTTGTCGCCTTTGTTAAGTAAAATCAAAGATTTCATCAAAGAACAAAAACTATAATTCTTTCAAAAGCTAATCTTTCTTACAAATTAATTATGGAAAAGATCAAATTTGCATTGGTAACGGGGGGTTCAAGAGGGATAGGCAGAGAAACCTGTATTAAACTTTCAAAAGAATTGGGATATTCTGTCCTGATTAATTATCAAGCCAATCAAAACGCGGCAGAGGAAACATTAAAAGCCATTGAAGCAAATGGCGGTAACGGAGAAATTTTACAGTTTGATGTCAATGACAAAAAAGAGGTAGAGGCAAGATTGAACAATTGGAAAGAATCACACACGGAAGCCGTAATCGAAGTCATTGTCAATAATGCCGGAATTACCCGCGACGGGCTTTTAATGTGGATGGAAAATGATGATTGGAGCACTGTTTTGAACACAACTTTGAACGGGTTTTATAATGTCACCCGGACCTTGATCCAGGATCTGCTCAAAAACCGGTACGGAAGAATCATCAACGTAGCTTCTGTTTCAGGAATGAAAGGAACACCCGGGCAGGTCAATTATTCTGCTGCCAAAGCGGGATTGATTGGTGCTACCAAAGCGCTGGCACAGGAAATTGCCAAGCGGAATATTACGGTTAATGCAGTTGCACCCGGATTCATAGAAACAGATATGACCCATGATTTAGATCAATCCGAATTAAAAAAATTAGTACCTTTAAATCGGTTCGGTAAAGCAGAAGAAGTAGCAGACTTGATTTGCTTTTTGGCTTCGCCCAAATCTTCTTACATTACAGGGGAAACCATTAATATCAACGGCGGAATTTACGCTTAAATGCAGGATTGAAATGAGAAGAGTGGTCATCACAGGAATGGGAATTTATTCTTCGTTGGGCAGGAATTTAGAAGAAGTCAATTCTTCTTTGTACGAGGGAAAATCAGGAATTATTTTCTCACAGGAAAGAAAAGACTTCGGTTTCAGGTCCGCACTTACCGGTTTTGTTGAAAAACCTGACCTGACCAAATCACTCTCCCGCAGGCAGCGTATTTCCATGGCTGAGGAAAGCGAATATGCCTTTGTTGCCACTGAAGAGGCTTTAAAAAATGCCCGGATTCGTCCTGAATTTTTTGATGAAAATATCGTTGGATTACTCTACGGAAATGATTCTGTTTCTCAATCCGTTTGGGAGTCCATCGAAATAGTACGTGAAAAAAAAGACACTACACTTGTCGGCTCCGGCGCAATTTTCAAATCGATGAATTCTACTGTAACAATGAATTTGTCAACCATCTACAAAATCAAAGGAATCAATATGACCATCAGCGCAGCCTGCGCAAGCGGTTCGCATTCCATAGGCTTAGGATTTTTATTAATTAAGCAGGGATTACAAGACATTGTCATCTGTGGCGGCGCACAGGAAACCAATAAATACTCGATGGGCAGTTTTGATGGTTTAGGCGTTTTTTCCGTCCGTGAAAATGAACCGACCAAAGCTTCTCGCCCTTTCGATACCCAACGTGATGGTTTGGTTCCCGGCGGTGGAGCAGGAACAATTATTCTGGAAGATTATGAATCCGCGGTAAAAAGAGGCGCTCCTATTTTGGCGGAAGTTGTAGGTTACGGGTTCTCATCTAATGGTGAACATATTTCAACACCCAATATGGAAGGTCCGGCCCGTGCAATGGAAATGGCACTTCAGCAGGCAGATATGAGTCCGGAAGAAATCGGATATATTAATGCCCACGCGACTTCCACACCTATCGGCGATGCCAATGAAGCCAGGGCTATCGACAAAATTTTCGGAAGCAGCCCTTATGTCAGCTCAACAAAATCCATGACAGGTCACGAATGCTGGATGGCGGGAACAAGCGAGGTCATTTATTCAATGCTGATGATGCAAAACGGATTTGTAGCTCCCAACATCAATCTGGAAGAAGTTGACGAAGCCGCAAAGAATCTGAATTTAGTTAAAAATACGTTAAACCAAATTTTTGATGTATTTTTGTCGAATTCTTTTGGATTTGGCGGTACTAATTCCGCACTCATCATTAAGAAGCTAAAACAATAAGTATAAAAAACAAGTAATGAACAGAGAAGAAATTATTCAAACGATTAATGATTTTTTAGTGGATGAATTTGAGGTTGACAAAAGCGTTATTCAACCAGAAGCAAATATGAAAGAATCTTTGGCCCTTGACAGTCTGGATTATGTTGATTTGGTGGTAATTATAGAATCAAACTTTGGCGTAAAACTGGAAGGGAAAGATTTTCAGCACATCCACACATTTAATGATTTGTACGATACTGTTGACCAAAAATTTCACGCTATCGCTTAAAAATTAATTTTTTATAAATGGCAGAATGGGAAGGTAAATCAGTGGGGCCGGAAACCGGCTACAAAATTTTTATCTATCTCATCAGGAAAATAGGGATCAATGTCGCATACTTTTTGCTGGTATTTGTTTCCTTTTATTATTTTGTATTTAACCAAAAACAAACTCAAATCATCTATCGGTATTTTAGAAAGAAACATAATTATTCTATTCTAAAGGGCCTAATTAGCACTTATAGGAATAACTTTATTTTCGGGCAGACTCTCATAGACAAAGTTGCCATTGCCGCAGGATTGGAAAATAAATTTACCTATGAATTTGATGGTGTTGAAAATATTCACCAGTTAGCCAAAGATGAGTCAGCCGGAATTATGATCAGCGCGCACGTTGGAAATTTTGAGCTTGCACAACATTTCATGCACGGTTTTGATAAAAAAATTCACCTTGTTACCACCGACGATGAGCGGGAAGCCATCAAGTCCTTATTAGACAGCGTAATGGCAAAACCCAAAGTGGGATTCATCATTGTAAAAGACGATATGTCTCATATTTTTGATATTCATAAAACAATTGAAGATAAGCAAATAATTTGCTTTACCGGCGACCGTTTTTTTCCCGGAACAAAAACAATGGAATCCGTTTTCATAAACGAAAAAGCTAAATTCCCGGCTGGCCCCTTTCTGCTCAGTTCACGCCTAAATACACCCGTACTCTTCGTTTATGTAATGAGGGAAAGAAACCGTCATTATCATTTATATGCACGAAAAGCGGAATTCAAAAACCGTGATGCGCAATCCCTTTTGGAAAGCTATACTCAAAGCATTGAAAAAATTTTAAAAAAATATCCTTTGCAATGGTTTAATTATTACGATTTTTGGAAAAAGGATTCGTAACAAATGAAAAAAGTTCTTGTTGTTTATTATACCCAAACCGGCCAACAGAAAGAAATTCTGAATCAAATTCTTTCTCACCTGCAGAAAGATCCCGAAGTCGAATTGACTTATTATAAAATCCAACCTATTCAGGATTTCCCGTTTCCGTGGGACAGCACTTCCTTTTTTGACGCTTTTCCTGAATCCTTTTTACAAATCCCCTGTGAACTAAAACCTATTCCACAGGAAATTATCGACAAAAATTATGATTTAATTATTTTGGGATACCAGGTTTGGTATTTGTCACCATCCATTCCCGTAAATTCATTTTTAAAAAGTGTGGAAGGAAAAAAGATCCTCACAGGAAAACCGGTAATTACCATCAGCGGGAGCCGGAACATGTGGGTAATGGCACAGGAAAAAGTAAAAAGACTGCTAAAGGATTCCGGCGCCGAGTTAGTCGGGAACATTGCTTTGGTAGACAGGAATTTCAACCATGTCAGCCTGATTACTATTGTACATTGGATGATGAAAGGAAAAAAAGATTCTTATCTGGGCATCTTTCCAAAGCCGGGTGTTTCGGACAAAGATATTCGGGAATCTGAAAAATTCGGAATTCCTATTCTGAAGCACCTGAAAGAAAATAATTATCAAAGTCTTCAATCCGAGTTGGTAGAGTCAGGCGGAGTCATTATCAAACCCTTGCTTGTTTTTATTGATAAAACGGGGAATCGTATTTTCTCAAAATGGTCCGCGATCATTCGTAAAAAAGGGCTTCCCGGCGATCCGAAAAGACGCCCGTGGCTCAAAGCATTTTATATTTATTTATGGATTGCATTATGGTTTATTGCTCCGATTGTTACAATTTTATTTTTAATCTTATCTTTGCCATTCTTTTTAAAGCTTAAGAGGGAAGCAGAATATTACCAGTCAGTTAAATTGAAGTAGTCAAAAATGCAGAATGTTTATATCAAAGCGGTTTCTAAATTCCTGCCCAACAAGGCAATAACAAATGACCAGATGGAAAACATATTGGGTTTCGTAAACGGAAAGCCATCACGTGCACGGTCGATCGTTTTGAGAAATAACCGGATTGTTCAGCGATTCTATGCCATTGACGAAAACGGAAATCCAACCCATAACAATTCTGATCTAACAGTGGATGCGATCAGAAAGCTTTTGGAACAAACCGGAACTTCAAAAACGGATATTGATGTATTGTCCTGCGGAACTTCTTCACCTGATCAGTTATTACCCTCTCACGCAAGTATGGTACATGGATTATGGCAGAATAAGCCTATGGAGATCAATTCCGCTACGGGTATTTGTACTTCGGGAATGAACGCTTTGAAATTTGCTTTTATGGCCATTGCTTCCGGAAACGCAAAAACAGCTGTGAGTACAGGCTCTGAACGGGTCTCATCTTGGCTGAGGGCCGATAAATATAACAATGAAGCGGAAAAATTAACCCAGCTGGAACAAAATCCTGTCATCGCTTTTGATAAAGATTTTTTACGCTGGATGTTGTCTGACGGTGCCGGGGCAATGCTTTTGAGCAATGAGCCTAACCAAAATGGCATTTCTTTGAAAATCAATTGGATAAATGGCGTTTCTTATGCCAATGAATTAGAAACCTGTATGTACGCGGGCGCAACAAAAGATGAAAACGGAAATTTGATTTCCTGGAGTGATACCGAACCTGAAAAATGGCTGACGGAATCTGTTTTTGCCATCAAGCAGGATATCAAATTATTAGACGCGCACATCATCAAAAAAGGTGCAGAAAGCATCCGCCATATATTAAACGAAAAGGGCGTAAAGCCAGAAGAGATTGATCATTTTCTACCGCACATCTCGTCTTATTATTTCCACGACCGGTTAAATGAAGCCTTTATCAGAGAAAAAATCAATATTCCTTTGGAAAAATGGTTTGTTAACCTGGAAACATTCGGAAATATCGGATCTGCCTCTATTTATCTTCAACTGGAAGAGCTTTTTTATTCCGATAAACTAAAAAAAGGTGAAAAAATCCTTTTATCTGTTCCTGAAAGTGGCAGATTTTCTTATGTTTACGGATTATTAGAAGTCGTATGACGCAACCCATTATCTCATCTGAGCAAGAAATTCTGAAACTTATACCGCAGCGGCCTCCTTTTGTGTTGGTTGATGCAATTTATGAGCATACAGAAAATGAAATACTTTCAGGATTTACAATTCCGGAAAACCATATCTTGGTCGATTCACAAAATCTGCTCAGCGAAGCCGGAATCATTGAGCATTTCGCTCAGACTATAGCGCTTTACCAAGGGTATTATTATTACCTGAAAAACCTTCCCGCGCCTGTCGGGTATATCGGTTCCATACGTAATATCGACATATTTCAATTGCCCGAAGCCAGACAGGAAATCAGGACAAGGGTTGTCGTCCTGCAACAGGTTTTAGGAGTCACGATGGTAAGCGGAGAAGTTTATTTAGGCGAAAAGCTTATTGCCCAGGGTGAAATGCGAACCATAATTGCCAAAGATTTTGAATAAAGTTTACCCTGCCATTGAAGAATTAATTCCACACAGAAAACCGATTTTGTGCATTGATAATGTTATTTCAGTCGACGGTTTAACAGCGGAAACGCACTACAAAATAGAAGAAAGCTGTATTTTTTTTACAGACGGGATTTTTTCGGAAATGGGCTTGTTGGAAAATGCAGCGCAAACAAGTTTTGTTTTTTTGAAGTTCTTTTTTGCCGATTCTCAGGATGATTTATGGGGCAAAGGCAAAGATTCAGTCGGATTCATAAGCCATATTTCCGAATTGAAAACCTATTTTCTTCCAAAAATAGCCGACGAACTTTTTACAACAACGGCCACTGAACTTGTTTTTGACACGGAAAATTTGAAAATTTGCAATGTAAGAGCCACCACTTCTGTCAATTCGGAAATCGCCTTTACTACCGAGATGAAAATGATCTTACAGACCAGAGAATTGTAAAAGCATTCCATCTGATTTCTAATAAAAATTATTGCCAGATGAAAAAAGAACAAGTACCACAAGACAAAGGAAGCCTTTCCGAAAGGAATCTCAACGAACTCTGCTATGCCATAGACGAAAACGGGAATTATACGACTGTTCAGAGTTCAGGCTGGGAAGTGAAATCAGTGGCCCTAGATGAATCTATGAGCCTGATCCAGGAAAGAATAGAGCAAACAAAAAAAGAAATTGCTGAAGGAAAGCTAAGCCCCATTGCTTATTTTATGGAGCTCAACAAAATGGATTTACCGCTTCTGGCAAGCTATGTCGGAATTTACCGCTGGTTTGTAAAAAGACATCTTAATCCAAAACAATTCAAAAAATTATCATCCAGGACATTAAAAAAATATGCAGATGCTTTTGATGTTTCAATTGAGGAACTGCAAAATTTTAAACCATACTAATGCAAATCAATTTTAAACATAAACAATCCGCACACTGTGAAAATGGTGTAGTTTCCAACTTAATGTACCATAATGGGATCCAGGTTTCAGAACCTCTGGTCTTTGGAATCGGGGCAGGATTATTTTTCACCTATTTACCTTTTTTAAAAGTAAATTTCGCGCCGGGGTTCAGCTACAGACCTATGCCCGGATTTATTTTCCGGCGTTTTGCCAATCAGTTAGGGATCAAAGTCGTACATAAAAAATTTTCATCAGTACAGGAGGCACAAAAAACCCTGGATGAAAAATTACAACAGGGGATTCCCGTGGGATTACAGGTAGGAGTTTACAATCTTACCTACTTTCCGGACGAATATCGTTTCCATTTTAATGCCCACAATCTGGTAGTATTTGGAAAAGAAGGAAACGAATATTCCATCAGCGATCCCGTAATGGAAACGACTACAACCCTTACCGAAAAAGAGTTGGAAAAAGTAAGGTTTGCAAAAGGCGCGCTGGCACCAAAAGGACATTTGTATTATCTGGAAAGTATTCCCACCGAATATGATTGGGAAAGAGCCATCAGAAAAGGAATCCAAAAAACCTGTAACGATATGCTGGCTCCCGTTCCGATTATTGGTGTGAACGCAATAAGATGGGTCGCAAGAAACATCAGAAAGTGGCCGAAAAGCATTGGTGTAAAAAAGACGAACCATTATTTAGGACAACTTATACGGATGCAGGAGGAAATCGGTACAGGAGGCGGTGGATTCCGTTTTATCTATGCCGCTTTTCTGGAAGAGTCTTCCCGGATTCTCAATAATCCCAGATTAAAGGAATTATCAAACGAAATGACGGAAATTGGCGATGAATGGCGTGATTTTGCACTTAATATTTCCCGTGTCTATAAAAACCGGAACGATAATGACAATGTTTATGAAAAACTTTCCGATCAGCTTATGAAAATCGCTGAGAGGGAAAAACGTTTTTATAAAGAATTGAAGAAAAGCATTTAGCTCAAATTTAAAAACCGACCCCGGAGTCATTGTACTTTGTCCAAACTTTTTTCTACTTTCGCAGTTAATGAAAGCCATTGAATGTAAAAATCTAAGCAAGTCGTATGACAGGAAAAAATCCTTTGTGGTCAGGGATTTCAACCTGAAAATTGACCGTGGAGAAATTTTTGGCTTACTCGGTCCGAACGGCGCAGGAAAAACTACGCTGATCTCGATGATGTGCGGGCTTCTTACTCCTACTTCCGGTGAAATCAGGATCAGTGGAATCCGTTTTGATTCTAAACGTACCGAGATCCTGAAAAAAATTGGTGTTGTACCACAGGAATATGCTTTGTATCCGACCCTGACGGCATTTGAAAACCTGGAATATTTTGGGAGCCTGTATAATCTGCATGGAAAAGACTTAAAGAACCGGATCGAAAAAGGTTTGGAAAAAGTGAATTTACTGGATTACCAGAACCGACGCATCAAAGACTTTTCGGGTGGAATGAAACGCCGGATCAATCTCCTGACCGGAATCCTTCATAAACCCGAAATCTTATTTCTGGACGAACCGACCGTAGGGGTAGACATTCAATCTAAAGACGTGATCATCAATATCCTGAAAGGATTAAACAAACAAGGAACGACTATCATTTATACTTCACACCATTTGAGCGAAGCGCAACATTTTTGTACACAGATCACTATCATCGACCGGGGGAAAATCCTGATGGAGGGAACATCTGATGAACTGATCCATTCCGTTCAGGGTGCAAACAACCTGGAAGAAGTCTTTTTGGAATTAACCGGAAATCAAGTTCGTAACGATGCATAAATTACTGGCTTCCATAAAGAAAGAGATTATACTTCTGATGCGCGATTGGGGCGGATTGGGGATTTTATTTCTGATGCCTTCGATTTTACTGGTTACCATTACGCTCATCCAGGAAAGTACATTTCAGGTAGTAGGAGAAGATGTTATGCCCGTAGTCTTAGTGGACGACGACCAGGGTGATATAGGCAAAACGATCCAGGAAAACATTGCGAAATCGGGAGCGATCGAAATAGTTACCGAATGGAAAAACCGTCCCATTGATGAAAAACTGGCAAGGCAACTGGTCAGTGAAGGAAAATACCAGATCGCTTTGGTCATTCCCGAAGGGTTATCCAATAAGCTGGATGATAGGATTAACACCAACGTCGAAAAAATTCTCAAACAATTTTCAATGGAAGAATCCGATTCTGCTAAAGAAAATATTTCTTCCATAACAAAAGATGAAATTTCAAAAATCAAAATATTTTTTGATCCTGCTGCAGGGTCAACTTTCCGGAATTCGGTCAAAAACAACATTGAAAAAATGTTGTCAAAAGTTGAAACCCAAAAGATCTACACCATTTTCGAAGACCAGATGGGAATCCGAACCGATAAAAACTTACTGGAAGGGAATGCAATAGAATTCGATGAAATAATTGCCCAGAAGGGAGAAGACGGTATCTTACCAAATGCCGTACAGCATAACGTTCCGGCATGGATTTTATTCGGAATATTTTTCATCGTAGTTCCATTGGGGATCAACATTGTAAAAGAAAAGAACCTGGGAACTTTCATCAGGATACGCACAAGTCCTGTATCGTATGCGACTATCATTTCTGGTAAAATTATTACTTATCTCATCATTTGTTTAATACAATTCGCGCTGATGCTTTTGATCGCCCGTTTTGTCTTTCCTTTGTTGGGATTGATTCCTTTCAAACCCGGAAGCCATTTGTTCGAAATGCTGATCGTAGTAATTTTTTCAGCTTTTGCAGCAATCGGATTGGGAATTTTGATCGGTACGGTTTGCAAAACGCAGGAACAGTCTGCGCCTTTTGGGGCTATTTTCACGATTATCCTCGCTGCGCTTGGAGGGATCTGGGTTCCCGTTTTTGTGATGCCTGAAGTGATGCAGAAACTTTCGGTGATTTCGCCCATGAACTGGGGGATTTCTGCCTTTTATGATATCATTTTACGAAATGGAAACCTGGGTGACATCTCAAAAGAACTATTGCTTCTGATTCTCTTCTTTGCAGTAACTTTCCTTTTATCATTGTGGATCAATAAACGAAATAATTTGATTTGATGCTTTCACACACTTCGAAATTCAGAGTACGATTTAACGAAACCGATCCGTTGGGGATCGTCTGGCACGGCCACTATGTTACCTATCTTGAAGACGGGCGCGAATCATTCGGGGAAAAATTCGGGATTTCATATAAGGATATTCAGAATGCCGGATTATTTGCTCCAATTGTGAAATGCACGGTGGATTATAAATTTCCGTTACGGCATGGAGACCAGGCAGCGATTGAAACAATTTACATTAATGAAGTAGCTGCCAAGCTGCATTTCACCTATAAGATCTTTAACGGATCAGGGCAATTGGCAGCGACGGGTGAGACCATCCAGGTGTTTACCGATCAAAAAGGAGAATTGTTTTTGTCGAATCCTCCATTTTTTGAAGAGTGGAAACGCAAAAACGGAATATTATGACAGACGTTTTCATTTCAGCAGATTCATTGATTACACCTTTCGGCATTGGAAGCGATCTGGCTTTTGAAAAAATCAAATCCGGCGAAACAGCGGTAAAAAAATGCTCCAACCCGAAGATTTCTCAAAATGATTTTTATGCTTCGCTGATTGAGGAAAAAGAAGAATGGTTTGACGGATTAAACCTAAATGAAACCTTTACCCGGCTGGAAAAACTGATTGTTCTGTGTTTACGGGATTTGATTTCAACTCAAAATATCCAACCAGATGGACGAACTTTATTTGTTCTTTCCTCCACCAAAGGAAATATTTCCGTTTTGGAAAACCCGAATCTCAATTTTCCGAATGAACGTGCTTTGCTGACTTCTCTTACAAAGAAAATTGAAGATTATTTTGAACTGGAAAAAGCGATTCAAATAGTATCAAATGCCTGCATTTCTGGTTCGTTGGCGATTGAATACGCGAGAAGATTATTACAATCCGAAAAATATGATGATGCCATCGTCATCGGAGCCGATGAAGTTTCACGGTTCATTTTATCGGGCTTCGAATCATTTCAGGCAGTAAGCAGTTCGATCTGCCGGCCTTTTGACCGTGACAGAGCGGGAATCAATTTGGGAGAAGCGATTGCCGCCGTATATCTGACAAAAATACCGCAAGGAAATCCAATTCGAATTCTGGGGAGCGGCACTTATAATGATGCCAACCACATTTCCGGGCCGTCGAGAACCGGAGAAGGGTTATTTAGAAGCATCCGAAAAGCAATGGAAAATTCCGATATTAATATTGATTATATTTCCGCTCACGGAACGGCAACTTTATACAACGATGAAATGGAATCAATTGCTTTCCAGCGGTCAGGATTGCTGAACATTCCAACCAACAGCTTGAAAGGATATTTCGGGCATACTTTGGGGGCAAGCGGATTATTGGAAACAATCCTGGGCATAAAATCATTAAAGCAAAATACATTGATCCGGTCTTTGGGATTTGAAAATCAGGGGACTACTCATCCGGTTAATATCATCCGGAAAACGGAAGAAAAAGAAATGAAGACCTTTCTGAAAACAGCCTCTGGGTTTGGCGGAAGTAACATTGCAACAGTCTTTGAGCTTGTTTGATTCTTGCAGATTATGATTTTTTGATAATTATTCTATATTTGGTAACTGCGAATCTCTAATTATTCTCATATGAAGTCCATCATTACATTTCTGCTATCGCTTAATTTTTTAATCTCTTTCGGACAAAACCGAAATCTCGAAAAATGGAATGCAATTGCCGCTTCAGATATTTCTCTTCAGCCCGAATATGGAAATATTCAGAAGTCCGAGGAACAAATTAAATCAGATAATGAATTTATAAATGAGGTATTAAATCATTATAAAAACAGAGAAGAAACAAGTGAGAAAATGGTTGAGTTAGGCTTTACTTATCTTTACGAAAAGGGAGATTTTGTTACAGCTATGAAAAGATTTAATCAGGCATTTCTCTTAAACAATAAGAACGCCAATGTATATTATGGCTACGGAACCGTTTATTTTAATTTGGGTGCATTTGATAAAGCAAGAAATCAATATGATAAAGGATTAGCTATAAATTCAAACCATTCTGAAATGCTTACGGATTACGGCACTACATATTTGGGAGATTATTATGATCAAAATGATGAAAAATTACTGAAATCTGCACTTAATTATCTTGAAAAATCATACAAAATAGACAATAAAAACTCAAACACAATATATAAACTTTCCATAGTCAATATGTACATGAATAAATGTAAAGAGGCTAATGAATATTTCAGGGAGGCCAAAAAAATGAAAAATCCCAATATAACCGAAGCATTTGAACTTGAATTAAATGAAAAATGCAAATAATTTATTCCGGGACCTTTTTCAAAAAATGTAAATGACCAATAAATATCACATAAAATCATGGTGCAGAATTACAAATAAAACAATCATCTGTGATGATAAGCTAATTCTGCAAAGAAATCAAGATGAAAATATCTCTGATTTTCTAAAAAACATATATCGGAAATCCGAAGCTAATTATCCGAAGTTCTTTAAAATGGACTTGCTTTGTAAAGCGGCTTTTGTAGCTGCCGAACTCATTTCCAAAAAAGAGGATTTGTTTGAGACCAATACCGCCTTGCTCTTATCCAACCGGAGTTCAAGCTGGGTTTCAGACGAAAAGCACGCGCAATCCATTTATGGTAAAGAATCCACTCCGAGCCCGGCGGTCTTTGTTTATACTCTGCCCAACATTACATTGGGCGAGATCAGCATCCGTCACGGGCTTTTGAGTGAAAATCTTTTCCTTATATTTGACAAATTTTCGCCAGAATATCTGGTTCCTTATTCGGAACAATTACTAAATGAAAACAACGCCGAAAAAGTGTTGGCCGGATGGGTGGAAGTTGAAGAAAACAGAGTGGATGTATTAATTTATCTGATTGATAAAGAAGGAGATACTAATCATACTATAGAAAACGTAACGAATTTATATTTAAAGAAATGAGCGAATTAACACAGGAACTAAAAGAAAAGATCATTACACAATTGAATTTGGAAGACATTACAATTGACGATTTGCAAGACGATACACCCCTGTTCGGAGACGGATTGGGACTGGACTCCATTGATGCCTTGGAACTAATCGTTCTGCTGGACAAGCAATACGGAATCAAGCTGGCCGACCCGAAAGAAGGCCGCAAAGTGTTTGAAACCGTTCAGACAATGGCAGATTTTATAGAAGTAAACCGTACGAAATAATGAACAACCAACCGATAGCCATTACCGGAATGGGTATAATTTCGGCCATCGGGATGAATGTCCGGGAAAACGAATTTTCTTTGCTTAACAACCGGCATGGGATCAAAAAGTATTCCGTCAAAAATAATTTAATTCATCAGGAAAAACTGGTCGGTGAAATTCTGAGGTCTGATGAAGAATTTTATTCCGAATTAAATTTAAATCCTGAAAAAGCCTTTACCCGAAGCACTTTGCTCGGCTTGAAAGCTGCAAAAGAAGCAGTTCAGTCTGCAAATTTGGATTTGAATGACGGACTCAGCACCGGATTTATTTCTGCCACGACCGTCGGCGGAATGGATGCAACTGAAAAATATTATTTCGATTTCCTGGACTCAGATAACCATAAAAAATTTATTCCTACCCAAAATTGCGGCGTTCATGCTGAACAGATCGCAAAAAAACTGGGGATCAGAGATTATGTAACTACGATCAGCACCGCTTGCTCCTCGGCCGCCAATGCGATCATGCTGGGTGCAAGGATGATCAAAGCCGGACTGCTCGACCGCGCAATCGTCGGCGGGACCGATAGTTTATCGGCTTTCACCATCAACGGGTTTTCTTCGCTGATGATTTATTCGGATGAACATTGCACACCTTTTGACGATAACCGGAAAGGCTTGAATCTGGGCGAGGCTGCTGCTTATATAGTCCTGGAATCGGAAAAATCTGCAAAAGGGAAAAATGTTCTGGGTTTTCTGTCCGGGTATGGAAACGCAAATGATGCGTTTCATCAAACCGCTTCTTCCGATGATGGGGAAGGTGCTTATCTCGCCATAAAAACTGCACTGGAAATTGCTAAATTGAAAACGGAAGAAATTGACTACGTAAACGCACATGGGACGGCAACGCCCAACAATGATTTGTCAGAAGGGAAATCTCTTTTAAGGGTTTTTGAAAACGTTCCTGATTTCAGCTCAACCAAAGCATTTACAGGTCATACACTGGCTGCCGCGGGAGCAGTGGAAGCTGTTTTTTCTTTACTGGCGCTGAAAAACCAAATGGTTTTTGCTAATTTAAACTTTCAAACCCCGATGAGTGAGTTCGACCTGATTCCTCAAACTGAAATGAAACAAAAAAAGATCAAAACCATCTTGTCTAATTCATTGGGGTTTGGTGGAAATTGTAGTAGCTTAATTTTTCAAATAAATTAACCATGAAAGATATCTGCCTGTACGGTTCATGTTGCATTTCCATTCAGCCTACATTTCGGGAAGATTATTTTTTTGACGAAATATCGGAATATGCTGAAAATGGGATCAAAGTAATCGACCCGGATTACAAGGAATTCATTCCGGCATTACAACTCAGGCGAATGGGAAAAAGCATGCGTATGGCGGTTTATGCTTCACAAAAAGCTATTCAGAATGCCGGGAACCCGACTATAGATGCAGTAATTACCGGAACGGGAGAAGGCTGCCTGCGGGATTCCGAAAAATTTGTCGAAGCGCTTTGGGAAAATGATGGTGGGATGTTGAATCCTACTCCATTCATCCAATCGACACACAACATGGCGGCAGCAACTGTTGCATTAGCGTTGGGGTGCAAAGGTTATAATATGACCTATACAAATAATTCCAATTCGTTTGAATCAGCGGTGCTGGATGCGATGTTATATCTGAATGAAAATCCGGGAAAAACTATTTTGATTGGCGGGTTGGAGGAAATCAGTGAGCAAACCCAAAAATTCTGGGATTCAATTGGTTTCATGAACAAAGAAAATCCTCAAATTCCAACAGATTTGAATTTAAACTCACAAGGCGAAATCGTATCGGAGGGAACCGGATTTTTTGTAGCTTCCAATGAACAAAAAGAAAACTGTTTGGGTAAAATTTCAGCTGTAAAGACTGCTTTTGAAGTTGAGAGTCCGCAAGAATTTATTTTGGATTTTTTACAGGATAATGAAATTTCCCCTGATGAATTGGATGGGATTATTTTAGGAAACAATGGTGACAGCCGTTATGATGATATTTACCAAAACCTTTCTGAGTTCCTGTTTCAAAGCATTCCGCAGATCGTTTATAAAAATATTTCAGGAGAATTTGACTCTGTAACTTCTTTGGCTGTTGATATTGTATTGAAAATATTTGAACACCAGCAGATTCCTCCTATATTGAATTTCAACAAACTGGAAAAGGAAAGTTACCAAACCATCTTGATTTATAACCAGCGAAGAGGGCAAAATCACAGCCTGATCTTATTGAGGAAATAAGATTCGATAGGCGTCAGATGAATGTTTTTTGATTTAAATAACAAAGCAAATTTCGAAATTCTCATAAAATGAAAAGCAAGCTCATTTTTTACATCCTGATCTTGGACAGCTTTTTCTTTACGGGCTTACTCTTCTATTTTGATGTTAAATGGTATCTCGCGGTACTTCCATTGCTGGTTTTATTTATCATCATTCCAATTGCCTCTTTTAATATTCAGCTCAATTTCTTTCTCAAATCAATTCATAACGGAAATCCCGATGGGAATAAAACAGCACTGACATTTGACGACGGGCCGCACCCGGTTTATACGTCACAGGTCTTGGATATTCTGCAGAAATTTAATGCCAAAGCGACTTTTTTCCTCATCGGACAGAATGTCAAACAATATCCGTATCTCGTAAAAAGAATCGTGGATGAAGGCCATACCATTGGCAGCCATAGCTTTACCCATTCCAAAACCATTGATTTTAAGCACACAAAAGGATGGCTCCGAGAACTGGAAGAAACGGATCTGGAAATTCTGAAAATCACAGGAAAAAAAGTATATTTCTTCCGGCCGCCATTTGGCGTGACGACACCACATCTGGCGAGTGCATTAAAAAAAACAGGACATCTGAGCATCGGCTGGAATCAGAGAACATACGATACAGTGTTAAACGATGTCGGGAAAATTAACCGGAAGATCATAAAAAATGCAAGACCCGGTGATATTATTTTATTGCATGACCGCCACGAAAATATCATTACGTTATTGGAACAGTTGTTGCCCGAACTTGCGCGTAAAAATTTTACATTTGTAACCGTTAATGAACTGATTGATGAAAAACCTTACACTGAAATATAACTTTATTTTCATTTTGATTTTAAATGGATTTTGGGTCAATGCACAGTTGAGTCCGGCTGAAGTCAAAACTCTAAAGCAAAATATTAATTCGGCAACTGCTGATTTAACTTCGTTGCAAAGCGACTTCACTCAGACCAAACATTTGGATTTTATGGAAAACGATGTGAAATCTTCGGGGAAACTTTATTTTAAATCCAAATCAAAAATCCGCTGGGAATATTCTTCTCCTTTCAGCTATTATGTGATTTTCAATAATGAAAAAATGTTTGTCAACGATAACGGTCAAAAGAAAGAAACCGAGCTTTCTTCCAGTAAACTATTGAAAGATCTGAATAAAATTATGTTGGGAACGGTCCAGGGATCGACTGTTTTGGATGAGTCGAAATTCAAGATCGCTTATTGGAGATCCGGTTCCGATTATCTGGCCAAAATGACCCCGACCGATAAAACCTATAAAAAATACATTCAGCAAATTGAACTTACCTTTGACGGAAAAACCTATCTTTTGAAAAAAATTAAAACCATTGAACCTTCGCTGGATTATACACTGATCGAATTCAGGAATCAAAAGAAAAATATAACCGTTGCCGATGAAAAGTTTGCTTTTAAGTAGCCTGATTTTAATTTCCTCTTGTGCATCCTACACAAAATCCTTCAAGGAGAAAGAGAGAACGGTTGAAATTTATTCGCCCGGTTATTTGAAAAATTTCAAAGAAAAATCTTTTAAGATTTCCATTGACGCTTTTGGCAATCATTTCGGGGGAATCCTGGTTGCTAAAAAGCTGGACAACAATCATTACCGGTTTGCACTTATCAACGAATTCGGCGGAAAGCTGATGGATTTTGAATTGAAAAACAATGAATTTCAACTGAATTATGCAATTGAACAGCTAAACCGGAAAATCATTATAAATTTACTTAAAAAAGATTTTCTACTCCTTTTTTCAGAACAGAATAGAATTGACCATGAGTTTGATAATCAATCATTTATAATTTTAGAAAGTTCAATCCCAAATTTGAAGCAACCGGTTTATTATTACCTCAATCCTGAAACGGAAAAACCGGAGTCCATCATTTTGGCCGGAAAGAAAGAAAAGGTGAAAATCACTTTTACGGAGTCCTCCAATTCTGTACCTGATGCGGAAGTCACGCACGGAAAACTGCCAATAAAAATTTACTTACATTTGCTGGAAAATAATTAAGCTGTAAAAAAATGAAAAAATTACTTGTTCTAAGCACATTTTTTATAATGTTGGGAACTTCTCAGGCCCAGGTTGAACTATGGCTGGGGCCAAAAGCAGGTGTTAATATTGCTAATGTAAGTAATGCGGACGGCAACGCTCTAACTGGCATAAATGCAGGAGTTGCCTTTATGGTTAAATTTTCTGAACGGTATGCGCTGCAGCCCGAATTGGGTTTCTCCATGCAGGGGACATCTGAAGTTTATGGTTCTACAGAAGATTTAAAACTGAATTATTTTACTGTTGGCCTTATCAATAAATTGTATTTTGTGGAAGGATTCCACATGCTGGCCGGACCGGAATTTAACTTTAAGGTAAACGATACTTTTTCTGACTGGTATGATGATTATTACTATGATGATGAAGGAAATTATATAGATGAGCCCGATGCACAGCCATTCGATTTTGCCATTGTTGGCGGGTTAGGATACGATTTCCCATTCGGACTTACATTGGAAGCACGTTACAAACAAGGGTTGCTTGATATAAATGATTTCTTTAACTATGAAGACGAAAAATCAAGTTTAAACCAGGTTTTTCAAATCGGTGTTGCTTATAAATTCCATTTAAATAAATAATTACATGAAGCTCCTTCACAATTTTTACGAGGTCATTGAATTGAACCAGTCAGCTGATTCTGTTTCGGCTTTGGTGAAAATTGAGAAGGAGCATTCTATTTTCAAGGGTCATTTCCCCAATCACCCTGTAACACCCGGAGTATGCACAATGCAGATCATCAAAGAATTGAGTGAAAATCATCTCGGGAAAGAGCTCATGTTGAAAACGGCACGGAATGTGAAGTTTATGGCTATCATCAATCCCGAAGAAAATGAGGTTGTCAGATTTGACTTATCTTTTGAAAGGCTGGATTCAGGAGAATTTTCTGTACGAAGCACGGTGCTGATTGAAGAAAATCCTGCATTAAAATTCGGAGGGATTTTTAAAGAGATTTAATTATGAAAAATTTCATTCTTTTTACCACAGCACTTTTTTGGGGTGTAGTTGCTGTTGCACAAAGTTCCGAAATCCGAAATTCCTATCATGCCGCTACACAATCAGAAGCAAATGCCAAAATCTTTTACAATCTGGTAAAAGATGTCACAAAATCGGAAAAAGCCGAAATGATTGCTTATAAAGGAGCTGCGAAGGCTTTATTGGCCCGTTATGAGCCGTTGTCAAAACGCAAAGCCAAATTGAAAGAAGGAATTGCCTGGGTAGAAGATGCTGTAACGAAATCTCCAAAAAATGCGGAAGTCAGGTTAATCAGGCTGAGCATTCAGGAAAATCTCCCTAAATTCCTGAAATACAATAAAAACATAGAGGAAGATAGAAAATTTATCAAAGCTGCGCTTCCCGCTATCAAAGACAAAGGATTGGTGGAAATGATCAATGGTTATTTCAATGAATTCTCTCAAAAATAAGGATGTTTAAATGCCTCAAAATTTACTCTCTACAATCAATGCCTGTGTCATCATTCCGACCTACAATAATGAAAAAACGCTCAAAAGGGTTTTAATTCAAACACTTATCTATACATCGAACATTATTGTCGTGAATGACGGTTCTACCGATTCAACAATTCAGATCCTTACGGAATTTCCCGAGATCATCATCATCAGCCAACCTCAAAACAGAGGCAAGGGAATGGCTTTGCGCACAGGATTTAAGGAGGCCTTGGAACGCCATTTTCAATATGCCGTCACAATTGACTCCGACGGACAGCACTTTCCTGAGGATATCCCTGTTTTTCTTAAAGAAATTCAACAAAACGGAGAAGCTTTGCTGATTGGCGACCGTAATATGGAACAGGGTGGAATTCCTGGAAAAAGCAGTTTCGGAAACCGGTTTTCCAATTTCTGGTTCTGGTTCGAAACAGGAATTAAATTAAATGATACACAATCAGGGTTCCGGCTGTATCCGATCCGGCAGATGAAAAACCTGAAATTTTTTACGAAAAAATTTGAATTCGAAATAGAAGCTATCGTGAAAGCCGCCTGGGCAGGAATTCCGGTTAAAAATGTGCCGATTCAGGTTTTATATGACGAATCGGAAAGAGTTTCGCATTTTCGTCCATTTAAAGATTTTACACGAATCAGTTTACTCAATACATGGTTGGTACTGGTAATGCTGCTGTACATAAAACCAAGAGATTATTTCCGCAAGTTTCAAAAAAAGGGATTCAGGCGTTTTTTTCTCGAGGATCTATTACATAGTGAAGATTCTAAATTAAAAAAATCCCTTTCTGTTGCACTGGGCGTTTTCATTGGAATTTCTCCATTGTGGGGATTTCAAACTGTTGTGGTGTTATTTCTGGCATATGCTTTTCGATTGAATAAATTAATTGCATTTGCTTTTTCCAATATAAGTATCCCACCGCTGATTCCGTTTATCATTTATGCTTCACTTAAAACCGGAAGCTTTATATTGGGAAAATCCGCATTGCCTTCTTTTGAATGGAATACTTTTAAATCTTATAAAGACTTTATAGGCCAGCATTTATCGGAATACTTAACAGGAAGTTTTACTCTTGGGATCGTCTGCGCCATTTTATTCGGATTGGGAAGCTATCTGCTGCTGGGAGTCAGAATGCGGAAAGCTCAAAAATTAACCTATAAATAAAAATCCCGTCAAGATACTTAACGGGATTCATTATTTGAACATGAATAAATATTAATTCTATGCCTGTTGCTTTTTGATTAAGTTTAAAGCAGAACCTGCCTTGAACCATTCAATCTGTGCGTCATTATATGTATGGTTTGCTTTGATCAAATCTCTTGACCCGTCTGAATGAACAAATTCCAGTGTTAATGGCTTACCCGGTGTAAATTCCGTTAAATCAATAAAATTAATGGTATCATCTTCACGAATTTTGTCATAATCGGCTTTGTCTGCAAATGTCAATGCCAGCATGCCCTGTTTTTTCAGATTTGTTTCGTGAATACGTGCAAATGAACGTACCAGTACCGCTTTCACACCCAAGTGTCTGGGCTGCATTGCAGCGTGCTCGCGTGAAGAACCTTCTCCATAGTTTTCATCTCCCACAACAATCGTAGGAACCCCGGCAGCCTTGTAAGCCCGTGCTACATCGGGCACACCTCCATATTCTCCGGTCAGTTCATTCTTAACCTTATTGGTTTCCTGGTTGAAAGCGTTCACCGCTCCGGTCAGTGTGTTGTTAGAAATATTGTCCAGATGTCCGCGAAAACGTAACCATGGACCTGCCATAGAGATGTGGTCGGTTGTACATTTTCCATACGCCTTAATTAATAGCTTTGCACCCATTATATTTTGCCCGTTCCAGGCCGGGAAGCTCTCAAGCAACTGCAAACGTTCGGAATCCGGTTTTACGATTACCTGAACATTTGAACCGTCCGCAACAGGAGCCTGATAACCTGAGTCTTCCGCATCAAATCCTTTTGACGGCAGCTCTTCTCCTACCGGCGGGTCTAGTTTTATTTGTTCCCCGTTCTTATTGACCAGCGTATCGGTGATCGGATTGAAATCAAGCCGGCCCGCGATAGCAATCGCTGCTACCATTTCCGGCGAAGTCACAAACGCATAAGTATTCGGGTTTCCATCCGCACGTTTTTTAAAGTTACGGTTGAACGAATGAACAATCGTATTTTTTTCTTCTTTGTCCGCTCCTTCCCTGTCCCACTGACCGATACAAGGGCCACAGGCGTTTGTAAAGATCACGGCATCCAGGTCATTGAACGGTTTCAAGATGCCGTCACGTTCTGCCGTAAATCTTACCTGCTCTGAACCCGGATTGATACCGAAACTCGCCTTGGTCTCCAATCCTTTGTCAACAGCCTGTTGTGCAATAGAAGCCGCTCTTGACAAATCTTCATAAGAAGAATTGGTACAGGAACCTATCAGTCCCCATTCAACAGTAGTGGGCCATTCGTTGGTTTTGGCAATTTCTTTCATTTTTGAAACCGGTGTCATCAAATCGGGAGTAAACGGTCCGTTTAATCTTGGTTCCAATTTATCCAAATCAATGGTAATTAGTTCATCATAATATTTTTCCGGATTTTCATATACTTCATTGTCCGAACGCAAATATTCACGAAGGCTGTTAGCCAAATCGGCTACATCACTACGGTCAGTTGCACGAAGATAACGTTCGGAGGCATCATCATAGGCAAAGATAGAGGTCGTTGCTCCGATTTCCGCACCCATATTACAGATGGTTCCTTTTCCGGTTGCAGAAAGGTTTTCCGCTCCTTCACCAAAATATTCTACAATTGCGCCGGTTCCTCCTTTTACGGTCAAAATTCCGGCGACTTCCAGGATAACATCTTTCGGAGAAGACCATCCGTTCAATTTTCCGGTCAATTTAATTCCTATCAGTTTTGGCATTTTCAGCTCCCAAGCCATCCCTGCCATCACGTCAACTGCGTCGGCTCCACCTACTCCGATGGCTACCATTCCCAATCCGCCTGCATTTGGTGTATGGGAATCCGTACCTATCATCATTCCTCCGGGAAATGCATAATTCTCTAAAACAACCTGGTGAATAATCCCTGCTCCTGGTTTCCAGAACCCGATCCCGTATTTATTGGAAACCGATTCCAGAAAGTTAAATACTTCCGACGATTTATTGATGGCATCCTGTAAATCAACCTTTGCTCCAACTTTTGCCTGGATCAGGTGATCACAATGAACGGTCGAGGGAACTGCCGTTTTTACTTTTCCGGCCTGCATAAACTGCAACAATGCCATCTGAGCTGTCGCGTCCTGCATCGCTACACGGTCCGGTGCAAAATCCACATAGGATTCGCCTCTTTTATATGCTTCGGTTGCAGCACCGTCAAAAAGGTGCGCATAAAGTATTTTTTCTGAATAGGTCAAAGGACGTCCTACCACACTTCTCGCCACATCTACCCGTTCTTTCATGCGGGCATAGACTCCTTTTATCATTTCAATATCAAATGCCATAAGTATTTAATTTAATTAAGAATTTCCCTTGAAAAGGGGTTACAAATTTACTTTTTAATTACTCATTTTTTAGGCAATTCCTAATTCAAATTAATTATTGAATTATAATTTAGAATGATTATAAAAAATAACGCAACAATTTACAAAAATTAGTAAAAAGTTTTCATTTCCAAGATGAAAATTTAAAGTGGACTTAATAAAGATTACCCTGCGGAAATGCATTTCCGCAGGGTGGCCCCATTAAAAAATGAAAGTTGTTATTTCTTTATGATATTTTTTGTAACTTATTGAAATTCAATTATCTATACTTTAAGTAAGTAAACCCCTGGAGATAATATTTTGATATTCATATTCTGGATTTCATCACTTTCCTGAAGTATTTTCTGACCGTTTAAAGTATAAATTCCTATGTTCTTAAGCGTTTCAGAAAAATTAAGGTTATCAATGACCGGGTTGGGAAAAAACATTAACATGGGAGAAGAAAAAATCCTGAACTCCCATTATGTCCGGTCCTAATTTGACAATCCAATAATCTCCTCCGCCATGATGCCCGGTTACATCTCCGTCATTCGAAGGCGAAGAACCACATACAGTATAACCGCCATCTGAAGTTTGTTTGACAGAGTACCCCTGTTCATAACCGAAACCTCCCAATGATCTTTGCCATTCAATTCCTGGAAGCTGGCTAAAAAGAGCAACTCCAAGAAAATATAAAAAGATAAATAGTAGATTTCTCTTTTTCATAATTTTCAATTCAAGTATTAGTAATACTGCAAATTGAATTATTCTCTGCATTAATAAGGCAAATGCCCCATTTAAATGAAAGGGAATATATTCAGACAGGCTGTTACTGTTATTGGAAAGATTCAGCTGTCAAGCCAACCTTTTTAAATTTATTTGCATCTTTATGATTAAGAAGAAAAGAGGAATTGAAAGAAGTGGAATTCATACAAGGCTGCAAACGCCGTGACCGGATAGTGCAAAAGCAACTGTACGAAAAATACAGCGCACGGTTCTTTGGTGTTTGCAAGCGTTATATGAAGAATATAGAACCGGCAGAAGATGTATTGGTCAAAGGGTTTTTGAAAATTTTCGACCATATAGATTCTTATGAGGGAAAAGGGAATTTTGAAGGGTGGATGCAGCGGATTATGATTAATGAATGTTTGATGGAACTTCGTAAAAAACAGGACTTCACGATTTATCTGGAATCAAGCAACATTCAGCCACAAAGAGATGCTTCGGCACTGGAAAATTTGTATGAACAGGATGTTTTGAAATTGCTGGATTTTTTACCCACGGGCTGCCGTACGGTATTTAATCTTTATGTAATTGAAGGTTATAAACACAGTGAGATTGCGGAGCAGCTGAATATTTCAGAAGGAACTTCGAAATCGCAGCTGAATCTGGCAAAAGAAAAAATGAAAGTATTGTTGAATGAATATGGAATCACCCAAAATAAATCGGTATGAGCACAAATGATCCCATAGAAGAAATGTTCCGGGACAATAAGCACGGTTTGGATGAAAAACCTAGGGATTTGCTTTGGGAGAGAATTGAGGAGCGATTGGACGAAAAATCGGTTCAAAAAAAGAAAGTTGAGTGGTGGAAATATGTGACAGCGGCTTCGGTCATGGTCGGGATGCTGACTGGTGTTTGGGCACTGTTTAACAATCCGGATTCTGTTTCAAAACCGAAAGCTGCAACGGAGACCGTTTATGAAGCTCCGATGGAAATCAACGAGGAAAATGCTTCGGAAATCCTGGATAAATTAGAAGAAAACAAACAATCAGTTGTAACAAGGGATGAAAAGAAATCTGCTCCCAAAATTACTGAAAATGAACCCGGGCTGAAACCGTCAAAAGCCAAAATCATTTCCTCTGATAATATACAAAATGCTGCAACTTATGAAAATCTTCCTCAAAATTCTCCTGTTCCGGCAACCGAAATGAAATCCGCTGAATCCACAACAAAAGCAAAAGAAGAAGTATTGGTATTTCGTGGTTCAACGCCTGAAAAGAAAGACGGGAATTATATTTCGCGCAGCAAACCGGAAACTGCTGATTATGAAATGCAGGATGAGAGAAGATTGGGAAATTCAGCTTATCCGGTGAAAGAAAAAATGACCATTACATCCGACACTTTGGTTTTTGCCAGCCAAATTTTGGTTAAAATTCCTAAAAGAAATATTTTGTACGAAAAAAGTTCTTCTTCACCAGACTCCGCTGTTTATACAAATTCCAACATTCCTTACCCCTCTACCATAATTGTTACCCGAAAAAATGAAAACTTTCAAGTCAAATATCAAGGCAATTCAAAATATAAAAACACGCATGAAAGTATTGAAATTCAATCTTATGTAAATCAATACAAAAACAATCTTTTCTATCCCATTGATATTGAATAATAAAAAAACACCTGTCAGGTTTTGAAAACCTGACAGGTGTTTTAGTTCCTTGAAAAAAATTATCCTTTATACCTCTTAATCTTTTCCCTGATCTCATCCAGGCCTAAATTATGAATGCTCCCCAAATGTGAAGTTTTGAATTCCTTGTGCGGAACATAAGTACCGTTGTCCACGGAAATTCCGACAATTTTATAAGCATCGCGGAACGAAGTTCCGGTTTGAAGCAAATGATTGATATTCTCAACCGTATAAATGGAATCGTATTTTTCCTGATCCATAAATCCGTCCGTAATTTGAATTTGAGGCAAAGCAAAAATCAGGATGTCGAGAATGTCATTGAACTGAACCATCGGTTCAAACAAAATTTCTTTCAGAATCTGAAAATCACGGTGATAGCCGCTTGGCAAGTTATTGATGGTCAGAATAATATCATTTGGGAGAGCTTGTAAACGGTTGCAATGCGCACGCGTCAGCTCAAAAACGTCCGGGTTTTTCTTATGCGGCATGATGGATGAACCAGTCGTCATTTCCTTTGGCAGTTTCACAAATCCCATATCCTGGCTGTTGTACATCACCAGATCATAGGACATTTTGGACAAAGTTCCGCAAACCATTGCAATGGCTACGGCAGTAGATTTTTCCGATTTCCCGCGTAACATTTGCGCACCCACGGAACTTACCGCCATTTCAGCAAAACCTAATTCTTCGGTAGTCGCTTTCCGGTCAATTCCGAAACTTGTTCCGAATCCGGCGCCAGAGCCTAAAGGATTCTGGTCGGCAACTTTATATGCAGCGTCAAGAAAATACAGATCGGACAACAAATTTTCCGCGTACGCCGAAAACCACATCCCGAAGCTGCTCGGCATTGCTGCCTGAAAATGGGTATAACCCGGCATTAGATCATCTTTGTGCTCTTCTGCTTTAGTAACCAAAATATCAATTAAATCCAATACTTTGGATTTTGTTTCAGATAAATATTCTCTTAGAAATAACTGAATCGCCACCAGAACCTGGTCATTCCGTGAACGTGCGGTATGAATCATCTTTCCGGCATCACCTGTTTTTTCGATCAGCTCCGCTTCGATTTTGGAATGAACATCTTCAAAATTCTCATCGATCACAAAAGTTCCGGCTTCAGTCTGTTTGATAATTTCGTCCAATGCGACCTGGAGCTTTGCATTATCATCATTGGAAATAATTCCGGTTTTGGCCAGCATATTGGCTTGCGCTTTGGATGCGATGGCATCATATTTTGCAATATAACCGTCCAGAATCCGGTCTTTTCCTACGGTAAATTTTTCGATTTTGTCGTTGACGGAGAATCCTTTGTCCCAGATTTTCATTTTGCTTGATTTTGTTTTTGAAGTTGTACAAAAATACAGGAAAATCACGGGAAAAGAGATTGATTTTTATCAACAATCATTCGCCCAGCTCAACCCTTTCTATCACTTTGTAATTAACGTAAGATTTTTTTTCTGCATCGTACAATAAAAGGCTAGAATAAAAAATATTAATCCATTTATTTTTGTATTGATTTTTAATCAATATATCTGAGCCCTCAAAATCCCACAACCATAAAAATTTCAGCACAGAGCCATCTCCGATTTCAAGGTTAATGGTATTAAACTGCTTTTTTTCAATACTTATAATTTTCCCCAGCTCGACATTTAGTTCAACTGATTCCTCTTCATCCGGCCCTAAATCTAAATTCATAAAAACATCGGGACAAAGCCCCGTCAGCTGAAGCCCTATTTCTTCTCCGAATTTTTCCATATCTATTTCCATAATGGACTTTCCGCCATACATTTCATCAAATTCCTTTTTATTTTTAGAAACACTTCCAAGGATACAAAAACCGAACTGGACCTCAATTTCCTGTTGAGTTTTACCTTCAAGATTTTTTTCACTTAGGCACTCACAGGTTGACTGAGCGATTTTTTGTATCTGTTCGTCATTTTGTGCTGTAAGATTTAAAGAAAAAATTGTAAAAATCAGCAACAGTATTGTTTTCATGGTAAAATTTTCAGTAAAAATAATTAAAACTTCATATTCTGAATCCTGACTGCATTTAAAATTGCCAGGAAAGCAACACCGACATCAGCAAAAACTGCTTCCCACATGGTCGCACAGCCACCTGCCCCTAAAATAAGTACAATCAGTTTCACACCAAATGCCAGTACAATATTCTGAATAACAATTTGCCTGGTTTTACGTCCGATTTTTATTGCCATTGGAATTTTTGATGGCTGATCGGTTTGAATGACAACGTCGGCGGTTTCAATGGCAGCATCACTTCCCATTCCGCCCATCGCAATTCCGATGTCGCTCAGTGCCAAAACCGGGGCATCGTTAATCCCATCTCCCACAAACGCAATGATTCTTTGCGGATCATTTTTCAGCTTCCTCACTTTCTCCGCTTTATCTTCCGGCAAAAGACTGCCATAGGCTTTGTCAATTTTTAATTCAGAAGCAACTTTCTGAACGATCGGGTCTTTGTCACCGCTCAACATTATGGTTTCTGAAACTCCGTTTCGTTTCATTTCAGAAACAGCCTGCCGGGAATCCTGTTTGATTTCATCTGCAATGGTAACGTATCCGGCATATTTTCCATCAACTGCAACAAGAACAATAGTTTCCGCTATTTCATCGGTTTCCGAATGATAAGAAACATTGAATCTTTGAAGTAATTTCCCATTTCCCGTGAGAATTTCCTTACCATTCACAATTCCTTTCAATCCGTGGCCGGGAATTTCTTCTATATTTTCCGCTTTCAACCGGGATGGGTGGAACTCAACTATTGCCTGCGCAATTGGGTGTGTCGAATTCATTTCCAATGATGAAGCATAATCCAGAAGTTCGTTCTCTGAAATTCCGATCGCATAAATTTCCCGCACTTTGAATGCGCCTTCGGTCAGTGTTCCGGTTTTGTCCATTACGACTGTGGTAACCTTTGCCATCAAATCCAAAAAATTGGAGCCCTTAAATAAAATCCCGTTTCGCGAAGCGGCACCAATTCCGCCGAAATAACCAAGCGGAATCGAAATCACCAATGCACAGGGGCAGGAAATTACCAGAAAAATCAAAGCCCTGTAAAACCATTGTTCAAAAACATAATTTTCTACAAAGAAATAAGGCAGAAATGTTAAACCAACTGCCAGAAAAAATACGATCGGTGTATAAATTTTGGCAAATTTCCGGATGAATAATTCCGTTTTCGCTTTGCGTGAACTCGCTTCCTGTACCATCTGCAGGATTTTAGCCAGTGAGCTGTCTTCAAATTTTTTGGTGGTTTGGATTTCAATTACTTTTTCAAGGTTAAGCATTCCCGCCAAAATAGCTTCTCCTTTTCTTTTTGTGTCCGGCTTGCTTTCTCCGGTCAGTGCGGCAGTATTGAAACTTGAGAATTCCGACAGTAAAATTCCATCCAGCGGAACTTTTTCACCGGGTTTAATTTGGATGATTTCACCAACTTTCACTGTTTCAGGACTAACTGACTGCCATTGGTCATTTCGAAAAACATTCGCTGAATCCGGTCTTACATCTAATAGTGTTTTGATATTATTTTTCGCACGATTGACAGCTGCGTTTTGAAACAATTCACCAATGGCATAAAAAAGCATAACAGCAACTCCTTCGGGATATTCACCCAATATAAATGCACCAATGGTGGCAACGGTCATCAATGTAAATTCTGTAAAAACTTTTCCTTTTAGAATTTCCTGAAAAGCTTCTTTCATCACCGGCAAGCCGACAGGCAGATATGCCACACTGTACCAGATAATCCGAACGGTTTCGTTTTGAAAGAATTCAAGCCGGTCAAAATAATCAAATCCGATCCCCAATATCAGCATAACAAAACTAATGATAGCGGGACTGTAGGATTTGATGAAGTTTGAGTTTTCGTGATGAGGATTTTCGTGCGGATTATGATTTCCTTCCGTTGAACAACAAGCTGCCGACATGATTTATTTCTTTTGTACAAATTTAGTAAGCAGCCAGTGCAACCTGTTTGCAAATTAATTCAGGGAACGATCACGGTAAAAATATATGCTACAAAATTTACGAGAAGCACAACACCGTATAGAATATTGGTCTTTCCACGGTTCAGCGAAAGCATTACGATGTAAACCGAAAGTGCGAGCAGTACCATTGATTTTATATCTAAGCCCAAAACCAAAGGAATGTCATAAATAATACAGACAATAGACACGCTGGGAATTGTCAACCCGATGCTCGCCAATGCTGAACCCAAAGAAAGGTTTAAACTTGTCTGGATACGATTCCGGCGGGCTGCATTTAATGCGGCCAATCCTTCCGGAAGCAAAACAACTCCCGCAATAATGACTCCTACCAGGGATTTGGGTGCGCCTATGCTTTCCACAAAACTTTCAATCTGGGGAGAAAGTGATTTAGCCAGAAGAACGACAATGCCCAGGCAGATCAGCAGGTAGAAAAAACTGACCATTGTTTTTAAAAGAGACGGAGGTGCAACTACTTCATTTTCTTCATCTTTGGAAAGAAAATAATTCCTGTGACGTACGGTCTGGATCATCAGAAAAGTTCCGTAAATTACCAGACAGGCTATGGAAATAAAAATGAGCTGGGCATTATTATAGGTAGGAGAAACTTCACTGGTTGTATAATTCGGAAGAATCAAGGTAAGCACCAAAATTGCCACAAGGCTTATCAGTGCAGTATTGGCTGACGTGCGTGCAAAAAACTGCTCATGGTATTTTGCTCCGCCAATTAAAAGGCAGGCGCCTAAAATTCCATTTAAAATAATCATTATAGCGGCAAAAACAGTATCACGGGGAAGTGTCATTGTATTTTCACCACCCGCGGTCATGAGCGAGATAATGATTGCCACTTCTATAACCGTAATCGCGATGGCAAGAATGACCGTTCCGAAAGGTTCTCCCACTTTGTGAGCAACGACTTCCGCATGATGAACCGCAGAAAGTACGCCTGTGATCAACAAAACGGCCCCAAAGACAGCCAGCCATCCTTCCTGGTGTGCGAAACCAAAAAAGTAATACAGCCAGGCCAGGACTGGAGCTATATGGGTCCAGTGAAAAGTATATTTTAAATTCATAAATTCCTGCTAATAGGTGAGATTCTCAAAGATAAGAAAATCCCTGCCGGAAAGAAAAATCCAGAATGAGAAATTAATATGATTTTTGACAATCTAAACCGAACATTTATCACATAATCCTTTGACTATAAAATTGATTTCATAAGGCTTAAAATTCTTAGGTAATTTAACCTCGGGTAAATTAAGTTCCTTCATGCAAAAGGTAGAGCTGCATCGGGTACAATGAAAATGCAAATGGGATTCCTCCGGCATGCATTCGCAATTCTCATCACAAAGCGCATATTTGACAGAACCCGTTCCGTCTTCTATGCTGTGAACAAGTTTGTGTTTCTGAAAGGTTTTCAACGTCCGGTATAAAGTCGTTTTGTCAGCTTGCTCAAAATGTGATTCCAATTCGTTCAGGCTTACGGCATGCTCAGACATTTGCAGTTGCTTCAGAACCAGAATCCGCATGGCGGTCGGATGGATTTTCCTTGCTTCGAGTATTTGTTCTAAGTTTTGCATCGCTTTACAAATTTAAAAATTAAACCATTAACATTCATTGATTTAAATCAATGTGAATGACCTTCCTCTCCGGTATTATTCATCTTCGCCAAAATAAAAAAAGCACCTTTTGTAACGATTTTGGCTTCTTTTGGAATTTCTTTCAAAGGCGTGATTTGTGTAAAGCCAATGTCAGCCGTTCCTTTTGCCACCGGAATTTTCTCAAATGTGTGCTCGTGTTCATATGCTTCTTCCGAATGTTCGTGTTCCTCTACTTTCTGAATGAAAATGAAATCTTCCGCCCCTATATTTATCACTGATTCCGACGGAACGGCCGAAACCAGATTATTACCTATGCTGATGATTGCCACCACGTTCATTCCGTCAATCAGCCCGGTTTTGTCACCTTTCACACGTGCATGAACCGGAACCGCTTTGCTTTGGTCTTCAAAAGTAGAACCGATGGAAAAAATTTCGGCGTCGTATTCTTTCGCAGGATTATTGGTCATTGTAAAATGAATGGTTTGTCCTTTTTTAATATTGGGCAGATCTTTTTCAAACACATCCAAATCCAAGTGCAGATTGGAGTTATCTACAATCTCCGCAACCGGAAACGAAACATCCACATACGCACCGATATCCACTAAAACCGAAGCCATTACGCCGGAAATAGGTGCTTTAACTATCATGGAAGAATTCAGATTTTTCGCTGAAACCGAACCCGGATTGATGCCCATCATCTGTAATTGTTTTGCCAATGAAGCTCTCTGTGTTTGTAATGTCCGCAACTGACTTTCAGCGTACTGAAGGTTTTTCAAAGCTCCTGCATTTCCTTCGTACAATTCTTTCTGGCGCTTCACTTCGGTTTGCGTCATCTGGATTTGGCCAACGACTGTCAAATATTGTTCCTGAACCATTACCTGATTGGGATTTTCAATTACTGCAATGGTTTGACCTTTCCCGATGTAATCGCCCGGCTGAACCCGGATGGATTTGATTTGCCCCGAATACAAAGAAGTAACCTGTGCTTTGTTCTGGTTGGGAACTTTCAGAAACCCATTGGCTTTGATAACATCTTTCAATTCCTTCATTTCAATTTTCCCAAATTCAAGCCCGATGGCTTTTACCTGCGCTTCGCTTAAGGAAACTTCGGTTTCACTTCCTTCTTCGTGTCCATGTTCTCCGCCTTCTTCATGATTTTCCGTAAGTGAACTTTCCTTTTTGTAATCACAGGAAATAAAAAATGAAGAAAGCACTACGACCGGAATGATGTATTTAAATTTTTGCATTATATTAATTTTGATTCGTTAAATACTGATATTCAATCATCGATTGGTTATACAAATTCAAAGCATCCAGATAATTTTGTTTGATGGAAATTGCCTGCGCCATGAACTGGCTCAATTCGGCAAAACTGATTTCTCCGCTCCGGTAACTTAAAGTCGATGCTTTTATGATGGATTCTGCTTGTTTCAAACCCGATTCTTCGTAGAAATCCAGCATGATTTGTTCTTTTTCCAATTGTGTCATGGCTTGATTTTTCTGATTGTCGAGATTTAATTCCTGCCATTTCAGTTCGGCTCGCTGCAATTCGACATCGGTTTCCAATGCTTTGAATTTGTTTTTCATCGATTTTAAACCAAACAACGGAAAAGCTACCGAAACCGAAAATCCGGTTACCGGATCATCCATTCCCAAATAAGTTTGTGAAAAAACACGCGCCGAAAAATCGGGTTTGTTGGTATTTTTTTGCACTTCAATCATCGATTGCGATACTTCTATATTCTGCTTTTGCACCAACAAAGACGGATGAATATTGCTTGTCAAAGATTCCGAATCCGAAATTTTTTCCAGAGCATTTTCATCGGGCAGATAAAAGACAGGTTGATTCGTCAAAAGCATCAATTCTTGTTGCTGCAAAAGAATATCTTTGTCAACCTGTTTCAAAAACGCTTGAATCTCCTTGTACTTGACTTCTGCAGAAATTTTATCCAGTTCCGCGACATCGCCCACGTTATAACGAACCGTGGCTGCATCAAACATATTTTTATAAATGCTGTCCAATTGTAGAAATAAATTCTTTTTGTCCTGCAAATACCACAATTCATAATAGGCTTTTTTGACGTCGCGTTTGATGACAGCCTGGATTGCCTCACGGTTCATTTTGTGCGTAGTGAGCAATTGTTCCATATAATTTTTACGGGCTTTGTTGAGTCCCGGCCAGGGGATTTCCTGTGCAATCCCGACTTTCCAAATCCCATCCGGATTACTCGGCTGAAAATCTTCGTTTTCAACAAAAACACCCGTTTTCGGAATTTCCGCTGTGCCGTCCCGGTCTAATTCTGCTTTTCGGACTTGTACATCGTTCACTGAATTTTGAAAATTCGATTCGGTCGAAATTTGAATGAGTTCGTTTAAGGAAATTTTTTGTTGGGCCTGCGTAAATCCAGCCATCAACAAAACGATTATGATATTAGTTTTTTTCATTTGAGTCAATTTTCACATCTCCCTTGCCCCCTTCAAAGGGGGAATTTTTTGAAGAATACATCCATTCGTACAAAGATGGAATCACAAACAACGTCAGGAAAGTTGCCGTTACCAATCCGCCGATTACCACCGTAGCCAACGGTTTCTGAACTTCAGCTCCCGCACCCGTACTGATGGCCATCGGCAAAAATCCGAGCGAAGCTACGGCAGCTGTCATAAGAACCGGGCGTAACCGTATGGACGTTGCCCTCATTACTCGTTTCCTGACACTCTCTTCTCCTTCTTTTTCCAATTGGTTAAATGTTCCCATCAAAACAATACCGTTCAAAACCGCTACGCCAAAAAGTGCAATGAAACCAACTCCGGCCGAAATGCTGAACGGCATATCGCGCAAATAAAGCGAGAAAACTCCCCCGATTGCCGCCATCGGAATGGCCGTGAAAATCAAAGCGGCTTGTTTTACTGAAAGGAATGTAAAAAACAATAACACAAAAATAACTGCCAATGAAAGCGGAACGACAATCAATAAACGATTGGTCGCTTTTTCCAGATTTTCAAATTGACCGCCATAGGTAATGTAATACCCGGTTGGTAATAAATCCGGTTGGGCATTTATCTTTTGCTTTACTTCTTCCACAACGCTTTTTACGTCACGGTCGGTTACATTGAAACCGATTACCACCTTTCTTTTCCCGTCTTCACGGCTGATTTGTGCCGGGCCGTCTTTGTAGGAAATATCTGCTAATTGAGAAAGAGGAATTTGAATTCCTGATTTCGTAGGGACATATAAATTTCTGACATCATCGATAGAGGTTCTGTAAGCAGAATCCAAACGCACGACCAAATCAAATCGCCGTTCGTCTTCATATACCTGCGAAGTTGCCTGCCCCGCAAATGCCGTGCTAACCATATTGTTAATTTCCTTTGCCGAAACGTTGTAATTTGCCATCCGGTCGCGGTTATAGTCGATGACAATTTGCGGCAAACCGGAAGTCCGTTCTACCTGAGGTTCGGAAATACCGTCTACTGTTTGCAAAATCGCATTGATTTTAGGAGCCGCCAAATTCAAAGAATCCAGGCTTTCACCATAAATTTTTACGGCTACATCTTGCCGGACTCCAGTCATCAATTCGTTGAAACGCATCTGAATCGGCTGTGATGCTTCAAAGAAAACACCCGGAATGATTTCCAGTTCGTTCATCATTTTATCGGCTAATTCTTCATATGTCAGTCCGGACTCCCAATCATCAATTGGTTTCAATTTGATGATCAAATCAGTTGCTTCAGGAGGCATCGGATCGGTAGGAACTTCAGCAGATCCTGTTTTTCCTACAACCAATTCCACATCCGGAAAGGATTTGATGATCCGTGAAGCCAACATGGAAGTTTCGATGCTTTGGGAAAGCGATGAACCTTGCGGCAGAATACAGTGAAAAGCAAAATCGCCTTCCTGCAACTGTGGAATAAATTCTCCACCCATTCTCGAAAACATAAAAACCGAAAAGGCAAAAACCGCAACAGTAAGTGCAATTACTATTTTTTTGAATTGCAATGCCTTTTCTAAAAGCGGTTTGTAGATTTTGTGTAATTTCTCAATTAATCTATCGGAAAAATTTCGTTTATGGGTAATTTTTTTCGAAAGGAAAAGCGCACTCATCATCGGGATATAGGTCATGGACAAAATCAATGCACCCAAAATGGCAAAAGAAACCGTCTGCGCCATCGGACGAAACATTTTTCCCTCGATTCCGGTAAGTGACAAAATAGGAACATATACAATAAGAATAATGATCTGTCCAAATATGGCACTGTTCATCATCCTAGATGCAGCCACGCCTACTTTTTCGTCCATCTGTTTCTGAGTAAATTTGTTCATCCCAGGAACAATGTTGGATGATGCCAATAGATGAAGTGTGGCTTCCACAATGATGACCGAACCATCGACAATTAACCCGAAGTCGATAGCTCCCAAACTCATAAGGTTTCCACTTACACCAAGTAAATTCATCATACCTATCGCAAAAAGCATGGACAAAGGAATTGCCGAAGCAACAATCAGCCCCGCACGGAGGTTTCCTAAAAACAAAACCAAAACCAAAACGACAATCAAAGCACCTTCCACTAAATTTTTCTCCACGGTGGAAATGGCTCTATTTACCAATTCCGTGCGGTCAGAATAAGCTTCGATAACAACATCATCCGGCAAGGATTTTTGAATGGTTTCCATTCGTTCTTTGATATTTTTAACTACCTGATTGCTGTTTTCACCTTTGAGCATCATCACGATTCCCCCTACGACTTCCCGCTCGCCATTCCGAGTCAAAGCGCCATAACGGACTGCGCTCCCGGTTTGGACTTTGGCAACATCATGTACCAGAATCGGAACTCCGTTGGGATTGTTCCGTACGGGAATTTTCCCGATGTCCTCTATGGATTTGACCATCCCGACACCACGGATGAAATAAGAATTCGGTTGCTTATCAATATATGCGCCTCCCGTGTTTTCGTTGTTGTCCTGTAAAGCCGTGAACAGTTCGGGAAGTGTTACGTTCATCGCCTGTAAACGGTTCGGATCAACGGCTACTTCATATTGTTTCAGTTTTCCTCCGAAACTGTTGACTTCCGCCACACCTTTGGTTCCGTATAACTGACGTGCGACAATCCAATCCTGAATTGTCCTTAAATCAGCAGCCGTATATTTGCCTTCTGCTTCTTTGACCGGATGGATAACATACTGATACACTTCTCCCAATCCGGTGCTGACAGGAGCGAGTTCGGGTTTTCCTTTTCCTTCGGGAATGGTTTCTTCGGCTTCTTTGAGTCGTTCCAGAACAAGCTGACGGGCAAAATAAATGTCAATTTCTTCTTCAAAAACAACGGTTACGACCGATAGTCCGAAACGTGAAATCGAGCGCATTTCCTCCACTCCGGGAATGTTTGCCAAAGATTGTTCGACAGGCATCGTGATAAATTGCTCAACTTCCTGCGTGGCAAATGAAGGTGAACTTGTGATGACCTGAACCTGGTTATTGGTTATATCGGGAACGGCATCAATGGGAAGCCGGGTTGCGCTCCAAATTCCCCAGGCCACCAGCGCAAGTGTGAAAACACCTATGATGAACTTATTCCTTATGCTGAATAAGATGATTTTGTTTAGCATGAATTTTAATTTGATGAATACTTCGTAAGTATAACTGTAGAAAGTAAAAAGTAGCATGTACTTTTCATTTTCAACAAGTTGAAAATTCAATTTGAATAAAAATTCAGAATTGAATTAATTCATCAAACTAACTGAGGGGGTTGCCAAATAGAGTAATGAGGTGTGGAAACGATAGGTAATCGGAATTCGATTTCTTCTGATTGAAAATTTTCAAAATGATTGATTTCTTCCAATAAACTGAATTCAAAATGAGTTGTTACCGTATTGCAACAACTGCAAACGCACAATGGCGAGCAGTGGTCTGCGTGTTGTTTTTGTTCTTCGTGGTCAGCCAATTGCTGTGTTTCTACTTTTGAACAAGAGCCTTTGTCCGCACAAGGCGTAATGCTCAACCCAAAAATGATAACCGCTATTATGATTGATAAAAATTTCACGAAGCAAATATAAAAGAGAAAGCCTTGCAATTAGATTGCAAAGCTTTGAAAATTAGTTATTGTCTTTTTTGGAGTTATTATTCTTCATCTCCTCTCCAATCTGATTGGCTGCCGCAAAAGAAGCAATCATATTGTTCAGCATATCTCCGGCGGCGTGTGGGGAATTGGGCAATAAAATCAAATTCGATTTATTGGTCGTTCCGACTGCCTGCAAAGTATCATAGTGCTGTGTAACTACAATCAATGCCGATGCTTCCTGCGAATTGATGCCAACTTTGTTCAGCACATTTACGGATTCTTCCAATCCTCTTGCGATTTCGCGTCTCTGGTCAGCAATACCCTGTCCTTGCAGTCTTTTACTTTCGGCTTCCGCCTTAGCTTTTTCCACGATCAAGATACGTTGTGCATCTCCTTCATATTGTGCTGCAACTTTTTCGCGTTCAGAAGCATTGATCCGGTTCATGGCATGCTTTACTTGTTCATCCGGGTCAATGTCGGTTACAAGTGTTTTGATAATGTCATAACCGTAATCATTCATCGCTTCCTGCAATTCGCCTTTTACGGCAATGGCAATATCGTCTTTCTTTTCGAAAACATAATCCAGTTTGAGCTTCGGCACTTCTGCACGGACAACATCAAAAACATATGATGTGATCTGTGTATAGGAATTATCCAATTTGTAAAATGCATCGTAAACTTTTTCTTTGATGACAACATACTGAACCGAAACCTTAAGTTTCACAAATACGTCATCCTGCGTTTTGGTCTCCACCACTACGTCTAATTGCTGGATTTTGAGCGAAAGTTTTCCGGCAATCCGGTCAACAATAGGAATTTTCAACTGAAAACCTGCATTTCTCACACTTTGGAATTTACCAAATCTTTCTATGATTACGGCCGTTTGCTGTTTCACAATGAAAAATAATCCAAGAATGCTCAAAATGAAAATTCCAAATACAATATAAATTGCGGTTGAAAATGTGCTGAAAAGGTCAATCGGGTTCATAAATTTAAATTTTCGTGAAAATACAAAAATTTTTAAAGCATTCCTAATTCAAACTTAGCTTCCTCACTCATCATATCCCTGTCCCAGGGTGGGTCAAAGGTAATTTCAACTTCAGCTTCCGTTACGCCTTCTATCTGCTCTACCTTTTGTTTAACCTCATTGGGTAAGCTTTCTGCCACGGGACAGTTTGGTGAGGTAAGCGTCATCAGTATTTTTACTTTCCCGTTTTCATTTGCAAAAGCATCGTAAATCAATCCCAATTCGTAAATATCTACCGGGATTTCAGGATCATATATGGTTTTGAATTTTTCGACCAGTTTTTCGCCGATAAAACTCATTTGTTCTTCTGTAAGTGCCATTTTTATATTTTGTACAAAGTTACTCCATTAATTTTCCAATTTGGAAATTTGAAAGTCCAATTAAAAATGATTAAATCATTTTTAATAATAAATCCAAAATCGATTCCTCATCCAATCCAACGATTCTTTCCAATTCCTCTACCGAACCATGAGGAATGAATTCATCCGGATAACCTTTTCTTATAATTTTTCCTTTAAAATCTTTTTCCTGTGCATATTCCAAAACCGCATCACCAAATCCGCCGTTTAGCACCCCGTCTTCAAATGTGACAATTGTTTTGTACTGACTAAAAATTTCATCCAGTAATTTTTTGTCCAGCGGTTTGCAAAACAGAAATTTATAGTGGCCAAAGTTTTCTGACTTCACCATTGCTTCGCTCAAAATGACATTTTGAACTTTTTCACCGACTGTTCCGAGTGTTAAAACTGCAACCTCACTCCCTTTTCTCAATTCAACCGCCTTCCCGATTTCCAGCTTTTCAAATTCATTTGACAAATTTTCCGCTTCCGAATTTCGTTTTGGAAAACGGATCGAAAAAGGCGATTCCGTAAACTGGGCTGTATAAAGCAAATTTTGAAAATCAAATTCATCCATTGGCGCTGAAACTATCATATTAGGAGTGCTTCGCAAAAAGGCAATATCGAAATATCCATGATGTGTTGCACCATCCGTTCCCACAATTCCGGCACGGTCAATACAGAAAATAACGGGTAAATTCTGCAAGGCCACATCATGAATCACCTGATCATAAGCACGTTGCAAAAATGTTGAATAAACACCCAGGTATGGAACAATTCCCTGTGTTGCCAATCCGGCGGCGAGTGTAACCGAATGCTGTTCCGCAATTCCTACGTCCAAAATCCTGTCAGGAAATTCCAGTTTTGCTTTGACCAGGTTGCTTCCCGTTAGCATCGCCGGCGTGATCGCAACCATTTTTTCATTGGTGCGCATCAATTCTGAAATGGTTTCGCCAAAAATTGTCTGATATGAAATCTTGGTTTGCATGGATTTCGAAATTTCACCCGTTTTTTTATTGAATAATCCGGGCGAATGCCATTTTACCTGGTCGATTTCAGCTTGTGCATAACCTTTTCCTTTTGTGGTTTTGATATGAAGTAACTTTGGTTTTCTGATTGAATTTAATTCTTCTAAGGCTGAAAATAACTCATCAAAATTATGTCCGTCAATCACGCCTTTGTAATGAAATCCAAAATCCTCAAAAACGGAATGGCTCAATCCATTTTCCAACTTGAAAAAATGTTCTTTTAGTGCTCCTACCGAAGGATCAATCCCTATTGAGTTATCATTTAAAATAATCAGAACATCCAAGCCCGTACTTCCCAGATGGTTCATTCCTTCCAGCGCCATTCCCGAAACAATCGAAGCATCGCCGATCACAGCAATGTGCTTGTTGGATTTACCCTGTAGCTTGTCGGCAATTGCCATTCCGGTTATAGCTGAAATGGAAGTCGAGGAATGTCCCGTGCCAAAAACGTCAAACTCACTTTCTTCCCTGGCAGGAAATCCTGAAATACCATTCAACTGGCGCAGCGAGTTGAAATTATCTTTTCTCCCGGTCAGAATTTTATGCGGATAACACTGGTGTCCCACATCCCAAATAAGCAAATCTCCAGGTGTATCAAAAAAATGATGCAGGGCAACGGTCAATTCAATTACTCCCAGGCTAGCACCCAAATGCCCGGGCTTTACGGAAAGGGTATCGAGAATGAATTCACGCAGGTCCCGGGAAAGTCGGGGCAAATCTTCTTTTGGTAGTTTTCGTAAATCGAGTGGTGAGTTGATTTTGTTTAACAAGTATTCCATTATCAAATTGTAAAATTACACAAAACCCAAATAAACCTACTATATTTGCGTGTCAATAAAAACAAATTTTATGTTTCAGATTGGCGATACCCTGATTTCCGAAGAAATTCTTTCCGAGGAATTTGTGTGCAATCTTTCTAAATGCAAGGGAATTTGTTGTGTGGAAGGCGACTCCGGCGCTCCGCTCAATGAAGATGAGCTACCCATACTTGACGATATATATGAAAGCGTAAAACCCTTTTTACGCCCCGAGGGAATTGCAGCGATTGAAAAAATCGGTAAATATGATATGGATTCCGATGGTGAGTGGGTAACGCCACTGGTCGACGGAAATGAGTGCGCCTATGTCATTTTTGACGAAAAGGGAATTACGAAATGTGGAATTGAAAAAGCATACGAAGAGGGTGCAGTTGATTATAAAAAGCCGATTTCCTGTCATTTATACCCGATCCGGCTAAAGGAATACAAAAAATTTACGGCAGTCAATTACCATGTCTGGGACATTTGTTCCGATGCCTGCACATTGGGAAAAGAACTGAAAGTCAATGTCGCACATTTCCTGAAAGATGCGCTCATTCGTAAATTCGGACAAGAATGGTATGACGAATTAATGTTAATCGACAAAGAATACAAACAAAAGAAAGAAAAAAGACGCTGGTTTTAGTTTTTTAACGACTTAGAACCTATCATCAAAAAATTAAAAAATATATGATTCAAAATATAACAAGAGCCAGGCTGTCAACAACGGCCATAGAAAGATTATACATCACTATGCGGCATATGTTCCACAGAGGAACTTACCGGCCAACAGGGCAGTCAGGGAAAATGATCCAGGAATTGCTTTTACAGCTTGACCCGGAAATTTACGGGTCTATGCCCGACCCGGAAAAAGTGGAGCTGGATGGTTTATTTTATGTTCTGGACAGGCTTCCGGATGGAATTACCGAAACACCTTACGTTCATTTTACTTCCAATGAAGGAGTCGATTTTACCAAATTTAAACCCATTATCCCTCCAAAAAGAAGAAGGATTTGTTACCGGGTCGATGAAGACCAGATGAACATTGAGGTAACCCGCGGGCGCTCGGAAATCTATGATACGCTTACACATCTTACTTTTTTGTATAATGAAGCGGACAAGATCAGGGCAAAAGCATACAACAAACAAACCCAGAAGATCAGCCGGATCTGGCAGAAAATTGAAGAAATCGCGTTGAGCGAAACAAAGCTTTCGACAAAGGAACGCGATGTCGCATTGATGCATTTATCAACCATTTTGGGAAGATCTTTCAGCGAAACACAAACAGCCTATAAATTCTTCAGCACCGAAACCGATAAGGAAAAGTTCTTCAAGATCATTTACTGGATGGGGCAGACCTCGCAGCAGGATTCAACCGGATTCAAACGCCGTGAAATTACATTTTCACATCTTCTGCGTGAACGCATCGGGCACCACATAGTTGGGGAAAAATGGGCCAATGAAATCAAGAAAACTCTTTCTGAAAACAATTTGCTGAACCGTCCTTTACACATCATCAGTGCTAATATGCACAGCGTTTCCAATATGTTCTTCGCATTCGATTCAATGAAGAAGGACATTAAATCTGTTAATGAATTTGATGTTTATAAAGATCTTTCATCAAGCAAAAACAAACCGCTGAGGGAAGCTGTTCAGAATTATTCTTACAAGAACGGGCTGATTTTCATTCCCGATACCTCCGGGACTAATATTGACGTTCAAATAATCGATCTAAAGAAAGTTAATCTAAATAATACTGCTTTTTCCGAATTCAATAAGAAATCGGAAGATGTTTTGATTGTAATGGATTACGCATTCGGTGAACAGGCTTTTGAGGTAATGGATGAACTTTTGAAACCCTACAAAACCAAAAGCACTTCTACTATGATGAATTTCAGATCGGTCTCCATTATGGGGAAAGCCGGAATCCTTTGTGGAAAAAAAGGTGACATTATGGTCCCCACCAGCCATATTGTGGAAGGACCGGCCGATAATTATATTTTTGAAAACGAATTAAAACCGGACGATTTCAAAGGAAGCCGCCTGGGTGTTTATGAAGGACCTATGATCACTGTTTTAGGGACTTCTCTGCAGAACAAAGATCTGTTGGAATACTTCAAAAATTCATCATGGAAAGCCATCGGCCTTGAAATGGAAGGCGGGCACTACCAAAAGGCCATTCAAATTGCATCCAAAATCCGGCATCATATTTCACCCGATGTAAAGGTAATGTACGCTTACTACGCTTCCGATAATCCGCTGGAGACCGGAAGCACGCTGGCTTCCGGCGGCTTGGGATTAACAGGTGTAAAACCGACTTACCTTATCACAAAAATGATCCTGAAAAAGATCTTGGGAATTTAAGATGAATCATTGATGAAAAAACATATCACATTTATATTAGTCTGCTTTTTTACGCTTAATTCTACCGAAGCGTTTGCCTGGGGAACAACCGGGCACAGAGTCGTGGCAGAAATTGCGGAAAATCATCTGTCCTGTAAGACCAAACGGCAGATCAAAAAAATAATCGGAAACCAGCCGTTGGCATATTGGGCTAACTGGCCCGATTTCATTAAATCCGATTCTGGCTGGAAAATGGCCGATTCCTGGCATTACCTCAATTTTCCGGGCGGATTATCAAAAGAGTCTTTTAACGAAACTTTGAATAATTCATCTGATGAAAATCTGTATAAACGAACTTTAATTCTCATAGATGAATTAAAAAACCATAAAAACCTTTCGCCAGAAAAAAAACGGGAAGATTTTTATTTCCTGATTCATCTGATTGGCGATGCGCATCAGCCGCTACACATAGGGCGTGAGGAAGATTTAGGCGGAAATAAAATTGAAATAGAATGGTTTAAACAAACGACCAACCTACATTCGCTTTGGGACAGTAAACTAGTTGATTTCCAGCAATACAGCTATACCGAATATGCCGAGGTTCTTGATTTCCATGACAGAAAATACAATAAAAAGCTGACGGAAGGAAATTTAAACGACTGGTTGTTCGACTGTTACCAGAAATCTGAAAATATTTACGCCAATGTAAAACCAGGCGACAAGCTATCTTACAAATACAATTACGATTATGTTTCAACTCTGAAAGAGCAATTGCTGAAAGGCGGATTGCGGCTGGCCAAAGTATTGAATGAAGTTTTGAGGTAAACTCAAAAAAACTTATATCCTAGCAAAACTCCAAAAGTAATAGTATTTCCTTTTAAGTCCAATTCGGAATTGGTCAATTTGGAAAAATCCATATTATACTGCCCCTGAAATCCAAACCGGAGATTTCTAATATCATAAATTGCTCCCGCCTCAAAAGAGCCACCAAGAATAAAAGATTGAGGTTGTAAGTCCTGATATACAACACTCTCAAATTCTTTTCTTGGAAATCAGCACATCAAATCTGGGACCCACTCCAAAATAAATATGAGACGAAGGAAACGGAATTTTTAATCTGAATGAGGGATTTAAAGTCAAATAGTCAAAATTTTCTTCTAAGTCCATCCGCACATCGTTAAGGTAGAAATTCCTTTTTTGTCCTCCCTTTCTTAAGGCACCAATCTCTGCTGACAAATAGTATATTTTACTTTCTCTTTCCAAAAAGGTCTTTTCAATGCCGAAATAATAATTGTGGGTATTTTTATCTAAAATTTCATAATCGCTATGAACTTTAGAATAAGTTATGCTGTTATTCACAATGATGTGCTGGGAATAGCAATTTATTTTGAATAACAACAAAATAGCTAAACAAATAATTTTTTTCATTGGTTTAAGGTTTCTGCAAGTGTAATGTTTCAAGTTAAATTTCTCTGTTCAAAATTACTAACTTTGCTTTTCTATGTTTTTAGAAAACACCATCAATCATACTAAGCAAAGCGGCTGGATAGAAGTCATCTGCGGATCTATGTTTTCAGGAAAGACCGAAGAACTGATCCGTCGGCTGAAACGCGCAGAAATGGCCAAACAAAAGATAGAGATATTTAAGCCTGCCCTAGACACAAGATATGCTGAACAGGAAGTGGTTTCACATAATCAGAATTCGCTCAACGCAACGCCTGTTGACTCTGCCTACAATATTCTGCTGATGGCCGAAGATTGTGATGTGGTGGGAATTGATGAAGCGCAGTTTTTTGATGAAGCCATTGTGGAAGTTGCTAATCAACTGGCAAATTCAGGGAAAAGAGTCATCATAGCTGGTCTTGATATGGATTTTAAAGGCCGTCCTTTCGGGCCGATGCCCTACCTGATGGCAACTGCCGAATACGTGACCAAAGTCCATGCAATCTGTATGAAAACGGGAAATCTGGCAAATTATTCCCACCGGAAATCCAAAAGCGATAAATTGGTGGAGTTAGGCGAAAAAGACGAATACGAAGCACTAAGCCGTTCCGCCTTTTGGGAAGAAATAAAAAAAGAAAATTAATTAAAAAATTGAAACCGTACAGCATAAAGGAATTAGCGGAAATCATTTCGGCAGAAACCATCGGAACCCTCTACGGAGAAGTGGAAGAAATCTATTTTGACTCCCGGACGATCTATCAGCCGCACCATGGGATCTTCTTTGCATTCAATGAGTTTCGGCAAAACGGGAACCCGTTTTTGGAAGATGCTTACAAGAAAGGAATCCGTGTATTTGTTGTTTCAAATGTGGAAGAACCTGAAAAAAATGCGGTTTACCTGAAAGTCAATTCTCCAGTCAGGGCATTACAGAATTGGGCTGAGTTTCATCGTAATAAATTTAAAATTCCTGTCATTGGCATCACCGGGAGCAATGGGAAAACTATTGTAAAAGAATGGCTGAATCAACTTTTATGGAATGATTTTTCGATCGCCCGAAGCCCGAAAAGCTACAATTCTCAGATCGGTGTCCCTCTTTCTATTTTACAATTGAGCGAAAATGATAACCTTGGAATTTTTGAAGCGGGAATTTCACTTCCGGGCGAAATGGAAAAGCTGGAAGAAATCATCCGGCCTGAAATTGGGATTCTAACACATATCGGCTCTGCACATCTGGAAAATTTTGATTCTAAAGAACAATTAATCCGTGAAAAACTAAAATTATTCAAAAATGTTAAAAAGCTAATTTATAATTGTGATAATGAGTTAGTTAAAAAATCAATTCATAGTGCTTATTCCGATAAAAACATAGAGTTCTTCACATTCGGAAGAAATGAAAACAATACGATTCAATTGATTTCGGCAAACGAGGTTTCTTTCGGCCAGGAAATAAAAATCCTGTTTCATTCAAAAGAATTCACCTTCCGGATTCCATTTCACGATGCAGCTTCGGTTGAAAATATTCTTACGGTCTTGACGGCTATTGCTGCATTTAACCCGGATCCAGAAAAATATTTATCTCAAACCGGAAATCTACTCCCCATCGAAATGCGCCTGGAAATCAAAGAAGCCATCCGTGACAGCGTTTTGATAAATGATGCTTTTAATTCGGATTTACATTCAATAAAAGTAGCGTTAGATGTTTTGATTCAACAACCCTTTCCGAGAAAGAGCCTGGTTTTAACTGATGTTCTGCAAAGCAGCCTTAACAAAGACGAATTATACAAAAAAGCAGCGGATCTGGTAAATTCTTACAAAATAGATGATTTGATCCTGATAGGTGAATTTATTCCAAAGTACAAACATTTATTCAAAACTCCGCCCCGCACCTATGTTTCAACCGATGAATTCTTAAAGACGCTCAGCATACAAAATGTTCACAATGAGGCCATTTTGCTGAAAGGTGCACGACCGTTCCAATTAGAAAAAATTTCCGCTTTCCTGGAAAAAAAATCGCACGATACTGTTTTGGAGATCAACTTGAAAGCCTTGGTGGACAATGTGAAATTCTTCAAAAGCCGGTTAAACCCCGGAACCAAAATGATGGCAATGATCAAAGCCAACAGTTACGGAACCGGAAGCTTTGAAATTGCACAAACACTTGAACATCAGCAGATTGATTATTTGGGTGCTGCTTATGCAGATGAAGGCGTAGAACTTAGAAAAGCGGGGATCACCCTGCCGATCATGGTAATGAATCCTGAACAAAGCAGCTATTCGTCAATCATTGATTATAAACTGGAGCCGGAAATTTACAGCTTTAGGGTTCTGGATTTATTTGTTCAGACCCTGAAAGAAAAATCCATCACAGAATCTTATCCGGTCCACATAAAAATTGACTCCGGAATGAATCGCTTAGGGTTCCGTGCAGAACAGGTTGATGAGTTAATTCTCCATTTAAAAACGGAAAAATCCATCAGGATTCAGTCTGTTTTTACGCATCTGGCAACAGCCGATGTTTCCGAAGAAAAAGAATTTGCTCTCCAGCAATTGCAGGTATTTGATGATATCTATAACCAATTATCTTCGGAATTACATATTCAACCGATCAAACATGCGCTGAATTCACCCGGAGTCATTCATTTTCCTGAACACCAGTATGATATGGTACGTTTAGGGATCGGGATGTATGGAATTTCTGACGACCCCGAAGTACAAAAAAAACTCAAAAATGTGGTTACATTCAAAACAGTGATCTCACGAATCTCGGAAATTGAACCGGGTGAAACCGTAAGCTACGGCCGGCATTTCAGAGCGGAAAAGAAAACAAAAATCGCGACGCTGCCGGTAGGTTATGCCGATGGTATCCGACGTTCATTGGGCTATGGAACGGGAAGCGTGAGCGTTCACAATCAGTTGGTTCCGATTGTTGGAACAGTTTGTATGGATATGCTGATGCTGGACGTTACCGATATTTCGTGCAGGGAAGGCGATGAGGTTATTATTTTTGGAGAAAAACCCACGATTTCAGATATGGCGGAACAGGTAGGAACAATTCCTTATGAAGTTCTGACTTCCATTTCAGCAAGGGTGAAAAGAGTTTATTACAGGGAATAATGAAGAAAGGATCATTGACCGTTTTTGAAATCAGAGAAAAAATGGCACGATACTGTGCTTACCAGGACCGCTGTCATTGGGAAGCTGAAAATAAATTAAGTGAATTCAACCTGATTCCCGAAGCAAAAGATGAGATCCTTCTATATTTGATCGAACATAAATTCCTGAACGAGGAACGTTTTGCCAAAAGTTTCGCACGTGGTAAATTTCATCAGAAAAATTGGGGGAAAATTAAAATCCGGCTGGAGTTAAAAAAAAGAAAAATTCCTCCGAAGCTGATCGAATCCGCCCTAAGTGAAATTGATGAAAATGCTTATCTCAAAACATTGAAAAATTTATTCGAAAAGAAAAAAAAATCTTTAAAGCCGGAAACGGAAAGCTTGAAAAAGAAAGCTAAAATCCGAAATTATCTTATACAGAAAGGGTATGAGAGTGAGTTGATTACGGAAGTGCTTCGATAAACTGTTAATCATTGCGTTATAATTTTGTTATTTTTCAAAAAACCTTAATTTTATCGGAAATTATCAATCCACATGAAAAAGACACTTACATTAAGTTTATCATTACTAATGAGTTGCTTCGTTTTAAACTCCTGCGACCCCTGGGAAGATGACAGCTATCATGAAGGCGGCCCCACAGGTGGGGGGATGCTCTTAAAAGAGGTCCATACCACATATCCTGACGGATCAGAAGGATTGGCCACCTATACTTATGATGATCAAAACAGGGTAAAAGAAGTATATGCTTACGCCAATATTTTGGACACGGAGACTTATTCTCAAACCGTAAATACCTATACCAGTAACACTAACATTACATCTGTAACCAATTCCTACACGGCAGGGGTTGTACAAATGACAAACACTATGACAACACAGGTTTCGGGAAATACAGCCACCGTCAACATGGTGACCGAATATGAGGTAGGCGGTGAAACCATTCAAATAAACACAAACAGTCAGTTGACTTTTTCGGCTCCTTGCGGTACTTCGGAAAATATCATGACAATAGAAATGCCTGAAATGCCAAGCCAACAAACGACAATCACTTATGAATATACAGATGCGAACTGTAGTCACAAAGAATTTCAGGACGAACAGTTGACATCTACAGTCACAAATGATGACAAATATTCTCCGTACACCACACCAGATGCATTTGCAATGGGCATCGTTGGGCACAATCCTGTCAAAATAGAAGATGCAATGGAGGGAACCGTAGAAACTATCGTCTATACTTACAATGAAAATAATTATCCGACGCAAGCCGTCCACACTTTCAACGAAGAAAGCGGCCAGACAGGCTACACGGAAACATTTGTTTATTATTAACAAACTCATTCAAAAAAATCAGAAAAGGTTTGCAAATGCAAGCCTTTTTTATTTAGCTAAATTCATCCTTATCTTTGTTTAAATTTTCAGAAATGAAACCCTTTTTTGCCGAAACAACAGTTCGCTGGTCTGATCTGGATGCCAATATGCATCTTGCCAATGCTTCTTATATGAACTTTACAAGCTTCGCACGGATTTCATTTCTCAGACATTGCGGAATAAAGCTTTCCGATCTGGCAAAATATAAGATTGGACCGGCTGTTTTACGGGAAGAATTTTCTTTTTTCAGGGAAGCGTATGAAGGACAGGAAATCATGATTTCGGTTACCATCAGCGGGAATTCGGAAAACGGTGAAATCTTTGAGTTTGAACATAATTTATACGATAAAAACTCAGGTACACACATAGCTTACTCACGGGTATTCGGTGTCTGGTTTTCCATGACAGAAAGAAAGAAAATGCCGCCTCCGGTGGAAATGCTTGAAAAATTAAATGCAAACATTGATTCGGATCTGGTAAGGAAATTATCTTTGACCGACCTGAAATCCCTTCCCGTACATCCGGAAAACATTGACCCAAAAATATTTCAATAATGCTTGACGATAAACAACCCCAATTGACACCACTTGACAAATTAGGAGAATTTGGATTGATCGACCATCTCACCGACTCATTTGAAACTCAAAATGAGTCGACGGTAAAAGGAATCGGCGACGATGCCGCCGTTTTAAATTTCAATCAAAACGAAACCGTTGTAACAACCGATATGCTGGTGGAGGGCATCCATTTTAACCTTGCTTATGTTCCTTTGAAACATTTAGGGTACAAATCGGTGATTGTCAATCTGAGCGATATTTATGCGATGAACGCAATTCCGTCACAAATACTGGTTTCCATTGCAGTTTCGAGCCGATTCCCGGTAGAAGCGCTGGAGGAGTTGTATAAAGGAATAAAAATTGCCTGTAAAAATTATAATGTGGATTTAATTGGTGGTGATACGACTTCTTCTACAAGTGGGCTGATGATCAGCATAACAGCAATCGGGACGACAAAAAAGAGAGATTTGGTTTACCGCGACGGAGCCGGGGAAAATGATTTGCTGGTCGTGAGCGGAGACTTGGGCGCAGCTTACCTGGGACTTCAGATCCTGGAACGTGAAAATGAAGTATTCAAGGTCAACCCGAATATGCAGCCTGATCTGTCGGAATATGATTATCTGGTCGGAAGACAGCTGAAGCCTGAAGCAGGAAAAAATATCATCGAATTATTAAAACAGTTGGAAGTTAGACCAACTTCTATGATCGATATTTCGGACGGCCTTTCTTCTGAAGTCCTGCATCTTTCTAAACAAAGCGGATATGGATTCAACATTTATGAAGAAAAAATTCCACTTGATCCGATGGTCATCAAAACAGCAGAAGAATTTGGTATTAATCCGATAACCTGTGCACTGAACGGTGGGGAAGATTATGAATTGCTGTTTACTATTTCTCAAAATGATTTCTCAAAAATAAAAGGAAATCCCAATCTTACCGTCATAGGCCACTCAACAGAGCAAAACGCAGAGAATTATTTAATGCTGAAAGGAAGTGATTCGGCGGTTCCTCTAACAGCGCAGGGCTGGAAAGCATTTGAAGAATAAGAACAGCAATTTTTCCGTTTGCTACTGCAACATCAGGTGAACCTATTTACCTCAAAATAGAGAAGTTACCCGGAATATTTCGCTATAACGTGATTTTTTAATAAATTTGTATAAACTATTCTAAACTAAAAACATTAAGCAAGGAAGATGCTTCCATAAACATAGGTTTATGGTTCTTGTGCATGAGTAGGAATTGATACAAATACATCTTCTTACGAATGCTGTGTGTTTAGAATTGGTTTTGTAAGATTTACAAACGACTAAAAAACACCTGAACTATATCTATAATGTACAAACTAAGCTTTCTCAATGCTAACAAACCTTTCTTAAAACTTTTTTTTATATTATTTTTCTTTACCGTTCAGGGCACAGCTTTAGCACAAACTGATTTGGTAAGATGGAATGATGCAACAACACCTACGCCTGAAGTTGCAAATATGACTGCAAGTCAAATTATCTTAGGAGGAGGAGTAACAATGGAAACTGCTGGTTATGCTGGTTTCAGAATTAATAACTTACATAACGGAACTAATAATACCATAAACTATAACAAATATTTAGAATTTAGGATTAGTCCAAATTCAGGATACAAAATATCTTTATCTCAATTTAAATTGATTTATAATTCTCCAAATAATGACAATGGTCCAACTACATTGCAGGTAAGGTATTCTACCAACCCCTCTTTTCCTTCAAATGGCACACTTCTAGGTTCCGAACAAACTCTTACTAGAGGTTCAGATCAAAGTTTGACTTTGAATTTCCCTGCTAGTTATGAAGTTCAGGAAACGTTATATTTAAGAATATATCTTTATGGACAACCTAGTATATATTATACTGATTTTTATATAAGAAATACTTTATATAACGCAGGTACCCAAGGGCCTACTATCACAGGGACCGTTTCTGCTGCTTCTCCACCTGAAACAGTAGACGATGCTGCTGAAACGGGCCAAAACATTCCGGTTGACATTGATATTTTGGACAACGATACTTATAGTGTATTAAGCGCCATTACCATCACCCAGCAACCCACCAACGGTCAAAATATTACAGTTAATTCATTAACGGATGTCACTTATACACCCAATAACGGATATACCGGGACAGATAGTTTTAAATATACAATTACAGATGAAAATGGCACTTCAGACGAAGCGACTGTAAATCTGAATGTGATTCCCGTAACCGCTCCCACTGCCGTTGCTGATGCCGTTTCCGCAATTAAGAATGAAACAAAAATAATCAATGTTCTGGCAAATGATAACCAGGGCAGCGGTACTTTTGATGAGATCACAATAGTTTCACAACCCACCCACGGCGATGTTATCGTTAACCTAAACAACACTGTTTCTTATACGCCCGACACAAATTATACTGGAGCAGACAGCTTCCAATATGAAGTAACAAATGTTCATAACGCCACCTCTAACACCGCTACGGTATCGATTAATGTATTGGATCCTGTGGGGTTGGTTACGTGGAATGGTGCTGGCGGTAGCTTTGCTCCAAATATCACTGCAACCCACATTACTGCATCAAATCTTACAAATCACGGTGGAGGAACTTTAGTTGCTAATAACTGGCCCCCCAATCAAAATTTTGAAGTAGGTAGCTGGCCTGCGACTCTTAGTGAATCTCGATATGTTCAATTCACAATTACTGCTAATCCTAATTATAAAATAGACCTGAATCGATTTAATATAGAAATACAGATGAATGGGGGTGGAGCTAATGCAGCTAGTTATGAATTACGTTATTCCAAAGATTTTGAAGAGGGTTATTCTTCTATTAATGGAACAATAAGTGGAAATGGAGAAGGGGTTTGGGATTCTAAATCATGGAATTTATCAGATGTAAATCCTGTTTTGCCGGAAGAAACGGTATACATAAGACTGTATGTTTATAATAACCCTAGTAATACTCTAAGAATCAGAAATAGCTGGGGAGGTTCAACGGGGTCGACCATAACGGGAGCTGTCAGCCAGTATGTTACAGCCGATCCGGCAGATTTAGGAATAACCAAAACGATGGACAATGACACTCCTGACGTGGGAGACAATGTTGTCTATACAATTGTAGTAGAAAACCTGGATCCAAGCAATATGGCATCCGGGGTTGTGGTGACCGATCAGCTTCCTGTCGGATTTGATTATGTGAGCGACGATTCCGGGGGTTCTTATGATGAGGGAACGGGTGTCTGGGATGTGGGAAGCCTGGCAAGCGGGGCTACTGCAACTTTAGAAATTACAGCGGAAAGACAGGCCACAGGCCCTTATACAAATACAGCTTCTGTAAGCCACAATGGGACTGACAGTAATCCGAATAATGACTCGAGCAGCGTAACCCCCTCCAACGTTTGCAGCGGTACGCATACGATTGTGAGTGGTTCAGGTGGAGAAATTACTGTAAATAACGGAGAAGTATATTGCTTATATTCCGGAAATTGGGCCGGTGGCGTAAAGATCAATGCAGGAGGAACAATTTGTATTGCGGAAGGAGCAACGTTCAATGTTAATTATGTTATTGGCGGAGGAGCCGTAGATGGTACTATAATCAACCGCGGTACAGTCACAGCATTCCCTACAGAATTGGTTGACAATCACGTCACAATAGAAAACTATGGGGATTTCACCACTAACGGACTTAAGAATTTTGCGGGAACTATCAGAAATTATGGAACTATGACTAACACAGGAGTAACTTCTTTTTCTCCGGGTGGCTCAATGCTAAATAACGGTAATTATTCCACCACGCAAATATCCAATCTATCAGGATTGCTTGAAAATAACGGGACGATTACCAATTCCGGCGGAACTTCCTTTTCTCCGGGTGCAGATATGATCAATACAGACACTTATACTTCAACTACTTTTCAGAATTTTGACGGGAACCTAACAAATAGCGGGAGTTTCACTATCAGCAATAACGCTACTTTTTTAGAAGGGGCTTCTATTACCAACAACGGAGACATATCAATCAACAATGCTGATTTCAACAATGTAACTGTGACAAATTATAATAGTTTTGAAGTAAATGACGGTTTTGATTTTTTAGGCGAAGATGGGTATTTTGAAAATAAATCCGGTGCAACTGTTATTTTAAACCCGACAAGCGGTAGCACAGAAATTACCAGTCAATTTGACAATAGCGGTACCGCACAAATATACAGGGCCAATTCCGGAGGGGGTATTTCAACTGTAGTCAATAATTACGGTACTATGCAGATTTATCAGAATATTATATTTGGAATTAATACTTATTTAACCAATGATGGAACTTTAGAATTCCACAACGCAGCTTCTGTTGAATTCCAGGGTCCTTTGCTACAGAATAATAACTTATTGACCATTTTTGATAATGGGAATCTTTCTCTTAACTCCTCAATCAGCCAAATGGTCAACAATAAAAAGGTAGTTGTAGACGGCACGGTATCTCATAATGTTGCAGGGTCCAAAATCGTAAATAACTGTACGATTCTCAGCGAAGATTATCAGCTAGTGGTCGGTACTACTGAAAACAATGGTTTGATATGGGTAAATGATGAATTCAAGCTTGAAGGAGATTCTTTCTTAATTAATTCAACCACCGGCTTCATACGGGGTACGAACTTCCGGAACTCGGGAAGCATTTCAGGATACGGAAGTTTTTATTTTACAGGAAATACAGATTTTGAAAGTGCGGGAACATTTGTCGGAGATGACCCCGACAGCCCTATACAGTTTTTTGATACGACTCAAACTACAGATGGCATTTTTGACACTTCTGTAGAAGATAACCCTGCCATCAATGTCATTCGCCCTGATTCAATGACACCCTATGATGATAGCAACTATGATTGTACTGCGCCTCCTACAACAGCCGGCTATCCTCCGCAAACGCCAGAAATAGATATTGCCACATGCGAACGACAGACCATTACTTTCCCAATCACCGATTACGTACAACCGCACGAAGATGTAGAGGGGAATGAATTTACCTTATTACTTAATTCCATACGATTCTTTGACCCGAATGATGAAAGCAATCCTACTAATAATTCGACTTCATTGAATATAACCGGAAAAGGTACCCTTTCTGTGAATACTTCAACAGGCATGATCACCTTTACTCCCAACGCGGCATTTACAAACGGTGACACGTTTGAAGCTGAATACAGGATATCCAACGAATGGGACGGGAATCCTTCCGTAATGCCCAGCTCAAGAACGCCCATCACTTTTTCAATTCACGAACTGCCCGAAATAGAAGAAGAGTCGGGCAATAACCCAGTTTGCATAGGAGATGATTTGGTACTTACCAATGAAGTAGAAGACGGAGAATGGATCAGTGATGACGAGAACGTTGCTGTTGTTGACGGGAATGGTGTCGTTACCGGAGTTTCTACAGGTACCACAACCATTTTTTATACGGCAACATTTCCATCTTTCCCCGAAGGAGAAGAATGTGAGCTTACCGTAGAATATGAAGTAGAGGTTGAGAATTGTGCCTGTTATAAAAATTATAATTCAGAACTTGAACCCAACCCCTCTAAAATGGGAATCAGTACACTCGAAACACATTCTTCTGACTGGCCGGAAAATATCAACAACGGTTTTTTAGTGCTTGAGTCAAAAAATAAAGGATTTGTCATCACCCGTGTAGCAAATGAAACTGTCATAGCCGAACCAAAAGAAGGAATGTTGATCTATGATGAATCAGGAGGAGATGGAGGGAACGGATGTGTGAAAATTTATAACGGAACCATTTGGCACTGCATTGAAAAATACTGTAAACCATAATAGCATAAAAACATGAAACATATATCACTTATAGGTATAACCATAATAACTCTTTTGTCTGTTTCATTACAGGCTCAAATTTATATAGGAGAAGAAAACGAAAATGTAACAGGGGCCAGCACCTTATTGAGTTTTGAAGATGATCCTGCTAATAATACCAAAGGGATCATTCTTCCAGCCGTAACGAGTTTACCTCTCAATCCCGCCAACGGAACCTTCATATTTGATACAACAGATGATGCCAGTATAATAAGAATGTATGAAAATAATAGCTGGGTAGATTTATCAGAAGCAGAATTGGGAAGCTCTGACGCACTCATTACAAACGATTCCGATGATGTAGGGGAAGGAACTGTAATAGGTGCAGAAACCAGCCCCTCCAATGGCGTCTTGGTTCTGGAATCTTCCAGTAAAGCAATAATATTACCTAAAATAGCCAATCCCGAATTACATGTAAAAAGCCCTTATCCGGGAATGATATGTTACGATACAGTAAGCCAGTCTCTCGCTGTGTTTGACGGAAGCCATTGGTATTTTTGGAAATAACAAATCCTGAGATTTTCCCTGGCACGGTCAACAGGTTAAAAACACTTAATCATTCAGCTTCAAAACCGCCAAGAATGCGGACTGCGGGACTTCTACCCTTCCGATCTGGCGCATTTTCTTCTTACCGGCTTTCTGTTTTTCAAGTAGTTTTCGTTTACGGGAAATATCACCGCCATAACATTTGGCCGTTACGTCTTTACGAAGTGCTTTAATAGTTTCACGCGCGATGATTTTTGCACCGATTGCCGCCTGAATAGGGATATCAAATTGTTGTCTTGGAATCAATTCCTTCAATTTTTCACACATTTTCTTCCCGATCCCATAGGCATTATCAACATGGATCAAAGCGGAAAGCGCGTCAACCGGTTCACCGTTGATCAAAATATCGACCTTCACCAGCTTCGAAGCACGCATATCCAATGGCGAATAATCGAAAGATGCATATCCCTTGGAAATGGATTTCAAACGGTCATAAAAATCAAATACGACCTCAGCCAGCGGCAGTTCAAAAATCAACTCCACACGGTGCTGGGTCAGATAATTCTGATTTTTCAGAATTCCGCGTTTTTCGATACAAAGTGTCATAACCTGGCCAACAAAATCGGATTTTGTGATAATGGAAGCCCGTATGTATGGTTCTTCCACTCTGTTCAGACCGGAAGGGTCAGGCAGTTCGGAGGGGTTATTCACCAAAATCATTTTATCGGGATGCTTTTCCGTAAAAGCGTGGTAAGAAACGTTTGGAACCGTTGTAATCACATTCATGTCAAATTCACGCTCCAGCCTTTCCTGGATAATTTCCAGATGCAGCATTCCCAAGAAACCGCATCGGAATCCAAATCCCAAAGCTGCAGAAGATTCCGGCTCAAAAGTCAGCGAGGCATCGTTCAGTCTTAATTTTTCGATTGAAAAACGCAATTCTTCGTAATCTTCGGTATCGACCGGGTAGATTCCGGCGAAAACCATCGGCTTCACTTCCTCAAATCCTTCGATCGCTTTATCGGCAGGATTTTCAACAGAAGTAATCGTATCGCCGACCTTTACCTCTACCGCATCTTTGATGCCGGAAATTATATAACCTACATCTCCTGTTTTGATTACTTTCTTTTCAACTTGTTTTAACTTCAAAGTTCCGACTTCATCAGCAGCGTATTTTTTTCCGGTCGCCATGAATTTCACTTCCTGGCCTTTCCTGATTTCCCCGTTTACAACTTTATAAAAGGCTTCAATCCCGCGAAAAGGATTGTAAACCGAATCAAAGATCAGGGCCTGTAACGGCGCATCGGGATCACCTTTCGGCGGCGGAACTTTTTCGATGATCGTATGCAGAAGATGTTCAACTCCTTCTCCTGTTTTGCCGCTTACACGCAAAACTTCATCGGGGTCGCAGCCTAACAAATCGACAATATCATCTGTAACTTCTTCAGGATTAGCACTTGGTAAATCAATTTTATTCAATACCGGAATGATTTCCAGATCATTTTCCAATGCCAGGTATAAATTCGAGATCGTCTGCGCCTGGATGCTCTGTGCTGCATCTACAATCAGCAAGGCGCCTTCACATGCTGCAATGGAACGGGAAACTTCATAAGAAAAATCCACGTGGCCGGGCGTATCGATCAGATTAAGGATATAAGTTTCTCCGTCTTTCTCGTATTCCATCTGGATAGCATGAGATTTAATGGTAATCCCTTTTTCTCTTTCCAGATCCATATCGTCCAGTACCTGATTTTGCAGCTCCCTTTCAGATACCGTGTTGGTAATCTGTAAAAGCCTGTCAGCCAATGTACTTTTACCATGGTCAATATGGGCAATGATACAAAAATTACGGATGTTCTTCATTGATTGAATTAAGTAGGCAAAAATACGCTAATACTCCCATTCTACAATACATTTATAAAATTTGAATAAAAATAACTTATTGGAACTGAAAAATTTCTCTGAACTGGTAGAAAACTCTTTCGATCAGCCTTAAATCTTCGGTGATGATTTCCGCCGAGCCGCGCATTTCTTTATCGAAAATTAATTCTCTATTGTAAGAAGTTTTTAATCCATTCGGCAATTCGACCTCTACATAATAATTTCCTTCGGCATCGGGCGAAAGAGAAATATTGCGCACTTTTCCTTCCACAATCCCGAATTGTTGGTACAGATAATTGTCCAGCTTTATCAGAACTTTCTGGCCGGGCAGAATTTTCCCAGAATTCTGAGCGGGAACCACCAATTTCCCAAGTAAATTATTTTTGTCATCGGGCAGGACCGTAAAGATAACTTCGCCCGATTTGACAAATTGGTTGTTTCCCCAATACCGCTGGAAACTCACTTTTCCGTCGATAGATGATTTCAAAAGATAGATTTGTTCCCAGTCCCGTAAAGCTCTTTTTAACTGGTCATACGTTTGAAGCACATCTATATAGAAAGTAGTTTCATCTTGCTTTTGGTTAATGTCCGCCCCTTGTATACCTCTTTGTGCATTTACCATACTTTCATATAATTGAGAAATAGACAAATCTATGTTTTGATAATTTTGCTGTGCCTGTAAATATTGCAATCTTTTTGTTTCCAGCTCGCTCGTTGAAATCACTCCTTGTTCATGTAAATTCTTTGATCTTTTAAAATTATTTGCCTCAACTTCCAGCTTGGATTTTTCTATTTTCTTTTGTGTTTCCAAACTTTTAAGCCTTGCTTCTATTTCGGAGATAGTTTGTTTGCCTGCCAGTTTCTCTACTGAATAGGGCTGTAAGTGCTTTTGTAATGTATAGTCTGTATATGCTTTTTCGAATTGTATGTAATTGGTTTCCAATTCTCCCAATGAAAGATTTCGGGTTTTATCGACCGGGAACTCAAATCTGCCGGTCTGCGGTTTGAATGTATCCAAAATGCTTTTCAGTCTCAAAATGTCTTTATAATCCGCGCTGGTTTCCAGATACGCCAAGATCTCTCCTGATTTTACATTTTGCTGATTTTGAACCAATACATTTTCCAGTTTGCCATTGGTCCTCGCTTCTATTTTTTCCGGGGGATTTTGCGTGGTGATTACGACTTGAGAGCTTATAAAATCCGGATATTTTACGAAAATAGAGATTGCTATAACAAATAAAATAGCTATGAAAATAACCGTATTTCCCCAACGGATAATCCATGAGGGTGGATTGCTAAGGATTTCCTGAACGGATTCGGAACGAAGCTCTATATTTTGTAAACTTTCAGGCACGGTTTCTATTATTTTGAATTTTAAATGTTAAATTTTGAATGATTTTTTCACTTCATAAAAAACTTCCGGCTTCCATCATCCAGCTTCCAGCCTCTCCAATTCCAACTGATTTTTCACCAAATTGAAATAAGCCCCTTTCAATGCTATCAGTTCTTTGTGGTCACCCATTTCAATAATCTTCCCATCATCCATCACAACAATCTGGTCTGCGTTCTTTACCGTACTCAAACGATGTGCAATGATAACCGCAGTTTTTCCTTCGAAGAAACGGTTCAGGTTTTCCATAATGATCTTCTCATTATTGGCATCCAATGATGAAGTTGCTTCATCAAAAAAGATAAAATCAGGATTTTTATAGACCGCTCTTGCTATCATCAATCTTTGTTTTTGTCCGCCACTCATTCCGATTCCCTCGTTTCCTATCTTCGTATTATAGCTAAGCGGTAAGCTTTCTATAAAATCTTTGATATTGGCAACTTCAACTGCCTTTTCCAATTTTGCTTTATCTACATAATCTTCACCTACGGCTATATTTTGGACAATCGTGTCATTGAAAATATATCCCTCCTGCATGACTACGCCACATTTAGATCGCCACGTTTTCTGAGCAATGTTTTTCAAGTTAGTATTTCCAACTTGTATATCTCCTTTATCAGACTCATAAAACTTCATCAAAAGCTTCATTAAAGTTGTCTTACCGCTTCCTGACGCACCAACTATGGCAGTTATTTTCCGGTTCGGAATCGTAAAATCCAATCCTTTCAAAACCGATTCTATTGAACCTGTGTAGCGAAACTCTAAATTTTGTATTTGTATATCCGCCTCTGGAATATCAAATACTTTTTGTTCATGTAAAGGCTCTTCGTCTTCTTTGTCGTGGATTTCGCCCAAACGCTCCAGGCTGATCTTAGCATCTTGTGTTTGTTGGATAAAACTTACCAATTGTGTTAACGGACCGTTCATCTGCCCAATGATATATTGAATCGAAAGCATCATACCCAAAGTCAAATCGCCTTTCAACACCAAACTTGCAGACATAAAAGTGATGAAAATATCTTTTAACTGATTGAGGAAATTGGAGCCCACGCTTTGTGTTTGTTCCAATGCCAATGACTTCATCCCGATCTTGAAAAGTTTTACTTGTACAAATTCCCAACCCCAACGCTTCTGTTTTTCGGCATTGTTGAGCTTTATTTCCTGCATACCGTTGATGAGTTCCACGACTTTGCTTTGTTCGTCCGAGAGTTGGGAAAAGCGTTTGTAATCCAGTTCTCTTCTTTTTTTTAGGAAAAATAGAATCCAAATCAGGTAAAATGTACTTCCTGTCAAGAAAATCAGGAATATCCGCCAGTCATAGTAAGCCAGCACAAAACTAAAAACAATGATATTGATAAAGGAGAAAAGCGTATTGAGCGAAGTATTGGTCAGCAGGTTTTCGATGCGGTTATGGTCATTGATGCGCTGCATGATATCGCCCGTCATCCTTGTATCGAAAAAGCCAATGGGTAGATTCATCAGCTTGATGAAAAAATCTGAAACCAAGGAAATACTGATTCTGGTACTTAAATGCAGTAGAATCCAACCTCGGATAATTTCAATTCCCATTCTTCCCAGAAAGAGCATAATTTGTGCTAAGAGTATGAGGTAAATAAAATTGATATCCTGATTTTGAATTCCGACATCAACAATGCTTTGGGTAAGGAATGGGAAAACCAACGTTAAGATGCTGCCGACAATCAAACCTATAATTAGCTGGGTCAATAAACTTTTATATCGAAAAAGATATTGGAGCAAAAATGAAAAACTTCTTTTCTCTTCATTTTCTCCTTCCCAGTTATTTTGGTTAAACGCAGGGGTTGGCTCTAAAAGCAAGGCTATACCTTCCTCTGTGCTCTCGTCAGCATTATTACCTATCCAGCTTTTGACAAAATCTTGCTTATTGTAAGTTATAAGCCCATAAGCAGGATCGCTTATTTTGATTTGAAAATTTGAAGATTTGAATATTCGTTTGATGTCGTAAACTACCACAAAGTGCTGTTTGTTCCAATGCACAATACAAGGCAACGGCACTTCTTTTGTTAGCGTTTCAAAATCTACTTTTACACCCAACGTCTTAAAGCCTATTTTTTCCGCGGCATCACTCAATCCCAACAAACTACTTCCTTCTCTTGTAGTTTCGCTTAACTGCCGTATGGTTTGTAGCGGAATGACTTTTTTATAATGCTTGGCTATGATGCGCAAGCAAGTGGGGCCACAGTCTTTGGCATCGGGTTGTTTGTAGAAAGGGAAGCTACTCAAGGGCATTAATTTGTACAATATTTCAAACTTGATATTTCAATTTCTTGCTCATATAATTCGTGAAATAATTCTACATACATATCCGAAGATTTATAACCTTGTTTAATTAAACTATGAGCTTTACTAATATTTATACAAGCAGAATCTTTTATATTTAGTTCAAGCTGTGCCAGTCCTATGTAATAATACGCTTCTGTACATTTATCATAATTACTAATTGCTTTCTTTAAGGTATTAATCGAATCTTTAAATTTTCTTTTTCGATATAAAGCTATTCCCTTGTTCAAGAAAACCTGATAATCGACCCACTCTTCTCCTTGATTAGAAGATGTATTCTCTATTGAAATATCAAACTCTTTGATAGCATTTTCATAATCTTCCAATTGAGCATATGCAAGCCCTTTCAAATAATGAATGCATTCCCCCATAGGTGCATCCGAGAAATTTGGAGTGGCTTCATCACACTTATTCAAAATTTCCAAGGCTTTTTCATAATCATGATAGTAATAAAGTAAAACCCATCCGTAATACTCTCCAGATTCCTTTGGATTCAATTGATATGATTTTTCTAATGCTGAAATTGCAATATCATAATTCCCATTTTTAGTATTTTGTACTGAAAGAGCGTGATACAATTTAGCATCAGGATTTTTCAATTTTGAAATCGAATACATCATAAGTTTATTCCCCCTTTCATCATTTCCTTTATATACTTCAGAATAGCCTAAAAAGAATAATAGCGAGTACAAAAATTGATTAAATACAATTGCTAATACAATTAGCACAAAAGCCAAGAACGCAATAAAAAATAACATTTTTCTTTTCCATTTTTTAATTCTAATCATTTTGGTAATATTTCTTGTAATTTTCCGTCAATAATCTTGAAAGCAAAAAATTTATAACTATCAACATTTCCCCCATTATCATCAATCGCAGGAATCCAATTATCCAAACATTTAGTTAGTCTAACAAACTGCTCTACAATATTCTTATTTAGATTCATTTTTTTATATGAAAGCGAATAGGTTTCAACTTCAAAGTTCCCGGTTTCTCCTTTACAATTTACTTGAAACTTAATCCTAATAATCCCAGTATTATCTTTTCCTTTAATCTCTTCGTATCCTTTAAAAAAATGTTCTTTCACTTCATAAAATCCACCCTTATACTCCAAAGATGGATAATAGTAAGGATGTTTATCATTAGTACATAGATGAAAATCACTACTTGTACCATTAGAATGATTGCATGAAACCAAAAGCACTAAAATTGTTAGAACGTCAGCTACTTTCATAACTTATAAAGGATTTAAATCTTTAAACAATGAATATGAAAAGTTATATAATTGATTGTTTAATTTATACTTTTCAACAACGGGAAACCACTTATTACTCATTTCAAAATATTTGTTCTTTACCAAGGAATAAATTTCTAGTCCTTCGTCTGTAAACAATTTTTCAGCTCCACTATAATTATTAATGGGATTGTCAATCACAATAAAATCTAATAGGCATTTGCCCAAATAGAATTTCATTCTTCCATGTAACTCATGAAGTTTTTCATTAGTAAATTCCCGGCTGTCCAACATTACATCTAAACAAATAAATGTTGTATAGTAAGTATATAATGCATGAAATAACACATGAATATCTCTTGTTTCAATCACAATTCCAAAATCATTTTTAATTTCTTGGACAACAGTACTTGGCTTTACCTTTAAGAACTTGTCAATATCATAAATCAATGCATTAAAAATAATATGTCCAGTTTGGTGAGCTATATCATCAACAAAAAATATTTCATTATAATCTTCCTGATATGCATTAAAAAAAGCAATTCCATGTGCGCTTAAGGTTGCAAAAGAATTTCTTAGATTTGTATCTACATTAAAAATTACAATTTTTTTTGTAACAGATTCTATTAAATCAAAGTGTTCAGGTGCATATTTTTTTATTAAATTAAATGCTGTAGTAACATTCTTAATATGTCTCTTTGTTATCTTCTCAATCTCTACTTCTATAGAATTTAAATGCTCATCATAATAAAACTGTTTTAATAATTCGACAGGATACTTTAATATTTCAATATTAGTTCCTTCGATAAATAATAATGGCTCAAGAGCAAAGGAACTTTCTTTGATATGAGCTTCCTTTATTAATTCGGATAAATTAAATTTAGTATTTTTTTGTTTACAAATTAACCACCCAATATTAGGAATATAAATTCTTCCATTTTCATCTGATAATGTACAAATATCTTTTTTACAAATTTCTGAGTTAATAAAACCAAAGATTATGGGATCTAATTGTTTTTTTCTTTTTTCTTTAAAATATGCAAAAAACAAAGGTTCTTGATAAATTGAATCATTCTCAAAGTCCAAAAATTCAAAAACATCTTCTTTTTCTTTATACAAAAGGATTTTGATATTTTCTATCAATTGCTCTTTCCCTGTATTTAACATTTCAATCATATACAACTACTATTAATAAGATCAATTAAGGGTTGTTTTACAACCCTTAAAATTTAATAGCTAGATCCTTGAGGGTCACGACCATCATTCATCATAGCTCTCCAGTAACTTTGTGCTTTAGCCCAAGTACCATCACAACCATGACAATCACTCCAATCACCTCCTTGAACCTTTTCAAGCACGTCATCTGTAGTTAAACTTTCAGCCTTTTGCTTAAAAGCATCTAATGACAATCTTTTTTGATTTCTCATTATAAATAAGATTTAAATTGTTCCTAACTCATTGGCTTTTCGGATTCCGCCTTTTTATAAAACAAAAATCAATAAGAATAAATAAAAATCCTATGTGAATTTGCACATAAACTATGTGATTTTCCACATAATTTTTTATTTTTGGAATCCAACCACTTATACTTATGATTAAACAAAAGCTTATTGCCAAGCGTAAGGAAAAAGGCGTATCTCAAGCAGAGTTAGCATCTTACATCGGAGTAGAACAATCTCAATATTGCCGAAGAGAAAACGGAGAAATTCATATCACAAAAAAAGAATGGAATAAATTAGCTAAATATTTAAACGTGCCTTTGTCTGAAATTTACGAACCGCAGGAAGTCCTGGATATACTTGTTTCTGATGCTGAGACAAATGCTATTATTAAAATAATGCAAAATTATATTCAGAGATTAGAAGAAGAAAATAAAACACTCAAAGAAGAGAATTGTCGTCTGAAGACTATTGTAAAGAGTGAACTATAGCATTTCAAACCTATCCCTGTCATTCAGGAATCCGAAAATCTTTCTGTAGTTTTGAAGAGATTCCAAAGAAAGTTCGGCCTGATGTAGAAATTTCTTGCGGGTCTTTAATTTCAATTCTTCTCCTACGCCATCAAAAACTTTGGAATTTCCGTTGTATTTCAAATCATAATCATCAATCCCAATTCGGTTCACACCGATTGTATAAGCCATATTTTCAATTGCACGAGCTTTTAAAAGCACTCTCCAGGGTTCCATACGGACTTCAGGCCAGTTGGCTACACAAATAAGCGCATCGTAATCATCGGAATTCCTGCACCAAACCGGAAAACGTAAATCGTAACAAGTGATCAGGCGGAACTTCCACCCGAGGTATTTCACCGAGACAATTTCATTACCGGGTGAATATGCTTCGGGTTCTTTACCATATCCGAACAAATGTTTTTTATCGTAAAAAACTGAATTGTCAGGCGTTACAAAATAATGCCGGTTGTAAAATTTCCCGTTCTCTTTGGTCGAGATGCTTCCGCAAACCGCACAATTTCCTTCCTCCGCTTTGGATTTCATCCATTCGAAAGCTTCTCCAAAAGGCTCTTCGGCTATATTTACGGCATTCATAGAAAACCCTGTGGTAAACATCTCAGGTAAAATGACCAGATCGGAATTGTGGTTTTCCAGCAGATTGTCCAAAAATTCAAGGTTGGCCTGCGGGTTTTCCCATTCAATGTCAAATTCGGCTAAACTTATTTTAAGATTTGGGTTCATATCTTGTTGGGATGATCTTACGGTTCAGTTTTTCATTGGAACTGTTCCAGATGAAATAATACCCTAAGATAGCAAAAAATAACCCAATCATGCTTCCGCCAATCGTATCAATCACAAAATGCTTGGATAAATATACTCTTCCTACGGCTACCAGTCCCATTAATAAGGAGAGGAAGATTTGTATATACCGGTTGCGGATCTGCATGCAAAGATAGAAGCATAAAATAACCGCCAGGACGGTATGTCCCGATGGGAATGTATAAGGAATCTGGGACTCAACCCCGTCTATCAGTCTCAATCCTATGTGTTTCTGGCTGAAATAATATGTCGGCCGGTGCCCATGTACAAATAATGATCTTTTGATGATGGAACTGAAGACACTCGACAATGCCGCCGCAGCTCCCACGAACAACAGATGTTTCCACGTTCCTTTCCAGATAATATAAAGCACGATGAGGATAAGAACATAAGTAGTTGCCAGGTCCGTATAATATTTAAAGAAATAATCAAAACAAATATTATGGTAAGATTGGTTAAAATGCAAGTGCAGTTCATCTTTGCCATAATAAGCGGTTGCAATTAATCCTATAAAATTAATTACAAAAAAAATGAAAAAAAACGGCCACTGCCAACTTAACAAATCTCTTTTTTGCTCCATTTTAAATTTGTCGCAAATTAAATGAAAAAAACAACTTCACTAAAAATAAATCTGAAGTAAATTTCGGTTTATAATTAATTAGACTCATTGTAAAGCGTATTGTTTTTGTTCAAAAAATTGAATTGCAGATATTTGTATGAGTCTCTCGGAACTATTTTTACCCATTTTTTATATTTGATGTACCATTTCTGCCTGATGCTCGGGATCCCTTTTGTCAGGTATGCCGCCACAAACGGATGCACATGCAGTGATATATCGCTGGTTTTCTTTTTCTTATTATCAGAAATGTTTCGCAGCACCTGCTCCATCTTTTCAATCAGCAAAATAGGTGCTTCCACTTCTTCCTGCGGTAAGTTGGGATTTACTTCCGTTGTACTGATGTTCACTTCGGGGCGGACGCGCTGGCGCGTAATCTGGATCAATCCGAATTTACTTGGTGGCAGGATTTTATGTTTTGCACGGTCCTTTTGCATTTCAGCTTTGAAATGGTCATAGAGTTCCTTTTTATTATTATTGCTGGTCATGTCTATGAAATCCACAACAATAATTCCTCCCATGTCGCGCAACCTCAGCTGTCGCGCAATTTCAGTTGCGGCAATCTTGTTCACGGACAAAGCCGTTTCTTCCTGGTTATTGGAATTCCGGGAAATATTTCCTGAATTTACATCAATAACATGAAGCGCTTCCGTATGTTCGATTACCAGGTAAGCCCCTTTTGATTGAGGGATCGTAACATTTTTACCGAACGAAAACTTGATCTGGCGCTCAATCCCCAGGCGTTCAAACAAAGGTACTTCTTCCGTAGGCAGGACTTTAATGAGGTTGGTCTTGTCGGGTGCAATGACATTCAGGTATTCTTTCATGTCCTCTGCAAGGGCTTCATCATCAACCGTTATTTTCACAAAATCTTCATTGAAATTGTCCCGGAGGATGGCCGAAGCCCTGTCCATTTCATTGAGGAGTTTTGTAGGCGCCTTTCTTTTCTGAATATTTTTAAAAACCTGGTTCCATTTATTGAGCAGGTAATTAAGATCAGCATGAAGCTCCGCTACTTTTTTCTCCTCGGCTACGGTTCTGATAATGATTCCGAAGCCTTCGGGTTTTATGCTTTCGACCAGCGCTACAAGCCTGTCTCTTTCTGCTTTGTCTTTGATTTTCTGTGAAACCGAAACTTTGTCTGAAAACGGATTGAGAATCAAATAACGCCCCGCAATTGATATTTCGGAAGTGATCCGCGGACCTTTGGTGTGAATAGGCTCTTTGGTAATCTGGATCACAATGCTGTCGCCAGGCGCAATTACCTGGTCAATGGTACCGTCTTTATTTATCATTTCTTCCTTTCTGAATGATTTCAGGTTGGAAGATTTGAATTTATGGCTGCTTACCAACTGGGTATAGGTCAAAAGCGACTTTACGTTTGGACCTAAATCATGGTAATGGAGAAAGGCATCTTTTGAATACCCGATATCTACAAATGCCGCATTGAGACTTGGTGCCAGCTTTTTGACTTTGCCAAGGTACATATCACCGACCGCAAAGTTCTGGTCAACATTCTCCTGATGAAGCTCCATCAGCCTGCCGTCTTCCAGCATGGCAATCTTTACAAGTTCTTCATCTGCAGAAACAACTAACTCTTTATTCATTATTTAATGATTAAATGAATATGAAACAAACAACAAAAGCACTTTCCAAAAAGGTTTGAATTGGAAAGTGCATTCTCTTATGAAATTAAACAGAAATTATTTTTTCTTTTTATGTCTGTTCAATCTACGTCTTTTTTTGCGTTTGTGCGTTGCTACCTTATGTCTTTTTCTTTTTTTTCCGCTTGGCATATCTCAATTATTTTACTTTAACTTTGGTTTTTACACTTTCTACAAACGTTTTTGCCGGTTTAAATGCCGGAACGAAGTGAGCCGGGATCACGATGGAAGTCCCTTTGGAAATATTTCTTCCTGTTTTGGAAGCTCTCTTTTTTACCGTAAAAGACCCAAATCCTCTCAAATATACGTTTTCTCCGGATTCCAATGAGTTTTTTACTTCATCCATGAAATGTTCAACTACTTTCTGAGTTTCATTTTTTTCAAGTCCTAACTTGTTTGAAATGTTACTCACTATTTCTGCTTTCGTCATGATTAAATATATTTTGTTGCTAAATTTGCTAATTCAAGAAACGGGTGCAAATATAAGATTTGTACCAAAACAAAAAAAGAATTCTAAACATATTTATGACTTTTAACTCCCTGATATTGATTTGGTTTGACAAAAACAAACGAAATCTCCCATGGAGAAACCAGCAGGATCCTTACAGAATCTGGCTTTCCGAAATCATCTTACAGCAAACACGTGTTGCCCAGGGAACTGCATATTACCTGAAATTCATTGAAAATTTCCCTTCTATTTATGACCTGGCAAATGCTTCGGAACAGGAAGTTTTAAAGTTATGGCAGGGGCTGGGCTATTATTCCCGGGCAAGAAATTTACATTTTACCGCAAAGCATATTGTAAATGAGTTAAATGGAGAGTTCCCCGATAAATTTAAAGACCTACTGAAATTAAAGGGAGTCGGCGAATATACTGCCGCTGCGATTGCTTCCATGGCTTTCGGCGAGATCGTTCCGGCAATTGACGGAAATGTGTTCCGTGTGTTTTCGAGATATTTCAATATTCATCAGGACATTTCACTTCCATCTGCAAAAAAATACTTTTTTGAGCTCGGAAAAGAAATTATTGATAAAGAACGCCCGGGCGATTTTAACCAGGCGGTAATGGAACTCGGCGCGACAATCTGCACACCTACAAGCCCGAAATGTGAAAACTGCCCGGTAAACGAATCATGCGAAGCGTTAGTACAAAAAACTGTCCATCTTCTTCCGGTAAAATCCAAAAGATTAAAAATAAGGGAGCGATATCTTCATTTTTTGGAAATTACAGACAATAAAAATTATCTCATTAAAAAAAGAACAGGAAAAGATGTGTGGAGAAATCTGTACAATTTTCCCATTGTTGAATTAGCTGAAAAAGAATCTATTGACTCCATACTTCATTCGCTTGACATAAAAGATATTTCGGAAAAAACATTTGAAGAAACCCATATCCTGACTCATCAGAGGCTAAAAATAACTTTCTGGAAGTCTGTTATCTCTACTGAAAAATTAAATATTCTTTCCGAGGAATTAGATGCAGAAATTATTTCGCCTGAAAAACTGGAAGAGCTTCCGCTTCCCCGTCCAATGGAAAAATATTTGAATCAAAAGTTTTCTGTATAATTTTGTATCTTTGATAAAAGTAGAATTATGAACGGAACAATGAATAAAGTCATCCTGATCGGGAATTTGGGAGATGAAATTAAAATGCATCAGTTTGATGATAACAGCAGCATAGGGAGATTTCCCCTGGCAACCAGTGAGAGTTTTACCTCGCGTGATTCGGGAGAAAAAGTCACGCAAACCGAATGGCACAATGTCGTAGTGAGAAATAAGCTGGCCGAAATCTGCGAAAAATATCTGAAAAAAGGAGACAAGGTCTATGTGGAAGGTAAGCTCAAAACCCGTAAATGGCAGGACAATAACGGACAGGACCGGTACACAACAGAAATTATAGCCAGTGAAGTAGTGTTCCTGAATACAAAAAGCTCCAATACCGATTCGGGAGCGACATCCTCACCAAACGAGCCGCCCTCTTCCACGCAAGATAAAATGTCTATGGATAATGAGCCCGATGATCTTCCTTTTTAATTGCTTATTGATTCAATGAAATATCTTTCGGCATTTATCTTATTTTTTACAATTCTTTCGTGTAAAGAAGATTATACAATAAAGCCCATCGGCCAAGTACGGCTGGAATACCCTGAAGCTTCTTACAAAAAATTCCGGGCGGACTGCAATTTTGATTTCGAATATTCGGCATTTAGCCAGGCAATAAAAAAAGACAAACCTTGCTGGTTTGTGTTGCATTATCCAGAAATGAAAGCCAATATTTATCTCACTTATTTTCCTGTTAGCGGAAAAGAAGACCTGGCAAAAAAAATCAAAGACAGTGAAAAACTGGTCCAGGAACAAACCGTAAAGGCGAGCTACATTTCACCAAGAGAGTTTGTATTTGATGACAAAAAAGTCTACGGAACTTTATTTGAACTGGGAGGCGATTCTGCAATCAATTTACAATTCCATGCAACCGACAGCGTACAGAATTTATTGACCGGCTCAGTTTATTTTTCCACACCGCCTAAATATGATTCACTTCAGCCGGCCATCAATTATCTGAAAAAAGATGTGGTACACCTGATCGAATCCTTGGAGTGGAAATAAATACACTTCTAATTAATTAATGTATTTTTGCACTCACATTTTTAGAATTTCCCAATGGAAGATATATTAGTAAGAGTAGGGCAATTGGTTTTGATGTTATCCATCTTAGTCGTATTGCATGAATTAGGGCATTTCATACCTGCAAAATTATTCAAAACCAAAGTCGAAAAATTTTATTTGTTTTTCAATCCTTGGTTTTCACTTTTTAAGAAAAAGATCGGAGAAACAACTTATGGGATTGGCTGGCTTCCATTAGGCGGTTATGTGAAAATTGCCGGAATGATTGATGAAAGCATGGACAAAGATCAGATGAAGGAGACTCCGCAGCCATGGGAATTCCGAAGTAAGCCGGCCTGGCAGAGATTGATCATTATGCTTGGGGGTATTACGGTAAATGTAATCCTGGCCTGGCTCATTTATACAATCATGTTTGCCACAAACGGACAACAGTATGTCTCTGTTGAAAAAGCGCAGCAAAATGGACTGGCTTTCAGTGAGCTTGGAAAAGAAATCGGTTTCAGGGACGGAGACAAAATTATCAGTGTCGATGGAAAAACGCAGGATCAGTTCAACCGTTTGACGCTTGACATTATGCTGGGTAAAGAAATTTTAGTGGACAGAAACGGAGAAAAAGTAAAAATCCACACTTCTGACGAGCAAATCAAAGAAATCCTTTCTACCATAGGAAAAGATAATCTGATGTTTCCCAGAACAAACGGAATTGTTATAGATTCTATTCTGCCAGATGGAAATGCTAAGAATTCAGGTTTAAAAATCGGCGACAATATAGTTTCAATCAACGGGAATGAATTCAGCCTGCACCAATTGACAGAATTACTCGAAAAGCACAAAAAAGATACTGTAACGCTTACGGTGAAAAGGAACGGACAGCTACAGCAAATTAAAACCCTGGTTTCCGATTCGGCTAAGCTCGGAGTGAGATTCACCCCGCCGGATATTGCGGTCAGCAAAAAATACAATGTATTTGAAGCATTTCCTGTAGCAGTAAAAGAATCATTTACTATTCTGGCATATAATATTAAAAACCTAAAGCTTGTTATCCGCCCAAAAACAGAGGCATACAAACAGGTTTCCGGGCCTTTGGGGATTGCGCGAAAATTGCCCGCTAAATGGGACTGGAATTTCTTTTGGAACTTTACAGCCATGTTTTCTATGTGGCTGGCTTTTGTAAACCTTTTGCCTATACCGGGGCTGGATGGCGGGCATGCGTTGTTCACAATCGCCGAAATGATTACCGGAAGAAAGTTAAATGACAAGTCTATGGAAATCGTCCAGACTATTGGGATGGTTATCTTGCTGAGCCTAATGGCCTTAATCTTCGGAAAGGATATTTTCGACTGGGTACAGGATAAATTTTTTAAATAAATTTTGGCAGATAATCAAATTTCGTTTTATATTTGCCGTCCGTTAAGGGAACACTCCTCCTTAGCTCAGTCGGTTAGAGCATCTGACTGTTAATCAGAGGGTCCTTGGTTCGAGCCCAAGAGGGGGAGCAAAAAAGAAACCACTTACAGAAATGTAGGTGGTTTTTTTGTGGGGTTTTTGTTTGTGGAGGTGGGTTTTAAGCACTTTTACACACAACCTTACATTTTCTACTATATCTCATTTTACTTTCTATTTTACCTATTCTGGGTACACCTACAGGTACACCATTTTAAATTTTCAGGTACACCACTTTTTAACTTACACTACTATGAATATCAAAGATTTAAAAATACTTTTCCTATTGAGCAAATCAAAGCTCAACAAGCAAAATAAAGCTCCTATCAGATGCAGAATAACATTTTATGGTGAAAGAAAGATTTTCTCTACTGGGCTTTATATTGAACCCAAGCATTGGCACAGCAAACTACAAAAAGCCAAACCACCTAATGATGAAAACACCTTCATCAACAATGAACTCAGTCTGATTAAGAATAAAATTAATCAGGCTTTTTTGTTTCTACAAGTTCAGGAGAATGAATTTACTGTGGAAGACATTTATGCTCAATATGCAGGTAAGCCTATCACAAAAAATATTGGAATAATCTACCATTACAATGATTTCTTGGAGAAATACAAAAAGCTGATTGGAATTGAAATTAAACAGGTTACTTGGAACAAGTTTAACTACATTTTATCAGACTTAAAGGACTTCATACAATGGAAGTACAAGCAGAAGGACTTTTATCTGAAAGACCTGGATATGGAGTTTATTTCTGATTTTGAGTACTATCTGAAAGTAAACAAGGAGCAGAAGCAGATAACCATCAACAAAGCTCTACAGAGGTTTAAAAAGGTGGTTAAAACTGCTGTGGAAGCCAAAATCATTAATAAATTTCCATTTAATGAGCATAAGCCTAAATCAGTAAAGAATCAAATTGTTTATTTGACTGTTGAAGAACTCCAAAAACTTGAAGAGCATTCCTTTTCACAAAAGAGGTTGCAGGAAGTAGCTGATATGTTCATCTTCTGTTGCTATACAGGATTGGCTTATAATGAAATGGCTAATCTGCAATCTCAGCATATTGTGAAAGGATTTGATGGCAATCAGTGGATTCAAATGCAAAGGGAAAAAACTCAAAAAATGATTTCACTTCCTCTACTGTCTAAGGCTATAGCCATTATTGAAAAATATGGAAATAATAATGAAATTTACATTTTACCCCGCATCAGTAATCAGAAGTTCAATTCTTACCTAAAAGAAATTGCAGAAATTGTTGGAATTGAGAAAAATATAACTCATCACATTGCAAGGAAAACCTTTGCCACAACCATTTTACTCTACAATGATATACCTATGGAAATTGTGTCTGAATTATTGGGACATTCCAAAATAACCATCACACAGGAGCATTACGGTAAAATAGTTCAGAAGAAAGTCAGTGAACATATTTTGAAATTGGGCAAAAAATTGAATAAAAAATGAAGAGGTGGTTATTCCCACCTCTCTATTTTTAAGTTTGGAGCTATTCCAATATTTTCTTTCAGAACATTCTTTAATACTGACTGTACAAATTCAATATTTTCTTCTGTTGTAATGATTGAATCATGCAAAGTGAAAATTGGTACATCTGGTTTTTTCTCTGAAATTATTTTACAGGCTTTATGTAAGACTAAATCTGCTTCCAAATTTTGTAGTGTAACTGCTAATGTGGGATGATGATTTTCTTTGATAGACTTAATTACTTCATATACATTTGGGAATGTTCTTTGGAAAATTTTAATTGAGTTCAAATATCTGATAAGTGAATTCTCACTGAATAATGTACTGAATGTGATTTCTTTGACCATTTTTCTCAACTCACTTGGATCATCCAATTCTTCAATTTCATTATTTTCAATTAAAATCTCTCCAAATTTTTCATAGAAGTTACCACTTGACACAATTTCTTTGAACAAGTTCACATCCTCTTCATTAGAAACACCATCCACTAAAACTCCCAACATAATATGTATAGTCTTATCTTGGGATTCTATGGTTGGATTTGATGAAGCAATCCTCTCAGACATATTGTTTCTGATGAATATTTTTTTGTCTAAAAGAGATAAAAGCAAATAAGGTTGTGAATTTGTGATGTCAATTGCACAAAGTCTTTTTCCTTTATAAGTAATGAACTTTCTTAATTCAGATTTCAATTGAGTCAAATAGGTATGAAGCCTCCCTGCTGTTTCATCCACAAAAAATAATGAATCAGGTTCTCTATGAAGTTTCTGTATGGGATATAACCTGCTGTTCAATTTCAGATGTGGAAATTTTTCATTTGGATTTTCTACATCTTTTAGATATTCTCCTTGCAGATAGTCAGTTGCACCCTTCAAATCAACTTCTAACCCTCTAAACCATTTTTTCATAAATATCAATTGGGAAGTTTTTTCTGTATTTGTTTTTTTCCTCAGATAAGAAATATTTTTAATTAAAGCCCAATCAGTAATTTCAATAGGCTTTGTTTGGGTCTGGTATTTTTCTGTAAATTTTAACCCCCTAGACTTTTCTCCTACAATGTAATTGTCCTCCTCAACAATTCCTCTTGCTTTCAAATAATCAATATACTTTCTATAATCTTTGATTATACTGCCCAAAATTGTTTTATTGATGGGGGTAAAACCAGGATAATCCTCAACCATTTTCTTTTTCCTTGCAGGAATAGAATATATCAGATCCAAAATGTAAATAAACTTATCCTTTTTAAACTTGAAAGCAGGAGGAAACTCTTCAAGAATCCTATCCAAATCTAAATTTTCAGGAATGAGTAAAGTTAATTTATCAATGACAGGATAGCCACCTTTTAATTTTATATCAAGAGCTATCTCCTCTCTTGGGCTATTATTGCTGTTAAAGTGGACTAAGGAGATAGTGTCCACTGCATCATTAAATGTCTGCACTCATACCTGACAGGCTAATCCTGACAGGATTTTCATTAGTTGCTATTGTATAGCAAGTGCACTTAAAAATCTACTACAGCTTTGTAGAATTTTGTCGTACAAAATTACAAATAACAATTGAAAAACCAAAAGAAAAAGTAAAAAATTATACTAAAAATTGTAAATTATGATACTAAGAAAATCAGAAAGAAAAAGAGCTAAAATTAAAATGGCTCTTCAAGCCCCTGCTGGTGCAGGCAAAACTTATTCAAGCCTACTCCTTGCACAGGGACTTACAAATGGTGACTTATCCAAAGTAGCCATTATTGACACAGAAAATGGAAGTGCTGACCTATATGCCCATTTGGGTAATTACAATGTACTTTCTATGACACCACCCTTTTCCCCTGAAAAATACATTGAAGCTGTAGAGGTATGTGAAAAGGCTTCTATGGAAGTAATTATCATTGACAGTATTTCCCATTGTTGGGATGAACTATTAGATTTTCATTCCAAATTAGTAGGAAATTCATTCACAAATTGGGCAAAGGTTACTCCAAGACAAAAGGCCTTTACTGATAAAATCCTTCAATCTAATGCTCATATCATTGCTACTATGCGAACTAAACAAGATTACGTGTTGAATCAAAAGGATGGAAAGTTTATTCCTGAAAAAGTTGGATTGAAAGCAGTTCAGAAAGATGGTTTGGATTATGAGTTTACACTTGTATTTGATGTGGATATTAAGCATTTTGCTACCTCATCTAAAGACAGGACAGGCTTATTTATGGGTAAACCTGAATTTGTGATTAATCAAGGTACAGGAAAAAGAATTTTGGATTGGTGTAATACAGGCTCTAATGTAGGAGAAGTATCTTCTGAACAGATTTATGAAGAAATACAGCAGTGTAATTCTGTAGCAGAGTTATTGGCATTGTATAAGAAATATCCTGATTTTCAACATACTCTAAGACCTAACTTTGAAGCTAAAAAAGCATTACTAATACAATTAACTAATCCTAAAAACATATCACAAAATGGACAGTATCACATTTGAAAAAGCTCCCAACATAATAGATAGTAATACTACTATGTTGGAACTCCTCCCTGTGCAGGATAAACATACTCTATCTAACACTATAGAGAATGTTAAATCTGTCAAATCAAAACCCTTTATTGAAGCCAACACAGAGGAAGTGAATTTAGCTCATTTGAAAAGAGATTGTATTATTCCTGTGTTCAGCAAGGATAATGAGAAGACTCTGGCACATCAGGAATTTATTGAAGTTGCTCAGAATTCCATTTCAAAAGCATTTCCTCATCACAGCATAGAGCTACCTGAAATTAGGGTTTCACATCAGATTAAGGGCAGAATTCCAGATGCAATTCATAAGCAAGCTAAAGATTTGCTTGACCACGAGAAAACCATTTATTATGAAAGAATGGCTTTTATCATCAGGATTCCAAGTATTTCAGAATCTATCAATGGAAATGAACTATCCTTGACCATTGGTGGAGTGAGAGCTTACAATCAGGAGAATCTATATAATAGAAAATCCTTTGAAAAATTCAAGTTCTTCATTGGGTTTCAGAATATGGTTTGTTGTAATTTATGTGTTTCAAGTGATGGCTTTGTAGAAGATTTAAGGGTTTCATCTTATCAGGAATTACAGTCTAAAATTTTGGAAATTATTCAAAACTACCAAGTAGAGAACCACCTGAACCAGATGAAAAATCTATCACAACAATCTCTTACAGAACATCAATTTGCTACTTTAGTTGGTAGAGCTAGGCTATATCAGCATTTACCTAAGAAATTGAAATCTGAAATACCTGAACTTTCATTTAATGATGGACATTTTAATACCATTGCTAAAGATTATTATCAGGATGAAAGCTTCTGTAAACATGATGATGGAAATATCAACCTTTGGAATGTATATAACCTATTCACTCAAGCCAATAAATCCAGTTACATTGATACCTTTCTGGAAAGGAACTTAAATGCTTTTGAATTTAGTCAGGGCATTTGTAAAACTATTAGTGGTAACTCTGGTTATCATTGGTTTTTGAGTTAATTTAGACCCTAGTGATGCTAGGGTCTAAAAATAAAATTGAACTATAATGTTGATGTTAATTCTTCTTGTTGATCTAATTTTATTCTGAGTTTTTTAGCAAATAAAGAAATGCTAGTATTACCTGTCTTAGAATTTTTACGAACTGCACTCTTAAGTATATCAGTCATTTCTTTATTATCAAATTTCTCACCTAATATAGTTCCAATAAAAATTGATGTGAGTTTATCAAATTCATTTTCAGGATTATTAAGCTTTTCCCATAAAATTGATTTGGCATTTTCTGGAATAAGATTTTTTGATAATGAGGGTACTAAAATCTTACTTAAGGCCCAAGATATCATTCTTTGATGTTTATGTGGAGATGGAAGCATCCATAATTTAATAAGAATTGGCACATATGAGCTTAAAAGATTTTTGGGAAAAAAGCCCGCATCCCACACCCACACTATACACCAACAAATGGACAATTGAAGGTGAATATCATCTTTTTCTAGTAAATCCAATAAAATCGTAAAAATTTCTTCGATATATATATCATCAGATTTGTCTATCTCAAACAATATGCATGCACCAAATGAAAACCCCATTAAACCCAAAATTGCCATACATTTTTCTTCTCTATCACCATTTTTCAAAGCACTTAGTACTTCTTGTGAAACATACTTCAAATCGTATGGAGAAACTAAGTCAGATAAAAATACATCAGCCAATGAAGAGCCCAATGGTGCTATGAATTTATCATCATATTCTTCAAAAAAACATTGCTTAACTCTTTTTCTATATGTACTAGCAAATTTAGTTTTTAATATTAGATCAATATAAGTTTTGTCTTGAACTGAAGAGTTATTCTTTGAATACCATTCAATGGCAATTTCAAGTAATTCTGGATTAATTTGAATTTCATTAGCTAAACAACTTCCAAGAAGAGATGGAATTAAACTATCCCTACTTACTATTTCTTTACCTACTTTCGCTAATGCTATTGTTTTAGACTCGGATATTAAATATTCAATAAGATTCTTAGTATCTCTTTCTAATAAAACAGCTATTAAAGGAATTATTTCCTTCCAACTTTCTTTATTTATATGTGGCTCAATAATATGTAGAACATTCACAGAGCTATCTGACTGAGGCAAATATCCCTTAACAATAGCTTTAGCAGTTAGATACTCTTGAAAACTTAAATGTAAAAACTCATATATAGCTGTTAGATTGCCAGACCCAAGTCTTTTATGTCCAGTCATGATTAGGAGACTACTTCTTGATTCAACTCGCTTAATAAATTCTGATGGATTTACAGTTGTGTATCCTAGAATTTCTGGCATTTCTCTTTTTGCATCAATTAAACATTTATTGAGCTCTTCAGCAGAAATAGTTTGATGACCATTTTTGCTCATCCAATAAGCTACATATGCAAGTTGAGGTTCTGCTTCTTCAATGTCAAGTATATCATGACCTTCTACATTCCATGTAACTAAAAGCAGTTTAATCATTTCTTGATACAAAACACTTCTTTTAGTAGGTAGATATCCTGCCCAACGTTTAACAAAAAGTAAAGTTGTAAGAAGTAAAGGATTCTCTGCCAACACCTTTATTCTTAAGTCTCTTAGAATTAATTCACTTAATTTTTGAGCCTCTTTGAGAGTGTTTTCTGATTCATCAATAATTGCTTTATGCCACTTTAAGCATAATTCTACAATTTCATCATCAGTGAGGCTAGAAACTGTAAAATTTTCACAATATGATGCTAGTGAACCTGCTACAACTCTGAATCCTGCTTCTCTTGATGTGACAATAATATTCAAATTTGGATATGTTGCAATGAATGTTCTTAGTTGGTTGGCAAAAATAATTCTATTTTTGTCTTCAGATATTTCATCCAATCCATCAACTAGCAATAATGCATTTCCATTTTGTAATGCTTCAGAAACTAAAATAGAAAAATCTTCGGCACAAGCAGGGATTTCAGCCCTAATAGGAATATTATTAATAATTTCAGTGATGCTATGAGTTACCTTGTCTCCTAATTCCCTGCATCTTAAAAAAATTGGAAACCAATTTTTATCAGGCAGGCTATCATTAATTTGTTTTCTTCGTTCAGGAAATGCGTATGCTATTGCTATACGTTTTAGAAGAGTTGACTTACCTCCTCCTGGCTTTGCTAACACTGCTAATCTTGAATTTTGTTTAAGAATTTCTCCAAGAGATTCAGGGACACTCATATCAATATCAAGTTGCCCTCGCCTCATTCCATCCACATTCTTTGTCAAATGAAGGGGTACAAAAATATTCTCCAATTTGACTTTTACTGAACCTGCTTCTTTATCAGTTGGCATTCCCTCGAAATGAATGTCTCCTAACTCATTTTCAAGATACTTAAAGTATTTTTTGCTTGTTTCAACTAAATTTTTTTTAGACGGTTTGGTTGATTCAGTTGAATTTATTAATGTTAAACCTTTAAACAACTTATTGAGTTTATTGTCTAGTTCTAAAACTCCATCAGCCAACTCTTTAATTAGTGGTTTACCTTCAGCATGAACAAAAGCTACATGAGAAACTTTTTGACCTTCAGAATTTGAATAATAAAATACCCAAACCCATCCATTTTCATGTGCTAATAAGTCTACATAATCCATTAAGTTTAAACCATTAGATAAGGATGACAAAGAGTTTATTGCATTTTCAATAGCAACAAGTATCCTACCTCGAATTAACTCATCAACTATCTTTTGAGGTCCAATTAAAATGACTCTGTCATTACCTATCTCATTTTCTTGTTCCAATGCAGTTTCTTTGAAGCCTGAAAGTGATATGAAGTAACCTACAAGACTATTGTTATTTTTAAGAGGATCTTTTTTAATTTTTCTTACTTCAGCATCAATTACTCCAACAAACTTATTTATATCACTTCCGCCTATTTTATCTACATGAGCCTTACACTCTCCAATCATAATTTTTTGCTCTGTTCTATGAATGGCTGTTAAGTCTATTTCCCTTCCTGCTTTATGTATGTTTAATCTAGGTTCATCGTATCCTAATGTATGAAGTAAATCTGACATTAACCGTCCAAAAAGATCTCCTTTTTTATTAGAACTTTTTTCAAGAATTTCGATATTTCTTAATTTCATTTTACAAAACTTTAGAGAGACTATGTTTCAAATATAATGATAAGATTATCTAACCGTTATTTTTTTAGAAATTATTTTTCGCACTCTCAAGCTCCCTTCATTCCTAACCCCCGCTAGTTTTAGAAATGGGGAACTCCCCCGTACCCAAATAATATAGAAAGATTTTTTCAGGCAGAAATATAGAAATTCAAGGTGATAGCTGAACTTTATTCTTTTTCAGAACTTCTATTGTGTTTGGGACAATGTTTAACTCAAAATTTTTAAACCAATGGTAACAATTGTAAACTACAAAGAAAGACAAAAGGATGATGGAGCTTCATTCTTTGTTTTAGAGCTACAAGGTTGTATTGAAATGACACAATCCAAAACAACAGGTATGTTCTATGCTACAGCTAAAAAAGCTATTATACCCTCAACATTTGATGAAGTAACCTGTAAAGGTTTGATTGGGACACAAATTCTTGGCTCTATTAAGAAACAAGAATGTGAACCTTATGAATATGTGGTACAGGAAACAGGAGAAGAAATTATCCTATCTCACAGATGGGTATATGTTCCAGAAGGAAATAATACCACATTCTCTACAGTTAAAGATGATTTCAAACCTGAAACAGATGTATTTTCAAAGAATGGCTCATTAGAAAGTGCTTTTGTGTAATTGAATCAACATTAAATCCGTCCAAAAATCCTATGCATTATATATGATGTGTAGGAAAAGTGGACGAATTTTTAATTTTTAACCACTATGAAATTAGCAGAAATAAAAGTCTCATACTCTACTGTGATAGAGGATAAAATCAAAATAACAAGTAGTGACCAAATATACTCTATAGCTTTAGAGCATTGGGATATAAATACAATTGAATTTCAGGAAGAAGCTAAAATGATTCTTCTCAATAGGAATAATTCTGTATTAGGCATTTATGATTTATCAAAAGGTGGATTGGCAAATACAACATTGGATATTAAAATTGTTCTTTCTGTTGCCCTAAAAAGTCATTCATCTTCAATAGTTCTTTTGCATAACCATCCATCAGGAAATTTAAACCCAAGTGAATCTGACATAAAAATAACCAAGAGAATCAATTTAGCTTGTCAGTTATTGGATTTAAAACTTTTAGACCATTTGATTATAACTAAATCAGAATATTTCAGCTTTGCAAGAGAGGGATTATTATGATTTTAGATAGAAAGGAGTATCTTATAATCATTATAGTATTATGTTGGGAGTTTTTGATAAAATGAATATGTACAGGAGTAAAAAAGCTATAAAAATGCACCTAAATTCATTTTGAAAAGAAAATCAGCATATATATATTATAGCTTTTTTGAAGTAATGTCAGCCTATTAACACTATAGAGTACAATCATTCTCTATGCTGTTAGAGTAAAAGGATTATTTCATAATATGAATTGATATAATAGCCTAAAGTTATTTCTGATTTTGAATATTTACCAAATCTATCAACTCAACCTCTAAAGCTAATGCTATTCTATATAATGTGTAGAGTGTAGGATTAGTCCTACCTGACTCTATTCTGGATATGTTAGTAGTGTCAATATTTCCTTCAATTTTACCAACCAAATCAACCTGAGATAACTCTTTAGCTTCTCTTAACTCTTTGATTTTCTTACCCACAGCTTTAAGAATTTCAGACTTTTCCATACTTGACATATTTGACAAGTCAAGTAATGTTTTATATTTGTTGAATTAAATGCCATATATGGCAATATCAAACTTTACTACTATGAAAACCTTATTTTTTATTGCTTTATACTTTATTTCTTTAGCATTATATAGTCAAACAGAAATTCCTAAAAAAGGTTCAATAAGTTGGGATGAATTTGATTCAATTTACAATGAGGCAGTAAATCAACCTGAATATACTGGTGGTGTACAACATTGGGAAAAAACTAAACAAGCTTTAGAGACCCCAGAAAGTGAAAGGACTGATTTTCAAAAGAAATTAGTTCAAGAATATGAAGAGTCTAATTCTCAACAACAGGCTGTAATTGTTAATGATAACAAAACCTCAACTGACAGAAATCCTTCTTCAAAAAAGACCAGAGATTTTGATAATCTTTTTGTAGCACTTGGGTTGATTTTGATAGCTATATTGATATTCTTTTTGAGAAAAAAATACAATATAGGGGTTACAGTATACAAAGACACAAAACACCTGCAAGCAAATAACCTCCCTCAAGGATTATCATTTTTGATAGATTGTTTGATTATCCTTTTGTTAACTATATTTTTAGTGAATCTCGTGAATACAAAATATGTATGGTGGATAGTTATCAGCATATATGTTTTTTACAGCTATATTGAATATCTGATTACTACACCAGGCAAATTCTTATTTTCTCATAAAGTTTTAAATAAAGATTTATCTTTCCCTCCATTTTGGAAAATATTACTCAGAAATTTTATAAAGCTTCCTGTTTTCTTTTTCTGGTTAGGGTTAATTTATGTAATTGGTTTGTTTCCAATATTTATAATGGCAATAGTAGGTATTAATTTCAGAAAAATCCATATTAATAATATTCATTTTTTCTATGATGACTTATTGGGTATTGCTGTTTATAATACAAGGAGGGTTAAAAAAGAAAAAGAATTAAATATAGAAGAACCTAAAGAAAAACACCTTGGCTTAGATTATTCTAATACATTAACTGAGGAAGAAAAGATTAAGCTATGGAGATTCAAGAAATTAAATTTTTCAATGATAAATAATTTAGATTCTAAAGAAGTCATTATTTTGTCAATAATAACTGGGGCAATTATCTTCTTACTATCAGGTTATTTATTTGGAGAATATTATGGAAAACCAAGGTTATTACATTTTAATTTTACTCTTGCCATATCAATGTTCATCATATCCTTTGGAGTTAGTTATTTGATACTAAATAAAAGAATTAAGAAATAGATTTGAAGATGTTCAAATTATAGCCACTCAACACGAGTGGTTTTTTTATACTCTAAAACTTAAGCTTATGAAAACAGATATTTTACCATTTCCCATAGGATTGGAATATGAAGACTTGGAATTTGATTTAGAAGTCTTGCCTGGCAGGATAAAAGGATATGACAGTTACATTTATATTGGAAAAGATTTAAAGAATTTTCTGAACAATCCTACAGATAAAATTGAACTGATATTCCAATGGGAGCTTTTGGTGGCTATAATTATATCTATAGAGTATAATGAAGCAGATTTACACCTAGAGCTGTTGAAGTATCTTACACTTGTAGAGAAAAAGGGAAATTATACTTTTTACACAAACAATGAAGTAAGCCTAATCACTATAGAGAATATGGTAATTTATGGCAAACCTGATGAGGTATCAATATTATATACAACTCTATTATGTTAGGAGTTTTTAAAAGAAGAATTTTCAGTTTTTAGCTTTAACTCTTTTATATAATTATCTACAGTAGATTTACCTAGATTAAAGCCTTTTAATTTTAATTCAGCAGTAATTTTTCTAATGGATAATCCTTCTGAATGTAACTTCTTTATGATGGGTAAAGCATCATCTTTCTTAGGATTGGTTTTAGCTAAGTTTGGAATTGTGGAACTTAAAATTTGTCCCTCTTCATAAAAAAGCAAATCATTTTCATCAAACCTAAGTATCTTAGAAAACTTTTTGATTTCATGTGATATATAATTCCCTTTTGTAATTGTTAGAGTTCTTTTTGTATCATCATTGGGAAAATGTTTCAATTCAAGCAATACCCTCATTTTAGCTTCAAAAGCTTGAGAACCTAATACATTATCCTTAGATGCCATAAACTTGTCAGTCTTTTTTCCTGTATGATGAAGAAACAGTATAAGGCAGTTAAACTGTTTTGATAGATGGCTAAATAAGTTAAGAAACTCTCTTACCTTAGTGCTTGAATTTAAATCCCCACTGAATAAATCAGTAAATGCATCCACTACAATTAAGTTAACCTGAACTAATTCTAAATCTCTTAATAATACATTAAATAAGTTTTTATCACCATCAACCTTTATATCAGCATCAAATATGAATTTAATGTTGTTTAAATTAGATTTATCAAAATCCCCTTGAGTAAGTCCTTCTATTTGTTTTTTAATTGAAATACTTGTTGAAGCTGGGTCATCTTCTGTACTGATGTAGATAACATTCTTTGCTTTAGAACTTATTTCATATCCAAGAAAATCTTTATAACCCAAAGAAACAGTCAGGGCTAATTGTCTAAGTAGGGTACTTTTACCTGTATCTGACGAACCCACTAATGAAACTAAGCCAACTTCTGGAAAAATAGGGTCTAAAAATTTAGGAAGTTCATCATATTCAAACTTAAATAAGTTCAAACCTGAATATGAATCATTGGAAAATGCACCTTTCTTAATATCATCAGAATCAGTTTGAATTTCTTTAATTTCAATTTTTGCTTCTTCTGCTTCTTTTTGCTTGAGTAAACTTTGGATTAATTCATCATCAACAAAGTTTTCCATTTCAGCATTTTCATCAAAGTAAAAGTCTTCCATAATTATATTTAAGGATATATTTGAAATATGTGAACAATAAATTGTCCACTGTCCAATATTATATAAGAGTGGACAAATTTAGTAAAAAGGCTGACTTTTAGGAATACTCTGTTGTTATTAAATTTACATTTTACACAATATCAGATAGATACATCCTTGGTTCGAGCCCAAGAGGAGGAGCAAAACACAAAACCACTTACAGAAATGTAGGTGGTTTTTTTGTGAGGGGGATCTCAGGAACTTGGTATTGGCTTAATTCTTACAAACATATCCTGTCCATAGATTAAGCCCGGTTATTTATTTCCCGTTGTATGCCTTTTTCCTGTATCTGATAAGATAATATCCTGCAATCATCAATCCCATCACAATCAGCATAAACACCCACCCGTCAATCGGTGCAGGAGGGTCCTGGCCCGCATCCGGGTCTCCCGGCTCAGCTAACAATGCAACGCTGCCGAACACAAAAAAAAGAATAATTAACCCATCTCTTAACATCTGTTTTTTCATCTTATTTCAGGTTTTGTATCTCTGTTTATTTTATTGTTTCCATTTAGCCGGCAACAGAGCGCCGCACAGTCTTTAATCCCAACTATTACCGCACGACACCCTGCCTCCAGCATCTTTGTCCCTATCCCTGTCTGTTCAATAACTTTTTCGTCACATTCTTTCCCTTCCCGGTCTGCACTTTGACCACCATCACAACCGGCCCAAATCCCGCCGACCGGATTTCATAATGATTGATTCTTATATTATCTTTCCGGTAAAGGGACCTGCCCTGCATATCGTATAATTCCACCGAAATGATCTTTTCCGCTTTCGAATCTATGATGATGTTCCCATTATGCTGATAGATCTCCACCTCATTTCCTGACTCATCTCCGGTGACCATCGTACCCTCTTCTTCCTGGTATACAATCTCGAACCTGTTCTTGAATTCGCCCTGCGGAGACTCAAATTCATAATCCGATTCCATCAGGTTATGAATTTTGTTAAGGGCTTTGTCTCTCAGGTAGATAACTGCCTGTCCTTCCGCAAACAACCCGTCAAAAGCAGTCAGCGAGATTGTGTATTTATCTGCTTGCTCTGACCTGAAACCGAGTGGCACAACATCTGACGTATCAAAAGGAAGTATTCTTCCCTGAATGGAATATTTCCTTTCTTCAATCAGGTTATATAGAGCCGATCCTTCATATCCGAATTGTTCTCCTTCTATCTTCTGGTCAATCCCATTGGTGGCTCCTGTCATATAGCCAATCAGTATCTGATTCAATGTATGGCCTTCCTTATCTTCAAGCTTCAGCCAGAAACGATGACGTTCGGTTTCATCCGTTTTAAAGAATGACTCTTCCGCCGATGTACGCATCGAATTGTCAAAGCTGACGGAGCTGCCAGATGTATAAGCTATGAACCCCTGGCCTACAGAGATACTTTTGCCTTCGTATGCCGGATTGTTGAAGCCAAGGCTGCTGTAGGCTACATAGCGGCTGCCCGTATAACCCCAGCTCTGCGTATCTTCATTGTAAATCCTCTCAGGGTTGTTCCAGAAGAACAGGTTGCTTAAGCCCGTATTGGAAGACAGGAGCTTTTCAGGGTCCAGGTTTGAAGGATAAGGATTCCCTAACGAAGTAAATCCGTTGGGATAAGCAGGAACGCTGATGTCCCCATTGCCGGGCTCTCCTATAAACTTCCCTTCATAGGCTGCACCCGTTTCCGAGTCTTCCGGTATCCAGTCATTGGGTGCGCGAAACAGGTAGCCTTTGCCTGCAACGAAGTTATCGCTTACATTGATTACAGCCTCATATGCGCCGTTGGTACCCTGGTTGTCCGAATTCGTTTCATAGGTATAAATCCGGTTCGAAAGGGTCATAGGGGAAAAGGCCTGCAGCTGCTGCCCTTTTACCGGGGAGCTCCACAGCGTATAGTCCAGCCGGACCATCTCCTGGCTCGCACGCTCCACCGTTATTTCCCCTTCATTGTCATCTGCTTCGTAATCTTCCGTCTGAATTAAATTCCCTCCTGACCGGACTACAAATGACGAGGCTGATTCATTGATATCTTCCGTTACAGGGTCGTCTGTATTGGCGTTCGTGATCTTACCATTTACAGTAACGGAGCTCCCCTCATTGATGGTAATGCTCCCGCCTTGCTTCACGGTAAGGGTCCTAGCTTCAAAGCTCCCGTAATCTGTACCAACATTTAAATCTCCTTCTATATATACCTCCTTACCCCCGTCGGGCTCTACATCGTTCAGCCATTCGTTATTTATAGTCCAGATGACACCTTGTACGTTTTGGAATTCATAGGCACCCATATCAACGGATGCTCCGTATAATCTCGGATTCCCCGCCAAGTCCGAATCGGTTTCAATATTTCCGCCAGAATCACCATAAGCATCATTGCTGCCTGAATTCACTCCCGGTGAATTATGTTGTAAAATCAAGCCGTCATCTTCCGTTCCCCAGATATCATCAGGGCCATCAGGGTCAGCGGCATTTACAAATACAGGTTCCTGATTGATATTTCCTTCGCCGGTATAGCCTCCTTCTATATTGCTGTAAAGGATGGAACACTCATCGTCATTCAAAATACTGTTTGTTCCGTTATTCCACATGACAGTATTAATTATTTCAGTATTTGATGAAAAAGTGTTAAAAAGAAGCCCCCCCTGATTTACCAGTGCTGTATTTCCATAAAAGGTATTATTGTAAATTAATACGGATGATTGATTATTATATAATGCTCCACCACCGTCCTGAGATCTGTTATTTGAGAATAGGCAATTGATTAATACGGGAGAGCTATTTTGCATATTACATATCGCACCGCCATATAGGTTCGCCATGTTTTCTGAAAATATACAATTTATAATCACGGGAGAAGAATTGACATTTAAAATTGCACCTCCGTAATTTGCCTGATTGCCTGTGAAAATACAATTGCGTATAGTTGGCGAAGTATTTACATTATACATTGCCATGTTTCCGATTCCGGCTACATTTGTAATGGTAAAACCATCTAAGACGGAAGCGGGTGTTAAATTATTATAGTAATTTCTCACAACAATAGAACCAGAAGCATTATTTTTCAGGATTGTGGCATTATGGGCAATATCGCGTTCCCCGCCTCCATTGGGGAATCCTCCTATAATTTTCACTCCCTCTATCATACTGAACGACTGATTATTGTCAGGCATATAAATTCCTTTGGCAACCAGGATGCTGTCCGAAGGATAGGCTTCGGAAATGGCATCTAATGCTTCCTGTAAGGTTTTAAAAGCGGTTGCCCAACTTGTCCCGTCGCCTGATGCGCTTACGCTTTCATCTACATGCAAAGGACCGGCTGGGACAACGGTATAAGCAAAAGTAACGGGATCTGAAACCGCACACCTGGCAGACGTAGCTGTCAGGGTAATGTTCGCAGTTCCTGATTCAGCAGCTTCAAATGAAGGAATACTGCCTGTCCCCGATGCCGGAAGCCCTATGGCCGGGTTGTCATTTGTCCAAGAATAGGAATAATAAGTGTAAGCCAGTGTTAAAAAGAGTTTTTTGGTTACTCCGTTACAAGGATCTCCAAAAGTTGTGTTGTTTACCGAGATGGTAAAACTGTTATTGCCTAAAGCTAAATTTTCTATTATGCCGACTGTTCCGGAAGCATTACAAGAACCGAGCGTAAACCCCGTTTCACAACTGCCCGAAGCATTTCCATAACTGGCAAAAATAACTTCCGAAAAGATGGCTCCTTCAGGCGTAGTAATCGTTTGCGTGGCATTTTCATTGATTATATAACAAACCTGCCCTGTTTCACCTGATGACAATTCCAGTTCGGGAAAAACGGTACCTACCCATTGGCTGACTGACGGTGGCGTTTCTATGGTGAAATTTGTATGGCCCGCGTCAGGTTGCAGCTCATAAGCGCCCATATCGACTGCATCGCCAAGAATTCGCGGATTTTCTTCCACATCATAGGTATTCGAACCTGCGGGGGCATTGCTGATGTTGGCATTATTGCCTGCATCAATAACCGGGGAACAAGACATCGGAATATAATTCTGCGAGTTTAAAAATACAGGGTCTTCATTTATATTCCCCGTTCCCGCATATACGCCGTTTTCTTTTAGAATGTCGCTGTAGTTGGCATTGAGGGTCGATTCGTTGTATATATTTTTCACTGCATTTTTTCCCCAGACGATGGAATTGGCTATATTTAACGTACTACTATTATTATTGTGTAAATTATCGCCGTTGTTTCCGGCCGTGTTACCGGCAATCGTGCTGTTGATTACACTCAGGGTTGTGGCTGCGCTACCGCTGAATATCCCTCCGCCGTTGGTTGCGGTATTATTCACAATCAAGGAATTGACAATGCGGGGAGAGGAAGTTTCGTTAATGAATATACCTCCGCCGTTATTAACCGCAGAATTTTCTGAAATGACCGTGTTGTGAATCAGGGCAGAGCTTTTCCATAAATATATCCCACCGGCTGTATTGGCAGAATTTGCTGTGATCTTACTGTTCCGGATGGTAATATTTTCGCCTATGTGATCATTCAGCCGGAATAATAGACCGCCTCCTTCCGTCTGGTTGGTCAGCACGCCGTTGTAGGTGTATTGAGTCCCGCTGTTGGCATTTCCTCCGGTGACGGTAAATCCGTCAATTACTACAGGCCCGGCATCGGGAAGCGTGCCTGTCATAACCATCACGTGGCAGCTATTGTCGGTTTTATCATCGGGAATTCCTATATCACCGCTTAAAATAGTCGGATTATTTTGTATGTTCCGGGTTCCGCCCTCATTCGGATATCCGCCATAGATTTCAATCCCTCCTCGTCGCGGAATCAAAAAGGTTGCGTTCCTGTCGGTACTGTTTTGTGCTCCCGTGGGATAATAAGTCCCTTTAGCGACGTATATGGTCTTTACCGTTTTTACCGTATTAGCAAGTGCGAGCGCATCACTCAAATTCTTGAAAGCATTAGCCCAACTGGAACCATCACCTGTCGTTTCTACCGAAGCATCCACATAAATTTCCGATGGAATATATTCATAAGCGCCCATATCTACCGTGCCGAATTTTCGTGGATTGCCCGCCAAATCAAGCGTATCGCCGACAGGCAAAAAAGCATCGTTGCCGGCATTAATGGCAGGGCTGCTACTTATTAACCCATAATTACCGGAAGTACTGGGGGCAGATATTCCTGCCACAGGGCTGACAAATCCGGGGTCTTGTCCCACAATATTATTACCCCCATCAATGCCAAAGTTGTTGCTCCACGATGTTGATATAGGATAAGGAGAAGCTACATAAGATGGTAACAATGAATTAGTAAAAGTTGGTGTGCCACCACTATTAAGTATGTCTCCTTGAATTGAATATCCAGCCGAATTTTGACCATAATTACCATAAATAATACAGTTTTTGAAAGCAGGGCTTGAACCGTTAGTGTTATAAACACCCCCACCTCCCGCGTCATCTCTATTGCCGGCAATAGTAACGTTAATAAATTGCGGGCTTCCTCCGGAATTATAGACTCCCCCTCCGCTTAGCGTAAAGTTACCCGTTATTTGCACATTAATAAATATAGGCGAAGCATTAATATTAGCAATGCCGCCACCCCGGGAATATGCGTGGTTAGCATTTATAATACAGTTTTGTATGGTTGGCGAAGCGTTGTCATTATAGATGCCGGCCCCATAATTCTGACCAATGTTAGTTCCAATTTGGTCATTATAGCCATAGCCGCCGGTAATAACAAAGCCATCTAACAAAGCAGTGCTGTCCAAACTATTGTTATTATTAATTATTACATTGCAGTTACTGCCTTTAAGAGTGGTTGTATTAGAAGTAAAATTTCGTTGGTCTAAGCTTGTTTCATTACCGGCGAAGCCTCCGTATATTTTTACACCGAACTTCATAACGAAAGCATATCCAACCGCTGGCTGATAAGTTCCCGCAGCCACCCATACTTCATCTCCGTAAGTAGCGGTATTAATAGCTGACTGGAAATTGGTAAAGGCATTTACCCAACTTGTGCCGACACCTGTGCCTGTAGCAGCGGCATTTACATAGTATATTTTAGGAACTTTAATATAGCCCTGTACAAAGTTTGAGGTATTGCCCGTAAGCGTAAAGTTGTTTAGCATAAGCGTATTACCATTTCCCGTAACATCAGGAATAGTGGTAATGGCTGTATTATCCCCATTCGGTGTACCGTTGTTGAAATTATAATAAGCCAATAAATTTGTTTGTGGCAAAGAGAGAATATTCATATCGCTTTCTATTTGCGATTGGGAACGTTCCTCTGTCCAAAATCGAACTTCGTCTATGCTGCCTTTAAATGTTTCACCTCCGTCAACATTTGCGCCTATTGTGAACTTACCGTTTGGCATATAGGGCGCTGCGATACTGTTAGCTATTGAAGCACCATTTTTATACAGCGTAAGTGTAGTGCCATTACGAGCAATGGCAAGATGTGTCCATTCGCCGGAAGTAAGGTAAGCGCTACTGTTTACAAACGTTACGCCACCTATTAAAACCCTTATTTCGCCACTACTCATCAGGTAAATGCCATACCCACTATTGCCTGCGTGCCCGTTATACACTATTGCTTGATTGCCGCCAGTGCCATCCCACTTTACCCAGGCTTCTATGGTAAAGTTTGTGGTAGCGGTGGAAATAACGGAACCTTTGCTTAGATAATTGCTGCTACCGTAAAAATTTAATGAAGCCTGGCCAAAAACCTGTAAGGATATTGTCATCATCAGCAACACAATAAAAGCCAATGTTTTTTTCATTTGCGTACAAGATGAGATCCCAGGTTTTGATGATGGCTGTATCTTGAAACGAATTCCGAAAGTAATAGGATTGTTTTTCATAGTTCCTGAATATTAAGCAGGATTGAGCAGAGCCAAATTAGGTATTCATGAAAAAAATTCTACAATTTGAAGCGTTTCAAAATCGTTTCAAATACTTAATCATATGACTGAAAGTCACTTAAAAATCCAAATCTAAAAGATTTTTCTCCCCAGAAGGGTAGAGAAATTCTAAGAAAAAGATTACGGAATAAAATGTTAAACCCTTTGGTATTGTTTTTGTTCGACATAGAACAATCTACCTATTCCTATTTTTTTCTTAAATTTTCAATATGTTTAGTTATATCGCAAAATATATCAATAACCGTATTGCCTATCTTAAATTAGAGATTGCGGATTATGTCTGTAATATCATCGGATCTGGAGGATTTGAATTGATTTCAGGTATCTGTATATTGATGGCTTTATTTATGGGAACTCTGGCAGGTGGTTTTTTATTAGGACAATGGGTAGAAAATATTGGGATGGGTTTTTTAATAACAATGGTAATTTATCTTTTGTTTTTAATTATTTTCATCCTTTTCCGGAAGAAAATAATACTGCATATAACTAATAATGTTATAAAAAATGCAATGAAGGCAATTAATGAGGCTGAAGAATAATTAACAATTAATAAATCGAACTAAAACATCTATCTGTTCATAGGTTTTGGATCTTGTAAAACTTGAAACTTGAAATTCAAATTCAACAAAAAAAAAGTACTGAAGCGCATTGGAATTGCAATTTTGACAATTGTAATCCTGATAATTTTGCTTATTTTGAGTTTGAGAATTCCCGCAGTTCAGAATTTTGTAAAAGACAAACTGGTCGTCTACCTCGAAGATAAAATTCAGACCAAAGTCAGCTTAGAAAAAGTTTATATTGCTTTTCCCAACCGCATCATTATGCAAAATCTTTATCTGCAGGGGCAGGACGTGGACACGCTTTTGTCGGTTCGTGATTTTGATGTCGGGTTAAATATGTGGAAGTTGCTGGATTCCAAAGCGGATATTACTTCGATTGACCTGGAAGGAATCCGTGCGAATGTCGTTCGTAAACCTGATGGAACTTTTAATTTCGATTATATCATCAATGCTTTTGCGACCAAGGAAGAAGAGGAGGAATCCAAACCTTTTATTATTTCACTTGATAAAATTAAACTTCAGGATATCGGTGTCACTTTCAAAGATGAACAATCCAGAAATGACATTAATCTATATTTCAGCTCTTTCGATACACGTGTAAAAACCTTTGATTTAGAACAAAATAATTATGCTATAAATGACATCAATATCGATGGTTTAAAATTGAAGCTGAGACAGGATTTGGTAGAAGAGGTGGCTGAAAACGTGGAAGAAACAGTCGATTCCTTAAGTCAGCGAAGTCCTTTAAAAATTGATTTAAACAAAATCAAGCTGACTAATTTTGACATCGATTATGGTGATGACAATACCAGAACTTTTGCGAAAATTGTTTTCAAAGAATTGAGTACGAAAATCAATAAGTTAGATTTAGAAAACAATTCTTTTAATATAGATAATCTTTTGCTCTCCGATGCAGATATCAATGCGAATTTATACTCGCCTTCCGAAAGTCAAAATTCAGAAAACCAAAAAGAACCGGAAGTTGAAACGTCTTCTGATCCAATGAAATTATTATTAGAAAAATTGATCTTGGATGACGTAAAAGTTGTTTACAACAATACTGCGATTGCGCCGACAAAAGGAGGAATGGATTTTAATCATTTAAATTTCTCAAAATTAAACCTGGAAGTTAGCGATTTCAAAATGGAAAATAACCAGTTTGCAGGAAGTGTGAAATCTGCTGAAATACAGGAAAACTGTGGATTGAGTATTGAAAAATTCGAAACGGATTTTGTTTATGAAGCACAGCAGGCCTATCTTAAAAATTTATACCTGCAAACACCAAAAACCATTCTGCGAGACGAAATTATTTTAAATTATAATTCAATTGACCAACTGAGTGAAGATTTAGGAAATGTTGAGGTTTCAGCAGAGATCCGAAAATCAAAAGTTGGATTTGCCGATATTTTGATGATCGTACCATCACTCAAAAATACCGTTCCATTTAATAAATATCCGAATGCCATACTCAATGTAGATGCTGAATTCAGTGGAGTTGTAAATGATTTATTAATTGATAATCTTGAGGTTTCAGGTTTGGATAAATTAAAAATCAATGCAAATGGAAAGATTAAAAATGCAATGAATCCAGAAAATTTGCATTATGATTTGAACATTAAAGAATTTTCTTCTTCCGCGAAAACAATTTTCAATTTGGTTCCTAAAAATACCATTCCTTCAAACATTTCCCTGCCATCCCATTTTACTATTCGCGGAAAAGCAAAAGGAACAACTAAAATTGTAGATGCCAATCTGAAATTGACTTCAACGCTTGGGAATGCTTCTGTAGCTGCGCAGGTAGATATGAGGAAAAAAGACCATGAATTGCATGACGTAAAAGCAAATCTTCAAAATTTACAAATCGGAAAAATTATTCAGAACAAAGATATAGGGGCAGTTTCCGCGCAGATCTCAGCCAAAGGAGAAAGCTTTGATTTTACGAGAGCCGATGCAGACCTGAAAGGAAATGTAAATTATTTTGATTACAACGGTTACCGCTATAAAAATTTAGATTTAAAAGGAAAAATCAACAATGGGAATTATAATATTGAATTAAATTCCAAAGACCCAAATGCAGATTTAAATCTGGTTGCTTCAGGTACTTATAATGAAACCAATCCGACTGTAAAGGTAAACGGGGAAATCACAAAGCTGGACTTGAATAAATTGGGGTTTTATTCGGAGCCGATGATTCTCGCCGGGAAAATCGATGCGGATTTTACCAATTTAAATCCCGATGAATTAAATGGGTATTTAAATCTTCAGAATTTTGCCTTGTCAGACACAAAAGAAGTTTTTCCAATTCAGGAAATGAACCTGAAAGCAACTTCAACTGTGGACTCGACTTTGATTACATTTAATTCCCAAATTGCTGATTTGGAATTAAAAGGAAAATACAAAATCACGCAAATCTTTGGTTCGTTACAGCGAACGGTTAATCAATATTATCAGTTTCAACCCATGGACAGTTTAGCAAAAATAGATTCGGGGCAATATTTTACTTTAAATACAAAAGTTAAAAATGATGATTTAATCAGAAAATTTGTTCCTGAACTGAAGAGTTTCCAAACTATCAATATTACTGGAAATTATGATGCTGATTCTAAGAAAGTTGAATTGGATGCACAAATTCCGCAGGTACTTTACGACGAGTATTCGATAGAAAATGCTTCTATAAAAATTGCCAATGAAAATCAGGCATTGCAATATAGTCTGGATGTTGCAGGATTGAGCAGCGAAAGTTTTGCGTTAAATAAACTTAGCATAAACGGTGATATTGCAGATAATATCATCAATTACAGCATTACCAAAAAAGACGATGATGATATTGATCAATTCCTGATTGCAGGAAATGTAAAATCACTCGATGACGTCACAGAAATTTCCTTGAATCCAAATGGATTGAAATTGAATTACATGGATTGGACCGTTGCCGAAAACAATAAAATCCAATTCGGGAACAATGGAATTTTCGCGGACAATTTCAGGATTTCGAACAGCGGGAATGAGATTTTAATCCAATCAGAAAGTAATGAGACTAACAACCCGTTGAATGTTGATTTTACCAATTTCGAAATCGAAACCATTGCCGAAATGATTAAAAAAGACTCGATTTTGGCACAGGGAACGATAAACGGAAATGTACAGTTAAGAAATTTAACGGAGAATTTGACTTTTAATGCAGATTTAAATATTTCAAATTTCAGATTTTACGGGAGTCCAATTGGTGACATAGCGGCAAAAGTTGACAATGCATCGGAAAATCTTTTGAATGCAGATGTGAAACTAACGGGGAATAATAATGATGTCCAAATCATTGGGAATTATAATACAGCTGAAAGCACTTTCGATCTGAATATGGATATCAACCAGATTCAGATGCAAAGCATTCAGGGGTTTTCGATGAATACCATCAAAGAAACCGAAGGTTATCTTTCAGGTAAATTAAATATAAACGGAAGTACAGATTCGCCGGTGATTTTGGGATATATAAGGTTCAATGATGTTGGCTTGCAGATAACCCAAACCGGAAGTGATTTCAGAGGGATTAACGACCAGATTGATTTTACACGAAGAGGAATTGATTTTGATGATTTCCAAATCAATGACAAAGATGGAAATTTCTTAAATATTGATGGTGAAGTTTTAACAGAGACGTACAGAGATTTTGCATTTAGGCTGGATGTTTATTCAAAGGATTTCAAAGTAGTCGATTCCGAGAAAAATAATGAAGCGATGATGTATGGGACACTTGCAATTGATGCTAATTTGCAGATTCGCGGCGACCTGAATTTACCAAAAGTGGACGGAACTTTAGCGGTTTCAGATGATACGGATTTTACGTTTGTTCTTCCACAATCATCACCTTCTTTGCAGGAAAGAGACGGAATAGTAGAATTCATTGACAAGGACCAGCCGGTTTTAAATGAAACGATTGCTTCAGATTCTCTGAATTCTCAAACCACTTTTACAGGAATGGATGTCAATGTAAACATTGAGGTAAATAAAGAAGCTAAAATGTCCATCATCATTGACAAAGCCAATGGAGATTTTGTTGAATTACAGGGCGAAGCGGAGTTGACCGGAGGAATTGATCCTTCAGGTAAAACGACGCTTGTCGGAACTTACCAGGTAGAGGAAGGTGGTTATGAACTTTCGGTAAGTATGCTCAAACGCCGCTTTGATATTCAGAAAGGAAGTACTATTACCTGGACAGGTGAGCCGACTGCCGCAACTTTGGATATCACGGCAATTTATAAAACAGAAACTGCGCCGATTGATCTGGTAGAGCAGCAAATGAGTCTTTCTTCGGCACAAATAAACCAATTTAAACAACGGATTCCGTTTAATACGTTATTGATTTTAAAAGGTGAATTAATGAAACCTGAAATCACTTTTGACATTACAACTGATGAAGAAAATAATGCCGTTTCTTCTTTTGTAAAAGAAACGATTGACGCGAAACTGGCATTGCTAAGAGAAGAGGAATCTGAAATGAATAAACAGGTTTTTGCATTGTTGCTGTTAAATCGTTTTGTAGGGGAAAATCCTTTTGAGAGCAGTTCAGGGCTTTCTGCCGAAATGATGGCAAGGCAAAGTGTAAGTAAAATTCTTTCTCAGCAATTGAATAATTTAAGTTCGGATTTGATCAAAGGAGTTGATTTGAATTTTGATTTGGAGTCGAGTGAAGACTACACCACCGGACAGAAAAATACGAGAACCGATTTGAATGTTGACGTCAGTAAACGATTGCTCAATGATCGCCTGAAAGTTTCAGTTGGAAGTAATTTCGGAGTGGAAGGTGAAGCGCGGCAAAATGAACAGACAACCAACATTGCAGGTGATGTAACCATAGATTACAGCCTGTCCCGAGATGGAAGATACATGCTTCGTGCTTATCGCAAAAATGAGTATCAGGTAGCATTACAGGGGCAGATTGTGGAAACAGGAGTTGGGTTTATCATCACATTGGAGTATGATAAATTCCGTGAGATTTTCCAGAAATCAAAAAAGGAAAGAAATAAGAATAGAGAAGTAATTGAATTTAAACAATGAAACACACGATTCCTAAATACTTGAAATTTCTTTTTGCTTCAGCATTTGCGGTTCTGATCTATTCATGCAGCAATACCAAATATCTTCAGGATGGCGAATTACTTTACACCGGAGCTGAAATCAAAATTGAAGATGATTCAATTTCCAACAAAGACAAAAAAGCGTTGAAAGCAGAATTGGAAGATAACCTTACGCCAAAACCCAATTCTACATTTTTAGGGCTTCGTCCGAAATTATATTTTTATAATTCAACGAAAGAGCCTGAAAAACAAAAAGGGCTTCGTTATTGGTTAAAATATAAAGTGGGTGAAGAACCGGTCTTATTGCAGGATGTTGACCGTGAATTCAACAAAGATATCATTGAAAATTATTCTGAAAACAAAGGGTATTTCAATGTAAATGCTTCTTACGATACGGTTTCAAAAAATAAAAAAGCTGAAGTGATTTATACTGTTCGTCCAGGCACACGTTACAAAATCAGTGAAGTTAATTTTGAAAAAGATTCAACTTTAATTAATTCAGAAATTCAAAAAACTGTTGACAAATCTTTTCTGAAAGTTGGAAATCCTTTTGATTTGGATGTAATCAAAGCCGAACGTGAAAGAATTGACAAAAACCTGAAAGAAAACGGATTTTATTATTTCAGTCCGGATAATATCATCGTGCAGGCAGACAGCACGGTTACGACAAGTCACAATGTGGATTTAAATGTAAAGCTCAAAGAAAATACACCGCAGCTTGCAAAGGAACAGTTTACAATCGATAAAGTAATCGTATTTCCTAATTACAATATCGATGATGTGAAAATGGGCAGATACGGCATTCCTGCAAACGTGGATTCACTTCCCGGCTATGCTTACAATGACATTTACGTGATTGACCCGGACAGAAAATTCAAACCAAAAATCTTTGACCGCGTTTTGTATTTCGAAACAGGGGATTTGTATAACCGCTCTGACCACAATCTTTCGTTGAGCCGATTGATTAATTTAGGCGTTTTCAAATTTGTGAAAAATGAATTTGTGATCTCCGATTCGGCTAACAATAAATTCGACGTATATTATATGCTGACTCCGCGCAAGATCCAGTCATTGCGTCTGGAAGCTTTGGGGCGAACAAATTCCGCGAATTATGCCGGAAGCGAATTAAATCTGAACTGGACAAACCGAAACATTTTCCGGGGGGCAGAACAGTTAAAAGTAGCTGTTTATAGTGCATTTGACGTACAGATAGGCGGGCCCGCAGATGCAGCCAATATGTTTCGGGCAGGAGCCAATGCACAGCTTTCTATTCCAAGGATTATTTCACCTTTCAGGTTTAAATCTTCCAGCGCCTTTGTTCCGAGAACCAACATCAGTTTGGGGTACGAATTCCAAAACCGTACAGATTTATATACGCTCAATAATTTCAATGCTTCGTTTGGGTACGTCTGGAAAGAAAACGAAAGAAAAGAACATGATTTGAAAATCATTGATGTAACTTATGTTTCTCCGGCCAATGTTACTCCGAAATTTGATTCTTTATCTGCACAAAATATTTATTTGAGCCGAATTACAGAACGCCAGTTGATTTTCGGGCCAACTTATGCTTACACTTATACCACAACTATGCTTCCTCGGAAAAATACCATTTATTACCGCGGTATGCTGGATCTGGCCGGAAATCTGGCAGGTTTGCTTTCCGGAGCAAATGCTAAGCAGGGTGATCAGAAAACGATTTTTGATGTTCCGTTTAGTCAATATTTAAAAATGGAAAATGATTTCCGTTTTTATCATAAATTCAATGAAAAAAACTCATTTGCTTCACGGATTATTGCAGGTGTAGCTTATCCGTATGGAAATTCTGAACATATACCATTTTCACGCCAGTTTTTTGTCGGTGGAAGTAATAGCATCCGTGCGTTTCGTGCGAGGACTTTAGGACCGGGAAGTTTTGATCCGAGAACGGTTGAAGATTCCTTTTTTTTCGATCAGTCCGGAGATATAAAACTAGAATTGAATGCGGAATACCGTTTCAATGTATATAACTTTCTGAATGTTGCCGCATTCGTAGATGCCGGAAACATTTGGTTAGTTAATGAGGACACAGACCGTCCAAGTGGAAAATTCTCAAAAGAATGGATGAGTGAAATCGCAGTAGGAGCGGGATTTGGATTGAGACTTGATTTTTCAATTCTGGTTCTGAGGCTGGATCTGGCTATGCCTCTGCGTGTTCCTTATTACGAAAAAGGTGACCGCTGGACTTTTGATAAAATTGATTTCGGCAGCAGTGACTGGAGAAAAGACAACCTGATTTTGAATATTGCGATCGGGTATCCATTTTAGGATCATACCTCCTGGAAAATACTTATCAAAAATGGGTTTAATAAAAAACGTACCTATAAAGTTTAAACTATTTAATCCTTATTTGAATGTAGTATTGGTAAAAACAAAAAGACTGATAGTCAAAACGATTATCAGTCTTTTTCTGTACCCGAGGCCGGAATCGAACCGGCACGTCCTTGCGAACACAGGATTTTGAATCCAGCGCGTCTACCAGTTCCGCCACTCGGGCTGAAATGGACGGCAAATATAGAATGTTTTTACTGTTATTTCCAAATTATATTTTAATTTCCAACTCATCATATGCCAGATAAGCATTTGCCGGTAATTCCTGCTGAACCTCGTCATGAAACCCCATTGTCACACTTAAATGTGTAAAATAGATCTTTTTTGCTTTTGCCCGCTGACCGATCTCCAAAGCTTCTTCCAAAGTGAGATGCGAATAATGTTTTTCCGACTTCCGCAATGCATTTAGTACCAAGACCTCCACTCCCTCAATTCTTTCCATAGTTTTGCCAGGGATAAAGCTTGCATCTGTTATATAAGCAAATTTTTCGTCTATCAAAAAACCATGAATAGGTAATTTGCCATGAATTATATCCAAAGGCTGAATTCGAAATCCTGCAACCTCAAAAGAATCATCATTAATTATATGTTCATTCAAACTCGGCGCTCCCGGATATTTCTCATCGGCGAACACATACGGGAAGCGGGTTTTAATCTCATTCAAAACCCTATTGGCAGCATAAATCTCCATTGGTTTTTGTGAAAAATGACTAAATGGCCGCGTATCATCAATCCCCAGAACATGATCATTATGCTCATGTGTAAATAAGATAGCTTCCAGTTCCCTTACACTTGCCCTTAACATCTGCTGGCGGAAGTCCGGCCCGCAGTCAATTATTATATTCTGACCGTTTTTTGAGATTAAAACAGATGAGCGAAGCCTCTTGTCTTTAGGATTGGTAGAAAAATTTACCGGATGGTCGCTCCCGATAACCGGTATACCCTGTGAAGTCCCCGTTCCTAAAAACTGAATCTTTATGATTGAATTCGGCATAATTTTGGTAAATTTACGCCATAAAAATAAAAATACCTATGAGTTTTGATCAGGTTCTTTCTGCCAAACAAAAAGCTTTGGAAATTAACCTCAATCCCAACATCTACGGAACCTTTGCGGAAATTGGTGCGGGGCAGGAAACCGTCCGCTTCTTTTATCGTGCCGGCGGTGCTTCAGGTACTCTGGCAAAAGCTATGAGCGCTTATGATAAAGATTTTTCTGATGCAATTTATGGTAAAGAAGAAGACGGAAGATATGTAACCGAAGAACGGCTGAAAAAAATGCTTGACCATGAGATGGACTTGATGGAGGAACGGCTCAACAAAGAAACCCATAAAGATAAGCTCTTTTTTACCTATGCCAATACCGTCACCACCATTGATTTTACCAAAACATACAAAGGACATGGCTGGGTAGGAATCCGGTTTCAGCTGGACAAAGACAAAGATGATTATAACGAAATCATCTTTCATGTCCGTTTCAAAGAGACCAATGCCCAACTACAGCAGGAAACTTTGGGGACCATGGGTGTAAACCTCATTTATGGGGCATATTATTACAATGACAATCCGAGAAGATTGTTAAAGTCCTTATATGATGGCCTCGATAAAGACCAGGTGGAAATTGATATGGTCAATTTCAGCGGACCGAAATTTGCCTATGTCGATAACCGTCTTATGAGTCTGCAGCTTGTGAAAAACGGAATGACCGATGCCGTGATCTTCGGGCCGAACGGAAAAAGCTTTTTACCAGCCGCTATTTTATATAAAAAAAATATTTTTGCCCTGCGGGGAAGTTTTAGACCGGTAACCAATGTCAATATCAACATGCTTGAGTCCGGGTTGGAAATGTTTATGGATCAGCCAGATGTCCATGAAGACAATACCGAAATCCTTTTCGAAATCACACTAAGCAATCTTTCTTCTGACGGTGAAATTGACGAACGTGATTTCCTTGACAGAGCGGATATCATTGGTAATTTAGGTTATAATGTCATCATTTCGAATTTTTCCGAATACTACAAGCTCGTCCATTACTTTACCGAATTTACTAAAAACACAACCCAGATCGGTTTAGGACTGGGTGTGAATAACCTGCTCGAAGTATTCAATGCCAATTATTATGAAAATCTACCGGGCGGAATCATGGAAGCATTTGGTAAGCTATTCAAGAAAAATGTAGTGGTTTATCTTTATCCGTTCCTTGATAAAGAAGAAAATGAACTGCTTACTTCTGAAAATCTAAGGGTAAGCGAAAACCTGAAGGAATTATACAAGTTCTTTAAATTCAACCAGAGAATTAAAGACGTGGAAAATTATAACCAGGGTTATCTTGATATCTATTCACGAAAAATCCTGGAACAGATAGGAAAATGTGAAGAAGGCTGGGAAAGTCAGTTGCCTCCGGGCGTAGCGGAAATGATCAAAGACCGCGGAATGTTTGGCTATACACAAAGCTATGCACTCAACTGACTGACCGCTGTTACCGTTTAAAACATAAAAAAAGCTTCATGTTGAAGCTTTTTTATTTAGATAGCTCTTTATTCATTCTTATTTAACCGATTCTTCAACTGCTTCAGTTGCTTCCTCTACAGCCTGGTCTGCCGCCTCGGATGCTTCTTCAGCTGCTTTCACTGCTTCATCGGCAGCTTCGACTTTTGCCTCTGCTTCAGGTGTCAGTTCAATCTCCGGCATATTTTCAGGGCGTTCTTTTAATTTTGCAGTATTATCAAACTTATAAGCAAGCCCAACTCCCAAAGTCTGCTTCACCTGTGTCTTTTTAATCTGGTCCTCATCATAGAACAGGTTAATGGTCGCCTGCGCGGAAATAAAATTATTTACCTTCAGGTCCAATACTCCCTGATAAGCCATATCCATATTGAATGGATGGTCAAGATAATTCGAATATATACCTAATCTGTTGTCGTAAGAAATATTTTCCATGATGCTGAACTTGTATCTGGCTCCTATATAAGCCCCAAATTCATATAAATAAGTATCGCCGTCTTCTTTCAATCCAAAACTTCCCTGATATTGTAAGTCTTTATCTGTTACAAAAGTGAAACGGGAAGTGAACGGGTGGAAATTTACCTGCAGATTTTCATTGGGTTTGTAATCAATTCCTAATCCGAAAGAAAGGTAACCCGGGGCCATAAAATTTGATATTTTCTTATAATCACCCGTTATGCTGTCCTGCACTGCATAATCAAAACCTTCGGTAAACTGCGTTTTGAAATTCAATGCTGCGGCAAAATAAAAATTCTTAACAAATTCATACCCATAAGAGGAGGTCAGGTCAATCACATCATTTGATTTTCTGTAATCTTCGCCCTCGTTTCTTAAAACCCCGTAATTGAGCAAAATCCTGTTGTCCCAGATGTGCCTTCCTTTTGTAAGATTAAACTCATAATCAATATTTGCAGTCAAAGAATATGAATTAACTCCGCCGGCAATCCAGTTAGAAAAAGCGGCCTGGTTAAATTGCAAAGAATTATTCCCGCTTACGTACCAACCCTGCAGACGTTCTGTCTGAGGACGTTCTTTTAAATATTTTTGGCTACTGGTCTGCAGATTACCGCTTCCGTCAACGGTTTGGGCAAAAAGATAAGTTCCCGATAAAAGTAGAAAGGTCAGAATTAATTTTTTCATTTTGTTATTTGTTGTTTAGTCTTATAAATTGAATTCGGGCGGTAAAATTAAGGCGTTTTTATTTTTTGAAAAAATCGCAAAGTTCAAAAATGCTTTAAATAAAAGACATATTCTTATTTTAGATTTCCCAGCCTGTCCTTTACATATTCGATCTGTGTTTTCCCGTGCGCTTTGGGTTTCCCGTTCTCATCCAGATTTACCATTGTAATATTGTCAACCGTGATAATGGTTTCATGCGTCATTTTATTTCTGACCTTACATTTCAGCACTAATGAAGTATGGCCGAATTTCACCACATCAATCCCGATTTCCACAATATCGCCTTCTCTGGCAGAGCTCATAAAATTAATTTCCGACATATATTTCGTCACCACATGGGGGCTTTCTAACTGAACAATAGAATATAATGCCGCTTCTTCATCAATCCACGCCAAAAGTGTTCCTCCAAATAAGGTTTTATTAGGGTTCAGGTCCTGTGGTTTTACCCATTTTCTTGTATGAAACCGCATAAAAATAAATCATAAAAAAGCCCGAATAAATTCGGGCGGTTAAACTTATTCTACTTCAAAAGATATTTTCAGCGTAACCCTGAATTCTTCAATTTCACCACTCTTCACCCGGACACTCTGGTCTTTTACCCAAGCGGAGCGAATATTCTTAACAGTTTTAGAAGCTTCCTGCACAGCTTTGTTGGTTGCATCTTCCCAGCTCTTGTCTGAATTAGACAAAACTTCAATTACTTTCATTACGGCCATTTTTTTAATTTAATTGGTTAAACTTAATTTGAAGCAACAAGTAACGACATTTTTATCATTTCTCAAAAAAGAATTTTAACCAGATCCCCAACTTTCGATACCATTTCCACTCGGATCTGATAATCAGATATTTTGATCTTATTATATTTCGAAATGAAAATCACATCGTAACCCAGCTTTTCAGCTTCCATAATCCTTTGTTCCACACGGTTTACGGCACGGATTTCTCCGCTCAATCCGACTTCTCCTGCAAAACAGCAATTATCGGGAAGCGTAAAATCCATACTGGAGGAAAGGATCGCGCAAATCACTGCAAGGTCAATCGCAGGGTCGTCCACCCGGATTCCGCCGGTTATATTCAGGAAAACATCCTTGGAACCCAATTGAAATCCGGCACGCTTTTCCAGAACCGCGAGCAGCATATTGAGACGCTTGGTATCAAACCCCGTAGCAGAACGTTGGGGAGTTCCGTAAACAGCTGAGCTGACCAATGCCTGGATTTCAATCAGCATCGGGCGGATTCCTTCCAGGGTAGCCGCTATTGCATTTCCGCTCAGCGGTTCATCCTTTTTGGAAATCAATACTTCGGACGGATTTTTCACTTCCCGCAACCCGCTGCCCTGCATCTCATAAATCCCCAGTTCTGCTGTGGAACCAAAACGGTTTTTCTGGGCACGCAACAACCGGTAAATATGATTCCGGTCGCCTTCAAACTGCAAAACCACATCTACCATATGTTCAAGTATTTTTGGACCGGCAATCACACCTTCTTTCGTGATATGCCCGATTAAAACTACCGGAACATTGGTTTCTTTAGCATAACGAATCAGCTCCGAGGTACATTCTCGGATCTGTGAAATGCTTCCGGGAGAACTTTCTACAAATTGCGTATGCAAGGTCTGGATAGAATCGACAACAATCAGCTGCGGCTCAATTTCCTGCGCATGCCTGAATATTTTCTGCGTATTGGTTTCGGTTAGGATAAAACATTGGTCTGAATGAATCCCGATACGTTCTGCTCTCAATTTAATTTGTGAAGCCGATTCTTCTCCCGAAACATAAAGTGTTTTCACATTTGCCAAATGCAAGGCAACCTGCAGCATCAGTGTCGATTTCCCAATTCCGGGTTCCCCGCCTACCAAAACCACCGAACCATTTACAATCCCTCCGCCCAAAACGCGGTTCAGTTCTTCATTTAACGTGTTGATGCGGGTTTCGCCTGTTTCCAAAACATCTTTTATGTTTTGAATTGAAATGGTTTTCTCCCTGTCAGATTTCCAAGATTTTTTATTTTCACCTTTGTCAATAACTTCTTCCACAATAGTATTCCACTCACCACAGGTCTTACATTGACCCATCCATTGCGAATATTGGCTCCCACAGTTCTGGCAGAAGAAGGATGTTTTGGTTTTGGACATGGAGAAAATTTACCCAAAGATAGGTATATAATTCAAAGTTCGGAATTCATACTCACCTGCCGATTTCATCCAAGATATGGGTTTTCTTTTTGAGAATTTTCAGAATGACATACAACAAGGCTGTAAAAATACAGGCAGCAATAATAAAATAATTGAATTGGGTTTCGTTCTCAATCAGTTCTCCCAAAACATCAAATACAGCAAAGATCAGAAACAATGCAAACAGTCCGTTTTTTTCTTTTTTGACAACCTTTTTCCAACTGAATGGCAGGTCGTTTTTGACAAAGTTTTTAATATTCGGAATAAATGCAGGTGTTTTTTCGGCCCAAGCCGTATAAATTTCACCAAACTTATTTCTTAAAAATTGTTCTTCCGCATACATTATCCGTTCATAATAAACCCAATAGAACAAAGCAAAAGCAATTACAAACCAAAAATTTCCGGTAATCATAGCAGGCCCGAGCCACATGAGAAAATTCCCTAAATATAAGGGATGACGTACGATGCTGTAAATTCCGGTTATGTTCAGTGTATCTGCGACTTGTCCGTCTGCAGTATTCCTCCCGGACGTATTTTTAGGCGTATACCCAACGGTATATATACGAATTCCCAGCCCGACCAAACTTACTGCCAGGCAGCTTATTTCAAAATAGATTTCATAAGGTGTTTCTTCAAGAAAAAACGTTTCGGGATAAATTTCCGTTCTCAGATAAAGAATTGTTCCGATCAGTAAAATAATTAAGGGTAAATAACTTCTATATCTGAAAAGCCAGACCCCCTGCTGTTCAAATTCCTCTTGTAATGCCATCTTTTAATTTTATGAGGATAACGAAGCCGGATTCGGAATTATTGTTGAAGTTACTTTATATTTATATTATGTTTTGAAATGTAGAAAATCGACAAAAACCCAAAGATCAGGATCGAAATGATTTGAGCAAAATAAAGCATCAGTCCAAAGTAATTTCCGACTATTTTTCCTTCTTCAGCTGTTTGCCCGTTTGATAAATAAATTGCGGCAAACGCCAGGCTCATTATATAAGGATACCCTAATCCGCCCACAGCAGGCAGAATCATCCCCAGCGCACCAGAAACAATTAAGAAAAATCCTTCACCCAACCCGAAATGCGAAGTTTCAGGAAATGCGAAGATGACAACATAGGTCATCAGAAAATAACATAACCAAATCCCGAAGGAATATAAAATGAATTTTGTACGTTCTTTCAGATGTAAAACAGATTTGAATCCTTCCCAGATTCCTTTAAGAAAAAGCTCAATTCTACGGTAAAAAGAAAAACCTTTCAGCTTCTTACGGAAAGCCAGGAAAACGAAAAAGAATAAAATTAATATACCGCAAACAATCCCGTATTTACCCAAAGACGGTTTTTCTGTAAAGGAAAAAAAGGAGAATAGCGCTTCTGCATTAAAGATCAAAGACAATATAAAAAACAAAGCAAGAAAAAAAACATCTATAACCCTTTCCAGCACAATGGTCCCGATAGATTTGTCGGCGGGCACTTTTTCCATTTTGTAAAGTGATGTTGCACGGGCAATTTCACCGCTTCGCGGAATAACCAGATTGGCAAAATAGCCAAGAGAAACAGCCCAAAAACCGCTTTTGACTCTCATTTCATAACCTATGCCTTCCAGCAGAAGCTTCCATCTTGCCGCACGCAGCCAGTAAGAAGCTATGCTCAACACCATAGAAGCCAAGAACCAGAAATAGTTTGCCCTTCCCGCAGCAGATTTCAATACCGACAAGTCTGTTTCACGCAATGTAAGTATGATAAAAAAAGCAGCCAGCCCGATGGCAAGGACCGTAAAGATTAAATTGGTTATTCTGGCATTCATGCTGCTTAAGCCAAAAGATTAGTTTCTTCGTTTGGAAAAACAATAGCAGGCTGAAAACTTTTGGCTTCTTCAGCTTCCATCATAGCATATGCAATAATAATTACTTTGTCGCCAACCTGAACTTTTCTCGCAGCAGGCCCGTTCAACGTAATTTCGCCGGAACCTCTTTTTCCTTCGATCACATAGGTCTCAAAACGCTCGCCATTATTAATATTCACAATTTGAACCTTTTGGCCAGTAATCAATTTTGTAGCATCAATTAAATCTGCATCAATCGTAATGCTTCCGATGTAATTCAGTTCGGCACCAGTAACCTTTACCCGGTGTATTTTGGAGTGTAATACTTCTATCATCATTGCGGTTGCAAAGGTAAGGAGTTTTTAGGAAATGAAATTTTAATGTGATGTTATACGAGGCTTAAATTATCAATAAGCCTGATGTCTTCTGCAAATGCCGCAATGAATGCGCGTATGCGGCCGGATCCGGATTTGTCTGTTACCGGTTTCAGGGTTTCTTCATCAGCAATTTCGAAATATTCCAGTTTCAGCAAAGTTTTGGAAAATCTGTCTTCTACAAATTCTTTGGTTTCCTTCACGGAATGCGTCTGAAAAAAAGATTTAGCGTCTGTCAAAATCCGAAATATTTCGGGTGAACCCTGCCGCATTTCCTTTGTCAGCCGCATGTTTCTTGAACTCATTGCCAAGCCGTCAGCTTCTCTTTTGATCGGCACCGGAATAATTTCAACCGGAATATTTTCATTTTTAACCAATTGCTGAATAATCCTCAATTGCTGAAAATCTTTTTCCCCGAAATAAGCTTTATCCGGCTCAATTATTTCAAAAAAACGTTTCACGACAGTTCCTACTCCATCAAAATGCCCCGGGCGGAACTTCCCTTCCATCTGATTCTCCAAACCGCCGAAATCAAATTTTTCCGGATTTTGACCATCCGGATAAATGTCTTCGACCGAAGGGAAGAAAACTGCATCGGCACCCGAACCAGAAAGAATTTCGATGTCGGCATCCTCGGTTCTGGGATATTTCTCCAGATCTATAGGATTATTAAATTGTATAGGGTTCACAAAAACACTTACGATCGTAAAATCATTTTCCTTCACGGATTCCTCTACCAGCGAAATATGTCCTTTGTGCAAAGCTCCCATCGTCGGAACAAATCCGATGGAGTGAAGCTTTTCCTTCTCTTTTGAAATGATTTCCTTTAAATCTGCCGGATTTCTTAAAATAATCATTAAGTGTTGTTAAATAAATGAAAAACAAGGCAAAAATAAGTCATCCCCTTTAAATGTCGCAGAAAATTCGTATCTTTGTGCACTATTTCAAGTAACAAAAAGTTTGAATATGGAAGGAAAGCGCATATTGTATGTAACAACCGAAATGATTCCTTACTTTCCTGAGAACCCGATGTCCGTCCAAGCATTGAAGATTCCAAAAGCCATGAGCGAAAGAGGTGCTGATGTCAGAATTTTTATGCCGAGATTCGGCACCATAAATGAAAGAAGGCACCAGCTTCATGAGGTCATCCGGCTTTCCGGAATGAACCTTATCATCAATGATATGGACCAGCCTTTGATTATAAAGGTGGCATCTGTTCCCAATGAACGTCTGCAGGTTTATTTTATAGACAATGAAGAATATTTCAAAAGAAAATCTGTTTATTCAGACAAAGAAGGTTCTCTTTTTGAAGACAATGACGAACGATCCATTTTCTTTGCAAAAGGTGTACTGGAGACGGTTAAAAAATTAAACTGGAAGCCGGACGTTGTGCATGTAATGGGTTGGATGTCGGGCATGGTTCCCGCTTACCTGAAAGAATATTATGCCGACGATTCATTTTTTAATGAGGCAAAAGTTGTCGTATCTCTTTTTGATAACGCTTTTGACGGGGAGTTGAGTTCTGAAATCACCAACAAACTTGCTTTTGACGGAATCAACGGCGAAGTAGCAGAATACCTTATAAAACCCGATTTTTCGGCCATTACAAAATCCGCTTTAAAATATGCTGATGCGGCAGTAAAGGGGGAAGAAATTATTCCTGAAAATATCAATAACTTCTTACACCTGAAAAATATTCCGGTTATGGAATATTGTCCTGTAGAGGGAATCAGTGAAGCTTACAACCTCTTTTACGCGGAGGAATTAATGAACGAAAATTTATAACCAAATTAATGAAGATATTTTTTAATTACGCTGCATGGGTAGTTGTTGCTTTGACTGCTTTTTCAGCATTTTCATGTGAAGATGATATTTCAGATGTAGGTAGCGGATTGGTAGATACAGGCTCACTGGCCAATGCCCTTTATGTAGACGTTATCTCGTATAACACCAACAATGATTCAATCCGTTCAGATGAACAAATTTTACAAAATGCCATTTTGGGCGTATTTGAAGAACCTGTTTTCGGTCGTACCAAAGCGAGATTTATTTCGCAGGCGAGATTGGGCCAGCTAAGCCCAGATTTTGGAGAAAATGCAGGAATGGATTCCGTGATACTAAGAATCCCCGTATTCTACAACGATGATGAAGATGAAATTGATGTAGATACAACTTATCTTTACTTAGCTGAAGGAGAAGAACCGACCGATACTGCAACGATCAGGATCAAGAGGACTTATAAATTAGATTCCATTTATGGAAAGACCGATTTGCCAATGACTCTACAAGTAAGAGAGGTGGGAGAATATTTATATTCACAAGATTCCACCTATTATTCTAATCCAAGCCTAGGAAGTCCTATCAATAATATTAATATTTTACCTGCTGTTTTAGGTTCTGCAGAAATTAAAAACAAAGTTACTACTTATCAGGTTAAAGCTTCTAATGGTACCGAAACTGCTCCAACTGTGGCTTACGAAATAAAACTTGATGCAGCTTACTTTAAACAAAAGTTCATTGACAACCAGAATTCCTCAGATTTAAACGACCAGGCGGCTTTTATCAGGAATTTTTTCAGAGGAATCGAATTAAGCGTAGCTGAAAACCAGGGGTTTTTCTTTAATTTCAATCCGAATCTCTTATCACTGACAATGTATTATTCTTATGACAATCCAGAAGAAGACGAGGATGATGAACCCAGGCTGAACAAAACCCTGCCGCTTACATTTACAAGCTACTGGAACACAACCCCGGGCTATAACGTTCAGGTAAATCAATACGAACATGCCAACAGAAGCTCACAGTTTGTAAATTCCTATACGAATCCCAATATGGAATCCGGAGATGCCAGGATCTATCTTGACGGGCTTGACGGAACCAAAACGGTTATAAAAATCAATCAGGATCAATTGGAACAAATAAGGCAGAATGTTTTAAATAATGACTGGGCCATTGTAGGAGCAGAGCTTAACCTGTATGTGGACGACAGCTACAATCTGAAAAAACCGCCTTATTTATTTGCATGGAATAGTTATACGGATGAGGGCAATGCCCAAAATATCATTAATGAAAATTTCTCTGATCTATACTCCTTCTATAACAGTTATCCGACTTCGGTTCAGTTCAACCCGATGTACGATTATGACAAGGATCCTAAAATGTATACTATCAGGATTACCGATTACATAAAAAGCATTGTTGAGAAAGATTCTGTTTATACCGATGGAAAAGTCGTTCTAAGCTTAGGAAACTTCCTTTTAAGTCCGTCCAGCAGCTATACTTCTCCTTTTAGCGGCACCAATCCTTTTTATAATAACAGGGCGTTCAATCCATACAGAGTGGTACTTCACGGAAGCGGAAGCGAGCAGGAAGACAAAAAATTAAAACTTAAAGTTTACTATACTAAAAAATAAATCTTATGTGCGGAATAGTAGGTTATATAGGCCATAGAGCTGCCTATCCCATTATTATTAATGGATTAAAAAGACTTGAATACCGTGGTTATGACAGCGCAGGATTGGTTATTATTGAAAATGAAGATTTTGGACTTGTCAAAACCAAAGGAAAAGTTTCCGATCTGGAAGAAAAATCAACTATCATAAATAATGGAGCAACCATAGGGGTAGGACACACACGTTGGGCAACCCACGGAGTCCCGAATGACGTAAATTCTCACCCCCATTTGTCTAATAACGGGGAATTAGTTCTTGTTCATAACGGTATCATTGAAAATTATGAAACCATCAAAACCCAGCTTATACAACAAGGTTTTGAATTCAAAAGTGATACCGACACAGAAGTTTTGATCAACTTAATTCAATATTTTAAAGATAAAGACAACTTAACCCTGACCGATGCTGTACGTTATGCCTTGAATGAGGTGATTGGAGCTTACGCTATTGCTGTACTGGACAAAAACAATCCCAATGAAATAGTTGTCGGTAGATTGGGCAGTCCATTAGCAATTGGTATAGGAGAAGATGAGTTTTTTATAGCATCAGATGCTTCTCCCTTTTTACAATTTACAAAAGACGCAGTTTATCTTGATGACGGAGAAATGGCCACCGTCTCGCTCGGTAAGGACGTGGACATTAGGAAAATCAAGGATAACCTTAAAGTTACTCCCGCTATTCAGGAATTACAGTATAATCTCGAGGAGATTGAAAAAGGCGGTTACGAGCACTTCATGCTCAAAGAAATTTACGAACAGCCTAAATCCATCCGTGACACCATGCGTGGGCGTTTACTTGTTGATGAAGGGATCATCCGTATGGCAGGCGTATGGGATCACCAGGAAAAATTCATCAATGCAAAAAGAATCATCATTGTCGCCTGCGGAACTTCTTATCATGCAGGATTGGTGGGTGAATACCTGATCGAAGACCTTGCCCGGATTCCGGTAGAAGTAGAATATGCTTCGGAATTTCGCTACAGAAACCCAATCATCAAAAAAAATGATGTGGTAATAGCTATTTCTCAATCGGGTGAAACGGCAGATACTCTTGCGGCGTTAAAGTTAGCCAAAGAAAAAGGAGCTTTTATTTATGGCATCAATAACGTTGTAGGGTCATCTATTGCAAGAATTACAGATGCCGGATCTTATACCCATGCCGGCCCCGAAATCGGAGTTGCTTCTACAAAGGCATTTACAGCACAGCTGACCATTCTTTCACTGATTGCCATCAAATTAGGAAAACATAACGGGAACTTAAGCGCTGAAAGATTCAATGCTTTGACACACGAACTGGATTCAATTCCGGAACTTGTACAGGAAACACTTGACACTACTGCCGGAGAAGTAATCAAAATTGCTGAAAAATACAAAGATGTTACCAATGCTCTGTACCTGGGAAGAGGATATAATTTCCCGTCTGCACTGGAAGGGGCTTTGAAATTAAAGGAGATCTCCTACATACATGCAGAAGGTTACCCTGCCGCTGAAATGAAACACGGCCCCATTGCATTGATAGATGAAAATATGCCGGTGGTTATCATCGCTACCAAAACAGGGCATTATGAGAAAGTTGTCAGCAATGCACAGGAAATTAAGGCCAGAAAAGGACAGATTATTGCCATCGTAAATAAAGGCGATAAGGATGTAAGGAAAATTGCCGATCATGTAATTGAGATTCCGAATTCTTCAGAAGAATTCACCCCAATCCTTGCTGCAATTCCTTTACAGTTATTGTCTTATTATGTGGCTGTGAAATTGGGTAAAAATGTAGACCAACCCAGAAACCTGGCAAAATCTGTTACGGTAGAGTAATGATCATTAAAAAATATTTAAGGCAAATCCTCTCCGGCTTCCATTGAGGGTTTTTCTTTTACGGCAGGTTCAGGTTCCTTCAATATCCAGGTTTCTTCGACATCCCAAAGCGCACGGACATTTACAAACTCCGGGTAAGTAAAGGCCGGTTCAGGCTGCTTTTTTTCAAAGAAATCCCCTGTATCCCAGAAATTATTTTCATTTTCATCAACAAGAATCTTGAAATAATAATTTCCCGGAGTAAGATAATTATATTCGAAATACGAATCGGTAGTGTATTTTTCGTCCAGTACTTCATCTTTCTCTGTCATCAACTGGATCCAAAACGGCTTATCCGGTTTTCCTTGAAGAGTCAGTTTTATATTTCCAAAATCGTTTCTGGTCTTAGTTCTGAAATCGATGTTGACTGTATCATTTGTTTCGCCAAAGAAATCAGTCACAGCACCCGGCTGTAATTCGATTTCATAACCGGAACTTAATTCAATCGGAAAATCCAGTATAAAAGCATTCTCATTCCCGCTATCCTTTTCCAGTTTAAATGGAACATTGATGGTGTCTTTTCTTACAGAAATAAAGGTCGAATCTAATTTTGTCAACGGATAATTAGCGGTAATCTTCATTTTTTTGGCCGGGGTGAAACCTCCTTTGCTGTTTTCGTTCAATGTTAACTGATGGCGCATGGAATTGCTGTACACAAGCGAAACCGTATCTGTCCGCTCCAAATGCTTTACCAAAAAATTAATCCTTCTGGATTTCTCTTCAATCGTGTCTGTTATTGGGTTGAACCAGAAATTCAGGGAATCGCTTTTGGGTTTATGGGTAATTTTAGATGTCGTAAAATCGAAGTCAATCGGCCGGACATCAACTTCATCGGGCTGCCCGGAAAACCTGAAAACCAATTGACCGTAACCTTTCTGGTCTGCTTTTCCTGCTTTATAAGAGGGCAGCTGATCAAATAGCTGAATGTTCATTTCCTGGTTTTCATTCAGATTAACCGGTTGTTCAATGAATCCGAATTTCTCTTTTCCAAGATCAAACTGCATATTTTCTACTTCATCCTGAAAAGCTACCATCTGGTATTTTCCGGGATGAAGGTAATTCAACCTGAAAATTCCTGCGGAATCAGGACGGGAAATATAAAATGGTCTTTCACGGATCACAACACTGTCGTTGTAAGCAGAATCCATTTTAAACAAGGCAACGATCAAATTCTCTGGCTTTTTCTTTAAAGAAAGGACACTTGCCTTCCCGGTTATTTCAAGAGAATCAATATAATCCCCGGTAGAAAAGACATATTGGAAATAAGGAAGTTTGTTTCCTTCATTGTTATCCTGAAGTGCGTTCCCGAAATTTATATTGTAAGTCGTATTTTCAAGTAAAGGTTCGTTTAATTTTATTTTAACCGATTTTCTGGGAGAACCGACGGGCATAAATGTAGCAGAACTCCCTAATGGGGGAGAAACCACAATCTGCTGCGTATGGTTTTTCAAAATCACATACTCATCAAAATCAATGTTGATCTCTTTTATATTGGGATCAACATTTAAAGAAAGCGTATCAGGGCTGCTTCCCAGAAATTTGGGCGGTGTTTCGTCTTTAGGGCCGCCGGAAGGAGTACCTTGCCGGGCGCAGGAAAAAATCGTGAGAAATATTATAAGTACAGCAAAAATCCGCATAATGAAAATCTGCTGCAATTTAATGATTTTTCAAAGTCCTGATATCAGAAAAAAGTATTAATGAGCATTTTCGACTCAATTGGTGTTGGTTTTTTTCTAATTAAATTATACCTATATGCATCGCCTTTTTGACAAGTTCGGCCGTTGTATTTACATTGAGCTTCAAAAAAATATTTTTCTTATGCGTTTCAACCGTATAATAACTCAGAAACAGCTTCTCGGCAATTTGTTCGGACGAAAGCCCATTCCCCAGTTCGACAACAATTTCCTTTTCTCTTTTAGAGAGGCCATGCTGATAGACCGCCGGCTTAGCAGTATTTCTTTTGTGCTCTTTCCCGATTACATCTTTTACTTTCTGCAGTATGGTTTCGCTTGAAGATTCCTTAAGCAGGTAACCGCTTATGTCGTTATCATCAATTAAATCGGTCTTGTACATGCTCAGAACCAGAATTTTGACATCCTGGTTGTCCTGCCTGATCCGCCTGATGAATTCCGCTCCGTTCATATCGGGCATGGCTACATCTGTTATAACCAGGTCGACCCGGTTGTGCTGCATATATTCCAATGCTATGGATGCATTATTCTCAATAAAAACGATTTCATACTCTTCTACCGTTTTGAGTAATTTTTCGAGCCCATCCAGGATTAGCTGATGATCATCAACAATTCCTATCTTGATTTTATTCTGCTCCATGTTGAGGAATTTCCATGATAAATGTTGAACCTCTGCCCTCCATTGAGTCAATGTGCAAATCCCCTTTTAATGTCTCGATTCTTTTTTTGATGTTTTCAATCCCCATACCTTTTTTAACATTTGTTAGATCAAATCCTTTACCGTCATCTTCAATTATAATCCTGTACACATTGTCAAAAGTACAGTCAATATAAATGTTTTCGGCTTCAGAATATTTTAGGCAGTTGGAGAGTATTTCCTGTATAATCCTGTATAAATAATGTTTGCTTACTCCGGTGATCTCCTCATACTTTTCATGCGGGAAAAGGCTGAAGTGAATCTCTCCGGAGAAATAGAACGTATAATCATCTACTAAAAATTGTAATAAATTTACAAAATTTAATTCATTTATTTTATTTTCATTTAATTCATGTGAAATTATTCTGATTTCTTTTGACGTTTCCTGTAGCTGTCTTATACATTCTTCGAGCTCAGGATCTTTTATTACTGTCGTATTCAGTTGATCCATTTTAATTTTAATGGCTGATAATCTGCCACCTACACCATCGTGCAATTCTTTTGCAATCCGGTTGCGTTCCTGGTTCTGGCCTTCAATATGATTTTTAACCCTGATGGCTTCTTTTTCTTTTTCAAAAATTAATTTGTCTTGTTTACTGATGGTTTCCTGGTATTTCATCCGTTTCCGGTAAAATACGGCCAAAAGGATCAAGGGTGTGATAAGCAAAATCGAACCGATCAGAATAAGTTGCTTACGTCCTTTTTCAATTTGTTTTTCCTTATTGAGCAGCTGTATCTGGTTATTTTTGCGTTCAACATCAAATTTGGTTTGTATTTCATGGAATTGCTTGCTCTTTTCCACGCTGAAAATACTATCCTGCAAACGGTGTTGTATGTTCTGAAATTCATAGGCATTTTCAAAATCCCCTAATTTTAAATAGGCATGTGAAAGACTCTTGTATAATTCAATCGCATAGTCGTTTTTGTACCCTTCTTTTAAAAGCTGATATGCTTTCTCGTAATAATCCTTTGCTTTGCTGTAGTCTGATTCCGCCTGTTCATAATAATTACCCAGATAATAATACGTAAAATATTCCGCATCTACATTTTTTGACGCTTTGCTTAAGGCAAGCGATTCATTCAGGTATCTCAATGATTTAGAGTAATCTTCGCGAGATGTAAAATTCAGATAAGTGGAGGCTAAATTATTCTGGGTCACGATCTGTCCGTAAACGTTATTGGTTTCTTTATAAATCTGGAGCGCTTTTTTTAAGTACAGTTCGGTGCTGTCTTTATTATTGTCCATATAAACAACCGAAATGTTGTTAAATACCCCTGCCAAATTCTGTCTCAGGTTTTCTCTCTCACCAATTTTAATTGCCTGATGATAATATTTCAACGCAGTAATCGTGTCCTGTTGCACGATATGCAAATCTGCAATATTTGAAAGGGCTGCCAAGGTATGAACGCTTAATTCTTCTTTGTTTTCTGATATTTCCAAAGATTTATGATAATTATCCAAAGCTTTTTTAAAATCATTTTGATAAGAATAAATCAATCCTATTTGATTATAAGATTTGCTAAGTGTATTAAAATCAAATGACTTTTGAGAAAATTCAACTGCCTGATTCAGGTATTTGAGAGCTGATGAATAGTCTTGTTGCAAATAATGACAGTAGCCTATCCCATAATATATTTTGGCATCCCAGCTAATATCTTTCCTTTTTTCGTTGAGTTCCTTTGCCTTTAAAATATAAATCAATGCAGAATCTGTCTGAGAGTCAATCATTGCTTTATATTTCTGATAATTCTCTTCAATTCGACTCTCTGTATTTTGGGAGTATAGAAATACTGTTAAAAACAGGATCAAAAAACATAAGTAAGGTTTCATCTATAAAAATTCAAAAAGTTTAACCTGATTAATTAAGTCAAAAATACTTTTTTATTGGGGTTTTTATGAGGTTAATCTTCTAATAATCATACATTTTCTAAAAAATACCAAAATTTAGGGATGTTTTTATTCTAACTTTGCCCCTACATTTGTAATCTCATACAAACATTATGAAAAACATTATCATTATACTTTTAGCATGCTTCGCTTCAAACTGTATGTTTGCCCAGCAAGCCCCCAATAATACCAACGGCAACAATAATAATGGTACCGTTGTGGGGATTCGTATCGGAAATACGAGTAGCAAAGTAGATCTTTCATCTGACGGAGAGGCCATTGCAGGGTATATAATCTATAATAACAGCGGGAATGTTGTCCGTTCAGGTTCGCTTTCATTAACTTATCATGCACTTATTGATGTAAGTTCGCTTCCATCAGGAGCTTATTATGTCGTTGCGATTGCAGAAAGTGGTGAGGCAGTTGCGGATACTTATTTCAAACAATAGAATTGTAGTCTTAAAATATTTAAAATAAATTTCTCTTCTCACGAAGAGAAGGGGTTAGGTAAGGTTGGTTAGCGAAGAAAATAGAAAATATTTTCTTCGCTTCTTTTTTTATTTCTTTTTATACAGAACAGGATTTAATTCTTCATCATTATACATTTTCATCTGTTTGTAAATCTTCATGTATTTCTTTCCGGCCAGAATATCTTCCAGCAATTCTTCAATCGCAGTCGACAAATCTTCGTGCTGTTCAAGAAGTACGGTCAATTTCTTTTGACATTGTGCCCTGTGTTCTTCAGAAGCATCGGGACGATTGACTTCCTCCTGCATGTGATATACTTTCAAAGCCAGTATTGAAAAGCGGTCAATTGCCCAGGCCAGGCTTTCGGTATTGATTTTAGCATCGGGCTGAACTTTTATCTCTTTATATTTTTGCAGAAACCAGCTGTCTATGTATTCAACCATATCTGTTCTCTCCTGGTTGGATCTGTCAATCCATCTTTTAATTTTTAATGCTTCTTCAGGATTAATTTCCGGATCACGAATGATATCTTCCAAATGCCACTGAACCGTATCAATCCAGTTTTTTTTATAAAGCATATGTTCAATTAATTCTGATTCGGAATAGGGATTTTGGATTGTCGAATTCACATCATTTATTTGATGATAATCTTCAATACTCTGATTAAAAATTTTCCAGGATTTTTGTGTAAAATTCATATTCAAAATTTCTAAAATAAGAAAAGGTAGAAAAAGATTCTACCTTTATTTATTGAGTTAACAACTTAATAATTACTGAGGGTTCTCGGTTTTATTTTCCGATTTTTTTGTTTCTTCATCTTTGGTGGCATCCTTGAACTCTTTAATTCCGGAGCCTAATCCTCTCATCAACTCAGGAATTTTTCTCCCGCCAAAAAGCAGTAAGATTACCAAAACGATGACGATGATTTCCCAACCGCCTAATTTTCCAAACATAATTAAAAATTTAAACTACAAATTTACTTAAAATTAATTTCCTCCGAGCCACATTTCAGGATTTTGTTTAACAGAACCACTTCTCACTTCAAATTTCAAAATAGTATTTCCTGTTTCGTCTGTATAAATCCTGCCCAGATCCTGACCTCTTTTTACCTGATCTCCTTTTTTCACAGACACAAAAGACAGGTTATTGTAAACCGTGAAATAAGTTCCGTGGCGCAAAAGGACGGTTCTGTTTCCACCGGGAATTGAAATAATTGCTGTAACCTCTCCGTCAAAAACCGCTTTCGCATTTGATCCTTTATTGGTCGCTATATCAATTCCTCCATTATCTACATAGATATTGTTCAAAACCGGGTGCGGATTTGTACCAAACCGCCCCACTATCTCTCCTCTGCTTACCGGCCATGGAAGTTTTCCTTTGTTATTTGAAAAATTGCTCGACAATTCAGCCGAACCGCTTCTGTCCTTATAACTCGGAGCCGGCGCAGGGTCTGGTTTCGGGTTTTCAACAGGCTTGGGTTTCTCCACTGGCTTTACCACAACATCTTCAACCGGTTTATTGGCTGCTTCCGCCTCCCTCTCTGCCTTTTCCCGCGCTAGGCGGGCGGTTTCTTCCGCCGCTTCAAATTTTGATATTTCCGTCCTGGCAGTAGAAGCAAATTGCCCCTGCGGGAAATTGGACAGATAAGTCTGATATGCTTGTTTTGTATGGGTTCCTCTTGCAGTTTGCCAGCCTTTATTGTCAGCTTCCAGTTGCTGGATATTCCTTTTTGCAGCATTGGAATAATCTCCGTTCGGCCATTCATTCAGATAAGTTTGGAAGGCTGCTATCGTATTGGTTTTGGCTGCTGCATCCCATGCTTTTTTATCTTTTTCTGCGCGGATTCTCGCCAGTCGTATCTCTTCTTCAATAACGCGCTGGATTTCGGCATCAATCTGCTTTTGCTCTACTTGTTTATGAGCAATTTGCTGGGAAATTACTCCTGCATTTTTCTTAAATTCTTCTATGACCTTCTGCTTGGCATCTTTTTCATTTTCCAACTCATCGATCATAACAGACTGTTGTGCCAGTAGTTGCTCTTTTTCCTTTTTGGAGGCTTCTCTCGCCGCTTTTTCCTTTTCTATTGACTTCGTTTTGGCCATGATCTCATCGGCCTTTCCCAATTGATATTCAGAATATTTTTCAAGGTATTTTATCCTGCGGTATGCCTGTGTAAGGCTTTCGGATGAAAGCACAAAAAGCAGTTTATTCTCAACCGACTTATTCTTATAGGCTTTGACCAAAATGTCTTTATACTCTTTTCTCAATTCAACCAACTCACGGCTTAGCTTATTGATTTCCAGCTGAGTCAGATAAATCTCATCCTCTATATATTTTTTTTCTTTGGTCAGGCCATTGACCAGTTTAGCTTGAGTCGAAATTTTCTGATCCAGATTTTTTACATACAAGAGAGATGTTTTGGATTCGCTTTGATTCCTCTGCAAATCTTTATTCAATTGAGAAATTTCTTTTTTGAGTGAACTGTTTTGTTTTTGCAGCTTTTCCTTTTGTGCTTTTAATTCCTGTTCTGTCATCTGAGCAGACAGGATTCCTGCAACAAACAATAATAAAAAGGTAAAAAACAGTTGCTTCCTCATTCTCATTTTAGTAACTTGTTAGGCTTGTAGCCGGGCGGTATCTCAAATGGTGTTTCCGATTGTTCGTAGGTAAAATTATTGTATTCTAACTCTACTTTTTGAGTTTTTTTATCTTTTACCAAAATTTTAACGTTTTTTGGAAATGACTGGCTGCCAACCTTTAACCAATCAGAATAATTGATCTGCAGTTCCATCTTTGAACCGGGGTCTTTCAAAATCGCTTCTCTCAATAAGTAATCCGGTCCGAACTTATATGTCTGGATGTATTTTCCGTCTTCAGGCTCATCCAACAGCTTTGAATTGTCTCTGTAAGTCAGAACATATTCGTTGTTGATTATTTCAGAATGAAAATCGGAAGCTCTCATTTCTATAAAAATCCGACCCAATAAAAGATTCTGCAATTTCTGGTAATCGATGAAGTCGACTTTCAGTAAATTATTAAAATATGAAAAATCACCATCAATATAAGTTCTGTCTAATTTTTCGTATGCTTTGAAGCCATTGGGTGTAACTTCTGCGCGGGCAGCATTGATCCCGAATTTGGAAACATTGACCCATATTTTTCTCCCGTCCTGAATGTATATCTTCCCGTTCAGCCCCACCGAATTACCATCAATGTCGGCATTGATTTTAGACAGAATAGTAAGATGTGTGAATACCGGTTTCTGGCGCAACGAACTGTTGATGATTGCCGAAGTTTTCATTTCTTCAGCACTTGACTCCGCCGCTCCTTTTTGTGTCCCGCAGGAAATAAGGATAAGAAGAAAAGAGAAAAATAGGATTATGTTTAATTTTCTGCTAATCAAATCAATCTTTGTTTTTAAAATCCAATACTGAATAATCTCCTAAACTAATATTTCTTGAAACTCCATAATATTCGGCATGGTTCCCAATCATGGAACCTGTCAGGTTACCGTGGTCAATTACACATTTCTCTTGGATCAGGCTGTTATCTATATTACTGTTTACCACTTTTGTTCCATTCCCTAATGATACAAAAGGCCCGATTTTGGAATTTTCAATTATAACATTTTCACCTATAAAGCATGGAGGTATAATCAGGGAATTAGAGATTTCCGCACTTCCTGGAATTTTGGCAAATTCTTCTTTTTCAAATTGAAGTATTTTTCCATTTGTCTGTACGGTTACGGCTTTATTACCACAATCCATCCATTCATTAACCGGTCCCAATGTGAATTTTTTTCCTTTGGCCCGCATATTTTCCAACGCATCGGTCAATTGGTATTCTCCTCCGTTCCCGCGGATATCATTTTCCATTATGTGACGGATCTCTTCCCGCAATCCTTCCCCGTCCTTGAAGAAATAAATCCCGATGATGGCCAGGTCCGAAACAAATTCTTTAGGCTTTTCAACAAAATCTGCAATTACACCATATTCGTCCAGCTTCACGACTCCAAACGCACTTGGATCTTCTACTTTTTTTACCCACACCACACCATCTGAATTCATATCCAAGTGAAAGTCGGCCCGGAAAAGTGTATCTGCAAATGCCACAACAACCGGCCCCGAAAGCGAATCTTTTGCCATCCATATCGCATGCGCAGTTCCAAGCGGTTCGTCCTGATGGTAAATGCTTCCTTTTGCACCTAACTTTCTTGCTATATCCAGTAACTGTTGCTCAACTTCAGCTCCGAAATCACCAATAATAAAGGCAATTTCTTCTATCTTTTCATCTGAAAGCTTGGTAATGTCTTCTGCCAATCTTTGTACTATGGGCTTTCCTCCAATCGGAATTAAAGGTTTAGGAACAGTCAGAGTATGAGGTCTTAGTCGAGAGCCGCGGCCAGCCATAGGGATGATAATCTTCATATTACGGTTATATTTTAATTAGTTGTTTTCTCTATTTTTAAACTTAATTTTTCAATAAAAATTGCAATAGTAATATAAATTATTACCAGGATATTTCCGAATATAAAATTGTTGTCAAATAAATTGTAGGCCAATAACCCAAAACCAATGCTTAACAACATAAAGAAAAAGATTTTCTTTGATTTATAAGGGATCCTGTAACTTTTTTGTCCCCAAAAATACGAAATTACCATCATAGTACCGTATGCCAGTAAAGTTGCCCAGGCTGATGCCATAAATCCGATAACCGGAATAAATACCAGATTGAACACAATCGTCAGTCCAGCACCTACCCATGAAACAATGGTTCCTACATAGGTCTTATCGGTCACTTTGTACCAGGTGGAGAGGTTGTAATAAATCCCGAAAAAGAAATTGGCAATAACTACAACCGGAACGATTTGCAGGGCTACCCAATAATCTTCATCTCTGATAAGCAGTTTCTTGATCCACGATAAATTCCCGAGCAATGCGACAACTGCAAATCCACAGAAAATGACAAAATAAAGCATTACATCCGCATAAGATTTTTTGGCATCTTCATCCTGTGCCTTTTTAAAGAAAAAGGGTTCGATCCCCATGCGGTAAGCAGTTACCATCAGTATCATTAAAGTTGCGATTTTATAACAACCGGCATAAGCTCCCGCTTCTGATTCTGTGATCATGTCACGAAGCAATAAGTTATCTAAATTTTCATTGGTCACAAAGGCCAATCCCGCCAGCATAACAGGATACGAATAATGGAACATCTTCCTGAACAATTCCCTGTTAAAATAAATCCTGACTTTGGCAATAATGGGAGATAACAATAAAATTCCGGAAAAAGCCGAAATGATATTGGCAAAAAACGGATAGGATACCTTTTCAACCAGTCCCACTTTTTTCATCAAAGTTTCCGGGATCAAATAGAAAAAAGCCAAAATGATCAAAGTCTGGAATACACCCTGAAAAACCTTGATGGCCGAATATTTTATCGGTTTATTGGTAAACCGCAGAAATGCAAACGGCACCATACAAACCGCGTCAAAAAAAGCGATCCAGGCAAACCACGTGAGGTATTCGGGATGATCCTGATAGTCAAATAAATCGGCAATGGGAAGGTTGAAAATATACATCCCAAGTAAAAACGCAAGAGCATTGATGAAAACAAACCAAAACGAGGTGTGAAATACTTTTCCAGATAAATTTTTATCGGCTGAAAACCGGAAGTAAGCTGTTTCAAAGCCAAACGTCAAAACGATATTTACGAAGGCAACCAAAGAATACAATTGGGCAAATTTTGAAAAATCCGCTGTATCAATCTGCGAAGTATAAAGAGGTGTAAGCCCAAAGTTAATGAGTCGCGGCAAGACCGCACCCACTCCGTAAATCATTGTTTCACTTAAAAGCCTTTTATACAAACTATTTATTCTTTGATAGCAAAATTCCGTTTTCTTTTTGAATTGGAAAAATGAAATCTATCAAATTAAAAGCCAAAGAAAGCGAAGTAAAACTGAAAATAATCAGATTCTCGTTCAATTTTAACTAATTTTGTTTCTCAATAAAAGCGAAAACAAACAAAATGTCAAAGCCAAAAGTCGGATTGGTCGGTGGCGGAAGCTGGGCAACGGCCATTGCCAAGATGTTGTGCAAAAATCATGAAACCATTAACTGGTGGGTTCGGGACGAATATCTGAAGGGTGCAATTGAAAAGCACAGGCACAATCCCAATTACCTGAGTTCCGTAGAATTCAACCCTCAGCAATTAAATCTGACCACCAATATTAATGAGCTTGTTTCCAACTCCGACTGGATTATTCTGGCAGTACCTTCTATCCATCTGGATTCATGCTTAAAAAACCTCACAGCCGGATTCGGTGAAAAATTTGTGGTTTCGGCCATCAAGGGCATTGTTCCGGTTCATTATAAGATTGTGGGTGAATATCTTCATGATGAGTTCAACCTTGAATTTGAGAATTTTGGTGTCATCAGCGGACCATGCCATGCAGAGGAAGTTGCACTGGAGCGCTTGTCTTATCTGACAATTGCAGCACAAAACCGTGAAAAAGCGGAAATGGCAGCAAACGGCCTTGCCTGCACGTTCATCAAAACCAAAATTTCGGAAGACATTTTCGGGACGGAATACGCTGCTGTCTTAAAAAATATTTATGCCATAGCGGCCGGAATTGCGCATGGATTGGGTTATGGAGATAACTTCCAGGCGGTTCTGATGAGTAACGCGACAAGAGAAATGAACCGTATTACACAACATATTTCGCCTATCAAGCGTGACGTAAAAGAATCAGCTTACCTGGGAGACCTGCTTGTAACGGGTTATTCCAATTTTTCCCGGAACCGTATGTTCGGGAATATGATTGGGAAAGGTTATACTGTAAAATCTGCCATTCTGGAAATGAATATGGTGGCAGAAGGTTACTATGCGACAAAAAGTGTTTATCACCTCAAAAAAGTCCTGGAAGTGAAAGCACCGATTTTGTCGGCTGTTTTCAAGATACTCTATGAAGACAAACATCCTAAAAAAGCATTCAAACGTTTAGCGAATAAATTGAATTAAAAAAATGCTTCGACGTGATTTCATTTCCAAGATTATTGAGCAGATGGTTAGTGCTGTTGCAAGGTTGCTCAAAATCGACATTGAAAAAGAACAGGAAAAATTTCTGAAAAATTTTGATGAGATGCTCGACACTTATTACCAGATTTCCGATGAAGAACTGGAAAAATTACTGGCATCCCATGACGAACGCGATGCGATGTTGCTGGACGAAAAGCTGAAAAATCTTCAGTTACGCCTTTTCATCAATGCCGGGCTGGTTTTCATTGGGCAAAACCAAATTGAAAAAGCAAAAACCTGTCTAAAGATAATTGAACGGATTCAGGCTAAGCATTCTGATGTTTTTGAATTCCCGAGCGAAGAGAGCTTGAAAATTGGAGAAGATATTTTCAATTTGAAAAAAACATTAGCAGAGATTTAATTCTATGAGTTATGTTAATTGCAGAAATTATATTGTAGTATCATACTATGATAGCAATATTCAATTCCGTGCTTTCCTTCAAATCCAGCATTGCATTAATCAACTTAAAGGAAATAAAGCGGTTCAAATCCTTCGGATTAACTTCTTCTTCCATAATTTTTCCTGACTGCAGAAGCGATTGGCGCATAGTTCCGTTCAGCAAATAAGATGTTGGCGTAATCCAGTTTTCGCCATCAAAAAACACAAGATTGGAATAAGAAGTATCTGTGATTTGCCCTTTCTGTACGATGATGATTTCGTCTTCCGTAACCGAATCTTTCATCAGCTCAAAAGCGCTTCGGTCTTCCGATTTAAAAGGATAGTCAATTTCATTGTTTTCCACCAGTTTCACCGATTGGATTTTTTTGATTTGATACGGATGAAATTCAACCGATTCAATGCTTTCGTCATACAAAATCCGGCATTTGAATTTTCCTTTCGGAGACTGAGCGGAACCGAAGCCGGATTTGATAATGTTTTCCAAATCAATTTCATCATCCAATCCAAACAGTTTCCAGCGTGAGCGATTCATCCGTTCCCGGTGAAATTCCAGGTTGCGGATTTCTCCGTCAAATATGCAGATACTTTCAATTAATCGGGACATATATTTTGTCAATCATTTCGTCATACTCAGCCCGGGCATTACTTTGATGCGTGATTCCGCCACCGCTTTTAAACACAAACCCATTTTCCGTCTTTTCAATAAACCTGATCATTACCGCGCTATCTACATTTTTTCCGTCAAAAATTCCGAAAACGCCTGTGTAAAAATTCCGGTCATAGGTTTCCGCTTCCAGGATAATTTCAACGGTTTTGTCTTTGGGCGCACCACAAATGGAACCGGCTGGCAATAATTCATCAAAAATATCACCCAGATGTTGATGAAAATTTTCGGGTAACTCGCCACTAATTTCAGAACTCACCTGCAGCAATTTTTTTTCATTGGTTTGAATTTCATCAATATAACGGAACCGCGGAACCGAAACTTTTTTGGCCACTTTGCTCAAATCATTCCGTATCAAATCAACTATAGTGTAATGTTCCGCCATTTCTTTTTTATCGGAAAGAATTTTTTCACGAGCATTTTCAACCGAAGCGTCAATGGTTCCTTTCATGGGATAGGAATAAATCATTCTATCTGTTATTTTTACAAAAGTTTCAGGTGAAAAACACACGAATTTATCTTTCCACAACAGCTTGTACTTCGCACGGGAATATTTAAACATTCCTTCTAAATTCAAATTGAGCTCAACCGGCGTAGCACAGGTCAAATTGGTCAGGTATGAATTCCCGAACAAAATATTTTCCTTGACAAAATTAAATTGTATTTCGTATTCTTTAAACGAAACCGGGTGTTTTTTTAAAATTAATTCCGAACTGAATTTTTCCGGCTCTGAATGAATTTGAAACTGAATTTCACCGGTCAGCTCATCCAGCGGGATTATCTTCTCGTTTTCTTTCAGAAAATCAATGATGAACAAAAAAGGGATTCGTTGCGAACCTAATTCATTCATTCGTTCAAAAATCCGCTCTTTTTTCAGCATTTTTAAAAAGATGTACTTCCAATTTCTTCAATTTCAGAGTATTCCCCCGAAATCAGAGTTTCTTTGACCAAACTGTAAAATCCAAGCCCCATGATCGGGAAGGATGCAAAAAAGCCGATAAGACAAAAACCTAATCCTATATAAGCAAGGATCAGCAGGACCAAAACAAAAATCGTAGTAATTATAAAGTTTTTCCTGTAAAGCTGAAACGATTTGCTTACGGCTTCACCAGCGGAATAATCTCCAAAATGAATCAGGTAGGAAGAAAACAAAAGGGCGGAATGAAGAATAAGGATTCCCCCGTAAAAAATCGCATACGAAAAAAGCATAAATCCGATTGTGAGGGGTGCTGCGGCATTTTCATCTAAATTACCTGAAAAATAACCCATGGAAACCAATGACACAATCAGCGGAACATACAGCAATAATGTAAATCCGAAATAAATCAATGCTAAAACAATCTTGCTTCCGAATTTATCATATCCTCTGAAAAAGTCATTAAACTCTACTTTTTGTCCCTGCTCGATTTTTCCGGCAGCTTCCGCGAAACCATTCAAAGTACAGATAAAAACTACGGTCGGGCCAATAATAGTAATGACCGAAAAAACCATAATGATGCATGAGACAAATGCAAATAATATGAATTGCCCAAATTCTTTTCCAAATAAATTAAATCCGTCAGAAAGATACTTTCCGAACTCGAAATTGTATCCGTTCTGAATTTTCGTATCGACTGTAGTTCTGTAAATTCTCTGCATTTTACGATTTGATTTTAGACTTTAAAAGTATTGATTTTTTTAAAGATGAGAAATAACAGATAGAATGAAAAGCTGAAAACAGAACTAACTTGGTAAATTTGCAGAATCCAAAAAAATAAAAAATGAATCCGAATGAATTATTTCAAATCATAAAAAGCAGAAGAAGCGTAATGCCTACCCAGTATTCAGAAGAAGGAATCTCAAATGAAGAATTAAGACTGATCCTGGAAAGCGCCAACTGGGCGCCCAATCATAAAAAGACGGAACCCTGGCGCTTTAAGGTCATTCAGGGTGAAGCCAAAAAAAGATTCGCTGAATTCATGACGGAAAAGTACCTGGAAGTTACTCCTGTTGAAGCACAAAGCGAGCGAAAAAAATCAGGGATCTCGGAAAAATGTCTTCTTTCCGACATAATTGTCTTGATCTGCATGAAAGCTTCACATCAATTACCGGAATGGGAAGAGCTGGCTGCAACTTCTATGGCGGTTCAGAATATGTGGCTGATGTGTACTTCCATGAAAATCGGTTCATACTGGTCTTCACCCGGAACCATTTCCCAAATGAATCAATTTACCCAGCTCGAAGAAGATGAGAAATGTTTCGGGATTTTCTATATGGGGAAATTAAAAGGTGATCTACATGAAAGCTCACGCAAACCGATTGAGGATAAAATTCAGCTGATAGAAAATTAAGAATCGATTTTAAAAATTACAAGCGGTGGCCGAGCGAAGCCAAAACCCTGCCATCCTGAGTTATTTAGTATCTGTTTCTTGCGGTTTTCTTGGTAAATTTTTTGGCAACATTATTTTCAATCGCCCTGATCATGTCTATGGCAATGTCTTTTCCTGTTGCGCCCTCAATGCCTTCCAGTCCCGGAGAAGAATTGACTTCCAGCAACAGGGGTCCTTTGGCAGAACGAATCATATCAACACCTGCAACAACCAGCCCCATTGCTTTGGCTGCCTGAATAGCCAGCCTTCTTTCTTCTTTGGTAATTTTCACAATGGAACCTGTTCCTCCTAAATGGATGTTGGCGCGGAATTCACCGGGAGGTGCCTCGCGCTGCATTGCTGCCACAACTTTCCCGTCTATCACAAAACAACGTAAGTCTTTACCATTTGCCTCTTTGATGAATTCCTGAACCAAAATATTGGCATTTAAGCTCTTGAATGCATTAATTACTGATTCTGCCGCTTTTTTTGTTTCGGCCAGAACTACTCCTTTGCCCTGTGTGCCTTCCAATAATTTTACAATCAACGGTGAGCCGCCAACCATTTTGATCAGATCATTTGTATCGAGCGGAGAATTGGCAAAACCGGTGATGGGGATATCCAATCCATTATTTAATAACAGTTGTAAAGAATAAAGCTTATCTCTCGAATGTGTGATAGATGAAGCTGAATTCAGGGAATAAATGCCCATTGACTCAAACTGCCGTGTCAAGGCACAGCCATAATAAGTCATGCTCGGCCGGATCCTTGGGATCACGGCATCTAAATCATTCAGGATCCTTCCACCGCGATAATGGACTTCCGGCAATTTCGCATCCAGCTTTATATAACATTGTTTAATATTGAAAAATTCAATTTCATGCCCCGCCTGTTCTCCTGCTTCTATAATTCTCTGGTTACTATACAATTCAGGGTTGCTTGCCAAAACACCTATCTTCAGTCCGGCTATATTTTCTCTTTCCTTTTTATAGAATTTATCGGCTTGTTCTTTATTCAATTCGCCCAGTAAAAAACTGCTTTCGGGATCGACAAGGATCTTCCCTTTCATTGCTTCTCTTCCCAGTAACATCCTGTAACCCATTGAATCACGGTTGGCAAGCGAGATTTCTATATCCCAGATGTCTTCTTTTATTTTCAAACCGGCTTGGATGACATACCTGTTTTCACGGTTTCCCGTTGAACTTTTAATGGTGCGCATATCCACCACGGGGGCTTCGCAATGTACAAGCCTTTTTCCATCAAACTGAATCGGAAAAACATCAAATGAAACCCAGGGTTCGCCATTTCTCTGAAAAGGATTTATGTTTACAGCATGAAGTGCAGAAGTTTTAGCACCGCTGTCTACACGTACTTTTATCATTGGCAGACCCAGCCCAGGAAGTGAAACCCATTCTTCACTTCCGGCAACCAGCTTATTTTCCATATTTAAGTCTTTTTAGTGTAACGAATATAATTAAAGATTTTTTATTTTAATCAGGCTCTAATAAGAATTATACAGACTATTTTTGTAACAAATTTTTTCAAACTTTGACTTATAAAAAAGTTGACTGAATATGAAGAATCTTATTTCTATAATGATCCTGATGGTTTTTATCTCTGTTTCCGGGCAAAAAAAATGGAATCTGCAGGAATGTGTAAACTATGCGGCAGACCAGAATTTAACAGTTCAGCAAAGCAGGATCAATGAAAATTTGTCAGACAATGATTTAAAGTACGCCGGTAATCAATGGCTTCCGACAGTAGGCGGCTATTTTGACAATTCTCTTACGATTGGAACCCATCACCCGACCATTGACAAGGGATATCAGCAGTACACTAACAGCCTGGGTCTGAACTCATCTATCACAATTTACAATGGCGGATTACTCGATCTGAATAAAGAAAAAGCTTCGTTAAATGTAGAATCAAGTAAATTACAAACAGAAAGTGTAATTAATGATATTTCGCTGATGGTTGTAAATTACTATCTTAATATCATGCTCAACCGCGAATTGCTTCAAATTGCCAAGGGAAATCTTTCTGTCACTGAACAACAACTGGATTTGATTCAAAAACAATTCAAAGAAGGCGCCATTGCCCGTGCCGATCTGGTGCAGGCTGAAGCCAATGTGGCACAGGAAAAGAAAAATGTCGCCGATGCGCAGATTGAAGTGGAAAGAGCTTTGTTCAACCTTGCCACTTTACTGCAATTACCGGATTATCGGCAATTTGATATCGAAACCATTTTGCTTCCCGATGATTTGGAAATGGGGCTTTATGACATGAATGATGTCCTGCAAACAGCTTACACCCAACAACCTGCCGTCAAAAAAGCTGAAATTGATCTGGAAGCGTCTGCCAAAGATATTGAAATTGCCCGAACCGGATTTAAGCCTACCGTTACGGGAACATATAACCTCGGAACAAATTATGCCGATTATTTTAACAAAGGCTTAGTTGCAGATGCCTGGCTGAGCCAATGGTACGACAATATTACCAACGTATTTGGCATAAGTGTAAACATCCCGATCTTTGAAAAATTCAACAATAAACTAAATGTAGAAAAAGCACAGATCACCCAAAGCCTTGCGCAAAATTCACTGGAGCAGGAAAAACAGACCATTCGGGAAAATGTCCAGGAGGCGTATTTCAATGCGAATTCTTCTTACCAGGCTTATGTAGCAGCAAAAGAAAGCGTCCGCTCAAGCGAACTTTCGGCCGATTTTGCTCAAAGAAGCTTTGAGGCAGGGGTTTTAAATATTTATGACCTCAACATTGCAAGAAATAATCTGGTTGTGGCAAAATCACAGATGGTACAGGCCAAATACAACTTTATTTTCAGATTAAAAGTACTTGACTTCTATGCCGGAAGGTCTTTGACCGACGGACTGTAATAAATTTATTTTTGGATTAAATTTGCATTAGTTTTTTCAGCTTGACACAAATTTTAATTTAATGACCGTTCTTCTTCATATAGAAACTTCCACCAAAAATTGTTCGGTTGCCGTTTCAAGAAATGGCGAAATGCTTTGCTTGTGCGAGGAATATGACGAAAATTACGGTCATTCCGAAAAGCTGCATCAGTTTGTAAAATGGGCATTGGAAGGTGCGGAAATTTCTTTGAATGAACTGGATGCGGTCTGTGTTTCCAAAGGCCCGGGCAGCTATACCGGATTGCGAATCGGTGTTTCGGCCGCAAAAGGTTTTTGCTATGGCCTGAATATCCCTCTACTTTCTTTGAATTCGCTGGAAATCCTCGCACAATCTCAGATTAATAAAGATTTTGATTTAATTATCCCTATGCTTGATGCACGGCGGATGGAAGTTTATACTGCGGTTTTTGACAATTCAGGAAAAATGATTTCGGAAATCGAAGCCAAAGTCCTTGACGAAAATTCATTTCGGGAATCTGCCGATAAAAAAATCATTTTCATTGGCGATGGCGTTGAAAAAAGCAAAGATGTTCTGAATCTATCAAATGCGGTATTCTTGGAAGGAATTCATCCGTCGGCAAAGCAAATGATAGATTTGGCAGAAAAAAAATTCAGTCAAAATGAATGGGAAGATACTGCTTATTTTGAGCCTTTTTATTTAAAAGAATTTATGGCCGGAAAAAAAACTAATTCCTAATGCCTTTTTTCTAAATCCTATATTTTACTACATTTAGCACGCAAAAAAACAAAAGCAGTTATGGAATTACCCTGGGCGGAACCCTACAAAATTAAAATGACAGAAGAAATCTCTACCTCGACCAGAGAAGAAAGAGAAAAATGGATTGAAGAAGCCGGATTTAACCTTTTCAATCTTTCAAGCAAAAAAGTCTATATAGATTTGCTGACCGATAGCGGAACTGGTTCCATGTCAGACAGACAATGGGCGGAAATGATGCTGGGCGACGAAAGTTATGCCGGCTCACAATCTTACCTGAAGCTCAAAAAAGTTATTAATGAAACTCTGGGTTTTCCTTATTTTTTACCAACCCATCAGGGACGGGCGGCAGAAAATGTCTTGTTCAGTGCAATTCTTAAAGAAGGAATGGTAGTTCCGGGGAATTCACATTTTGACACAACAAAAGGTCATATTGAATTCCGAAATGCCCATGCCATAGACTGTACGATTGATGAAGCTTTTGACATCAATGATTTGCATCCGTTCAAAGGAAACATTGATCTGGAAAAACTTGAAAATGTTTACAAATCTTACCCGAAAGAGCAAATTCCACTCTGTTTGATTACCGTTACCTGCAATTCATCGGGTGGGCAGCCGGTTTCGATGGAAAACATAAAAGCCGTAAAGAAATTATCGGACCAATATGGAATCCCGGTGTTTTTTGACACAGCAAGATTTGCTGAAAATGCTTATTTTATAAAGGAACGTGAAGAAGATTATAAAAATAAATCCATCAAAGAAATAGTAAAGGAAATGTTTTCTTATGGCGCAGGATTTACCATGTCTGCCAAAAAAGACGGATTGGTAAACATAGGCGGATTGCTCGCCATGCGCGATGAAGAATTATTCAGGACCTGCGGGAATTTCGGAATCATTTATGAAGGTTACATTACTTATGGCGGCCTTGCCGGACGCGATTTGGGTGCACTGGCGCAAGGTTTGATGGAATCCACCGAATATCCTTATTTACAGGCAAGAATCCACCAGGTAGAATATTTAGGAAACAAACTAATGGAGTACGGCATTCCTGTCCAGAAACCAATCGGCGGACATGCGGTTTTCATAGATGCTTTGGCTTTTCTGCCTAATGTCCCAAGAGCAGAATATCCTGCTCAAACTTTAGGAATTGAATTGTACAGGGAGGGTGGTGTACGAGGGGTGGAAATCGGAACCTTGCTGGCCGACCGTGACCCCAAAACAAGATTGGACCGTTTCCCAAAACTGGAATTGCTGCGCCTGGCCATTCCGAGAAAAGTTTATTCATATAAACATATGGATTACATTGCCGCCGCATTGAAAAATGTTTTTGATAGAAGAAACGAGATCACTTCTGGTTATGAAATCGTTTGGGAATCAGAGATTTTAAGGCATTTTACAGTACTGCTGAAGAAAAAATAAACAGAGAAAATTAAAAATCCTTCTGCTTTTTACTTTCTGCGTATATTTGTATAGATGTTAGTGAACAACTATATAAGTAAAGATTTTATACCGCCTAAATCCAATCAATCTGTTTCACATGGATTGGAGATTGCCAATGAATTCGGCCTGACTCATGTTCCGCTTTTCGAGGGGTTGAATTTTATCGGGAACATTTCAAAAGAAACGCTGGAGGAGGCGGGATCTGAAGAAAAGCTTTCCAGACTAAAAGATTTTGCTGACGATTTTACCATTACCGAAAACAGCTCCTTGCTTGAGGCCATTCAGAAATTCAACAATAACTCCACCAACATTTTACCTGTTCTCAACGGGGAAAAACAATATTTAGGGTTCCTGATGATGGACGACGTAATTTCGGGGCTGTCTACTATGCCGTTCATTTTGGAACCGGGTGCCATTATGGTTATAGAAGTTTCACAAAAACAATTTTCCATAAGCGAAATTGCCAAAATAGCCGAGAGCAACAATGCAAGGATTATTGGGCTTTTTGTAACCGATTACCCTGAAGACAAAGTTCAGATTACCCTAAAATTAATTGCAGAAAGTATGGCTTCGGTAAGTGAAACCTTTGAAAGATTTGGTTACACGGTTGTCTATAAATTCTTTAATGATGAAAAAGAAGACTTATACAAGGACCGTTTCGAGCAATTGATGAAATATTTAGATGTTTAAATGAAGATAGGAATTTACGGTTTAAAAGCAGGTGAAGAACAAAAAGCATCGTTCGAAGCTTTTTTTGAAGAATTACGCTCAAGAAATATCCGGATTACTATCGAAACCGGCTTTTTAGAAATTCTGAAAGAACTAATTTCATTTGATCATTCAGAATTGGAAACTTTTTCTTCTTATGAAAATCTGCAAAAAGACATTGACTTATTTTTCACTTTTGGTGGTGATGGTACTATATTAAGTGCGGCGACAATCATTCAGGACAAAAAAATACCGGTGGTGGGAATTAATACTGGGCGGCTCGGCTTTCTGGCGACCATCAATATTGATATACTTCTTGAAAGCCTGGAAAATATTTTGTCCGGAAATTATAAAATCAGCGAACGTTCCCTTATTGAAGTACATTCAGATGAAGAAGATATCGAATTCCCGTTTGCATTGAATGAAATTTCGGTAACACGTCGGGAAACTACAAGCATGATCACAGTAGAAGCTTTTATGAACGGAGAATTTCTGAATGCATTTTGGGCAGATGGGTTGATTGTCTCCACCCCGACCGGCTCAACAGGTTATTCGCTGAGCTGCGGCGGACCGATTGTCCACCCCGACAATCATACTTTTATCATCACACCTATCGCACCTCATAATCTGAATGTGCGGCCACTTACCATTCCCGATGATTCTATTATAGAACTTAGCATTGACAGCCGCGTAGATGAATATTTCCTATCGCTTGATTCCAGGAATAAACCGCTTTCTACAAAAGTAAAGTTAAAATTAAAAAAAGCCGGTTTTTTTCTTCACATAGTAGAACCAAAAGACAAAACATACCTTATGACACTGCGCGATAAAATGTTTTGGGGCTCAGATAAAAGAAATTAAAAAGTCTTCACTTTTTTTCTTAATTTTTGTTAAAGGATATACCCAGCGCTTATATTTGTTTATATTTGTCGCTTAATAGAAAAAATGGGCAACATTTTCAGGATTTTTGCGTTGAATTTTTTGCACATCTATTCTTAATAAAAATATGAAGAATCTACTTATTATTATTCTGGGGCTTACTTTCTCATTTGCAATTGCACAGAGACACGAAATCGGAGTTTTCGGCGGTGGCGCCAATGTAATCGGAGACATTGGGAGGAGTAACTACATTAATCCTATGCCTGTATCATATCCGTCTTCTAAAATCTTAGACAAACTACCCATTGCCATGGGAGTTATTTACCGGTTCAATTTTAATCCCCATATGGGAGTGAGATTTAACGGCATCTATGGGAAAGTTATTGGCAATGATGCTGTGGCACCGGAAAAATATAAAAGAAACAGAGGCTACGCTTACAGGAATAATATCATGGAAGCATCATTGGTATTCGAGTACAATTTTTTCGACATCAACAATGAGGACGGTAGAAAGCATTCTCCTTATATTTTTGGAGGTGTGGGGGCTTTCATGTTTAATAAAAACTTATATGCTGTCAATCATACCTTTACACGAGACCCGCTAACCGGAGTTATTACAGGCACGGAATTTGACCCGACAACACAAATATCTTCCAAGACTGAAAAAGAAACAAACTTTACAGTTCCTTTTGGAGCCGGCTATAAACTAAGAGTCAAAAGCAACTGGATAATTTCAGCTGAAGTAGGATTCCGCTATACAAAGACAGATAATTTAGATCATAGTTTTTCGAGTTACAATGATTTTACATTTAATGTTGAACCGGGATTGGACGACACCACAATTAACACACTTAATGAAAATATTGTGAAATCCCGACAAGTTGGAAATACTTCCAACTATGACTGGTATGTGTTTACCGGTCTTACGCTAACCTATTCATTCGGAAGGCCTCCTTGCTATTGTGATTAAACTATCCATGAACCTATCGCTCACTGATAATATCAACAAATCCAATCTACCCCAGCACGTTGCCATCATTATGGACGGCAATGGCCGTTGGGCAAAAAAACAGGGGCTTAAAAGGACTTTCGGTCATCAGAATGCGGCAAAGGCAGTTCGTTCTGCCGTCCAGGCCTGTGGAGATTTGGGAATACCTTATTTAACTTTATTTGCTTTTTCCACGGAAAACTGGACCCGCCCAGAAACAGAAGTTTCCTTTCTTATGGCATTGCTTTCAAAAACAATTCAGTCAGAAATTGCTGAGCTGCACGAAAAGGGAATTCGGTTAACGGCCATAGGAGAAACACAAAATCTCCCCAAAAAGGTCTTAAAACAATTGGAAAACGCGATCGAACTTACTCGAAATAATACAAAAGCTACACTGACTTTAGCATTGAGCTACGGTTCTAAAAATGAAATTCTTAAGGCAATAAAAAATATTGCTCAGGATGTGAGATCAGGAAAAATTGACAGTTCGGAAATAGATGAATCTTTATTCGAACAATACTTATATACAAAAAACATCCCTAATGTGGATTTACTTATAAGAACCAGCGGTGAACATCGCATAAGCAATTTTCTGCTGTGGCAGATAGCCTATGCGGAATTATATTTTACCGATGTCCTTTGGCCTGATTTCAGGGAAAAAGACCTTTATGAGGCTGTTGAGAGTTATTTACAAAGAGAGAGACGGTACGGGAAAACCGGAGAACAGATAAAAACACAATAAGAGAGATATATGCGAAACAGGTTGATTATGAAGAATTATTCTATAATTTTATTGTTGCTTTTAGGTAACCTTCTGTTTGCCCAGGTAGAAGATTCGTTGCAGGTTCAAATGCCTCCTGCTGCCCCAACTCAGAACATAGCTGACGCAGGGTACACCAATCCGCAAACCTATACTTTGGCCGACATGGAAATAAGTGGTGAAAATCGTTTTACAAAAACCCAAATACTCAGGTTTACAGGATTAAGGCTTGGAGAAAAAATAGAAATCCCGGGAACAAAAATCAATAATGCCCTGAAAAAGCTTTGGGGCACCAATCTGTTTTCTGATATTGATTTATATGCTGCAAAAGTGGAAGGAGATAGACTTTATCTTCGACTGAATCTTGTAGGATTACCCGAATTGGTTGAGCTGCAGATGAACGGCGTAAAAAAATCCAAAAGAGAGGATTTCATCAAAGAACATAAATTAGATCCGGGGATAAAAATTACCAGCAATCTTAAGAACCAGGTTAAGAATTCAATTAAAAACCATTACTTGGAAAAAGGCTATCCCGATGCCAAGGTGGAATTTATTGAAAAACCCGTAGCTGATGATAAAACAAAAACCAACCTTGTCATAAATGTGGACCGCGGGGAACGGGTGAAGATTAAAAATATCCAGTTTTCCGGAAACAATGAATTGCGAGACGGGCAGTTGAGAAGAAAAGGAATGAAAAATACGAAAAGAAAATCCATCAACATTTTCAAATCATCTAAATTCATCCCTGAAAAATACAGAGAAGACCTTAAAAAGGTAATCGACGAATACAAATCAATCGGTTTCCGGGATGCCAAAATCATTTCAGATACTGTGATGCGTGTTGACAAGAAAAATATCGTCATAAAAATAGATCTTGAAGAAGGTAAACCCTACTATCTGGGTGATGTTACTTTTACAGGAAACTCTGTTTTTCCCACAGAAACACTGGAACGGGTATTTTCGTACCAGAAAGGCGACCGGTATGATGCCGTTGGAATAGGTAAAAAAGTAAGCGGTTCTGAAAAGGACGATGACATCCAGACACTTTATATGGACAGGGGATATTTGTTTTCACAAGTAATTCCGATTGAAAAAAATGTAAAAAATGACACCATTGATCTTGAAATCAAAATCGTGGAAGGTGAGCCCGCAACATACAACCGTGTAACATTCAGCGGGAATGATGTAACCCATGACCATGTAATCGCCCGCGAATTAAGAACCAAGCCCGGAGATCTATTCTCTAAATCCGAAATCAAAAGAACACTTTATGAATTGGCGGCTTTAGGATATTTTGAACCAACTCAAATCAACCCCGACATACAGCCCAATCCGGAAAACAATACTGTTGACCTTAACTGGGAACTCGTTCATAAAAGCTCAAGCCAGGTGGAACTGCAAGGTGGCTATGGCGCCGGAACATTCCTGGGGACACTCGGACTTACATTTGGGAACTTTTCTGTGGCAAACCTTCTCAAAAAGGATGCCTGGAAACCTGTTCCTATGGGAGACGGGCAATCACTCTCACTCAGAGCGCAGGCCGGAAGAGGTTACCAGAATTACAGCTTCTCATTTACGGAGCCATGGATAGGAGGTAAGCGTCCAACTGCATTGTCACTTTCTGTTTATTATTCAAAATACAATTATCGTGATATTTACGGAGAAGAAGCCAATTTAAATATCATCGGTGCAAGTGTCGGGTTAAGCAAATTGCTAACCTGGCCGGACGACTGGTTCCGTTTGTCTCACTCGCTTTCATTCCAGCGATACAATTTTGACAATTATGCACTAACCGTAGGTGATCTAAATTATGAAAATGGTTCTTCCAATAACCTGAATTATACCATTGGACTAACCCGAAACTCATCGGGTCCCGACCCAGTATTTCCGCAGAATGGTTCAGACGTGAGCGTTTCTGTCACCCTGACACCACCTTACTCATTGTTTAATAACAAAGATTATTCAGCTATTTCAGATGTTGAAAAATTTGAATGGCTTGAATATTATAAAATCAAGGCAAAAGCATACTGGTACAAAGAGCTGGCCGGAAAACTTGTTCTGAAAATGGGAGGCGAGTTCGGTTACCTGGGAAGTTACAATTCAGAAATCGGAACCATTCCTTTTGAAAGATTTTATCTTGGAGGAACAGGGCTGATGGGCAACCGGTTTGACGGACGGGAAATCGTACCTTTAAGAGGCTATGATGATTCCTCTCAGTCCGGCGGAACCAGAGAAGACATTACTCCAACAGGCGGGGGAAGCATTTATGATAAATTCAGCATGGAATTACGTTACCCTATCACAATGGGACAGCAGGCCAAAATATTTGCTCTCGGCTTTGCCGAAGCAGGAAACACCTGGCTGGATTCAAAAGAATTTAAACCATTTGAGTTAAAAAGATCTGCAGGGGTTGGGGTCAGAATTTTCATGTCCGCTTTCGGTATGCTCGGGTTTGACTTTGGCTATGGATTTGACAATACGATGTTTAGCAATGAGCCTTCTGGATGGCAAACCCATTTTATTATTGGACAACAATTTTAAAAACACTAATTTTGCCAAATGTTTTATGGCATAATTATCGATAAAACAAACAAGAATATGAAAAACCTGATTCTATTTATTTTATTCTTTGGAATTACATTACCTGCCAGCGCCCAGCGTTTCGGATACGTGGATACAGATTATATTCTGGAAAATCTTCCTCAGTATACCCAGGCACAGCAACGCCTGAAAACACAAACTGAACAGTGGAACCAGGAAATACAAAACCGTCAGGAAGCACTTAATAAAAGACAGGCCGATTTTCTGAATGAAAAAGTACTTCTTACAGAAGAACAGATCAAAAAAGAGCAGCAGGAAATAGATGCGGAACTGTCAGAGATCAAACAATTGCAGGAAAAAAGATACGGACAGGACGGGGATCTTATCAAACTGAGGAAAGCGTTGGTAAAACCTATTCAGGACCAGGTTTGGATTGCCGTAAAAGATATTGCTGAAAAAAGAAATTACGGTTTTATTTTCGATAAGGGAAGTGATCTCATTATGGTATATACTGACCCTAAGTTCGATATAAGCCGTGAAGTTCTTTTACAGCTTAACCCCAATGCGGTTATAGATAACAAACAAAATAATAATTCCGGCAATGCAGGCAAAGGAGGGACTAAAACACCTTCAAAACCTTCCAAAGGCAGTGCAAAACCTTCTACCTCTCAAAAAGGGAAGACCAGTCCTCCTTCAAAGGCTGGTTCTAAGAATAATTCATTAAAATAATAACCTAATAATTAATAATCATATATAAAATGAAAAACTTAAAATTATTTTCTGTCATTACAATGTTGTTAGTTGGAAGCATGGCAGTTATGGCTCAGGAGTTGGGTTACGTAGATCCTTATGATGTAGTCAACTCAATGCCTGAAAAAAAGAGCGCTGACGCTGAATTAGATGCTCTTTACAAAAGACATCAGGCTGAAATCAAAAGACAACAAGATGCTTTAGCTGCGATCGAAACAGAAGTTGAGGCAAAAGTAAAAGGAAAATCACAGGCAGAAATCGAGGCAATGGCAACAGAGCTGCAGGCAAAACAGCAGGATTATATGGCTAAACAACAAGCATTGGTCAATTACCAGCAGGCCGCTTCAAAAGAAGTTTCAGAAAAAGAAACTTCGTTGATGAAACCCATTAACGAAAAAGCAAAAAAGGCCATTGATGAAGTTGCCGCAGCAAAAGGACTGAAATATGTAATTGATGCCTCTGTCTTATTGTATGTAAACAATGGGATCGATCTTACTGCAGATGTAAAAAAGAAATTAGGAGCTCAGTAATTAAAAATTACAATTAAAATTACCGGCCGTTTTTATCAATTGAAAACGGCTTTTTCTTTTTATCTTAGGCCTTATTTTTGAAAAATGAATTTCACCGAAACCAAATTAAAAGGTTGTATTATCATTGAACCTCATGTAATTGAAGATGCCCGCGGGTATTTTTTTGAAAGCTATCATTTACAAAGATTGCGTGCAGCGACCGGTTACGAACTCAATTTTGTTCAGGACAATCAATCGCTTTCAAAATATGGTGTCGTAAGAGGGCTTCATATACAAAAGGGGAAATTTGCCCAAGCTAAACTTGTGAGGGTTCTGGCCGGAAAAATACTTGATGTTGCTGTAGATGTGAGGAAAAGCTCTCCCACCTGCGGACAGCACTTCTCAATTGAACTGAGCAATGAAAATAAAAAACAGCTGTATATTCCTACCGGGTTTTTGCACGGATTTTCAGTCCTGAGCGAAGAAGCGGTCGTATACTACAAATGCAGCACATTTTATGACAAAGAATCAGAAGACGGGGTTTATCCGTTAAGTAATGAACTGAATATAGACTGGGGAGTTCCGAGAGAGAAAATGCTTCTTTCTGATAAAGATTTAAATGCAAAATCCTTTTCTGAATTTGATTTCTTTTAGATTATGAAAAAAATATTGATAACAGGAGCAAACGGACAATTGGGAAAATGCCTTCAAGATGCGGTAAGGCGATCTCCTACTCCGGGTTATCAATTCCTTTTTTTGGATAAATCCCAGTTGGATATTTCTCAAAAAGAGCTGGTCGAAACATTTTTCTTTTCCAATAAGATTGATCTTTGCGTAAACTGCGCTGCCTATACAGCCGTGGACTTAGCCGAAAGCGAAGTGGAGCAGGCATTTAAAATTAATGCGGACGGAGTAAAATACTTAGCTGAAGAATGCTCTGCACAAAATGCCACCCTGATTCATATATCTACAGATTACGTTTTCGATGGAAACAGTATAGAACCTTATCACCCAAATGACAAGCCCAACCCTATCAATGTTTATGGGAAATCTAAACTGGAAGGAGAAAGATGGGCATTGAAGTTCAACCCGAAAACGATTATTATCCGTACTTCATGGGTTTATTCCCAATACGGTAAGAATTTCTACACGACCATGCTCCGGCTTATGAGAGAACGGAAAGAATTAAACGTCGTTTCTGACCAAATTGGGAAGCCTACCGATGCCAATGATCTGGCAAAATACATTTTGGAAATCATTTCATCAAATGACGTTAACTATGGAATCAGAAATTTTGCGGGAAGAGAAGTAATGTCCTGGTTCGAATTTGCAAAAAAAATTGCTTGGGAAAATGATTTTTCAATCCAAATCAATCCCATTCCGACCTCTCAATATCCGACTCCTGCAAGAAGACCCCTGTGGAGTGTTTTGGGGGAATGATTTCTAAGATTAACTGAGTTAATTTTTGCTCCTTTAATTACGAAATACAGCAAAGGAATCAATCAATTAATTTCCGTAAATTTGGAGTCTTATAGTAGGCCAGAAATAATGAAAAAAGCATTTATAACAGGAATTAACGGACAGGATGGATCCTTTTTAGCTGAATTTTTATTGGAAAAAGGATATGAGGTCCACGGAGTTATCAGGAGGAGTTCAACTTTCCATACAGAAAGAATTGAACACTTATACATCGATTCCCTCATAAAAGACATGCATGCAAACCGGAAGATTCATCTGCATTATGGAGACATGACTGATTCGACCAATTTGGTCCGACTGATACAAAATATCAAGCCCGATGAAATTTACAATCTGGCAGCGCAATCCCATGTGAAAGTTTCATTTGACTTGCCAGAATATACTGCTGAAACAGATGCCGTAGGGACTTTACGTTTGCTGGAAGCTGTAAGGATCTGCGGATTAGAATCAAAAACACGTATATACCAAGCCTCAACCTCCGAATTATATGGTAAGGTTCAGGAAATCCCGCAAACGGAAACTACTCCGTTTTATCCGCGCTCACCTTATGGAGTCGCAAAAATTTATGCCTATTGGATTACAAAAAATTATAGAGAAGCCTACAATATGTTCGCGGTAAATGGAATCCTGTTTAACCATGAATCGGAAAGAAGGGGTGAAACTTTTGTAACACGGAAAATCAGTCTGGCGGTTGCACGTATTGCCAATGGCAAACAAGATAAGTTGTATTTAGGAAATCTCAATTCATTACGGGATTGGGGATATGCAAAAGATTATGTCGAATGTATGTGGCTCATGCTTCAGCATACAGAACCGGAAGATTTTGTAATTGCAACGGGCGAACAATTTTCTGTGAAAAATTTCTGCGAGAAAGCGTTTGCAGTGGTAGGCATGGATATTATTTGGGAAGGAAACGGCATTGAAGAAAAAGGAATTGATAAAAATTCAGGGAAAGTCCTTGTAGAAGTAGACCCGAAATATTTCCGCCCTTCTGAGGTAGAGACCCTTTTGGGCAATCCTGCCAAGGCAAAAGAAAAATTAGGATGGAACCCAAGAAAAACCTCTTTTGATGAACTTGTGAAAATCATGGTGGAACATGACCTGAACTATACAAAAAGGAACCGCCATATTCAATCTTATGACTAAGATGCAAATTACAGATAAAATATATGTGGCAGGAAGTAATGGTATGGTAGGGTCGGCTATTACGCGTGCTTTAAAAGAGAAAGGATTTACAAATATCCTGACCAGAAGTTCCAAAGAATTGGATCTGCGCAACCAACAGGATGTCGAGCTATTTATGCAACAAGAAAAACCTGATTATGTCTTTCTTGCTGCTGCGAAAGTTGGTGGAATCTATGCCAACAACACTTATCCCGCTGAATTTCTTTATGATAATTTAATGATTGAAACTAATCTCATTCATGCGGCATACCAATCCAACGTTAAAAAATTATTATTCTTAGGCAGTTCCTGCATCTATCCGAAATTTGCCACCCAACCGATAAAAGAAGACGAGCTTTTGACCGGGACTTTGGAACCAACAAACGAGGCTTACGCCATTGCCAAAATAACCGGAATCAAATTGTGCGAATATTACAGAAAACAATATGGTTGCAACTTTATTTCGGCCATGCCTACCAATCTTTATGGAGTCAATGACAATTTTGACCTGAATAATTCCCACGTACTTCCCGCTCTCATCCGTAAGTTTCACGAAGCAAAATTAGCCGGGCAGGAAGAAGTTATCATGTGGGGGACGGGAACACCCAAAAGAGAATTTTTATATGTAGATGACTTAGCCGAAGCTTGTTTATTTCTGATGGATAATTATTCCGACGGACAACACATAAATGTAGGAACGGGAGAAGATCTGACTATTCTGGAACTGGCAAATCTTATCAAAAATATTGTGGGTTATAAGGGCAGAATTACCCACGATTTGAGTAAACCCGACGGCACGCCCAGAAAAGTTATGGATGTTTCAAAACTGAACAACCTTGGCTGGAAAGCTTCTACTAGTTTAGAATCTGGGATTAAGAAAGTATATGACTGGTTCTTAGAAGGTAATTCCCGTTCGAAATAATTTTCCCCGATGAAATTTATTCCGCTTTTATTTCTTTTTTGCTGTTCTCTGGCTTTTTCCCAACAAAATTTTTATGTTTCTGCCAACGGCCAAAACGAGAATGACGGCTTATCACTTGAGAATCCTTTTCCTTCCATAGAACAGGCAAAACAAGCCATTAGGTTATTTTCACAAAAAAATCCCGGTTACCAAAAAGACATTATCGTCAATATTTCTCCCGGAGTTTATACATTGACAAAACCGCTGGACTTTACTGAAAAAGACGGAGGGGCCAGAATTCAAAAAATCATTTACAGAAAAAACCCTTCGCAAAACGGAGAAGTAAAAATTTCCGGCGGAAAAGTAATCAAAAATTGGGAAATTTACGATGCATCAAAAAACATCTGGAAAGCGGAGATCGGTAAAGAATATGCACGCCAGGTCTATGTTCGTGATAATCACAATAAAACCGTTTCAAAAGCCATCCGCTCCAAAAGTGATCCTCCTTTCAGGATGAAAGAATACCGAAAGGGATACAAATCCAAAACAAAAGGAGTCGATTTCAGAAACTGGAAAAACATCAGGGATATGGAAGTCGGTTCTAATCTTTACTGGGTTTCCACACGGATTCCGGTTTTGACGAACGACAAAAAGAAAAAATTAGTTATCGAACCCGAATTTTGGAATCATATTCATATCCAATGGAATGTATACCGGGCGCCTTTCAGCTGGCTGGAAAATGCTTTGGAACTGGTGGATTCGCCCAACGAATGGTACATTGACCGTTTAAGCAATCCCGGTAAAAATACGATTTATTATCATTTCGGGAATAAAACCCCTGACACTCAGGAAATAATCCTCCCGGTAACCGATAAATTAATTTCCGGAAAAAACCTACAAAACGTAGTGTTTGAAAACATTGATTTTGAATTTACTTCCTGGAACGGCCCCTCTGTTTATATTCCCGAAAAACAATCCAATAATGGATTTCGGACAGGGCTTGGAGACCGCTATACCGAATATTCTTATACAACCCATCATTATAAGAATATTGCCCAAATCCCTGGTGCAGTTTCATTTGATAATTCTGATAACATCAAAATTTCAGGATGTACTTTTCAGCATATCGGTTCTACGGCAATTGAGTTTTCAGGAAGTTCGAGTTATAATCTGATTGAAAATTCGACAATTTCAGATGTTTCGGGAAGCGGAATTTCTTTTCATAATTGGACATCATCCGACCAGGTTTTCTACAACGGATTTACTCAAGTGAAGAAAAAATCAGGGAATAAGGCAGTGGGAACCGGCAATAAAATCATTCAAAATACCATTTCCGATGTAGCGAATGAATATTTCAGCAGCTGCGGGATTGTTATCGGATATGCCCAAAATACAGAAATCCGAGAAAATACAATTTCCGATTTTCCTTATTCCGGAATTGCTTTTATATCCTTTACTTATGATATTTTAAAAGAAGACGGTACGATTTCAAATCCCGATAAAATTCTTTATTTCGGCAGTAATATGGTTTCTGAAAACAAAATTGATTGTTCGGAACAAATTCTTCCTGATGGCGGTGGAATTTACAATTTGGGTTATCACGGAAACGAAATTAATACACCCAATTCACAACGAACGAAGATTTTTAACAATACGATTCTGAATCAAAAATTTTATCAAGGCGCGATTTACCTGGATAAGTTTTCCGCCAATATCGATGTGTATGAGAATCTAATCGATATCAAAGGCAATCAATCTATCACTCAAAAACATGGGAATGAAGTGTATGGAGTAGCCTGTCGCTACAATTCCCGAAATATTTCGATTTACAGAAACAACATCAATGACCGCTATCTACCTACTTCCCAGTATTGCATTGACGGGTCTTGTGAAAATGTCATCGTTTCCAAAAACGAATATTTTTCGGAGTTTGGAAAACCAAATTGGTAAGCAACAGTTTACTCATTATCAAATTTTTAGGAATAAAACTTTTTATGTAAAATGAAAATTAATAGTTTTATACAGAATCTGCTTTTAAATTAAAATTATGAAAAATTCAATTTTAAGTTCTTTTCTAAAGATTTTCCTTTTCAGTCTTGCAATTATTTCTAATTCTCAGACTTATATTGAAGGTGGTATATATTCCGATACTACTTTTACAGAAAGCCAAAGTCCATACATAGTCACAAATGACCTTGTTGTTTTTCCAGATGTTATTCTAACGATAGAACCTGGTGTAACTTTAAAGTTCTATGATGAGAAAAAACTTGAAATAAGAGGAAAGTTAAATGCTATAGGCACTCTGGAAAATCATATTGTTTTTACATCCAATTCATCTAATCCAACAAAAGGGTCTTGGGTAGGAATAATCGTTACGGGAAATAATCCTATGTTAGATGATTTTTATCAAGTCAGACTAGATTATATTGAAGGTTATTATGCTCATTTATTTATTGATTTAGATATCGCTTATCAAGGTCCTTATATTTTTACAAATTCTATTTTTTCTGACAATCAATATGTTTCAAACGATAATGGATACCCATACACGCAATTTGAAAATTGCAATTTTATGAATAATGGGGAAGCTCTTAAAGGTGGAAGTAACTTCCAAATAACTATCAGAAATTGCAATTTTATTGACAATTTTGCCGGAGCAAGTTATGTTGACCTTGTTGAAAATTCTTATTTTCGTGGTAACGAGATATATGGCTTGTCACAATTTGGTCAAGCCACAAACTGTACTTTTGAAAATCATTCTAATATTGCAGTATCCAATTCATTTAATAGCAATTATAATCATTTTGTAGGGAATACTTTACAAAATAATGAGATTGGGCTTAGAATTGCCACTTATTTTAACGGTGTTATAGAACTCTATGATAATAAATTTTGTGATAATACGTATAGTGTATATTTAGCAACGAGTTCAAATGTGGATATTCCCAATAATTGTTGGTGCTCTAATGATCCTGACTACATAAGTTCTAAAATTTATGATGGATATGATGATGTGAGTTTAGGATTAGTAAACTTTACCCCATTTATTGATTGCCAATTAAATGCTGAAAATCAACCTTCAGGAAAAACAATAACTATCTACCCCAACCCCGCTACCGACAAACTCTATATTGAAAATTTAAAGAAATCATCCACCGTTAAGATTATAAATGTGGAAGGTAAATACATTATGGAAAAAACCATAGAACCAAAACGATTTATTGATATTTCTGCTTTGCCAAAAGGTGTTTATGTGGCTATTCTGGATGGTAATTCCTATAAGTTCATTAAAAATTAGACATCATAAGAAGTTCTTTTTCAGGAATTCTCCATCCACTCCACTGTAACTTTCGTTCCATCAATGCGCGAAACTGGTAGATTTGGAGCTATTTTCTGAGTATCCGAAAGATCATAGACATTATCCGTTGTCATATTGCTCAGACGAAAACTTGTCATGGGGAATTTAATTTTGAAAACTTTTAAAAAGTCCCCCGTGTAAGCCAGAACTTTGAAAAGTGTATAAGGAACATTGGGTATTTTAATGCCTTTTTCTTTGGCAATCTCGTCCGCCCATTCGGAAATATCATAAGGCTCATAGTCCCCGAGATAAAAGACTTTTTTGTCCACTAAATTTTTGTCGGCATTCAAAATACTTTTTAATTCGTAAATAAAATTATCGATGTATCCATAGGTCTTCTTACACGCTCGTTCACCCATGTGGAAATATTTACGGCCAAGTACGATTTTAAAAAACAAATTATAAGGCTCTCCAAAATAAGGCCCCCAAATAGAAGTCGGACGGATGATCGTCCATTCATATTCAGGATTGGCTTCTTTGATGATTTTTTCCGTTAGGACTTTACTTTCGCCATAAACAGTATGTGGTTGATAATCCTCGTAGCTTTTGGGTTTATAACCCGGACGGCAAACATACATGGAAGAAGCAAAAACGGCTCTTTTTAAGGAAGGAAGGTTTTCTAAAATTTTTAAAAGATTTTTCACTCCCTGAACATTGGCATTATAATCTTCCAATGTTTTCTCATTCAAATCCGTCCTAGCTCCAAGATGAATGACATAATCCGGAGCGAAATCGAATATGGCTTTTTCCAAATTAACATCATCCAATAAATTTATCTTTTGGAAGATTGATTGGTGTTCGGAAATTTTAGGATTTTGTATGTCTATACTTAAAACCTCGTTTCCATTTTTAATTAAATCCGAAATTAAATTCGTCCCAATAAAACCGGATCCACCGGTAACCACATATTTTCCCATCATTTTTGGATTCTGTCTTTGATGGGAACCGCCGGAGTCCCCACACATATTTTATTTTCCGGCATATTTTTCAAAACCGAACTTCTTGCCGCTATAATTGTTCCTTTACCTATCGTCACTCCGGGAGCGACATACACATCATTGGTCAGCCAGCATTCATCTTCTAGTATAACTGGTTCCGCAAAAATGTCAAAAGAAGGTTTTGTATAGTCATGCCCTCCGGTATTAAGGTAAACTTTATGAGCAAGGGCAACATTACTCCCAATCGTTATTTTTCCCAGATTGTAAATGACACAGTCCTCTCCTATCCAGCTGTAATTACCCACTTCCAAGTTCCATGGATAGGTAACTCTGACAGACGAACGGAACAAAACGCCTTTTCCTATTTTCGCCCCAAACAAACGAAGCAGAAACCTGCGCCAACCGTACATAACCTGTGGCGACCAGGCAAATAAAGTTGCCTGAACGATCCACCAAAGTTGAACAGTGACTTTTGATTTTCCGCGGAAGGTTTCCGGAATGGTAAAATTTTTTAAATCTTGGTACTGCATAGTAAATCCTAATTATAGTATAACGGTCGATGGGGTTTCAGATTGCTTATCACTTAATATCCACTCATACACTTCCGTCATTTGGGAAGCAATCGTTTCCCAGGTAAATTTTTTCTTTACTAAATCCAATCCATACTGACCCATTGTTTTTCTCTCTTCATCGGAAAGACTGAATAATTCTTTCAATCCGTTTAGGGTGCTTTCCACATTGGGATCTATTTTCAGAGCCGCCTTTTCTTCAAATCCTTCCGGAATATTACAGAATTCCGTCATCAGAACCGGTAATTTGTATGACCATGCTTCCAAGACCGACATCGGCATCCCTTCACTGTAAGACGGCAATGTAAATGCATCGACAGACCTAAAAGTAATATCTTTACCCGCTCCTGCCTGATTCCTTATGAAAAACACATCTTTTTCCAACTGGAATTGAGCAAGCATTTCATTCAATTTTTGTTTGTAAGCAGTATCATGCGGTTCTCCGGCTACAATCAGCTTCCAGTCCTGTTTTTCTTCACTATTCAACTTTGACCAGGCCTCCAACAGGTTTTCAATTCCTTTTTTCACATGAAGTCGGCTCAGGAAAAGCAAAGATTTTCGTCCGTCTTCCTCCCACGGTAACTTCGTTTCAGAAAGCGGATTTTCAGCAGGCAAATAAACTCCGTTTGGAATCACCGCAATCGGTTTTTTATAGCCGAAATCACGGATGGCCTTGTATTCTGACATGGCAAGCGCATTTATACAAGCCGAACTATCAATGTGGTTTTGTTCGTATAAAAACAATCCCAGTTTCTTTTTCCAGCTTCGCTGGCTTAAAATCCACGGATCAAGCATTCCCCGAGGAGAAATCATATAAGGCACATTCTGCTTTTTACAATATTTCGTATTGACATGAGAAGTATAAAGCCAGATTCCCTGGACATGAACCAAATCAGGATTGAATTCTTCCATTTTCGTTTTCAAATCTGTCGTGAAAGCGATACCAGAGGGTCCTTTAATATGATATTCTATCAATTTTAAAGGATCATAGGCAAGATTGTCAACATCGCTATGTTCGTCATGAAATGCCATGATTACCGGATCGATAACCTTATCCCGGGCAAATTGCTGCCCCAAATTCCGAACGCTGTTATACAAACCACCTGCATTCCGAGAACTCGAAGTGCTAAGGAGAAGAACTTTCTTTTTACTCATTCAACTTAATTTATACGCCGGATCGCGTACCTGATTAATTCTCGTGTAAAAATAGGACTAATTTTTATTTTGTCTGATTGTGACTAGACCGGAGTTGACAAAAACGATCAGAAATCCCTCCTTAAACCTGAAAATATTTCTACTTTCGTAAGATAAAATTAACATTCTCTATAATTTGTTCATTATGCGGATAAAATTAGTATTGATCACCTTCTTTATGACACTTCTTGTCAATTGCCAGCAAAATTCTAAACCTTTAGAAAATTCAACCACAGATTTACCTTTAGTGGGTTGGGGAGACAGTATGATGGGCGGTTCCGGAACAGACAAATCATTAACTGAGTATTTAAGTGATGAATTGAATCGTGAAATACGGAATTTCGGTGTAGGCGGCATCACTTCAGAAGCGGTAGCAATCTTGCAGGGCGGAATCCCTTTTTATGCACATATTGAGGGAAATATGCTGCCAGCAAAAGGAAAAGTTATTATAACCAATTTGGGAATCGACCCCATCAACAAACAAACAAGCTCTTTCAGGGAAGTGGAAATTGAAGATATTCCAGGAACTTTGGTACGTAAATATATCAATGAGCCGCCTTACAAAACCATCCATTATGAATTTGAAAGGACAAAGAGCGGAACGGTTAAAACTGTAAAAGATACTTGTATTTTTCAATTCAAAGACGCACTGGAAAATCGCTCAAATCCTGTCATTATCTGGGCAGGCAGAAACGACAAAAGAAAGGATAATGAAATTTACAAGACACGGGATAATATTCAATCCATGCTGGATTATCTGTTACCTAAAGACGAAAAAAAGAAAGCTTTAGTACTTTCAATCTGCAATGGTTCGAGCAAACACGAGTCGAAAGGGACCATTCCTTATAACGAAATAATGGTTGTAAATCAGCTTTTAAAGGAGTCTTTCGGCGAATATTACATTGACGTCCGGTCTTATCTTATAAATGATGCTATGAAGGATCTTGGAATTGAACCGACAGAAGAAGATCTGATAGAAATAAAAGCGGACTGCATCCCTAAAAGCCTTCGTTCAGACGAAGTTCATTTAAATGATAATGGGAATAAAGCTGTTGCCAAATACCTCGCAGAAATCATTCAAAAAAGAGGTTATTAAGTAACTTAAAATGCAATATATTTGCCTAAACTTAATTTGAAATTAATTATGAAAACAAGTGGATTGTTTATTCTTTTATTGTCTGTTTTTGTAACAGTCACATCTTGCGAAAAACCAAAAGGGAATGAACCCAAAGACATTGCAACTAAAGATTTGGTGGAAGGGCAGCGATATGATTTACAAATAATTAAAAACAATGAAGGAGCATTGTTCGGCATTTATTTAGATCGCTTTGACGGTTCGGTTTACATTTGGAAAGGGAGTAAAATTGCATCCAAAGTTTCAACCGGAGAACTGGAATTGCCTTCTTATGAAGTTCCTTCTTACTCTATAAACGTATCTATTAACAACAAAAATAATCCCGAAATTTACCTTTTTGATTCCAACACCGCAGGCTTATATAATTTCTCATTGGGAAACACTGCAAGCTTTAAAGAGGTCAAAGTAGAGTTAAAATAAATTTCCGCGGATTTCCTGTTGCAGAAAATGGCATCCGTACAACCATTCTTTCTTATTAAGAATACGGAAAGAATTTAAACAGACAGCTCATTTGTGATTACACGTATCATAAAAGATAAAAATCAATTAAGGTCTTTCCTATACTTATTGATACGGGGTATTTCTGTTGTGGCCAATTATCTGTTTTCCATTGTAACCATCCGTTTTTTCTCTGACGACATTTACGGCCAATATGTCTACGGGCTTTCTGTGTTTATGATGCTCAGCGTATTTCTGAAAGCGGGCATAGATGTACATTTCGTCAAGCTTTACGCTGAATTTGATTCTGGCTCTATCCCAAAATGGATTAAGAAAGTTGAAAACAGAGTAATGGTTTTGACTATGCTCGTAGCTCTTTTAGGGGCTATAGGGATTTATTTTTTTTATTTACCGAAAGATGAAGCGCTGGTTCTGATAATTTTTGTCTTATCGGTGCCTTTCCATGTTAAAGTCTTTGTCAATTCCGGAAAATTAAGAGGCATTTCCAAAATCACCGAATTTGCTTTTCTGAACATTGCGGGAAGGATCGTTTTTACTCTTTTGCTTCTGATAGCGGCTTATTTTACCTTTTTGAAGAATAATCCCTATGCTGTTTCTTTTTCCCATCTTTTTGCTATTCTTCTGCTTTTTGGGGTCTCACTTTATTGGACAAGGCGGGAGTTTGCTTTTTCCAAAGATAAAAACACTTCAGCCATTCCGAAGTCCTTTAATTCCTACAATACGAGTCTCCTTCTGAAGTCTTATGTAACAGTTTTCTTTTTGTGGGGTGACCGTTTTCTGTTGTCTTTGGTTACCGGGGCATCTGAAGTTGCCAAATATGATATTTCGCTCAAAATAGCTATGATGATTATGATTGTAGCTGAGGCATTGAAATCCACGTATGCGCCTGTATTTGCGAAACACGCTCCAGATTCGGAGCAATTCAAGGCAGACGTAAAAAAGTCCGCACGTTTGGGATTTGGATTCAGCTTCCTCCTTTTTATTATTATCCTGATTTTTGGCAAGTTATTATTGGGTCTTTTTAACCCGGAGTTCCGTGATTCTTATAATGTATTGCTTATTATTTCTATTGGTTATACAATTGCTTCTTTCTTTGGACAATCAGACAATATATTGGAAATGACAGGATTGGTAAAACATTATCTATTTTATTACTTTCTGATTATTGTCCTATCTTTGGCATTAGGTGTAATACTTTCTATAAGCTTTGGAGCTTTGGGGATGGCTATCGGGATTGCGGTAGGAAATATTGTTTTTCAGGGGATTGCATCTTACATTGTTAAATCAAAAATAGGGATAAAGACTGCTTTTCTATGATTTGGGGATTTTTGTTTATTTGTCTTTTTATGGTAAGCATGAGAACTCGTTTCAGCTTGTTTTCTCCTGTTGTTTTGTTTTTACTTTTTTTTATCCTAGCAATCTCCCTCTCCATACCCTATCATTATCTGATGCCAAAAGAATGGAAATTTGCTATTGCGAGGCTGGATTATATAAGTGATAAAAAATTCTGGAAAACAATAAATGTATTTGGCCACATGCTTGTGTACTTTTGTGTAGGGGTCATTTTCTATAAATACATTTTCAGCGTCAGGAAAAATACGCCCATAAGCCTTGATTTGAAAATCAAATTGCCTAATTTTAATACTAATTTTCTTTTGGGCGCGTCTGCTTTTATCATTTTGCTTGACATTGTCCTTGTTTCTGTCACCTATGGAAAAGGTATATTTTTCAGACCTACTTATCATCCTGAATTTGGTACGCTTGTGACAATGGTCATGGAGTACGCTTTACTTTTCCTAATATTCTTTGGAGGTGTCTTATACAAAGAACAAAAGTTTATCTCTTTAATTATTATGCTCTTTGTCGTAACGCTATGTATTGGATTCGGATCAAGAATGGCGACTATCTACCTGATGATTTATCTTTTTACAATTTTTGTATTGTATGTAAAAAAACAACAAAGAAAATATTTTATCTTATTCCTGTTCCCAGGTATCCTGATATTTTTTGGGTACAACATTTCTTTAAGATTTAATGGTGATGAGGGCCATGGGTTAATTCCTTATTTATTGCTTCCCTTTAAGGATCCTATGGCAATTATAGAAAATACCTTTTTCAATATTTATTACACGCTCATTTTCGGAGTTTATGCTACTTGTCGTACTCTTCTCAAATACCCTGACGGTTATAAGTATCTCATTACTAGTTTAAATCCGGCCCCAGGCAGCATGACGGACTGGTATGTTCAATACAAAAGACTCAGGATTAACCATTATGCACCTTATGCGGGAATTGGTGAGATTTTCTCATTCCCCTATATAGCTGCTGTTTTTTATATTTTCATTGGTTTATTTTTTGCTCATTCAGAAAGGACTATCCACAAGCTGCTTACCAATAGAGATTTTGTCGGAGGGTTTATCCTTTTCTTATTGACAGCCGCTTTTATTCCCTATAGTTTCGAATATAATTTACGTTCAGCTGTGCGTTTTGTCTATTATGCTATGATTTTTATGATTATTTTACGTTTCTTTCCCAGAATTAAATTAAAAAATTAGACGTTTGAAAAGACTATCTTTGAATCTGGTATTGAGGACATGTAGCTTAAATTAAATTAGATGATGAATTCCATTCAATTAAATTATTTCAGCAAAGCATACCTTGTCAGTTTTTTTTTAATGGGCTTATTTCCGATTGTCCCATTTGCAGCTAAACCATTTTTATTGGGGCCATTGGTATTTGTCTCCATTTTTAGCTTATTGTTTACGTCGCTTAAAAACATTGACTGGAACACGATCTTAATCAATACAGGGATTTTTCTGGTTTTTTTTTACAGCTATTTTTATTCAGATAATGACAGTCAGGCCAATAAGCAAATTATTAGGCTATTGCCTTTTCTGGTATTACCTTTTGGCTTTGCACTCGTCCCAAAAGAAATTTACTATAAGGCAAGCCGGTTGTTTTTCAGAGTGTTTACCATAAGCTGTGGTATTTTTTGCATTCTGATATTTGTTTATACGTATTATTTGCATTCTGATGATATCGGTTATGTATATTCCCATATTACCTTCGAGCTTTGGGGTTATCGTGAGCACCCTATCTATATTTCACTCTATTTGGGAATTGCTTTGATCCTTCTTTTATGGAATTCGAAAAAGAACTATCTGGACATTTTACTTTTCATAATAATTTTGACTGCATTGCTTTTTCTGACAAGAAAAGGAAATATCATCAGTCTCTTGGTCGTTGGAGTAGTTGCCTTTGTGAGCAGGAAAAAATTATTTTTCAATAAAAACCTTATCCGCTATTCTACTCTCATTCTTATCATATTGAGCTTTATCATTTTTTTCTTTGATAATTATATTTTTACACGATTCCAAGAGGTCTTCATAGCCAGTGAATGGAAAAATCCGGTTTCATCAACAGGCATACGAAACATTGTCCTGCAGGTTTGTGCAGATCTTTCTTTCGAAAAACCTGTTTTGGGGTACGGATTGGGAGATGTACAAGATGACATAAATGCCAGGCTGATTCAACTTGGCTATGTTTCACTTACGTTCGTTCACCAATACAATGCTCATAATCAATACCTGCAAACCATTCTAAGTTCCGGATATTTGGGGTTAATATTGTTTTTGGGTATCATGCTGTATAATTTTTTAAAGTTATCAAAATCACACAACAAAATCGGATTATATATTTTTCTCTACATTGTATTTTGTTTTGCTTTTGAGAGCTTGTTGGAACGACAAAACGGAGCCATTATCGCTGCTCTTTTTCTAAATTTGTTTGCATTTAAACCACAAAATGAAAATAACCATTATTAGTCTGAATTTTTATCCTGAAGATACTGCAATCGGACTTTATTCTACTCATATGGCGGAATTCCTGGCAGAAAATCATGAAGTAGAAATCATTACAACATTTCCCTATTATCCACAATGGAAGATACATGAAGAATACAAAAGAAAGCCGTTTTTCGTTAAGGAAAAAAAAGGAAACCTGTTTATTTACAGGACAAAACAGTATGTACCTTCAAATCCCTCTTTTCTAAAAAGAGTTTTATTGATGGTTACATTTACTTTGGGGGCATTTCTGAATATTTTCCGAATAAAAAATAAACCAGATCTTGTCATAGCTGTCATTCCTTTTACTAGTTCCGCTTTGTTGGCTTTGATTTGTAAATGGATCTACAAAAGTAAAACCTGGGTTCATATTCAGGATTTCGAATTCGACGCCGCGATTGAATCCGGGCTGATAAAAAATTCAGCATTTTTTAAATCCATTATATTAAAAATCGAAAAAATACTTCTTAATAAAGCAGATTATATAAGTACAATCAGCTATTCAATGCTCGAAAAACTCAACTCAAAATCCACAAGTATTTCATATTTTCTACCCAATTGGATTGAAGAGAATTTTACCAGAAAATACTCTCCCGATATTACCCATTCTTATTTCAACAGTGACAAATTTAATATTTTATATTCCGGCAATATAGGCGAGAAACAAGATTGGGAGTACTTCTTGAGAGTTGTATCTGTCTTGTCGCAGAAAAATGATATTATATTCAACATAGTAGGAGACGGTGCAAAAAAAAATGATGTGGAGCAGGCATGCAAAAATTTCCCAAATGTTAAATTCTTTCCGCCGGTTCCTTACCGGGATTTACCTCTTCTACTTTCAAAAGCAGATTTGCACATTTTATTCCAGAAAAATGATGTTGTGGACACAGTAATGCCGTCAAAACTGCTTGGAATGCTGGCAAGCGGAAGAGTCTCAATGGTGACCGGAAACAGCGACTCTGAAGTCCGTTCCATATTTGAAGAAAATGGAGTCGGATTTTATTCATATTCAGGAAATCCAAACGATGCTACCGAAATTATTTTAAAGATCAAATCAAATTATTCAGATTTTGAAGAAGTTACAAAAAGAGCGCAAAGCTATGTGTTTGAAAACTTTTCAAAGACAAAAGTATTGTCTAAATTTCGGGACAAAATAGAAAACCTCTTTTCTTAAAAAATAACGATGCAAAAAAACAAACCCACTTCTCTCACTTCTGTATTCTTTATTTTCGCGGATTTGTTCTTGCTGACTATTTCTCTTTACATACTTCTGTATGTAAGGTACCAATATGAACTGAACCTGGAAAACACAAAAATACTGATCCGGGCTCACTATAAAGCCAATTTACTGATGATAATATTCTGGCTGTTTAGTGCCAATTACCTGAAGCTTTATCACACAAATAGGTTCAACCGGTTCATTGTTGTTATCAGAAAAGTGTTTTTCCATGTTTTTATTTTTTCAATTATCTTATTTGCGATATCTGGGCTAAAAAAAGAAGATTTATTTTCTTTAGAGCTGAGTATCAATTTCTTACTTATAATATTTGTTTACCTGCTTGGCTCACGAATCATTGTTCACTTTATTATCAAATTTTACAGAAAAAAAGGATTTAACCTTAAAAAGGTAATTATTATTGGTTATAATGATAATGCTTCCAATTTGATTGATCTATTAAAAACAAGAAAGGACTTGGGGTTAGAATTAAAAAATGTTTTTGTAACAAAGGACCCTGTTGAAAATCAGATGTTGCTCCAATCCTCTACTTTTGAGACTTACCTATCCCAAAATAAAATCGACTTTGCATATATCTGCATGGGAAATGGAATTGACGAGCAGCAAATTAATCATATTACGGAGATACTGGAAAAAAGATATGTTGCCACTGGCTTCATTCCCAGCACTTCCCTGGAAGTGCAGCAAAGTCTTGACATTAATTACCTGGATTCATTCCCGATTCTTACTTATAAAAAATACCCGCTTGATAATTCTCTTAACCAAATTATCAAACGAATTTTCGATATCGTATTTTCATTAATCATTTTCGTTCTTATATTATGGTGGGCCTTGCCTCTTTTAGCTTTGATGGTATTTATTACTCAAGGTAGCCCTATCTTATTCAAGCAAAAAAGAAATGGCCTGAACGGACGGGAATTTGATTGCCTCAAATTCAGGACAATGCGTCCCGATAAGGATAACAATAAAAAACCTACTGAACGGGATGACCCGAGAATAACAAAGCTTGGAAAAATACTTCGAAAATCCAGTTTAGATGAACTTCCCCAGTTTATAAATGTCTTAAAAGGAGATATGTCTATTGTCGGACCGCGTCCGCACATGGTTTCGGAAAATGAATCTTACTCCGAAATCATCAAAAGATATGCCCTTAGACACTATGTAAAACCGGGGATTACCGGGCTTGCTCAGGTAAAAGGTTATAGAGGGGCGGTTGACACAGACAAGGATATGGAAATGCGAATCAGAACGGACATTTACTACGTCAGAAACTGGTCTTTCCTTCTGGACTTGTTAATTATTTATAAAACGGGGAAATTGATGATTTTTGGAGATGAAAATGCAATCTGATGGGTTACCAACCCTCATAATCCTTTTCGTTGTCATTCCCGAATTGAGCCAATTTATATAACCACCAGCTCAAAAGTCCGATCCCGACAATAAATAAAATCCAGTCAAAAGAATGCCCGATCGGAACCAAAAGATTTTCAAACGTCCATTTGCATAAATATGCAAACCCAAATATTATATCTGTAATTAAACCCATATCTTTGTTTTCAATTGTGAGGACAAAGTTATAAAAATGTTGGCAAAAATACTTTCCGCAAAATCATTTTTAGCACAAATTATTTTAGGAGTTGTTTTCTTTATTTTATTTTTCTATCGGGTAATGCCCGGAATCCATGGCTGGGAGGAAATACTGGGGGTTATTTTTTTTATTCTTACATTGATTTTGACTTACCTTTTTTTTATTTCTTCTGCTTTTTTCAAATTTCCTGGAATCCCTTTATGGTTTTTTCTAATATGGGTTTTGGCTTTTTCAGAAATCGCATTGAATTTTCAGGTATCAATCTGTTTATTTTTCACTTCTGCCATTTTCTGGCGACTGCTGGCGGCAGAAAGGAATCCTGAAAATAAAAATTATGCTTTTGACATTGGGATCATGCTCAGCATTGCGGGATTTTTTTATCCGCCTGCAATATTCCTCGCCGGATTTTTACTGTTCAACTATCTCTATATGCAGTCTCTGAACATCCGGGTTATGATTCTTTTTCTCCTGGGGTTTGTATTGCCTCTTGCCCTTGGTATCCAGATTTTGTATTTACTGGATGAACTCTCATGGTTGAAAGGCCTTCAGTCATCATTTTGTCTGGATTACTGGCAAAACCATCTCTGGAGCCTTATTCCAGTTCTGCTACTAATTGTAATTTCGTGGATCGACCATCTTTCACATGCCGCTACGCAAGACATCAATAAAAGATATTTCTATTTTTTAGCGTTTTTGTATTTTATTAACTGGATTATTATTCTGGGATTATTTACAGGCGAAAAAAGTAGCCTATTTGCTGTCTTAGGCCTGCCGATTGCTGTTTTTTTAGGAAGATTTACACAGTATCAAAAAACAGCCTGGGTAAAGGAATTTTTCCTTTGGGGGTTTTTGGTCTTTGTCAGCGCTTTCTATTTCAGAAATGAAATCTTGCAGGTTTATAATGATTTACTCGGAAACGTTACGTTCTAACTTCAACTCCCGTCCGTCAAACGCCGCATACGTAAAATGATTGACCCAATCGCCCAGATTCATATAAAGGGAATTTTCTCCTACCCGAATTTCCATAGGCATGTGCCGGTGGCCGAAAATAAAATAATCAAAATGTTCCTGCTCCAGTTTTCTCTTGGCGTATTGTGCCAGCCATTCATTAGCTTCTCCGAGAAATTTCACGTCTTCGTCGCCTGAAATCAGTTTATTTTTTCTTGAAGTATTGATTCCCAACCAAATCGCAAAATCAGGATGCAAAAGATAAAAGAGGAACTGTGCAAATTTATTGGTAAACAACTTTTTCATCCGTTTATAACCCTTATCGCCCGGCCCTAACCCATCTCCATGCCCGATAAGAAATTTCGTATCATCAATAAGAAAAACCTGCTTATCGCGAAATACCGTTGCTCCAATTTCTTTTTCAAGATAATCTCTCATCCATAAATCATGATTTCCGGTAAAAAAATAAATTTCAATCCCCAAATCAGACAATTCGGCCAGCTTCCCCAGAACACGCACAAATCCGCGAGGTACGACCTGCTTATATTCAAACCAGAAATCAAATAAATCCCCTAGCAGGAACAGAACCTGACAGTCAGGTTTAATCTCATCCAGCCATTTTATAAATCTCTTTTCACGAATCAGGCTTTGTTCAGCATCAGGCGCACCAAGATGCTGGTCCGAAGCAAAATAAACCTTTTTATTTATGGAAAGCTGTATATTTTTTATCTGTTGTCTTCCGCCAGCCATTCTGCATAAGATGTTTCGGTTTCATGAAGCCGTATAGACTGCAGTTCCACCATTTTATTTAGTTGCGGCCCGATGAGATTGACCATGTCGATCAGCATATTTTCGCAGGAAGGCTGATAATCGGTAAAAATAACTTTGTGGCCTTCTTTCATTAAGTTCTCTCCCAGCTCTTTATGAGGTGAATTTACATTCAGCAAAATAGCATGGTCAAACTTGTCCACAACTTCTGCCTTTACAATTTTTTTAATGTCCCCGAAATCAATGACCATTCCGAATTTCGGATTGGAGCTGTCCTGAATCGGAGTTCCTTTTACCGTAACAAAAAGCTTGTATGAATGCCCGTGAATGTTCTTGCATTTTCCGTCATAGCCATACAGCGCATGTGCGGTTTCGAAATTGAATGATTTGGTAACCCGGATTTTATTCATTAGCTTTAAAGGACTTAACCAACTGCAAATTTAATGGAAATAATCCAAACAACGGGCCGTGCCCTTTTCGATTTATTTTTTCCGGAAAGGTGCATAAATTGCAACTCAATTATTTCAGGTGAAAATCCGCTTTGTGCTTTCTGCCTGGGCAATCTGCCTTTTACTCATTGGAAGTTCGAAAAAGGAAACCCGGCATTCAGCAAATTAAATGAGCTTTGCCGGGTTGAGTCCGCTTATAGCCTGCTCTTTTTCGAACATGGCAATGTTACTCAAAATTTATTACACAGCCTGAAATATGAAAACCGCCCCAAAATTGGCTCTTTGCTTGCAGAAAAGACTTTAAATGATCTCATTCTGAGTAAATTTAATGGAATTATTCCGGTACCGATTCATTCAAAAAAATTAAAAAAAAGAGGCTATAACCAGGTGATGCCTTTTGCAAAAACATTGGCCAGCCAATCAGGAATCTCATTGATAGAAAATTTTTTAACTCGGATTGAAAACAACCCGTCGCAGGTTTTTAAAACCCGTGAAAAAAGACTGAATTCCATTCAAAGTGCTTTTGCGCTAAACGACAGAAATTTGAAAGGCCACTTTATCTTAATTGATGATGTTCTCACTACGGGCGCGACAATCTCTACATGTGTCAATTTGATTCATTCAAAATACCCGGACCTGGAAATCAGTGTGATGACAATGGCTTTTGCTATTTAAAAACAAAAAGCAATTAACTGAAAGTCAGATAATTGCTTTTGAATCAAGAGGTTCCGAGCGGATTCGAACCGCTGTATACGGTTTTGCAGACCGGTGCCTAGCCACTCGGCCACGGAACCTTCAAATTATTTGGATTGCAAAGATAGAAATTTATACCAAATTTAAAATTTCTTTTCCAAAACAATGCTCACTTTTTCCACATTCCCTCCGATCGGCGGATTCATTTTGGACAATTTCACTTTGGCATAACTTACCATAGAGATTTCATTTTGAATTCGTTGTAAAACCCGGTCGGCAACTTTTTCCAACAATTTCGATCGTATGGAAACTTCTTCTTTTACAATCCGGTTAAGATGAACATAATCCACTGTATCATTCAGCTCATCCGTTTCGGCAGACTTTGACAAGTCGGCATGAATTTCCAGGTCAATCAGGTAATCGGAACCGATCAAAGCTTCCTCGTCAAGACAGCCATGATTGGAATAAATCCTTATGTTTTCTAAAATTATTTTTCCCATTTATCAAAAATACAATGTTATGGAAAATCCCAGGAAATTAAAAAAGCAAAGAGAAAAATCTCTTTGCTTTTTATTTTTGCACTATATCTTAAAAATTATTTATTGAACAAATCCTGAACTTTGTCCCAGTTCACTACATTAAAAAACGCATTGATGTAATCCGGGCGACGGTTTTGGTAATGCAGATAGTAAGCATGCTCCCATACGTCCAATCCCAAAATCGGTGTTCCTTGCACCTCCGCAACCGGCATCAAAGGATTATCCTGATTAGGTGTAGAAGTAATCTGCAGCTTTCCGTCTTTTTTAATCAACCAGGCCCAGCCTGACCCGAAACGTCCGGCAGCTGCCTTAGCGAATTCATCTTTAAATCCTTCAAACGAACCAAAAGCATCATTGATAGCCTGGGCCAATTCTCCGGTTGGTTCTCCGCCTCCTCGCGGGCTCATCCATTCCCAGAAAAGACTGTGGTTGTAATATCCGCCACCATTGTTCCGGACAGCCGGCTTGTCCACACCTTTTTTAAGTATCTCTTCAATCGAAAGGCCTTCCAGATCAGTTCCTTCAATTGCTTTGTTCAGATTGTCTGTGTATGCCTTATGGTGTTTGTCATGATGGATTTCCATCGTTTTTGCATCGATATATGGTTCCAATGCATCAAACGCATACGGTAAATTTGGTAATTCAAATGCCATGATCTATGGTTTTTAAATGTTAATATTTATGTTTAGCCCAAATATAGGGCTCATTTTCTCAAATTCTGTGAAGATTAAATTAAAACTTCTGATACGTTCATAAATTTTCTAAATTGCATTGATAAATTCGTTACATGAATCGATTCAGAAAAATCTTGCTCAGAACCATACAGGGAATTTTGATTTTTATTCTATTAATAGTAGGATTACTGTATCTGACCGGAAACGGCTATATCATCCGCGGAGTTCAGCTGACCTACATGAAGGGCCACAATACGGCAAATATTGATGATTATAAAGATTTTGACAATAACATCATTTTAGCAGGTAAACCACAGCCCTGGTTTCAGCATGAAATGTATAATAAAATTCCGCTGACCGATACGCTTCAAAATGAACTTGAACGCTATAAATCCATCGGTTTTTTTGTCGCGAAGGACGGACAGGCTCTGTGGGAATATTATTGGGCTGATTATTCGTCTGAAAGCAATACTAATTCCTTTTCCATGGCAAAATCAATTGTGACAATGCTTTTGGGAAAAGCTATTGAGCAAGGTTATATCAAATCGCTTGACCAGCCCATCACCGACTTTTTACCGGAATTCAATGATGACGAATTTGCCAAGAAATGCACCGTGGGAGACTTATCGGCTATGACTTCCGGTTATGACTGGCAAGAAGATTACTACTGGCCGCTGAACCCGACCGCAAAAGCTTATTACGGAAGCAATATTGAAAAGCAAATGCTAAAACGGAGTTTTATTCAGCAACCGGGCGAGCATTTCAATTATCTTTCCGGGAATACACAGATTCTCGGGATTATATTGCAAAGAGCTGTAGGGATCAGTCTTTCCCAATATCTGCAGGAAGAATTCTGGCAGCCGATGGGTATGGAAAATGATGCCTACTGGTCAAAAGACCGAAAGGACGGAATGGAAAAAGCTTATTGCTGTATCAACAGTAATGTCCGTGATTTTGCCAAATTCGGACAATTGCTTTTGCAAAAAGGGAACTGGAACGGAAAGCAAATCCTGGATTCGGCTTTTGTGGAAAAAATGATCACGCCCAATTACAAAGCTTTCAACGAAGGCGAACATGCCCGGTATGGTTATTCCATTTGGACAGACTATGAACATGAGCCCAATTTTTATGGCTTAATGGGGCATCTTGGCCAACGTGTAATTGTGGTGCCGAGTGAAAACCTGGTCATTGTCCGGTTAGGGCACACAAAAGACGACCGCAGTACAGGCAAAGGATTTCTTGATAATGATACTTATTACTTTGTTGATGAAGTAATGAAAATGCTACAAGCCAATAACCTCTTAACCAAACAACAAGAAAATGCTGAAGAAACTGCCGTCCCATAAAATTTTATTTCTTGATATAGAAACCGTTCCGGAAGTTGGAAAATGGGGTGAATTAAATTCCGAATGGCAAACATTATGGACCAAAAAAGTTGAAAAACAATTGGCCGAAAATGAAACTCCTGAAGAATTTTATGGTAAACGAGCCGGTATTCTGGCTGAGTTCGGGAAGATCATCTGTATTTCCTGCGGGATTATTACGGAAGAAAACAAAATCAGGATCAAAAGTTTTTACGGCGATAACGAAAGCCTGATTCTGAGAGAATTCAACGAAATGCTTTCCGCGAAATATTTCGACTCAAATTTAATTCTATGTGCCCATAACGGCAAAGAATTCGATTTTCCTTTTATGGCACGAAGAATGATCATTAACGGGATTGAACTGCCGCAAGTGTTAGATCTTCAGGGTAAAAAACCCTGGGAAATTTTACACTTAGATACAATGGAGCTTTGGAAATTCGGAGATTATAAGCATTACACTTCGCTGAATCTACTCGCGGCCGTTCTGGGAATTCCGACTCCGAAAGATGATATTGACGGTTCACAGGTCGCATCGGTTTATTATAACGACCATGATCTGGAGCGAATCAAGATTTATTGCGAAAAAGATGTGCTGACTGTAGCACAGATTTTCAGGAAATTCCGGAATGAAGCTCTTTTGGAAAGATTAGATTAAAAAACTTAATGCAGAAAGATTTCATTAAATATTCTTAGGATTCTGAGCTCTCATCTTCCTCTGTTAAATGCGTCAGCGTCAGTTCGGCGCGTTCAACTGAATTCCGGTACATTTTGATGATTTTCACCCGGTAATCAGGCAACTCCAAAACGTCTCCCGCCTTTAATTCCCTGTCAGGAAAAGTTTCAGCCAATAACCCGGCAAGTGTGTCATAGTGTTCGCTTTCTTCAAAACGATAAGGCAGATGCCTGTTGATGTCCGACAAATTATGGTGCGCATTTACCGAATAAGTGCCATCTGTAATTTTTACTACAATCGGATCTTCGTTATCATATTCATCCTGAATTTCACCTACCAATTCTTCCAAGATATCTTCCATGCTCACAATTCCGGTCAGTTCACCAATTTCATTGGTTACAACCGCCATCTGGATATGCTTTTTCTGGAATTGCTTCAGTAAATTCTTGATTTTGGAACTTTCGGAAATAAACAATGGCTTCCGTAAAATAGTCAAGAAGCTGGTTTCTTCCGGCTTTTCCAAGGTAAGCTTCATTAAATCCTTGGTATAAAGAATTCCTTTTATGTTATCCAAGGATTCTTCATACACCGGATAACGGGAATAACCTTCATTAATGGAAAAATCAATCGCTTCTCTTACAGTAGAATTAATTTCAATGGCCGATACATTTTTACGCAAAGTCTGGATGTTACTCACTCTCCGATCGTCAAACTCAAAAACATTTTGAATCAAATCACGTTCAGTCTGCTCAATCGCTCCGCCTTCCTGGCTTTCGGTAATGATCATTTTTAGCTCCTCTTCCGAATGGATCTCCGAACCGTGAATGGGTTTAATTCCTATCATTCTCAAAATGAAATTTGCAAAACCATTCATCAGCCAGATTACCGGTTTACCTACGATATAAAATACGCGAAGCGGCCAGGCAACCGCAAAGGTCGTATTGGCCGGATAACGGATCGCCAGTGATTTAGGAGCCAGTTCACCAAAAACAATATGCAAAATCGTGATGATCACAAAAGCGACCCAGATAGCGCTGTCCTGAGCAATTTCAACCCACTGTGGCGAATCCAGACCAAACAGGGTAAATATTTTCACAATAACCGGTGAGAGCGAACTTTCCCCTACCCAACCTAAGCCAAGTGACGCCAAAGTAATTCCCAACTGTGTTGCAGCCAGGTATGAGTCAAGATTTGAAACAATGTTTTTAGCCGTTTTGGCCAGATTTTTATTCAGGTCGGTTCTCACATCAATCTGAGAAGACCGGATTTTTACAATGGCAAATTCCGCGGCAACGAAAAAGCCGTTCAAAAGAACCAAAAGAATTGTCAGGATTAATTTCCACGCTGAGATTTCACCTGGAACTACATGACCGCCCAAACTACCGGCGGCAACTATAAAAGAAAGTAACGGGTCTGCATCCATTTAAGTTGTTTTACAAGGCAAATTTCCCATCTTTAATTTTTTAGGAAAAGTATAAAGCTGCGTTTACTTTCGACACAAACCAAGGTTTGTTTTTTATCAAAAGCCTTTAACGCAAAAATAGGATAATTTCCCTGATTTACAAATAGGTAACGATTATGAAAAAAAGTTTGTTAATTTTACTTTATGTATCTGTCAATTACCCGGTTTTGTCATTGCGTTCTGATTGTTTTCTTTGTTTCCAGCACGCAAATATTTGTAAGCGCAACCAATGTTCCCGAAATCTCCCGTGAAGATTGCGACAAATTAATTAATCAGGCATGGGCGGAAATCCAGGATCAGGATTATCCTCCGGCACTTGAGAAATTACTGAAAGTAGAGGCTGTAACCGGTGAAAACAATTGGGATAAAGAATTATGGAGGACCCAATACTGCATCGGCGTTTTGTATTCATACATTTCCAATTTCGGAGAATCGCTTGATTATTTTCAAAAGGCATTTGCCGTCACACAAAAAAGTGATAAACTGAGGGAAAAAGGACCGGTCCTATTGGAAGCAATGGGAATTTTATATGAGCGGGAGAAAAAATACGAAGATGCCCTGAATTACATAGAAAGCGCTTATGAGATGATGAAAAAGTCAGACAAAAATGCTGATGGAAAAAAGAATACCGCCAACAATATCGCGAGCATATACAACCGGCTAAACAAGCCAAAGGAAAGTTTAAAGATTCTTTCCGAAGTTGAAGAAACGGTAAATAATAAAAAGATCGATTTCCTTTGGGAAGCAATATATATTGAGGCAATTTTTAAAGACGGACAGGTGCCAAAAGCAAAAAATTTGGCCACCAGTCTGTACAAGGACATGAAGAATGTGCATGATGATGAAGTCTGCCAAACTTGCTTAAATAATATTTTATCCGAAATATATGCTGCATTGGGTAAAACCGATTCCGCAATTTATTTTTCCCGGCTGGGTCTTGAAAATGCAAGTGAATTAATTGACCGTATTGATTTTTACAAAAGCATTTCCGACCTCTATTTACAAAAGGGAGAATTCAAAACGGCATTGCTGTATAAGGATTCTGTCATACAAACTACCGATTCTCTTTCCATGCGGGTCAACAGGCATCTATATGAAGCCAATAAGGTAAAGTTCAGAGTCAGCGAATACCAAAATGAGCTTACGGCAAAAAAGAAACAGCAAAAAACAGAGCGTAAGTTGTTTATGCTCGCAGTTGTTTTTGGGCTTATCATCTTGTTCTCCATATACAAGGCATTGAAAAATAAAGTCGTCAAACAAAAGCAGGCTGCAGTGATTGCCAGTCTGGAACTTGAAAAAGAAAAAAAAGAGCATTTGCTAGCAGAAAAGGAACTGGAAACCAACAGGCTGAAGCAGCAGCAGTTAAAACATGAAATCGCAGAAAAAAACAGGGAATTGACTGCTCAGACCCTTTATCTCACAAACAGGAATGAACTGATACAGGAAATTGTAAAATCTTTGGAAAGCGATAAAAACACAGTTAGAAACAAAGAGGTTCATTCAAAAATCAGAGCTATGAAAGATCTGTTAAAGTCAGATACGCAACAAAATGACTTCATGAAACATTTTGAAAACGTAAATACCGGGTTTATAAAAACACTTAAAGAAAAGCATCCGCAGCTCAATTCAAATGATATCCGTTTTTTATGCTACATTTTTATGAATCTGAGCCTGAAGGAAGTCTGCTCCGTTTTCAATATTTCATATAATGCCTGCATCATCCGTAAGCAGCGCATTATGGATAAAATGAATCTCGATAAAAAAGATGAATCATTGTACGATTATGTCTTGAAGCTGAGCCAGTGACGCTATCTTTAATGATTACCAAATTATACTAACAGGACAATTTATTTTATCAATATGACAGTTTTTTTCAACCTGTTTTTCTTGGTAAAAGGATTCCTGTTTGTGAACATTTGACAAAAAAACATCATGAGGAAAATTTTATTTATTACCGCAATTTTATTATGCCCGAAATCTTGGGCCCAGGAAGCTACTTTTGAACCACTTGGGTATATTACAGATTCACCCGATGCTTTCAGTGAGGCCAATGGAATTTCAGAGGACGGATCAATAGTTACAGGCGCTTCATACTCTATTAATGACGGCATCGCTGTTTCGCAGGCTTTCCGTTGGGAAAACGGTGAAATGACAGGAATAGGAATGCTCCCCACCTCACCGGGAAACCCCTCATGGTCTTATGCAAGAGCCATCTCTGCCGATGGTTCAGCCATTGTCGGGTATAGTGCCTCGGATCAAGCATTTATGGCGGGTTGGGAAGCTATGCTATGGACAGAAGACGGAGGGATGGAAGCTTTAGGAGATTTTCTTCCTTCTGATTATTGGTCTGAATCTACCGATGTTTCGGGAAATGGTTCCGTTGTAGTTGGAAGAAGCTATATGACCGGACAAGGTTTTAGATGGGAGAATGGAGTTATGGAAAGCCTTTCTACTGATGAAATACAATTTGTAGAAGCCTGGGGCATTTCCGCTGATGGTACTACAATAACCGGTTCAGCAATTATTAACGGCGTACAGCAGGCGGCCTTATGGAAAGAAGGAGAAGGAATTACCGGCTTAGGTGCACCGGATGGTGGGTCTTCCTGCGCTTTTAAAGTTTCAGATGATGGGAATTTTGCAGCAGGTTTTTTACAGGGCAGTAGCGGAGAAAGAGCTTTTCGATGGAGTGAAACGGATGGAATGATGGAGCTGGGAACTTTGGGAGGAGTCCATTCACACGCACAGGACGTTTCAAATGACGGAACAGTCGTTGTAGGTTGGAGCCAGATTGAGAGCAGTGAATACGTCGCTTTTTACTGGACAGAAGAAGCCGGTATGCAAAGCCTGAAAAATGTATTGGAAAATACGTATGGCTTAGATTTGTCCGGATGGACGCTCACTGTCGCAAACGCCATTTCGGGAGATGGTAAAACCATTGTAGGTTACGGGCTCAATCCCGATGGAAAACAAGAGGCATGGCGCGTAGTACTCTCGGGAAATATGTCATCTGATGAAATCTCTCAAAATGAAATAATTCTCTATCCCAACCCAACCACTGGAATCATTAACATTCAAACCAAAGAAACAATCAGAGCTGTTTCGGTTTACAATTCGATAGGGCAAAAAGTTACTTTCAATTCGTTGAATAAAGAAAATACTTCCATTGACATATCAAATCTTCCAAGCGGAACCTATTTCATAGAAGTTACTTTAAACAATAATAAAACCGTAAAGAGATATAAAGTCCTCAGGAAATAGTTTCTTCATGTGTTTTCAACGTGTTAATTAGGAGGGCGGTTTTTACCGCTCTTTTTTACTTATGTCGGTTTCATAAAATATCTCTAACTTTCTGCAAAAAAGAAATATGCCTACTTTGTATCCGTCTTTCAGGTCGTTTCTATTAAGCGGTATTCTTTTTTGCGCTCTCTCAACACTTATATATGCAAATGTCAAAACGCCGGAACATACGCGTGAAACCTGTCAGAAATTGATAGATGAGTCTCGGGAGGATATAGGAAATAATAATTACGCCAATGCCCTTGAAAAATTATTGAAAGCAGAAATAACGGCAGATCAAAATAAATGGGATGACTTACGGTGGTACATCAAAAACCGGATAGGAATTATCTATACATCGCTTTCAAGCTTTGCTGAAGCATTGGAATATTACCAGGAGTCGTACGCCATTACCCGGCAAGATAAGGACTTATATAAAAACAGCACACAACCCCTGTCCAATATAGGGCTTTTATATTTCAACGAAAAAAACTATAACGAAGCCCTGCATTATTGTCTTAAAGCTTATGATATTGTCAGGAAAGAGAACGGATTGCTTAAAAAGCACGTTGCCGTTTTGCTGGCAAATGTTTACAACAGGACAGGTCAGCCTGAAAAAAGCCTGAAAATACTGAATGAAACAAAAGCAGACGTTGGCGATCCAATGGTAAATTTTATATGGAAAGAAGCCTATATAGATGCATTGTTTATAAACGGAGAAGTTGTAAAGGCGGAAAAAGAGGCAAGGCAGTTATCTGATGAGTTGAGAAATTTGAATAATAATTATCAGGGACGTGCATGTCACGCGTGTCTGGCAGAACTCATGTCCAGGATATATGCGAAGCAGGGACAAGTTGACCTGGCCATAAATTATATACGAAACGGATTGAAAAAAACAGACGAGCTTCCCAAACGCATTGAGCTGTATGAAAGAATTTCTGATCTATACCTTCAAAAAGGACAGCATCAGGCTGCATTACAGTACAAAGACTCCGTAGTACAAGCCAAAGATTCTCTTTCTTCCGTAATCAACAGAAATTTATATGAGGCGAATAAAGCCCGGTTCAAAGTGCAGGAATATCAAAATGACCTGATTAAAGAAAAAGAAAGAAAAGAAAAACAACGGAACATTTTTATCGGGATAGTTGCTTCCGGATTATTTGTTTTTTTTCTAATTTATAAAAACCTGAAGAATAACATTATTAAACAGAGACAAAAAGCCATAATTACCGATTTGCAACTGGAAAAAGAAAAAAAGGAACATCAGATTGCCGAACAGCAGAAGCTACTGGTTGAAAAAAAACTGGAAACCACAAAGCTTAAACAACAGCAGCTTAAGCACGAAATCGCCGAAAAAAACAGAGAACTTACAGCGAAGGCTTTATACCTTAGCAATAGAAATGAGCTGATACATGATGTCATTAACTCTGTCGAAGCCAATAGCTATGCAATCCGGGGAAAAGATACTTCCGAAAAAATAAAAGTAGTCAAGAACTTCCTGAAAACAGATCACCAATGGAATGATTTCATCAAACATTTTGAAAGCGTAAATCCTGATTTTCTAAAACGACTGAAAGAAAAACATCCCCTGCTTACCTCTAATGATATCCGTTTTTTATGCTACGTTTATATGAACCTGAGCATAAAGGAAATCAGCATGGTTTTCAATATCACCTACAACACCTGTGTCATCAGGAAACAGCGGGTTATGGACAAAATGGGATTGGATAAAAAGAAAACATCCCTCTATGATTATGTGCTGAATATTTCTCAGTAGCATCTTCAGTTTTTTAAATTTTTCTGCAATGTCACTTTTTTTCAATATGCTTTTTTTGGCATACACAGGTGCTTTACGAATCTTTACACCTCAAATTTTTATAACTTAAATGTATATGTATGAAAACATTATTTACAACATTATGCTTATTTATTAACTTATCCCTTTTTGCCCAGATTCCGGAAATAGAATGGACAAAGAATTACGGAGGCTCCGGTACGGACTATATGTATGGTTCTACACTCATACAACAAACAACTGATGGCGGTTACATTATGGCTGCAATGACAACTTCAAATGATGGCGACATATCCGAAAATAATGGAAATGCTGATTATTGGGTGGTAAAACTGGACGAATTCGGAAATATTCAGTGGGAAAAATCCTATGGAGGATCTGATTACGACGAACCAAAAAGCATACAGCAAACTGCCGACGGTGGTTATATCGTGGTCGGATATTCCACATCAAACGATGGAGATATTTCTGAAAATAATGGAGGAAGTGATTACTGGCTGGTAAAACTGGATGATACAGGAAATATAGAATGGGATAAATCCTATGGAGGATCAGAGAGCGAAGATGCAAAAGTGGTTCGTCAAACCGAAGACGGCGGTTATATTATTGCAGGCGGCTCACGTTCAACAGACGGGGATGTTGAAGGGAACGACGGAGGAATTCTGGGTTATTGGGTTATTAAAGTGGATGAGACCGGAAATTTAGAATGGCAACAGTTTTATGGTAACTACCCTATCGCCTTCCTTTATGACTTCATCTTCACTTCTGACGGTGGATATATGGCCGTAGGAGCCAGGTCGGAAACGGGTGACACATTTGAATTTTGGATACTGAAAATGGATGAAACCGGAAATCTGGAATGGGAACAAACATTTGGAGGAGGATTTTTGGATTATGCAGAATCTGTTATCGAAACATCTGATGGGGGGTATTTAGTAGCAGGATACAGCTACTCTGATTCCATTGTTGGCAATAACCGGGAAGCAGACGCCCTGATCCTAAAACTTAGCCAGACAGGAGAAGTGGAATGGTATAAGGCTTATGGCGGAGAGCTTTACGAGGTTTTCAACACCGTTCAGGAAACGCCGGACGGTGGATATATCTGCCTCGGATGGTCTGATTCATCTGATGATGATGTAAGCGAAAATTACGGTTATGGCGATTACTGGTTGGTACGTTTGGATGTTGAGGGGAATCTTATTTGGGAAAAATCTTTTGGTGGTACACAGTATGACGAATCCTATTGCGATATTGTCATCACGGAAGACGGAGGATACATCCTGGCCGGCGCGTCCCAGTCCAATGACGGTTATGTCCCCGGGAATTATGGAGATTATGATATTTGGGTCATAAAGCTTTCCCCTGAAACCATGGGAATGACTGAATTAGAAAACCAAACAGCCTTATATCCAAACCCCACAACCGGAATTATCAATATTCAAACCAAAGAGAAGATCAATTCCGTTTCGGTTTACAATGCTGTCGGACAAAAAGTTTCATTCAATTCATTAAATAAAGAAAATACATCCGTAGATATATCAAACCTTCCGGGCGGAATCTATTTCGTGAAAATTAATTTAAACAATAAAACCATCGAAAAATATAAAATCATCAGGAAATAGTTTCAATTTGTTTCTTCAATGTGTTATTATGAGGGCGGTTTTACCGCCCTTTTTTAATAAAATTCTATAAACTTATACAATGACCCTAAAGAATTTCTGATCTATATCTTAAAATGGACAGCATCCGGTTGCATTACAACACAAAGATTCCGTTGTACAGATCAGGATTCGCTTTCATCCGTAATCATAACGGACTCTCTAAACAACGAAAAATGAAATTTATCGACGGGTTTTAAAGGTCTAAAAAAGCAGACTGAATTTTGTCCATTTGAAACTAACGTCTAAAAAATAGCCTGAAAAAGTCCATTACTCCGTTTTTTAAATTCTTCTGTAATGTCACTTTTTTTCAATATGCTTTTTTTGGTATAGATGAACACTTTACGAATCTTTACACCTCAAATTTTTATAATTAAATGTATATGTATGAAGACATTATTTACAACACTATCTTTCTTAATTAACTTATCCCTTTTTGCCCAGATTCCGGAAATAGAGTGGACAAAAATTACGGAGGTTCCGGTACGGATTATATGTACGGTTCTACACTTATACAGCAAACCACTGACGGCGGATATGTTTTTGCGACAAGATCAACATCGAACGATGGTGATGTTTCGGGAAATAACGGGGATGCAGATTACTGGATAGTAAAGTTGAACGCTTCAGGGGAAATTATATGGCAGGTGTCATTGGGAGGATCCAGCTATGACGAACCTCAAAGCATGCAGCAAACTACAGACGGCGGATATATTGTAGCAGGATTTTCTTATTCAGGTGATGGAGATGTTTCGGAAAACTTCGGAGATGCGGACTACTGGATAGTAAAGCTGGATGAAACGGGAAACATCGAATGGGAAAAATCTTACGGTGGCTCCGGAGGCGATTATGCAATGGCAGTTCAGCAAACTACAGACGGCGGTTATGTTGTTACAGGCAGCACTGCCTCCTCTGATGGCGATGTTACGGGAAATGAAAATGCAACCCTGAGCTATTGGGTGGTGAAATTGGATGAAAACGGTGAATTACAATGGCAGGAATTTTATGAAGGAGAATATCCGGGATATCTTTTTGACCTTCAGCAAACCACAGATGGCGGATATATTATGGTAGGAGCTGCTATGATTATCGAGCCGTTTACCGGAATAGCAGTAAATGATTTATGGGTAATCAAAACGAATGAAACGGGATTACCGGAATGGGAACAAACCATTACAGGAAATGGCGCTGATTATGCCGATGCCGTTAAGCAAACCGCGGACGGCGGGTACATCATTTCCGGTTACAGCTGGTCAACAGATATTATAAATAACCAGGGAGAAGGTGATGCTCTGCTTGTAAAACTGAATTCAGCCGGAAATGTCGAATGGATAAAAGGATACGGGGGATCATTTTATGAATTGTTTACGTCTGTGGAGCAAATGCCGGACGGAGGTTATATGTGCCTGGGCTGGTCTGATTCATCTGACGGAGATGTCAGTCAGAATTCCGGCCTTGGAGATTATTGGCTGGTACGTGTTGATTCCGAAGGAAATCTTCTGTGGGAAAAATCATTCGGAGGCTCCCAATATGATGAAAGCCATAGCGGGTTTTCCATGACCGCAGACGGCGGATTTATTCTTTCCGGAGCATCTCAGTCAAACGACGGGGACGTGCCGGGTAACCATGGCGATTATGACATCTGGCTCGTAAAGCTTAGCCCTGAAGCCATGGGAATCAACGAGCAGGAAAACCAAATGATACTCTACCCCAACCCTACTTCCGGAATTATAAATATTCAATCCAAAGAGAAAATCAATTCCGTTTCGGTTTATAACGTTGTCGGGCAAAAAGTTGAATTCAAATCACTAAACAATGAAAACTCGTCCATAGACATATCGAATCTTCCAGAGGGAATTTATTTCATTGAATTAAATTTAAACAATAAAACATCTAAAAGATACAAGGTGATCAGGAAATAGTTTCGAATTGTTTTTTCAATGTGTTAATTAGAGGGGCGGTCTTTTACCGCTCTTTTTATATACCCTGTCTTAATTAATGAAAAATCCATTACTTTTATGTAATGAACATATCTAAGGCAAAATACCTAATCCCGTTTCTTTTCTTTTTTGCGATTGCTGTTTCGTATGCTCAGAACTCACAATTTTCAGGGAATACCCGAGAGGTATGTGAACAATTAATAAAGGAGTCAATAGAAGAAACTAATGCCAATAATTATGCTGCTGCGATGAAAAAGTTGGGACAGGCCGAATTAATTGCAGAACAAAATCAGTGGTCTGACCTGCTTATTGACATCTACTTAGACATGGGAAATGTCTTTCTTTATCTTTCCGACTCTGGTCAGGCACTCGATTATTATCGAAAATCACTGAACATAACCGAGCATACTGCAGATCCAAAAAGGAGTTCAGCCCGCCCCCTTGCGAACATTGCATTATTATACCAAACAGAAGGGAAGCACAGAGAAGCTTCCAACTATAACAGCAAAGCATATGAAATGGTTAAAAATGATAAAAAGAGCTCTTTGCGCAAACATATTGCCTGCAATATGGCTTCAAATTACCTGAAAACAGGTCAGGTACAAAAGGCTTTTGATATACTAAACGAAACACAGGAAGAGGTAGAAGATGTGCAGGTCAATTTTTTGTGGAACCTGAACTATGCAAAAGCATTGCTTGCGGACAAACAGATTGAAAAGGCACAAAATCTCGCAGAGCGATTGTATGCCGAGTTAGACCTGGGCGACCAAAAAGATTACGGGAGCAAATGCCACGTATGTATCGTAGAGATCATTTCCCAAATTTATACTGAACTCAATGAAACGGACAAAGCTATAGATTATGCAAAAGACGCGCTCCTTCATTCTGTCGAATTGAAAGATAAAGCGGATATACTTCAGGAGCTTTCGACGCTTTATCAAAAAAAAGGAGATCTTATCAGGGCTTTGCAGTATAAAGATTCATTACTGATGACCAAAGATTCTATTTCGGTCAGAAACAGCAAAGGTCAGTATGAAGCGAATAAGGTAAAGCTGGGATTACAGGAATCGCAGAACGAATTCAAATCAAAGGAAAAACAACAATCAACAGAAAGGATCATCTTCATTTTATTGATCCTGCTCAGTGTTGTTCTTTTCTTTTCAATCTATAGGGGATTAAAAAACAGGATGTACAGGCAACAGCAGCAAGTGCTGGTTAAGAATTTAGAACTGGAAAAAGAGAAAAAAGAACATTTATTGGCTGAAGAACAATTAAAAAATGAAATTGCTGACAAAAACCGGGAGCTTTCAGCAAAAGCAATTTATCTTTCCGGCAGAAATGAGCTTATCCAGGATATTATTACTTCGCTCGAAAATCATAATAAAATAACGGGAGATAAAGAGACGGCGCAACAAATCAACATCATCAGGAACTTTTTAAGAACAGACGATCATCAGGATGATTTTGTTTATCATTTTGAAAGTGTAAATCCCAATTTTCTGAAACGCCTGAAAGAGCTCCACCCGCAACTTACTTCCAATGACATTCGTTTTCTCTGCTATATTTTCATGAACCTAAGCTTAAAGGAAATAAGCATGTTTCTAAACATTACCTACAATGCCTGTGAAAAAAGAAACCGGCGCATTAAGGAGAAAATGAACCTGGATAAAGAAACCTCATTGTATGATTATGTTTTACAGATCGGCGGCTAAGTACTGATTCATATAGCCCTTAATAAATCAATAAAATACTATTGGTCAATAAATTAAATCAAAACATATAATTTATTTGGCGTTTTTTTTCCGTTTATGCGGCGTTCCTTTTCCGCCTGTTTTTCCAAATTATTGACTTCTTTTTGACAACATTTGTGATAAATCAGGGCGAAATGCTGAAAAGCCATAAAAGAGTAGGCGGTAATCAATCATTAGTTTATTATGAAAAAAGGTTTATCTATTTATTTGTTTTTATTTTTTTCCTTTTCACTTTTTTCCCAAACCCCTGCGGTGGAATGGCAAAAGATGTTAGGCGGTTCTGCCGTTGATGAGGGTAAGGTCATTCGGCAAACCGCAGATGGCGGATATATAATCGGGGCGAACAGTTGGTCCAATGACGGCGATGTTACCGAAAATTATGGCTATCAGGATATCTGGATAGTAAAAACAGATGCCTCAGGGAATATTGAATGGCAGCATTCTATTGGCGGAAGCAGTGCTGAAGCTGTTTATGCTATACAACAGACCACAGATGGTGGTTACATTGTTGGGGGAGAGACTCAATCTAACGATGGAGATGTAAGCGGAAATCATGGCTCAAGAGATTCTTGGGTGGTCAAATTAGACCATGAGGGAAATATAGAATGGCAAAGAACGTTTGGAGGCTCAAGCGATGAGGCTGCCATATCCGTTAAACAGACCACAGACGGCGGCTACATTGTTGTTGGTTCTACTTACTCTAACGATGGGGACATAAGCGGAAATCATGGGGATTTTGACTATTGGCTGGTGAAATTAGATCCTGTTGGCAATATGGAATGGCAAAAAACCTATGGAGGCTCAAGTGGTGACTTAGCCTACAGCATCCAGCAAACTGCGGACGGTGGCTATGTGATGGCCGGTTATACCATTTCCGAAGACGGAGATGTAAGTAATAACTATGGAGCAAGTGATGCTTGGGTAGTAAAGATAGATGCTTCCGGCAACATAGAATGGGAAAAGAGCTTTGGAGGATCCGGAGAAGAAGATATTACCCATATTCAACAAACTACGGACAATGGCTATATCCTGGCGGGGGCGACTACTACCCAAAACGATGGGGACGTAAGCGGATACCACGGTATTAAAGATTATTGGGTTGTAAAATTAGATGAAACAGGCAATTTGGAATGGCAAAAATGCCTGGGAGGGTCAGGATATGAGTCCGCTCATTCTATACAGCAGACCATTGACGGAGGATACATTGTAGCAGGATTCACCGAATCAAACGATGGCGATGTGAGCGGAAGTGGGGGGTATTATGACGCATGGATTGTAAAACTAAATGACTCCGGTCTTATTACATGGCAAAAATGTGTAGGGGGCGGAGGTGATGAAGGCGCTTATGAAATTCAACAAACTACAGACGGTGGATTTATCTTTACAGGATGGCAGGTACTCTCTGTTTTCGATGCTGCTGTATGGGTTGTAAAATTAGAAGCGGAAATTCTTGGAACTACCGAATTTGAAAACCAGATTGCATTATATCCAAACCCCACAACCGGAATCATAAACCTTCAAACCAAAGAACCGATCAAATCAGTTTCGGTTTACAATAGTGTCGGGCAAAAGGTTGAATTCAACTCACTCAACAAAGAAAATACTTCCATTGACATTTCAAACTTACCAGCCGGAATTTATTTCATTGAATTAAATTTAAACAATAAAACATCTAAAAGATACAAGGTGATCAGGAAATAGTTTCGAATTGTTTTTTCAATGTGTTAATTAAGGGGCGGTTTCATACCGCTCTTTTATTCAAATTAAATCCGTAATTTTCCACTTTCTAAATTATTTGATTTTGGAAAATCAATCCATATTGGAAATCCATAATCTTTCTCTTTCCTTCGGGGAAAACGAGATTCTGAAAAATGTTTCGTTCTCTGTCCCAAAAGGGAAAATCATAGGAATTGTGGGCGAGTCCGGGTCGGGAAAATCTGTTACTTCACTGGCGATCATGGGGTTGCTGCCAAAAAATGCCCGAATTCCGCATGAAAGCAGTATTCTTTTTCAAAATGATTCACGAAAGGCTGATTTATTGAAATTAGCTCCGGAGGAAAAAAGAAGATACCGCGGAAACGAAATCGGGATGATTTTTCAGGAGCCGATGACTTCGTTGAATCCAAGCATCCGCTGTGGCGAACAGGTCGAAGAAGCCATTCGTTTGCATTTAAAAATTGAAAAAAATAAAGCCAAAAAGCGGGTAATCGAACTGTTTGAAAAAGTTCTGCTGCCCAATCCCGAACGAATTTATAAGGCTTATCCGCATGAACTTTCCGGCGGACAGCGGCAACGTGTAATGATTGCAATGGCTATCAGCTGCAACCCTAAAATTTTAATTGCGGACGAACCGACAACTGCTTTGGATGTGACGGTTCAACGAACGATCCTGGATTTAATCAAACAATTACAGCAGGAAAGTGGCATGAGCTGTATTTTCATTTCGCATGATCTGGGTGTGATTGCGGAAGTATGTGATGAAGTGGTGGTAATGTACAAGGGCGAAGTAGTAGAAAAAGGAAGCGTGAGAGAAATTTTTGAGAACCCGAAAGAAAATTACACCAAAGGGTTGATCGCCTGCCGTCCCAGATTGGATGTTCGTTACAAGGACTTACCTACCATTTCGGATTATTTGAAAGATGAAAATTATCAGTCTGAAATTTACACCTCAGAAGAACGAAAATATTTCCATCAAAAGATTTATAAAGAGACACCCATTCTGGAAGTAAAAAACCTGGCGAAATATTTTTATTCAAAACCCTCCGTTTTCGGAAAAGAGCAGATTTCGGTCAAAGCGGTAGATGACGTGAGCTTTAAGGTTTATCCTGGCGAAACTTTGGGATTGGTCGGCGAATCCGGAAGCGGAAAAACGACACTCAGCCGGACGGTTCTATTGCTCGAAAAACTAACTGCAGGCGAGATTTTTTACAGAGGGAAAGATATTGTCAGGCTATCTAAGGACGAAGTCCGAAAGCTCAGAAAAGAAATCCAGATCATTTTTCAGGATCCCTATTCGAGCTTAAATCCACGGATGAATGTCGGCGAAATTTTAACCGCTCCCATGAAGGTTCATTCGATCGGCAAAAATCAAAAAGAACGCCTGCAGAAAGCCGGTGAATTATTGGAAAAAGTAGGATTAAATGCTTCTGACTTGAAAAAATATCCGCATGAATTTTCGGGTGGGCAACGGCAAAGGATTGGTATTGCAAGAGCTTTGGCACTGGAACCGAAATTTATCATTTGCGACGAAAGTGTTTCGGCACTGGACGTTTCGGTGCAGGCGCAGGTACTAAATTTATTGAATGATTTGAAAGAAGAATTCGGATTGACCTATATTTTTATTTCACATGACCTTGCGGTGGTAAAATATATGAGCGACCAGCTTTTGGTGATGCAACACGGCGAACAAATGGAATTGGGCGATGCCGATGAAATTTATGCAAATCCCAAAACGAATTATACCAAAGAGCTGATTGAAGCGATTCCAAAATTATAGGTATTAGAATTTACTTTTGTCTAATGTCTAATATCTTGTGTCTAATGTCTATTTTTACCACATGAAAATCGGTTTGTATTTCGGTTCTTTTAATCCCGTTCACATCGGGCATTTGGTAATTGCCAACCATTTGCAGCAATATTCAGATCTTGATCAGGTTTGGTTTGTAGTTTCGCCACAGAATCCTTTTAAAGAAAAATCAACTTTGGCGAATGATTATGACCGTTTACATCTTGTCAACCTTGCAATCGAAGCCTATCCGAACCTGCGGGCTTCCAATATTGAATTCGGTTTGCCGCAGCCTTCTTATACGATTGATACGTTGACGGTTCTGAAAGAAAAATACCCGGAACACGATTTCTGCCTGATTATGGGAATGGACAACCTGAAATCTTTTCATAAATGGAAAAATTACGAAAAGATTTTGGAGCAGTATTCGGTTCTTGTTTATCCGCGTGCCGGTTCCGACAGGGAGCATTGGGCAGATCATCCTAAATTTCAGTTTATTGAAGCACCCATTATGGAAATTTCATCCACGTTCATCCGCAATGCCATCAAAGAAAAGAAAAATGTCCATCCGATGCTTCCTGATAAAGTTTGGGAATATCTGGATGGGAGTTCGATGTATAGATAGGAATCGATTAAGACAAATCTTAATCGATTCCTACTCATTTTAATTTGTGTAATCTTTCTAATTTATTATCGTTTCGCCTCGTTAACATTTTCCCATTATTCCTAATCTTGTAAGAATAAGTATCAAAACATGGCTTGACTGAATCTTGTTGAGCAATTTTCTCATTAAATAAAAAAACACTATCATTTTTAATAAAATACCTGCCTTGAGAATTACATAAGCAATTATAAACCAAGTATGTATAGTCCTCCTTGAATTCTATATTATATTTAAACTCTAATGTGTTCAATCCTCTAAGTAAAAAGAAAGGACGTTCAACTCTACTGACGTAAAAATTATTTTCATACTTGCCTGAAACTTCTTTTTGAGAAATACAGGAGGAAAGTAAAATTCCTCCTGTAATAGTCGCGTTAATTTGCCAGAAAAGCATCAATTTGAGCCTTATTTTTGTTCGCATTGATTTCCAAATCTGAAACTAAGTTATCAATAATTGAGGAATAATTATTCCCCGAATCCAATGATTTAATATCTAACATTATCGATTTTAATTCATTTTTAAGCTGGGATGAAATAATTACACCATTATTTGTTTTATAGTTATTATATGCCGTATAAAGCTTAGGGGTCACACTTACTATTCTCCCCAAAGTAGACAAACTTAAATCTTCAGCATGTATAAACTGACATATTGTATAATAATCATTGATATATTCTTTTCCCAAATCAGTATTGGATAAGACTTCATCTCTAATCGAATAAAATTCAGTTTGGTTAAAAGCGAAGGTATTTTGTGTCAAACTTTCAATATTAATCTGATTCTCTATAGGACTTATTTTACATCCTCCCTCATAAGTGGCACTGTTTCCACAAGTTCCGGCAGAAGGTTGGCAAAGTGACCCACTTCCACTATTGCAAGAGGAAGTGCATGCTTGTCTCTGAAATAAATCGTTACTATTTATTGAATAAATATTAAAATCATTTTCCATTTTCGAAAAATAAAAACGAATAGCGTTTTTGTCTTTGATTTTCTTTAATAGTACGGACTCTAAATTAATAACCTTATAGGTTGTATTGTTTTCCCTTTCTGACCTTCCATTATATCTGTTGTCTGTTGCCAATAAATTTTCAGGGTTTTGTAATATTGTAGTAAAAATATTTTGATTATTGTGCGATTCAAATGAATATTGTGTCAATAAATTGAAAGTCAGTGTATATAAATGATTAAGGGGTTGGTTCAATTCAATTTTGTTTTCCCAAGTTGCATTATTTTGAAAATAATATCGTTGAACAAGAATATTATTTTTATACCCTATAAGGCTAATACTTTGAGCTTTTTCAAAGGATAATTGACTAATTTCTCGTGAAGCAGAAAACACTAATATATAAGCGATTTTTTCAATATCTGTATTTGTTCTTCTACGAATTGAGTTTTCAAATTCTTCATAATTATTCAAATTAGGATAAAAATTATAATCAAATTCTTGTTTTCCAAATTGGTCTGTATAATTCTGTAAGCCCTGGTCTTGTAATGGCAGGTTTAAAGAATCATCTTGATTACAGGAAATACTTAAGATTAACAAGATAAAAGGAAATAAAAGCATCCTTGTGAAATTCTTACTCGTCTTCATAATTAAATAATTTATTGGTTAATAATGCCTAAAATTAGTTTTGTCAAATTCAAAAACCTATACCCATATTTCTAATCTTTAGTAAAATCATTCTATATTTACAATCATAAAATTCGCGGTATGAAAATCGGTGCTCAACTAAAAAAGGCAAGAGAAGAAAAGAAGTTTTCCCAGCAGGAAATCGCCAATCTGCTCGATATTTCACAGAAAACCCTCTCCAATATAGAAAGCGATAAAAGCAATCCCACCATAGAGCAGCTTTCAAAGTTGAGTGAGATGTACGAGTTGGATATTTTGGAGTTATTATCCAACCAGGGAATTACTTTTAATCAGCATAATCAGGAAGGTGAAAATAACGGTATCGTTCAGAATTATCATTATCCGGATAAACTTATTGAACAATTTGAAGAAAGGATTAAGGAAAAAGATGATTTGATAATTATGCTGAAAGAAGAAATCAGCAGGTTAAAATCATAACTTCTTCAACTCTATCAAAATCTCCTCCAATCCGTTGGTTTTGATTTCAAAAAGTGTGGCCAGCTGCATTCCGAGCTTCCCTTTCGGAAACCCTTGGGCGGCAAACCATTCGAGATAATAGGCAGGCAAGTCGCACAGCTTCCACCCTTTGTATTTCCCGAAAGGCATTTCCTGCGTGACTAATTCTTTGAGTATTCCGGGGTTGGGTTCTTGCATTTTAATTTATCCGTACTGGCTTCGAGTGCCTCAGCCATCTTTAATATTGAAAATTATGAGTTCCCTGAGGTCCTCGAAGGGATTATTTTTTATATGCTTTGTAGCCATCACTCAGGTTCACCACATTTTTAAACCCGGCATCCTGAAGTTTTGAGCAAGCTTTGGTGCTTCTTCCACCAGCCTGGCAATAAACATAATATGTTTTATCGGGGTCAAGATCTTTGATCAGCGAATCAAATTCTTCTGAACTGTAATCAATATTTACCGAATTCGGAATATTTCCGGCATTGAATTCTTCCGCCGTACGCACATCCAGCAGAACATTATTTTCATCATTAAAATCAATCTTGCTGACATCATTTACTGAAGTGATTTCTCCTGAATCGGCTTTTGGCTGGCATCCTGCCAAAGTCATTAGAAAAACTGTCATGAAAAGGATCGTTCTCATTGTAAATTATTTTCCGTTAAAATTATTCATTGTATTATTCAATCCACTAAAGATAAAGGATAAAATCGCATCCGCAACAAAATTTAACCTTTCCGGCAGTTTTTCAACTTCCGCTTCACTCCACATTCCCAACACATAATCAACCTGACGTCCCTGATCAAATTCATTTCCCACACCAAAGCGCAAACGTGCGTAATTCTGGTTTTGTAATTTGTTCTGAATATCTTTCAGCCCGTTATGACCGCCGTCACTTCCTTTCCCACGAATTCTGACCGTTCCGAACGGCAAATTCAAATCATCCGTAATCACAAAAATATTTTCAATCGGAATGTCTTCTTTCTGCATCCAGAATCGAACTGCATCGCCGCTCAGGTTCATATACGTATTGGGTTTTAGAACCGTAACAGGCCGTGCTTTGTATTTGAACTGGGCGACTTCTCCAAAGTTGGACGGAGCAAATTTCGCATCTACTTTTTTGACTAATTCTTCTACTACTAAAAAACCAACGTTATGTCGTGTATAGCGGTACTTTTCTCCAATATTTCCTAAACCGACTATCAGATATTTTTGCATAATTCAAAATTAACCTAATTTTTCCAAGTTGCAATTTTCCTAAAAATTTGAAATTGTGCGTCTAAGTCCGGTTATTTCTCTTTCCTGCTTGTGAGTTCGCTTTTGCCTCAATTTTTTTTATATTTTTAGGTCCGATAAAATTTCCAACTGCACATATTTTGGGATAGCCTATGAAATGCCTCTCTTTTCTGCTACTGTTAGTAATTAATATACATTTTATATATGGCCAATCTATAGACCGGGAAAAAATTGATAGTCTACAAAATGAACTGTCCTCTGCCAAAGACAATTTTCAAAAAGTAAGTATCTTATTATCTCTTTCTCAAACTACAAATTTTGACAGCGCTTCTTATGAGAATGCAAAAAAAGCCATTGTATTAGCCGAAAAAATCAATTTCACAAAAGGACAATCTACCGGGCTGCGATATGCCGGAAATTATTATACTTTAAAATCAGATTCTGTAAAAGCATTGTATAATTATAATCAAGCCCTTAAGATTTGTAATCAAACAAAAGATAAAAAAGGAGCAATTAAAATCCTCCAGAATATAGGAAAGATGTATTGTGATTTTTTAAATTTTCCCAAAAGCAAAGACTATTACCAGCAAGCGATTTCCATAGCGGAAGAAATCAATGACCAATCCCTGCTGTGCGAGCTGTTTGGAGACTATGGATATGTTTTCTACCAGTCTTTGAATTTTCCCAAAGCATTTGAGTATTATCAGAAAGCACTGGACATTTGTGAAAAAACCCATAACAGACACAGAAAAATTTTCATCATTAAAAAAGTCGGAGAGCTGTATTTCCATCTTGATGATTTTGATAAAACCCTGCAATGTGCAGATCAGATCATACGTTTGGGAAATGAAACAGGTGCTAAAAAGGAAGTTGCATTTGCATTTGCCTGGAGAGGAAATATCTTGATGAATTCAGGCAAAATTGAAGAGTCTCTCAGGCAATATGAGAAATCAATTAAAATACGAAAAGAAATAAAGGATGAAGAAGGCCTGGCAGACGACTATGCCAATATTGCTTTTGGGTATCAACTACTCTCTGATTATGCCATGGCGTTGAAATATCACAGAGAGTGTTATCATTTGGTGCAAAAAAATAATTATAAATTCGGGGAAATCCTCTACTTGAAAGATATGGGCTTTCTTATTCAAAATGCTCCCGACAGCATATTGACAAGCATTGGCATTCCTTTGCAAAGCCGGTACCAGGTTTCTCTGGAGTATGAAAAAAAAGCCCTTCAGATTGCTGAAAAGATCGGGAATGCACCTCAAAGAACATACATTCTCGAATTTATGATCTCTGCTTATGAAAAACTGGCCGATTACCAATCAGCTTATACTGCTGTTCAAGCGCTTACGGCTCTTAAAAATGAAATGACGGGCCAACAGATAAAAGCGGAGATTGCCAGAAAGGAAGCCCAGTATTATTTCGAAAAAAAAGATACCGAAGAAAAAGCCCGGCTTAAACTGCGGTATAGCATTGCCATGTCTATTATTCTTATCGTTGCCCTGATTGGTTTTCTTCTGCTGTACTATACCCGGATGAAAAAGAAAAAGGAAAAAGAAATTTATTTGGCTAACCAGCAAATAATAGAGCTTGAAAAAGAAAAAATAGAATCCGAACTGAACCGGGCAAAAAAAGACATACATCAGTTTGTCGGTAAAATCAATGAAAAAAATGAGCTGATAAGCAGAGCATCTGACGAATTACGCCAACTGCATAACCTTTATGATATTGAGAAAACCGAATTAAAAAACACATTAGCCCAACTCAAAACCACCTCTATTTTAACCGATGAAGACTGGAGGTCTTTTCTGACAGGCTTTGATAAGCTCTATCCGTTTTTTGCGATAAAAGCCAAAAAACAATATCCGAATATTACAACAGCTGAACTACGGTTTCTGATGCTTGCTAAAATCGGGCTTGCTACCAGACAAATGGCCGATGCTTTGGGTGTTTCCCCCAATTCAATACGCGTTACCTGGAAACGGGTCCGTACCAAACTTGACGGTTCTGCAAATGATACGCCCGAATCACTTATAAAAGCAATTGAAGAAACCGTACTCTAAAATAAAAGCGAGCAGCTTATAAACTTGATCATTTTTAGGGATTCTTACACAAATAATACACTAAATAATTGACTTACAGCAATTTGAATTTAGTTAAATTGTCACGTTTTTGTCACTCCTGATTATACCCCTTCGGCCGACAATTTTTATACTTTGGCCTTCTTAATTATTATTTCGTATGAAAAAATTAAACGGTGTACTATCAAAAAAAACAAAACAGTATTCCGGAATTCTGATATTTTGTATCATGCTTCTGCTTGGGCAAATAGGGTCTGCCGAAATTCTTACATCAACAAAAACGGAGCCTGCAATTACAGGTCGAGAAAACACGGCTCCCGGGCTAAATTTCTCAGCTTTCTTTACAGAATATTGTGTACCTGCAAATGATGGAGTTCATAGTTATGGAATCGTCGGATTTTCAACATCAGGGGGGTATAACAATATTTCTAACATGAATAACCGTACAGTCGACGCATATAGTGATTATTCCTCCTTGAATGTTTCGCAATCACCCGGAGGAAATATAACGTACCATGTTACAGCTCCAAATGTGGCAATAAAAATATGGATAGATTTCAATCAGGACTTTACTTTTGATGAAGAGGAATTGGTTGGAAGCGGTATAACAACGGATGCTACATTGACAGGTATATTTACCATACCTCTGGACTTACCCATAGGAAATTACCGCATAAGAATACGTTCCGGGTATCCGAACTCCCCTGACCGAATATATCCCTGTGATTTCAATTATCTCGGTGTTGGAGAAGCGGAAGATTATACGCTCTCTGTTATAACTCCCTCTTCCTGTATGCCTCAGACAGATTTAACCGCTACTGTCAATGCTCAGTTAGAAGCAAGCATATCCTGGATTGCTCCCGACCCTGTACCAGATTCCGGATACGAATATGCCATTACCACCTCGGCTATACCTCCTGAATCAGGGACCGCAACAACAGAAACTTCAGTTTCGGTTTCGGAACTATCGGCAAATACTGATTATTTTGTGCATGTTCGCACCAATTGTGGTTCGGGATATAGTGTTTGGGTTACTACATCTTTCTATACCGGTTATTGTATACCTACCGGCGGATTTTCTAATAACAGAATCACCGGCGTTATGACGTGGGGAGGATATGCCAATATTTATAATCCCGATAACGGAACTGCCAGTGCCTATAATGATTATTCTGATACCATGGGTGTTTCCCAATATTATGGAGGCGGAGATATAAATTATTATATAACAGTTCCTTCAAGTGAGGCAACAGCAATAAAAATATGGATAGATTTTAATCAGGACTTTATTTTTGGTGAAGATGAACTGGTTGTGACCCGGGTAGTCCCTGCTAGTAATAATGGTGTTCCATATACAGGAATACTTACCATACCTCCGGATCTATCCTTAGGTGAGTACCGCATGAGAATACGTTCAGGGACTGCTGGCTATCCTGACCAAATATATCCCTGTGGAGATAATTTTAATGGGTATGGAGAAGCAGAAGATTATACGTTATCTATTGTAGCGTTTCCTCCCTGTGCGCCTCTGGCAGATTTAACTTCTACAGTTATTTCTTCCACAGAAGCAAGTATATCCTGGACAGCTTCGGATCCGGCACCTGATGAAGGATATGAATATGTCACCACTACATCACTTATACCCCCTGTGCCGGGTACAACAACTTCAACCACCTCAGCAACTTCAGTATTGATGTCGGAGCTGACGGCAGATACTGATTATTATGTGCACGTTCGTGCAAATTGTGGTTCGGGAGACTACAGTCCCTGGACTGCCACATCTTTCCATACCGGGTATTGTATGCCTGCCGGCGGGTCTTCCTCCGATGAAAGAATCACCGGGATTATGACTTCAGGAGGCTACACCAATATTTCCAATCCTGATAACGGAACTGCCAGTGCCTATAATGATTATTCTGATACCATGAGTGTTTCCCAATATTATGGAGGCGGAAACATAAATTTCTATATAGCAGTTAATTCAATTGCTGCGATAAAAATATGGATAGATTTTAACCGGGATTATGTTTTTGATGAAGATGAATTGGTTGCGGCTGGTGTAGCGAACGACAATAAGTTTATAGGAACGCTTACCCTACCTCCGGGCCTGTCCCCGGGAGATTACCGCATAAGAATACGCTCCGGGTACCGGTATCAACCGGATCATATATATCCCTGTGGAAATAACCCTTTTGGTTCTGGAGAAGCAGAAGACTATACGTTATCTATTGTAGCGCCTCCTTCCTGTACGTCTCTGGCAGATTTAACTTCTACAGTTAATACTCACTTAGAAGCAAATATTTCCTGGGCGGCTTCGGATCCTGCGCCCGATGAAGGATATGAATATGTCGCCACCACATCGGCTATTCCCCCAGTACCGGGAACAATAGCCTCAACAACTTCAGCAACTTCAGTATCGATGTCGGAACTGACAGCAGATACTGAATATTTTGTGCACGTTCGTGCAAATTGTGGTTCGGGAGACTACAGTCCCTGGGCTGTCACATCTTTTTATACCGGGTATTGTATGCCTACCGGCGGGTCCTCTTCCAGTTATAGAATCACCGGGGTTTCAACATCGGGAGGCTATACCAATATTTCTAATCCGGATAACGGAACGACCAATGCCTATAATGATTATTCTGATACCATGAGTGTTTCCCAATACTATGGGGGTGGGAACATAAATTTCTATATAGCAGGAAATTCAATTCCCGTGATAAAAATATGGATAGATTTTAACCGGGATTATGTTTTTGATGAGGATGAACTGATTGCGACCGGCGAGGTTCCTTCTGGTGATAATGATGCTCCATATATAGGAATACTTACCCTACCTCCGGACCTGTCCCTGGGTGACTACCGCATAAGAATACGTTCCGGGTACCCATATCAACCGGATCAGATATATCCCTGTGGATATAATTCTCCTGGCGTTGGAGAAGCAGAAGACTATACATTATCTATTGTAGCACCTCCCGCTCTCGTAACGTGGACAGGGTCTACATGGGTCAACGGCACGCCTGCCCCAGATGTAAACGTGCTTATCGACGGCAGCCTGATTATCGGCCAGAACTATGAAAATGAATTCGGCTCGCTGGAAGTAAAAGACATGACGGTTTCAGAAAACGGCAGTATTGTGATAAACACGGAACACATGCTTAAAGTAAATGGTGCTTTGATAAACAACAACACAGCTTCAAACTTCCTCATAGAAACCGGCGCTAACCTGATCCAGGATGACAATGTAGAAAACACCGGAGAAATCACCGTTCAGCGTGAAAGCCAGCCTATGGTTCGCTTAGATTATACATTATGGTCTTCACCTGTTATCAATCAAAATTTGTTTAATTTCTCTCCCGAAACCGTGAATGGCGTTACGAATTATCCCGGTTCTACCGGAAGGATTTATGTCTATAACGGAACAAACGGCTATGAAAATCCGGCTCCGTTTGATGAAAACTCTATTATGAATTCCGGAACCGGTTATTTATTCCGTTCACCAAATAATTTTGATGCAGTAACACCGGCAGTTTACAATGGTTTATTTACCGGTGTTCCGTTCAACGGTGATTTAAGCGTTGCGACTGTGGCCGGAAGCTATACTTCGGTGGGAAATCCTTATCCGTCCAGTATTGATGCCAATGACTTCATCAGTTCCAACCCGGAAATTTCGACACTATATTTCTGGAATAACAACTACAGCGCAGGAAATAATTATGCGACCTGTGTGCTAAATAACTGTGTTGCGGCGGCAGGCGGCGGAAACATCCCGAACGGGGTCATTTCCATAGGGCAGGGATTCATTGTGGCCACGTCGGGTGCCTCAGTGAATTTCCATAATTCGATGAGAACAAATGATAATGCAAATTTCTTCAAAGTTGAGGAAGCTGAAAGGCATCGTTTCTGGCTCAATCTGAATGATGACGAAAACCACGGGTACAACCAGATATTGATAAGCTACATGACAGAGGCAACCAACGGAATTGATGACCAGGTTGACGGGAAGCTTTTCGGATATGAAGGTTCCGCTTTGTACAATTGGATTGACAATAACCCTTTCGTCATCCAGGGACGTGCACTGCCGTTCGAAGCTTCAGATGTTGTTCCACTAGGATTCAAGGCTGTTGAAGCAGGCAAGTTCAATATTTCGCTTGCCGACTTTGACGGATTGTTTGCCGAAGGAGAAACGACTATTTATTTGAAAGACAAAAATCTGAATGTCATTCATAACCTGATGGAATCCGGTTATTCATTTGAGTCTGCTGCAGGTGAATTCAACAACAGGTTTGAAATTGTTTATCAGGAAGAAGGTACGATGGGAACAGATAATACGACGTCCGACGAAATTAAGATTTACAAGGATAAGGATTATATAATAATTGAATCCAAAACAGAAAAAATCTTTTCGGTGGAATTATATGATTTAAATGGAAGAAATATTCATAGAAACAACAAAGTCAATGCAAATATTTATCAAACCAAATCCCGTTCAAAAGGTGTCCTCATGATAAAAGTACAAACCCAAAACGGTAAAATTGTAACCAAAAAAATAATTAACAAATAGTGTTTTCGGGATATGGATTTTATGTTGTATATACTAAGCGAAATGTATAACACAAAACTCAAACAATATGAAAAACAAAATTTTAAAGTACGGATTCTCAGCAATCATTTGGTTTGTATTCACACTTCCCATATTGGCAGGACCTGCTGACCCGCCGGGGGAAGACGATCCGTCTTACATAGACCCTTCTCCAATTGACAGCTGGCAGTTCCTGCTTGTCTTTGCCGGAATTATTTCAGGCGTTTATTTTATCCTGAAGTGTTTATTTTATCCTGAAGTATAGAAGAAGCGTGGCAGCTTGATCGGATTGCTCTTTTAAGTTTACACAAAACTCCCGGTGAAAGCAGGGAGTTTACATTCCTACAGGCGTCGGCTCCGACGTGTTTTAATAGTTTCAGTTATCATATTCACTTATTATCGGATGGGGAATCAAAAAAAAGTTTATCTTTCACTTTTTTAACCAAATTATAACTTTATATAAAGATGAAACTTTACCCTATTGAAACAGGAAATTTTAAATTAGACGGCGGCGCTATGTTTGGCACTATCCCAAAAAGCATTTGGCAGAAAACCAATCCGGCCGACGGTCAGAATAAAATCGAACTGGCCATGCGCGCACTGCTGATCGAAGACGGTGACCGTTTAATTTTGATTGACTGCGGGATCGGCAATAAGCAATCAGAAAAATTTTTCAGCTATTACGATTTATGGGGGGATTATGATCTGGATACTTCTCTTGCGCAATACGGCTTTTCTAAAGACGACATTACAGACGTTTTCCTGACGCATCTTCATTTTGACCATTGCGGAGGAGCCGTCCAGCTGGATACCGTTCATGGCGGATACGAACTCACTTTCAAAAACGCAAAATACTGGAGCAATTCTGTACACTGGGAATGGGCCACCCAGCCCAATCCGCGGGAAAAAGCCTCTTTTCTTCCCGAAAACTTCATGCCTGTCAAAGAATCAGGAAATCTTAATTTCATTGATCTGCCTTCCGGAGGGAATTACTTGAAAAATTCACCGCTCGGATTTGATATAATCTTTGCGGACGGCCATACTGACAGGCAAATGCTTCCCGTTATAAAATACAAAGGAAAAACCATCGTTTATGTGGCTGACCTGGTCGCAACCGTCGGGCATATTCCGCTGGTGTATGTGATGGGATATGATACCCGTCCGTTAATTACGATGCAGGAAAAAGGTGATTTCCTGGAAAAAGCAGTTCAGGAAGACTACCTGTTTTTCTTTGAACATGATCCTTATCGCGAGCTTGCAAGTGTGGCCAAAACAGAAAAAGGCATTTTGCTAGACTCCACCTATTCTTTTTCCGAGGTTTTCGGCAATTGATATTTTCCAATACCTGCGTCTAAAATTTCCTATCTTTGTACGTTGGAAATAATGTAGATTATGAGTTGTGGAAGCTGTGGAACTTCAGCAAGCGGATTGCCAAAAGGTTGTAAAAACAATGGTGCGTGCGGTATAGATTCAGCATGCGGGAAATTGCCCGTATTTGACTGGCTCTCCAATATGCGCCTCCCAAATGGGCAGCTGGCGTTTAATTGTGTTGAAGTCCGATTTAAAAATGACAGAAAACAATACTATAAAAATAGCAATAACCTTTCGTTGAGCATTGGCGATACCGTAGCCGTTGAAGCCCAAGCAGGACACGACATCGGCATTGTTACGCTGACAGGTGAGCTGGTCAGAGTCCAGATGAAAAAGAAAAACCTGACCGAGGATTCAGAAGACGTAAAAAAGGTTTATAGGAAGGCTAACGAAAAAGACATTGAAACCTGGCACAACTTTAGGGAAAAGGAGCAGGAAACAATGATGAAGGCCCGGAGGATTGCTGTAAACTTGGGATTGGAAATGAAAATTTCCGATGTCGAATATCAGGGCGACGGGAATAAAGCCATTTTCTATTATACGGCCGAAGGAAGAGTTGATTTTCGTGAATTAATCAAACAATATGCTTCAAATTTTGGTGTCCGGATTGAGATGAAACAAATCGGGTACAGGCAGGAAGCGGCCAAAGTAGGAGGAATTGGATCATGCGGGCGCGAGCTTTGCTGCTCGACATGGCTTACGGATTTTCGCTCTGTCAATACAGCCGCCGCACGTTATCAGCAATTATCCATCAATCCGCAAAAGTTAGCCGGACAATGTGGGAAATTGAAATGCTGCCTCAACTACGAATTGGACTCCTACCTGGACGCGCTGGATTCGTTTCCTTCGATGGAAACTACTTTTGAAACTGAAAAAGGAACCGCCAATTGTGTGAAAATTGATGTTTTCAAAAAGGAAATCTGGTACACTTATGCAGAAGGAGGATTTATATGGTTTAAATTCACACTGGATCAATCCAAAGAATTCATTTCAAGAAGCAATGGCGGGCAGAAAAACCTTCCCCTGGAAGAACTGGCAAAAGAATCGGTTGAAACGAAAAAAGAATTTGTCGATGTGATCGGAGAAAATTCCCTGGAACGTTTTGAGAGAAAAAACCGAAATAAAAACAGGAAGAACAAACCCAAAAACCAAAGTCAGAAAGGACCGGAAAGACAGGCTCAAAATACCCGGAAACCCGATACCGAAAAATCAAAACGGCCTCTGCCCAAGCACGAGACCAAGCCCAATGCAAATGCTGAAAATAAGCAGCAAAAATCAAACAAGCCCAATTTTAAAAGAAAAAACAAACGTGGCCCGCAAAACAGAAGAGATGAAAATTAAGAACCTGATTTTGATACTGGCTTCTTTTGTACTCTTTGTACAATGTGATTCACCGCATTTTTATCAAAAGCAGGAATCCGTCAAAGATAACTGGAACAAGAACTCAGCTGTTAATTATCAGTTTGAAGTAAAAGATACTGCAGCAAAATATGATTTCTTTCTTCTCAGCAGAAACAATAATCAGTATCCATACAGCAATTTATATCTTTTCACAAGGCTCGTTACCCCAAAAGGAGAAGAATTTACCGACACTCTGCAATACTATCTTGCATTTCAGGACGGCGAATGGGTCGGAAAAGGGAACAGCCTGAAGGAATTATACCTTTTGTACCGCGAAAACGTTTCATTAAAAGACACAGGAACCTATAAGCTTTCCGTCTGGCATGGAATGCGTGAAGATAATATAACCGGAATTGAAGATTTAAGTTTAATTGTGGACAAAAAATCGCAAAATGAACGAACAAAATAAACCGAAAACAAAAAAATCCAGCAAACAGTCCCGCCCATTTTCGCTGAAAAGAATGCTTTTCACTATTTGGGGAATTTTTGCCGCCGGAATATTGGGGGTTTTTATTTTATTCTGGGGAACTTCTCACGGGTTGCTCGGTGAGATGCCCGATATTGCCGATTTGGAAAATCCCGACATTTATGTTTCGTCGGAAATATACTCTTCAGATGGCGTGCTGCTTGACCGTTTCGAAACCGAAAAACGGATTCCGATAACTTACAATGATCTGCCCAAGTATGTTGTAGATGCTTTGCTGGCGCGGGAAGACATCCGTTACAGGAAACACTCGGGAATTGATCCGAGAAGTACAATGCGCGCATTGACCTCCGCAGGTGAATCGGGAGGAGCAAGTACCATCACTCAGCAGCTGGCAAAACAATTATTCACAAAAAATAAATCCAGCAACAAAATACAGCGTGTATTTCAAAAAATAAAAGAATGGGTTGTAGCGGTCGAATTGGAAAAACGCTATACAAAAGACGAAATCATTGCCATGTACCTCAATAAATTCGATTTTGTTTACAGTGCCAACGGAATTGAGCTTGCATCTAAGGTCTATTTCAATACGACCACTAGCAAACTTACTGTTGACCAGGGTGCAATGCTGATTGCCATGCTTAAAAACCCGGTATTGTACAATCCTGTAAAAAATCCGGAAAATGCCAGGCAGCAGCGAAATGTGGTTCTGAACCAAATGGTAAAATACGGCTCCCTCACAGACGCAGAAGCAAAGACATACAAGGATAAGCCGCTTGGACTCAACAAACAGGAAATCAATACGATCAGTGAGTCTTATTCGGCCTATTATAAACATGAGCTGAGAAGGGAAATTCAGGGATATCTCGATAACCTCGAAAAAGAAACGGGAAAGAAATACAATCTTTATAAGGATGGATTAAAAATTTATGTAACACTTGATTCGCGCCTTCAGAAGCTGGCGGAAGATGCCGTGGCAAAACACCTGAAGACCATTCAGAAAACATTTTTTGAAGAACAAAAAAATAATCCGCGTGCGCCTTTTTACGGAATTTCAAAAGACCAGGCTGATCGTATTCTTAAACGTGCAATGAAAAATACCGATTTGTACAAAAAAATGAAGTCCGAAGACAAGTCCGATGAGGAAATCCTCGCAGAATTCAACCGGAAAAGGGACTCCGTAAAAATATTTACATGGGACGGTGTCGTATATCAGAAAAATATGTCGCTGATGGATTCCATCAAGTATCACAAGCATATCTTACAGGCCGGTATGATGTCAATGGACCCCAAGGACGGGACCATAAAGGCATGGGTGGGCGGAATTAACTGGGACTATTTTAAGTTCGACCACGTAAAGCAGGCCAGAAGACAGGTAGGTTCAACCTTTAAGCCTTTTGTATATGTAACAGCCATCAACCAGATGAATTATACACCCTGCCATACCGTTTCCAATGATCGTTTCAGAGTCGGGAACTGGGAACCTAAAAATGCTAACGGAAAATATGGAGGAAGCCAGGATTTAAGAACTGCGCTCGCATTTTCCACCAATGTTGTTACTGCCCGGTTAATTGTACAGACAGGGGTGGAACCCGTTATCCAGCTTGCTAAAGAAATGGGGGTTGAAAGCCCGATTCCGAAAGATTATACAATTGCGCTGGGATCGGCTGACCTGACGGTCTATGAGATGGTAGGCGCACTGAGTACTTTTGCTAACCACGGGATATACATCAAGCCGGAATTGATTGTAAGGATTGAAGACAAGACCGGGCGTGTGCTCAAAGATTATAAGCCTGTTACGAGAGAAGTTGTCAATGAGTATGTTGCTTATACGATGATCGATCTGATGGAAGGTGTAACCAACCGGGGTACCGGTAGCTGGGTAAGGACAAAATATGGGCTGACCAGTGAGATTGCCGGGAAGACCGGAACTACCAATGACCAGTCCGACGGATGGTATATAGGAATTACGCCCAACCTCATAACAGGTGTTTGGGTAGGCTGTGAGGACCGTTCCGCGCACTTCCAGGGAATTGCACGCGGACAGGGTGCCGCGATGGCTCTGCCTATCTGGGCTTATTATATGCAGAATGTCTATAAGGACGGAAAGGATTTCGGGGTGCTGCCTTCAGATAAATTTGAAAAGCCGGCAGACATAGACCAGCGATGGGATTGTTCTTCACAAACCGGATTCAATTCGTATGAAAGTATGGGCGGAACTTTTGATTATGATTATTCGGAATCAGGATACAGCGAACCGATCCAAAATGTGAACAATACACAGTCCGATACGATCGACTGGAACAGATAAATACAAAAATGCCCCGAGAGACGGGGCATTTTTTCTTTTATAGGAACAATACAGCATAATAAAGAAACCTTTCATTTCACAATCTGTTTACTCTTTATCTTCCATCATCAAATCCTGCAAAAGACAAAACCGCTCCGAAAGAATTCGGAGCGGTTTTACTCATAATTAGTGCCTCTGCTTCAGTCAGGCAAGGCCTTAATTTCTAAAATTATGCATTATTTCGTAATACCCATGTTCCACAAGGTAAATGCAAACTTATCAGCGGCTTCGTTTATCATCACTTCGGTAGATTTCCCGGCTCCGTGGCCTGCTTTGGTTTCGATCCTTATCAGCACCGGATTTTTACATCCTTGCTTTTTCTGCAGTTCAGACGCAAATTTGTAACTGTGCGCGGGCACCACACGGTCATCATGATCGCCGGTCGTAACCAGCGTTGCCGGATAACATACTCCTTCTCTCACATTGTGAACCGGTGAATAACCTTTCAGGTAATCGAACATTTCCTTGTTATCCTGAGCCGTTCCATAATCATAAGCCCAGCCTGCCCCGGCGGTAAATGTGTGGTAACGCAGCATATCCAGAACACCCACTGCGGGAAGCGCAACTTTGGCAACATCAGGTTTGAGGGTCATGGTTGCTCCCACCAAAAGCCCTCCGTTGGAACCACCCGAAATAGCGAGATAATCGGTTGAGGTATAATTTTCTTTTTTAAGGTATTCGGCAGCGGCAATAAAATCTTTGAAAACATTCAGCTTGTTGAGCTTCCTTCCGCCATCATGCCATTTTTGCCCATATTCACCCCCACCGCGAAGATTGGGAACTGCATAGACCCCGCCGTTTTCCATCCATACAGCATTTACGACACTGAATGAAGGTGTAAGGCTGATGTTAAATCCGCCATAACCATAAAGGATAGTGGGGTTTTTACCATCAAGCTTAATTCCTTTTTTATAGGAAATCATCATCGGGATTTTGGTCCCGTCATGGGAAGTATAAAAAACCTGTTTGGATTCGTAGTCATTGGGATTGAACTTAATGCCCGGTTTCTTATAAAGATTTGATTTTCCACTTTCCACATCAAAATCATAAATAGTGGACGGCATTACATAATTGCTGAATGTATAATAAATCTTCTTTTCTTCTTTCTTACCATAAAAGCCCCCGGCAGAGCCTTGCCCGGGAAGCTGTATGTCCCGGATCTTTTTACCTGAATGGTCATATTGCTGAACAACATCAAGCGCGTCTTTCATATAATGTGCGAAAACATAACCCCCGGCAGTTGATACACTTAATACATTTTCTGTCTCGGGAATTACATCTTTCCAATTTCCGGGTTTCGGATCTTTTACGCTGACCTTCACCAAACGGTTATTGGGTGCTTTCAAATTCGTCAGGAAAAATAATTCGTCGCCAATATTGTCCACGAAATCTGTAGATGTGTCAAAATTATCGAGAATCTGAACAATGGGCGAGCCGGACTTCGTCAGATCTTGAATATACAATTCATTTCCTGTAGTCGAAACTGCGGTTGATATCACAAGAAATCGTTCATCTTCGGTTACACCGCCGCTTATATATCTTCTCGGTGTTTTTTCTCCTCCGAAAATCAGGATATCTTCTTTCTGAGAAGTATTGAGCTTATGAAAGAATAATTTATGCTTGTCGGTCATTTCAGAAAGTTCGCTCCCCTTCGGTTTGTCATAACTTGAATAATAAAATCCTTCATTCCTTTTCCATGACACACCGCTGAATTTCACATCTCTCAAAGTATCGCCAATCTGCTTTTTGTTCAAAGCGTTCAGTACAATGATCTTCGTCCAGTCGGAACCGCCTTCCGAGATCTGGTAAGCACAAAGAGAGCCGTCTTTGGAAAAGCTCACGCCTGCAAGCGAAACCGAGCCGTCTTTGGAAAATTTATTGGGATCAAGGAATGTTTCCTCTTTTCCGTCTTCTGTCTGGCGATAAAGAACGGAATGCTGCTGTAGTCCGTCATTTTTATAGAAATAGGTGAATTTTCCTTCTTTGAAAGGTGCAGAAATTTTCTCATAATTCCAGATTTCGGTCAGCTGACGTTTCAGGCCATTACGCAATGGAATCTGATTTAAATAATCAAAAGTAACTTTGTTTTCCGCCTCCACCCAATGTTTGGTTTCCAGAGACAAATCGTCTTCCAGCCAACGGTAAGGATCGGATACTTTTTCTCCGAAAAATTCATCGACCTGATCCCCCATCCGCGTTTGGGGGTATTCCCCCTTGAACTCTTGTGCATTAAGGCTCATAAAGGTTGTGATTAGTAGTGCGTTAGTAATTGTCTTTTTCATTTTACGAAATTAAGTCAGGCATAAAAATACTATTTGTTTTTAAATAACTGAAACGGATATGAGATTTTTACAGGTTAAAGTTTAACTTTGAAACATGCTTTGGGAGAAAATTGCCGGACAGGAAAAAATCAAACAAAAACTAAAAGATTCCGTTGCCGAAGGAAGAATCAGCCATGCACAATTATTTTCAGGTGAAAACGGCTGGGGCGCACTCGGTCTTGCCATTGCTTACGCGGGCGAAATACTGGCTTCTGAAAAAGGAGCGAATGTTTTGCAGAAGGTGGAGTCCCTGCAGCACCCAGACGTGCATTTTTCCTTTCCCGTTGCTTCAACCGATTCTGTTAAAAAGGACCCTACCAGCAACCAGTTTACAAAAGAATGGCGGGAATTCCTGACGGAAAACCCTTATGGAAGTGTATATGACTGGCTTCAGTTCCTGGGGATTGAAAAAAAACAGGGAATAATCAATGTGCATGAAGCGCAGGAAATTGTTAAGTCTCTATCGTTGAACAGTTACGAAGGAAGCTATAAAATCATGATCATCTGGATGCCGGAGCTTATGAACATTCCGGCAGCCAACAAATTACTTAAGATCATAGAAGAGCCGCCGCAAAAAACCGTTTTCCTGTTGGTTTCGGAAAGAGAAGATCTGCTGTTGCCTACCATTGTCTCACGCTGCCAGCTGGTAAAAATCAACCGGCTGACCGATGATGAAATTGCAGATTATTTAATCAAAAACAAAGAAATTCCTCAAAATGAGGCTTTCCGGATCGCGCTTTCTTCCAACGGGAATTTACAGAATGCTATTGAGGATACAAATGCGGCAACCCTGGAATTTGAAACTTATTTTGTGCAATGGGTACGCAATGCTTTTATGGCCGCCAAAACGCCTTCGGTTTTGAAAAACCTGGTGAGCTGGTCCAATGAGATCAGTAACTGGCCGCGCGGGCAGCAGAAACAGTTTCTTTTATATTGTACCGAAATTTTCAGGCAGGCCATGCTGAAAAATTACCATGCCGGCAATCTGGTTTACATGAACCTGGGTGTGGACGGATTCAACTGGGATAAATTTGCACCGTTCATACACGGGGCCAATATTGAAGAAATCCTGAGCGAGTTAAATGATGCTTCCTATCATATTGAGCGGAATGCCAATGCCAAAATCGTACTGCTTGACCTGTCGATAAAATTGACAAGGTATCTTCATAAGAAGGTGATATAACAATCCTTTATAAAAAAAGACCTGTCAGGTTTTGAAACCTGACAGGTCAAATTCTATTACTCATATTTTACAGTGACTTGAAATTGATCTTCATTTTCATCTGCTGCCCCTGAACCGGCAAGTCCATATTAATAGTTCCGTCTTTGGTAAAGCCTGTGCTGCGGTCGAGCTTATAATTCCCGTCAAAGTTCCCGATTTTAGTTCCTGAAGTATCTGAAATGTCTCCGCTTGTTTCGATGATCAAATCGTCCACTGTGATTTTATCAACCTTCATATTCATTTTCATATTGCCCATTCCTTCAAGCGGTCTTTCGGCAGCCCAGCTGTCGCCTACCCCCACCGGTTTTTCCGGCAAAGGAATAGAAATTGAGCTCATATCGCCCATTTGCTGATTATTGGCCATGCCCGGAAGACTAAAATCGGAAATTTTTCCCTGATCGCTCATTTTCATACTGATGGGTTTGTTGAGCAGGGCTTTCATCTGGTCATGCATAATAGCTCCCATTCCGGATTGTTCTTTGGCATTGGAATCATAGCTCATTTCCATACCCCCGGCATTCATATTCATTTTGATGGAATTGTATTTTACTTCGTAAGTATATAAGTTATCCTGTTTATCAGTTACTTTCATATCCATATTCATGACCATATTCATTTTCATAGATTGGGTTCCGTCGGCCGACATATCCATTGTCATAATAGTTTTTTGCGTATCTCCTACTCTTGGCTTTAAACGGATAAGGACTTTGTCGCCTTCAACACTTTCTATGGACTGATTCGCGATATCTCCATCGGGCGTTTTGCTGCAGTTTAAATTAAACAGGAGTGTAAATAAGCAAATTGCAATCAGGGATTTTTTCATGTATTTATTTTTTATTGTTTTTCTTCCGCCCAATATACAAAAAGAACGAAAAAGCCCCGAAAATTATTTTCGGGGCTAAAATTCGGCCAGAGTACAATGGCCTTCAGTTAATCGTTAAAATAAAATCCGTTTGGAAGCAGTCCGACTTCAAATGAATTTTCCAATGCTCCATTCAGATTATAGATATATACCTTTCCGGCAGATATATAATCAACGGCATCACCTACATAAATTTTCCCGTTTTGGACCGCAAATCCATAAACCCCGTAAACTCCCTGTTCGCCGGTAGAAAACAATGCGCCTGTGGGAAGCGAGGTTAAATTCAGATTGGCTCCATAGATCTGATTATCTATTGTATAATACAATTTATCATCTTCTTCCACCAGTTGGGATGGATGCTGAGCTGCCGGAAAATCAAAAGATGAAATGACCGCATCGTTCAGTGTATCGATTATAAACAGCTTTCCTACAGTTTCGTCTCCTGTCCAGTCCGGCTTCCCACCGCACAATACATATAGTTTACCGTTCTCTTCAAACAGAGAATTAGGAATGTCTCCAACCGATATGGTCTGGGTTACTGTATTGCTTGTTGTACTGATTACCGAAACGGTATTCCCGTAACCATATCCTCCTGAATGTGCCACATAAATTTTTCCGCCCTCTTCTTCCATTCTGTCCGGACCTTCTGCGACAGAAATTGTTGATTCGACAGAATAAGACGAAAGATTAATTACCGCAATGAAATCATCATCGGGACTGGTCGGGTCGCCCCAATTAGAAACATAACCTTTTCCGTTTTCAATAACCATATACCTCGGATTTACCAGACCGGTGGAAACTGTTCCAAGGCTTTCAAAAGTATAGCGGTTTACAACTTCAACGGTATTGGAAACATTTAGAACTACATAAGCCTTTTCATCTTCCAGAAGCATGCTCTGCGCTGTATCTCCCAAACTTTCACCGTTTACAGCCTGGAAAATATTGTTGGACAAAGTTCCGTCATTGCCATAAAAGCTTACAGAAGCATTGTTTGACCCGAAATTGCCTTCATTCAGAATAAACATTCCATTGGCAAAATCGCCGGTTTCATCAATTCCGGGCGTATCGTCGTCGTTGCTACAAGATGTAATGAGCAATGAAGCTGTCATAAATACACCTAAAAAAATTCTGTTTTTCATATATCAAAGTTTAAAATTCAAGTAAAAACTAAAGTTCGTTCCCGGCATTGGCCTGCTTAATACATTCTCGTATTTTTCATTCAAAAGGTTCAGAACCTGAACGCCCAGCCTGTAATTAAGTTTTTTTCCTAACGATAATTCCAACCCAAGATTGGAGACTGTGTAAGCGTTCAGCTCATTTTTATTGGTTGAATCGGTAAAAACCTTTCCGGTATATAAAAATTGGTAATAAGACGAAATACGGTTCCATGAATATCCTAAAGAAGCTGTCGCCTTGTGGTAAGGAGCATAAATCAACTGCGTTTGGGTTTCCCGGTTTTCCGAAACGTTGTAAGCGTAGGTTCCGTTTAATTCAAAAAAATGACTGCCGAAATTCTTTTTATATTTCAATACGGATTCCAGTCCGTAAATTCTTACTTTGGCTGTGTTTTCCGGAGCCGATAATCCACCACCTGCAGGAACCCAACGGATCATATCTTTTACAAAATTATAATAAGCCGTAACCTGAACAGATAAATCATCAGAATATAACTGATTGCCTATTTCCGCCTGATAAGATATTTCAGGGTTCAAATCAGGGTTTCCGGTTCCCGGCCAGGACAGGTCGTTGAAGGTAGGTGCCCGAAAGTTCTTCGAGGTATTGAATGTAATCCTGTAAAAATCGGCTAAATCATATTTAATTCCGAGAGAATACAGAAAAGGGGCTCCGTAATTGTCTGTAATTTCTTTTCTTAAGCTTGCTTCATAAAGAAATTTCCGGCCGACCTGGTGCTTCATCATGATACTTGCAGAACCCGTTTTCCTGTCAGATGAATACCTGTCTGTTTTACCTTTCGAGCCCGTAAAATCAAATATGGCGTTCAGAAATATATTTTTATGGAGACTAAAGCCTAAATCATATTTTACGATTGAGCTTTGCGCTTTTCCGAAATTAAAGTTTTTTGTTTCCAATGTCGGATAATAGCGGTATTCTTCGTTCAAATAAGCTATCTTTAATTTAGAGATGAATTTTCCAAAAAAACCGTTCCACTCAGCTAATGCACGGTTGCTGTAATCGTGGTATTTTGTTTTGGTGGCATTGGAAGAAATCAGTGAGAAATGTCTTTCCCCGTCATATAGGTTTCCGTAAATCTTTATAATATTTGACGGGTCGATTTTATAGCCTGCGGAAATATTCAGGCTGTTGTTGTAAAATTGCCCGTTGAGGTTTTTCTCATCGGTCCCGGGAAATTTGTAATTATTGTCCGATCCATTTCTCCCGGATTTTACATTGAAGCTGAAAACATCTGTAGAAAACTGTGACCCAAAATTCAAACCGTAGGAATTAAAGCTTCCGTAATTCGCCAGTAAAGTATTTTTAAATGCTCTGCTGAAATTCAATTCATCATTTAAGTGAATGCTCCCGCCAATCGCACTGCTCCCATAAACGACGCTCCCGCCTCCCGGCTTTACGATAATCTGGTCTGTTGTTTTCGGATTGACAGTATTGAAATCCGTTTGACCCAAAAATGCGGAATTGATATTAATCCCGTTCCAGACAACCGCAGTCTGTTGAGCGGTTGTCCCCCGAAATGAGGGCGAAGAAACCATGCCCAGCCCATTTTCTTTAAAATAAACAGACGAATTATAATTTAATAAAGATGTGAGAGATGATGAATTTCTTTCCAGAATGGAGTCGGATAATATTATTTTGGACTGTGTTTCAGAAAAACGCAGGAAATAACTATCGGAAAGCAATGCTTCTTCGAGCTGGACTGTGTCGTTTTGTGCAAAAGCAGGCTGAATCCCAACCAGAAAGCACAATAAAATAATTTTATTTTTCATTGTGTCATTTGCTTTTCCTCCGAAAGCAAAAATTAATTGTTTTTCAACCGGCAGGTCTCCTGGCTTGTTCTGCTTCTTCCCTTCCCATCCGCCTGCGGCGGACAGTGGTTTGTAGAAAAGCATATTTACGAACTTACAGTTGCGGGGACAGCTCCGGGCTTTCACCGGATTCCCTTTTCATCCGCCTGCAGCGGACACCGATCATTTCGCAAATTTATGAAAATTAATCTTTTGTTGATAAACTTAGCTTCCGGATTAAATAATTATGTATAAAAAATTTAAATTTGTTTGAATTCAAAATCAGTTTTATGGATCAAAAAACAGCCGGAATTGTAAGTTATCTTTGGTGGATAGGCTTGCTTATTGTCATCTTAACCAATAAAGAAAGAAATGAATACGTAAGCTTTCATATGAGGCAGTCTTTGGGATTAATCCTTTGCTCACTCATAGCCGGAGTGATTTCAGGCGCCTCGACTATGGCAGGTTATGCTATGGGTGCTGTCATAATGGTATTTTGGATCATAGCGTTTATCGGAGCCTTAAACGAAGAAAAGAAGCTGATTCCCATTTTAGGTGACAAATTTCAGGAATGGTTCAAGTCAATTTAATAATTAAAAACATAAAACTATGGAGGTCATTTCACCACAACCCCAACCTAAATCTGATAAAAAATTAATTGCCGGTATTCTGGCAATCCTGCTGGGTGCTTTAGGAGTACATAAATTCTATTTAGGTTACACAAAAGCGGGCATCATTCAATTAATCTTAGGGTTCTGCTGCGGGATCGGAGGACTTATCGGATTGATCGAGGGTATTATCTACCTTACAAAATCTGACGAAGAATTTGAAGAAACATATGTAAAAAATCAAAAAGAATGGTTTTAACATAAGGCCGGACTTTTTAAAAAACACCGTATTTCTACGGTGTTTTTTTATTAATCAATACTCTACCATTCTTATATAGAATTCATCTAAATTACAGTTTTTTTTTCTATTTATTTGATTATAAGCAATAACTCTTCAAGATAATTTAATAGTTTTAACATTATTAACTATTAGTTTAACATCATTTTAACCTTAATTAACATGAAAGGAAATTTATTTTCTAAGGAACATTCTTGTTTCTTATTAAGTCGTTGGCGAAACCTGCTGATGGCTTTTTTGATTCCTCTGCTCACCTGTAACCTGGTGGTGAATGCACAATCGGTAACCATTGGGGGTTCAACAACTCAAGGTCAGGCATTGCCGGTTGATTCTTATTTTGGCTATTCCTATTCCCAGCAGATTTATTCTGCAAGCGCAATAGGCGGTTATTCCGGTAATATTACAGGGCTTACTTTTTACCTGCCTTCTGCAGCAAACATTGCAAACTCCAACGATTGGACAGTTTGGGTCGGTCACACAACAAAGTCGAACTTTACTTCAAATACCGATTGGATTGCAGTTTCAGGACTTACACAGGTATTTTCAGGGACTGTTACCAATACAGCAGGGCAAGTAACAATTACATTTTCCGCTCCATTTGCTTATAATGGAACTGATAATCTTGTAATAGCCGTTGATGAAAACAAATCAAGCTATAATGGTGAAGCAGACCGCTTTTATGTATCTGCGGCTCCAACAGGTTCTTCTCTTTTCTACAGGAGCGATTCTACCAATCCCAATCCTTCCTCTCCTCCTTCAGGAACAACCGCAGCTTATCTCTCCAATGTGTCAATAAACGGGATCGGACCTCTTTGCTCTCCTCCTCCGAGTGGACTAAATGCCACTGTTACTACAAATTCGGCATCTTTGGGCTGGACAAGCGATGGTTCACTTTTTGACATAGAATGGGGCACTTCCGGGTTCACACAGGGAACAGGAACGATGATTAATGATACTTCATCTAATCCTTACAACCTAACCGATTTAGCTAGCTCGACAACCTATCAGTACTATGTAAGAAAAGATTGTGGGGTTGACGGTACAAGCTCCTGGGCAGGACCTTACAGCTTTACCACAGCAACTCCAGGACAGATCGGTAGTGGTGCTTCCACAAGCAGTTATTTCCCTATCTATTCTAATTATGGCTACAATTATTCTCAACAGATTTACTTGTCAAGTGAACTAAACGCTGTGCTGGCTCCCGGAAGCACCTATATAACCAAAATCCGGTTTAAACAGGCTTCTGTGGGTACTCAAGCCAATTACAACAATTGGACTGTCTATATGGGAAATACTTCCAAATCTGTTTTTAGCGGCACAACAGACTGGGTACCTGCGGCTCAGCTTACACAGGTCTATTCAGGAGTACTTACGTTTGCTGCTAATTCATGGGTTGAAATCGTGCTTTCAGCACCTTTCGAATGGAACGGAACAGATAATCTTGTAGTTGCTGTCGATGAAAATACTTCGGGCTATAGTTCATCTTCATTCGCATCATTTGCGTCAGGCTCAAACAGAGGTATCTTATATTACAGTGATGGTACAAACCCTAATCCGGCTACACCTCCCACTGCAAATTATGGCCCCAATGCCAATATAGCGCAAATCCAAATTGTTGCTTCCGTGCCACCAAGTTGTCTTGCACCGACAGCATTGGGTCATACACAAATAGACCTCACTACTGCAGAATTAAACTGGCAGAGCGATGGCGATTTATTTGAGGTAAAATGGGATGAAGCCGGATTCGATGTAGATACAGAAGGATTTGCCATAAGCGGAATTACCGAAACTTCCGTTGAAGCTCCGGGCTTAACAACGGACACAGAATATGAATTTTATGTACGCCGTGATTGTGATGAGGATGGGCTTAGCGAATGGGCAGGGCCTTACAGTTTTTCTGTAGGCTATTGTGATTCCGTTCCGACCTCCCACGATGGTTCCGGTATAACAAATGTCACCCTGGGAGATGTTTCTTTCCCTGTTGGCAGTGTAAATTATTACGAATATGTAGATAATGTGGCAAATATTGCCGCCGGAACGAACATCACCTCTTCTGTAACTTTCCTGACAAGCTATACTTACGACACTCACATATGGATTGATTTAAATAATGACGGTATTTTTGACAATTCTACTGAAAAGGTATATTCAGGAGAGTCATTAGATTTGAATGATACTCCAAGTGTTTTAGATACTACTTTTCCATTAGGAGCAGATGCGCCATTGGGAATCCACAAAATGCGTATTGGAACAGCAGATAGTGGACAGGCCACTCCCAATCCTTGTTATTCGGGGTCCTATGGTGTAACTATAGATTTGACAGTCAATATTACTGAGCCGCCAAGCTGTGTAGCTCCTTCTGGCGTAACTTTAGAGAATGTGGCCTCATATGAGGCAGACGTTAACTGGGATGTGATAGACAATGCCGAAGGTTATACCTGGTTTGTTTTTGATGATGGTGCAGACCGTGACACAGATACTCCTGTTGCTACCGGTTACGTAGCAGAAGCCTCTGTATCAATTGGAGGGCTGACTCCGGAAACAGATTATGACTTCTATGTCAAAACAGATTGCGGTACAGGGGACGGGGAAAGTATGTTTTCTACTTTATTAAACTTTACCACAGAGATAGCTTGTCCTGTCCCAACCGACTTAGAGGCTACTCAATTAAGTATAAGCTCTGCAAACTTAAGCTGGGAAAGTGACGGAACTTTATTTGAATTAAAATGGGGTAACGCTGATTTCGATTTAGAAACCGAGGGAACACTTATTGATGATTTAACTGAAACTTCATATACCTTAGAAGGATTGGACACTGACACAGAATATGAATTCTATGTACGTAGTAACTGTGACGTAGATGGATTTAGTAGCTGGGCGGGTCCATACAGCTTCTCTGTAGGATATTGTTCGGTAAACCCACCAGCAAGTAATGATGATACAGGAATTACTTATGTAGAATTTAACACAATAACCAATTCTTCAGATACCGGCACAAACAGCACCAGCAACCATGTATATTATAGTAATTTTACAGGCATTTCAACAGACGTTCAAGCAGGTCAATCATATGATTTAACTGTAAATGTTGATACCGCAGGAAACTATATGGTTTGGACAACTGCATGGATTGACTGGAATAGAGATGGCATTTTTGATGTAAATGCAGAAAGCTATAATCTGGGAAGTGCAGAAGATGTAGAAGATGAGGCTACCAGCGAAAGCCCTCTCTCTATACAAATTCCATTAGAGGCTTCTGGCGAGATCAGAATGAGAATCAAAGCTGTATATGGCGACGATGCCGTTCCTGATCCTTGTTCAACCCAAACCTACAGCGAAACAGAAGATTACACTATAAATGTTACAGGACCGGTTACCTGGACTGGAACAAACTGGGTCAACGGTACACCGTCGCCTGCGGTTTCCGTTCTTATCAACGGAAACCTGAATGTCGGTACAGACGCGCCCGGTTTAGAGGTAAACGATTTGACCGTATCAGAAACAGGGTCCGTTAGCATCCCTGCAGGCAGTACGTTGACCGTTAATGGTGCTATTACCAACAATGCAAGTGCCGCAAGTTTTGTAGTTGAAAGCGATGGTAATCTGATCCAGTCGGGTACAGGCACAAACGTAGGTAACATCAAAGTAGAACGCTACAGCCAGTCCATGCTTCGCCTGGATTATGCAATGTGGTCTTCTCCTGTCATTAATCAAAATTTGTTTGATTTCTCACCGAATACTATAAATGGAGTTACTAATTACATAGGCTCTGCAGGACGTATCTACATCTATGACGGTACTAACGGATATGTTAATCCTACTCCGTTTGATGCAAATGCGGTATTTGACCAGGGCGTTGGTTACTTATTCCGTTCTCCAAATAACTGGAGCTCTACGGCTCCGGCTCCTTATCAAGGAGTATTCATAGGAGTGCCGTTTAACGGAGACAGGGATGTAAATACATATGCCGGAAGCTTTACTTCTATTGGTAATCCGTACCCATCTAACATAGATGCAGACCTGCTAATGGGGGCAAATCCGGGAATTTCTACTCTGTACTTCTGGGTAAACAGTACGCTTGTTGATGGTGCATATACCGGAAACAACTATGCTACTTATACGGATTTAGGTGGAACTGCCGCTTATCTGGGCGGAATAACCCCTACCAATATAATTAGTGTGGGACAAGGCTTTATTGTTGAAACATCTGACACTTCCGTCTCATTTGATAATACAATGAGAACAGACAATGGGTCAGGATTCATCAATAAAACTGATGAAGCAGAAAAACATCGTTTCTGGTTGAATCTTTCTGATGAAAATAATAATGGCCTAAATCAGATCCTTATAGGTTATATGACCGGGGCAACCCAGGGAATTGACCATCAGATTGACGGAAAAATGTTCGGATATGAAGAAAGTGCTATTTATAATCTGATTAGCGAAGGAAAATTCACCATTCAGGGACGTGCTTTACCATTTGAGAATTCAGATATTGTCCCATTAGGATTCAAAGCTGTTGAAAGTGGTAAATATCATATATCTCTGGACAATGTAGACGGATTATTTGCGGAAGGGCAGGTAATTTATCTTAAAGATAAGGCTTTAGATAATATCCACGATCTTACTGTTTCTGCTTATGAATTTGAGTCAGTTGCCGGCGAATTCAAAGACCGGTTTGAAATCGTTTATCAGGGTGAAGATGGCACGATGGGCATAGATGATTTGACCGCCAATGGTATTATGATCTATAAAAATGCAGGGAATATTGAAATTTCCTCTAAAAACAGTAATATCATTTCTGTCGATGTATTTGATCTACAAGGAAGAAGGCTGTTTTCAAAATCAGGCATCAATAATAATATCTTCCAGGTAAAATCTGACAGATTTGCTACCCAGGTGCTGGTTGTGAAAGTAAGAACAGAAAATGGCGTATTAACAAACAAAAAAATTGTAAATAACTAAAAAACAATAAGCTTCGGGCTATAAAAGCCCGAAGCTTATTTGTAATTAAAAATCGAAATTATGAAAAAGTACATTTTTAAACCCATAGCGATTTTAATCTGGTTGGTACTTATGGCTCCGCTTATGGCCGGGCCTGCTGACCCGCCGGGCGAAGATGATCCGATCGATCCTACACCGATTGACAACTGGATGCTGTTACTCATTGTTGCCGGAATTGCTTTAGGCGCTTATTATTTAATTAAGCAAAGTAAAAAAGCGGTGGCTTAACGATTCCGTTTTAAAGTAAATATTAAAACCCTTGAAAATTCAAGGGTTTTTTCTTTTTAAGGAATTAATCTCTTATTTTTTCCTAGGGGTCGCTATGCTCAATATAAACAACCACTTGGAAAGGCTATATCAATTGCAGCCTTTCCAGTTAATTCATTATGAGCACTTTAATTGAATCGTCTTAAAAAATTTCATACGCAACAATTACAGAAATCAATCCAAAGAAAATCATTGATTCTATTTTACCATGAATTTCCTGGTAAAAGCTTTTCCGTTTTCATCTTTGAATATGGCAATGTAGAATCCTTTCGGAACTGTTGTCAAAGAAACATTCCCCGAAACAGGCAGATTGTTTTTTGAAATTATTTTTCTTGCCGAACCGTCTAAAATAATCAATGAAAGTTTTTTGGACGAAGCATCGTCAATTTTATAAATCAATTGTTTGTCACTCACAGTCATGCTCAAAGCAGGCTGTAGAACCTCATTAGTTGACATGGTTCCCGACTTCGCAACTTCAATGATAAACTCCAATCCTAATTTGGTAAACTTCGCCGCATGGGTAGAGCTGCCACTCACACTGTAAACATCTTCCGGCGTATGAATATACGGATTATGCTCCCCGAACCTTGACTCGAAAGGAAACGAAGCCAGATAGCCTCTCGCTTCCCAGCTCGCGTGGTCCGAACAGGCATAATTACACGCAGAACTTGTATAGGTCAAAGCATGGTCACCACTTGAATTATAGTGTTCCAGCAGCTCGATCAGGTATAAATTTAAATCAGCGGTTGTATAATTATCTTCAATAATAGTTATATCATCTGATGATCCTTCGTAATTGGTCATATCAAACTGAACATAGGCCAATACATTTTTGCCTTCATCATAATACTCCTGTGCAATTTCGTCTGAACCGACAAGGCCCACCTCTTCTGCAGCATAAGCCATAAATTCCACTGTTTTCAGAGGATGATAATCTGCATCAAGCAAAACCCTGATAATCTCTGTAATGGTACCAATTCCCGAAGCGTTGTCATCTGCTCCCGGGGCATCATTATGATCAGGGGTAATAGAATCTATATGTCCTCCCACAATCACATATTCATCCGGGTCCTGGGTTCCCTGAATGGTCATAATTAGAGAAGGCATAGGCGTACCAACATGATCCACAATCCGGAAGCTTACGTCATTCCTTCCTGCCGCATCAGCCATTGCCTGCCATTTATCTCTCATATCATACACAGCCTGCTCGGCAATGGGGGTCTGATGAAAACGTGTTCCATAGCCCTGGAGATCTAATATGGTTTCTTCTATATTTTGCGGATCTACCATATCCAGACATTGATTAACGAAGGCGTCTTGTGTAATGGTAAAATCCAGCACATCAAACTTTTGAGCATAGACCTGACCGATCGTATTTTCTGCCGCCTGCTGGGAAGGTTTGTAAACAAACCCCGGGCCATGTACTACCACATTGTGGTGAAGAAGATGCGCCACTTCTTCCTGGACAAATACGGCAGACTGCCCGTTGGCGGATGAAAGAATTTCTATCCCGTCAGGATGGGATTCCTTAAGGGTTTGTGCATTTTGCTGATTCATGGTGGCATAAAACCAACCTGCCTGCTGCGCTAAACAATTGCCGGCGACAAAAAACACTAAAATAGTGTAAAATATATTTTTTCTCATTGTGTGTTAATAATTTAAGGAAAAACGAATGTACGTAATATTTTTATTTTTCTCCAAGAACTTCTTTTCATAAAAGGTCTGAACAGATGTTATTTCTTCAGGGATCTCCTTATTGTCCGGATGATATACATTATGATTGGAAATCAACACCTTATGATTCTCCAACTGAATGATCCCATGCGTATATCCATGTAAAAACTCGCTGTCTGTTTTCAGATGAATGATTCCATCCCGGTTCAGAATTTTATGGTATTTTTTCAAAAAATCCGGATGAGTGAGGCGGTGTTTTGTCCGGCGTAGTTTAATCTGCGGGTCCGGAAAGGTAATCCAGATTTCACTGACTTCATCCTTTGCAAACGCATAGTCGATTAATTCTATTTGGGTACGAAGAAAAGCGACATTGTTCAATCTTTCTTCTAATGCGGTCTTGGCCCCGCGCCAAAATCTTGCTCCTTTGATGTCTATCCCGATGAAATTCTTTCCCGGAAACTTTTCGGCCAGCGCCACGGTGTATTCACCTTTACCGCAACCCAGCTCAAGCACAATCGGATTGTCATTGCGAAAGAATTCCTTATTCCATTTTCCTTTCATGTCAAAGCCCGAAATCATTTCCTCACGGTTCGGCTGGAATACATTTTCAAAGGTTCTGTTTTCCGCAAATCTTTTCAGCTTATTTTTACCCATATTGAACTCTTAATCAAAAGGCGAAAGTAAGCTATAAAAAATTTTTACCCAAATAAGCCAATTTTATTTGCAAAACAAAAAATTGAGTTTATATTTGCAATCCCAATTTGAAGGGGAGCATAGCTCAGTTGGTTCAGAGCATCTGCCTTACAAGCAGAGGGTCGGGGGTTCGAATCCCTCTGCTCCCACAAACATAGAGAAAGACTTTCAAGAGATTGAGAGTCTTTTTTGTTTTAGACTGTTTTACGATCAGTTAAATAATTCCTTCTTTTTAATCCAATTACATTTTACTTCAAATTTGCTGCTGAATCAGGCATACAATTGGAACACTATTCAGACCTTTATTAATCCTTACTGTCAGGGTGAAAGTTTCTGTAAGGATGGTGATGGAAATATCAATTTATGGAATGTATATAACTTAAGCCAATAAATCCATTTACATTGATACCTTTCTGGAAAGAAACTTAAATGCTTTTGAATTCAATCAAGGCATTTGTCAAGCTATCAGTGGTTTTTGAGCTAAATTGAGCCACCCTACTCTTGTGTGGGGGGTGCTTTACTATTCTTCAATATTTAACACATCTTCCCAATTTTTTCTTATTTGGTTTATTATTCTCTTATTTAGTATTATTTTGTTTGTAATTTCAAGAATTGAGATATATGCAACATAAGAAATTATTGCAGTAAATAAATTAGTAAATGTGAACTGAGATTCGCTTGACAAAGTAAATAAAAAGCATACTGAAATAATTAGGATTGATAAAATATAAAAATATAATTTTTGAGAATAAGAATATCCTGTCAATTTTGTTCTTGGGTATAACCCCCAAAATTTTTCATATGTTGAAAAATTTTGCACAGTTAAAAAACAACTTAAAGTCATTAATTGTTTAGTTAAAATCCTGGCATATAAATTAAGAAGCAATAATAATATTAGAAAAAAAACACCAAAGAAATACGCTGGTTCTAAAAATAAATTTGAAATTCCTAGCTTATCAATTTGTGTAATGCAAGTTATGAACAACCCAAGTAGAGTAATGGAAATAGTAAGTATACTATATCGTTGATTTATAATTTGTTTTATTTCTGAATGAACAGTTCTGATATCTTCAGCAATAAATTTATTTTCACTGTGTACATCCACCATTATTTTGGCATTTTCTGTAATTGCTATTAATTCTCAAATATAAAAAATTTATGGAATGACGAATTATAATAAGCTCCATAATGCTCCCACAAACATTCAAAAAGACTTTCAGGAAACTGAGAGCCTTTTTTGTTTTGAGTGGTTTTCTCAATAAAACTTTATAGAAAACTCTTTTATCGCTTTAAGAATTTATCTTTTAAAATTGCGTTCAGAGTTTCGCTTTTATGATTTCGGTTGAATTGAACAGTGTGTTTCCCGATATGAATATTATTTCCTTCAATAGAATCAATTTTGGATATGGCAATTATGTATGATTTATGAACTTTGGCAAAACGGCTTTCGGGCAAAAAACTTTCTACGCTCTTCAATGTCAGATAGCTGACATACCTGCTTGTTTCGGTTTGTATGATAACATAATTTTCCATTGCCTGTATAAAAAGGATTTCATCGTAAAAAACCTTTTCTATTTTGTTTTTACACTTAAAGAACACAAAATCTTCATTAGAAGCAGTTTTATCGGTTTCCGACAAAGTTCCGGGCTTAACTTTATTGACAGCAGATAAGAATCGCTCAAATGAAAATGGTTTCAGCAAATAATCTGTTACATTTAGCTCAAATCCCTGAACAGCATAGTTGGGGTAAGCGGTTGTAACAATAACGGCAGGCGGATTTTCCAATGTTTTCAAAAAAGACAGGCCGGACATTTCCGGCATTTTTATATCGAGAAAGATCAGGTCAATGGATTGAGACTTAAGAGTTTCTATTGCCAAAAGCGGATTGGAAAAATCCGACACAAAGTTTAAATGCGGTATCTTTTCTATAAAACCCTCTATGCCTTTTCGTGCGAGAGGTTCGTCTTCGATTACAATGCAGTTTAGTTTCATTTCAACTTTAATTTTAACCGGATTTCAAAAACATTTTCATTTTCAACAATTTGCAAATCATGCTGGCCGGGATATAACAATTCCAGCCTCCGCTTTACATTGCTGATGCCTAAACCTCCAGATGTCTTTTCGGATGAGGGGGAAAAACTGTTTTCAACAGAAAAATCCAACCAATTATATGGGTCTATTGACATAAAAACATTCACAAAGTTACTGCGACCCGGCTCGTGAGAAACATATTTGAAAGCATTCTCCAAAAACGGAATCAGAAGCAAAGGCGAAATCATGTATTGCCCGAAATCTCCCGATTTCTGAAATTCTACCGAAAGATTCTCATTGTTTCTTATTTTTTCCAAATCAATATAATCCTGCAAAAAGTTTACTTCTGACTCCAAAGCCGATTTTTGTACGGAACAATCATAAAGCTGGTATCGAAGCAAATCCGAAAACTTAATCAGCACTTCCTTTGAACGTTCACGATTGCCGTCAATCAGAAAGTAAATGCTGTTCAGCGCATTGAACAGGAAATGCGGGTTCATCTGCGCCTTAAGGAAATTGAGCTCGGACTCTATCCGTTCTTTTTCTACAATCTGGCTCTGCTGTTCTTTCTTAACATAATATTCAACCAAAATTACAATCAAAAACAAAACCGATGCCTGTAAATATGCTACCGAATGCGTAAGCATCTGCATAAAGGCATTGAACATATTAAATGTCCTTTCAGGACTGATTAATTTGATATAGCTCCATGAAATTGCCATATTTAGGGCAGAAGAAAAAATTAAGGCAAGCATAAAGCCAATTAAAAACGAACCGAATTTCTTTCTGTAAAAATATTTGGGAAGCAAATAATAAATCACAAAATAAACACAAAGCATCTCGCAGCCTACGGCATTTATCAGATCAGGAATATCAAATACGCTGCTGTTTCTTGTAAATCTTAGATTATGCCAGATTTCAAAGGAAGCATAAATCCAATAAAAAATATGCAGGATCTTATATTTGGAGAAAAATAAATATATCTTTTTCATGGATTGTAAATTTAAAGTTTTTGGAAATGAGGAATGTAAATACTTGACCAAAAGAACAAACTTCTTGACCAAAGTGAAATGGGCAGGCATTGCACGTTTGTAAAGAAAAAAAACAACTTTGCGTAATAAAATTGTTCACGTAATGAATTCGGAGTAAACTTGTTACAAATTTAAAAGCATGAAAAAAGCAGTTTATCTTTTTATGGCTCTTTCTTTTACCTTAATGGCAGAAGCACAGCAGCCAGATTGCAATAGCACTGATTTTTACCTGATGGGCTCCGGCGGCCCCGATTGGGGAAATGTCATCCTGAAATTCAACCTGGATTCGCCTGCCGGGCCCGTAAGCTATTATGGTTCAACTGCATCTGATGTTTGGATAGGCCCGGAAGGTCCGTTCATCGCCAATATGGAGATTCCAGACGGCGGGTCTTTAGGTGGATTAGCCATTGCGGATTTTGGGGACGGAAACCGTTTTTATGCATCGCACTTTGACTTTATGTCTAAAGAATACGGAATTGCAAAATATAACGGCGCCGAATGGGAAGCTTTTGTTCCCGATGCTTTTTGTATCCAGTTAGGTGGAAACGGAGAACATCTTTATCTTCAGTCACATCAATTAGACGGATACGTTGAGAAAGACAGAATTGATCATTTTGACGGAAATCAATTGGTCACTCTTTGGGAAAGCCAGGATGCAACAGATCGTTTGATGAGTGCCGACATTGCCATAGATGATAATGGCAATGCCTATTTTTTTACAGGACCTGAGGGCGGGGGGCTAACAGATACACTGCACATAATGGCACCAAGCGGCGAAATGATTGCAGAAATGCCTGTTGAGATTAATTTTTCAAGCTCGGCAGGGGCCTTTTTTATGTATGATACACTTTATTTGTATAATTCACTATCTCCGGTGTTGTTGCCTGTGCATATATCCGCATCTGGAGCTATAGCCGGAGACCCTATCCCCGTTCCTGATCTTTACCTGGCTACAGGTCCTAACGGGAATACCTATTTTCACGGCATAGATGCGGCAACATGCGCATCTGCCGACATACAGCTTTCTGTCAGAGAATTTACAGATCAAAAAAACACGGCTATTCACCCAAATCCTGTAAAAGGAAACTTATTTTTTGAATCTAAGGAAATTATGGAGAACGTTGAAATATATAATACCGCAGGTCAGAAAGTTTTCACACAAATGGTAAATGCCGCCACAGCAGTAATAGATGTACACTTCCTTATGCCCGGCACTTATTTAGTTAAAGTGATATCAAAAAACCAAAAAACCGAAATTTTTAAAATAATCAAAAGCTAATCTTAAAATTCCAAAAACCTAGACCCGGATTTTTCAGGTAAAATATTTACTTCGACGTTTAAAGTCAGCATAATATTCACTTATGAGTGAATTTTAAAAAAAATCCACTCGTAAGTCTGATTATGTTATATCTTTATCTTAAATCTAAACTACCGGTGAAAAATCTGCTGTGGCTGTTTTATTTTCTCGCTTTTTCTTTTTCATATAGCCAAATCCAGAAAACAGGTAAAGTGAATTCTTTGTCTCAAAAACTCGAAAAGGGAATTTCTCTGCTCTCTTCCGGAAAAATTGATGAAGCAGAATTCATTTTTACCGAAATTTCAAAAAAAGCAATCTCAAACAATGAGTTATACATATATGCCAAAGCCGAAACAAACCTGGGTCGGATATTTGCCGACAGGGGAAACAATGTTCTGGCAATTAAGCATTATCAAAACGCATTAGACAAAGCGGAAGGATTGAACGACAAAGAGTTAATTGCACCCATTCTTAAAAATATAGGAATTTTATATGTAAGCTGGAAAAATTTCGACAAAGCAATCCAATATTACAATAAAGCGGAAATCCTTGCCAAGGAATTAGGAAATAATGAATTGGTCGCCGATTGCCAAAACAACAAAGGAATTGTCTATGAGCAACGGGAAGAATATGAGAAGGCCATCCAGGCTTACAAAAATGCCCTCGCCGTTTACACTGAAAAAAATATTCCGGACAAAATTTCCATGACATTAAGCAATCTCGCCATTGTCTATAAATATTTAAAGAATTACCCCGAATCTTTGAATTACAATTTCATGGCGCTGAAGCTGGCAGAAAAGACAGATGATAAGTGGATGATGGCAGCCATTCTAAATAACATAGGGAACCTGTACGGAGTGACGGGCCAATATAAAAATGCAATTCTCTATTGTGAAAAAGCAATTGTTTTATCAGAAAAAATTGATGCAAAGGAAATCATTTATTCCACTTATGACAGCATGGCTGAAGCCGCTGCCATAGCCGGCGATTATAAAAATGCCTTTGAATACCATAAAAAATTTACTGAGGCAAAAGACCGGTTTATCAATCTTGAAAATACCCGGCAGCTTTCGGAATTAAATGTAAAATATGAAACCGAGAAAAAGCAAAAGCTCATTCAAAAGCAACAACTGGAAATTACGACAAGAAATGCATGGTTGCTGGTTTCGGGCATTATGGTGATTTTAATTATTACTGCAGGTTACTTCATTTTCCTGATTTTTAAAAACCGTCGAAAAAAGCAACTCAACGAAGAAATACAAAAACAACAACAAATCGCAGGAAGAGCACTGTTTGAAGGCGAACAAAATGAGAGAATCAGGATTGCCCGTGACCTCCACGACAGCATTGGCCAACAGCTATCTGCCATTAAAATGAAACTCAATCAGCTTGAGCAGACTCCGGAAACAGCGAGTGCCGAAAAATATTTGGATTTTACTATCGCAGAAGTCCGGACCATTTCACATAATTTAATGCCCGAAGCGCTAAACTTCGGGTTTCCACGGGCGGTGGAAGATTTATGCCAAAAAATGGATTCGGTTTCAAAAACAGGCATTAACCTTTCCATTTCGGAAGAAGTGCGGAACCACAATTTTCTAACCCAACAATCTCTTTCCCTTTACAGGATTATTCAGGAAATACTCGGGAATGCAGTGAAGTATGCCGAAGCCACACTGATCCAGATCAATCTTTACCTTGAAAAGGACAATCTAATAATTGTTGTCAATGATAACGGCAAAGGCATTTCAGATTCCGGTATGACCAAATCCAAAGGATTGGGATGGAAAAATATTACAGCACGGGTAAATCTTCTTCGCGGTAAAATAAAAGTAGAATCCGAACCCGCAAAAGGCATAAAAATAAGTATCACCATTCCATTATCATGACAGAAAAATCCAATATTATCATTGCAGACGACCATCAGATTATGATTGACGGCATTAAGGATATTTTTTCAAAACAGATTAATTATCAAATAATTGCAGAAGCAAACAATGGACAGACCGCTTATGAAATGATTGCTGCTCATCCAGAGAGATTCCACCTCCTTCTTACCGACATCAGCATGCCATTATTATCGGGCACAGAGCTCTGTAAAATGATAAAAAACGAATTTCCGCATATCCAGGTGCTGATCCTTTCCATGTATAACAACACAACCGCAGTAAAAGAAGCCGCCCTTGCAGAAGCTGACGGTTATGTCCTTAAAAATGCGGGGCGGGGAGAATTATTAAATGCAGTCCAAAGGGTTATTGCGGGTGGCACTTATTTCTCACAGGATATTGTTTCTCTTTTATACGGCCAATACCACAAAGATAAAATGCTGGAAGAACAGCTCAGCCATCTTTCATCCCGGGAGAAAGAAATCCTAAGTCTTATCGTTAGAGAGCATACCAGTGAAGAAATTGCCGAAAAGCTTTTTATCAGTAAAAAGACTGTGGACAATCACCGTGCTCACTTGCTTCAGAAAACACGTAGCAAAAGTACTATTGGACTGGTAAAATTTGCCATCAAAATCGGGCTGGAATAATCTTCGTTATAGGTATTTATACCTATTGAAAAACCATATAAATGCCTATTGTGTTAACGTTTCATAACAAAGAATTTTGCTTCATAAAAATCTTAATTCTTTGTTATGAAAAACTTATTACTTTCTGCCGGCTTATGCTTGTCGGGGATCTTATGTCTGTCTCAGACAACATATGTTCCGGATGACGGCTTTGAAGGGGCTTTGATTATACTCGGATATGATGACGTCTATGATGACTATGTCCTCACTGCCAATATAGCTCATATAACGGATTTAGAGCTTAGCTGGTATGCAATTAAAGATCTTACCGGAATTGAAGACTTCTCAGACCTGCAGGTATTAAAAATCGAACATATCGGTGATGTTTTTTCTCCATTTTCATTAGATCTCAGCAGTAACCAGGCATTAACGCAACTCTACGCAAATAGTTCTTGGATTCAGTCCGTCAATCTTACTCAAAATACCAATTTAGAAACATTGGAAATTGCATCAAACCTGATTAGCAGTTTGGATTTAAGTCACAACTCCGCATTGGAATATGTACGTGCAGATAATAATACATATTTGACTTCAGTGAATATAAACGGTGCCATAAACCTGAAATCTTTTTATGCAAACGGAGACGCGTTAACCTCTCTTGACATTAGTAACAATCCTTTATTGCAGTCTTTAGACATAACCCACAATCAAATCGTTTCCTTGGAGCCAAGCAATAATCCCGCTCTTCAAACCTTACTTGTCGGTAATAATCTGATCTCCGAACTGGATTTAAGCGATAATCATGAACTGATTGCGCTTTCCTGCTATCAAAACAACCTCACAAGCCTGAATGTAAAGAACGGCAACAATGTAAACATGCCCGGAAGCAGCTTTTATATACAAGATAATCCCGACTTGTTCTGCGTGGAAGTAGACGACACCGACTGGTCTACGCAACACTGGACCAATAAAGACCTATGGACGAACTATTCCGAAAATTGTAATATGAGTACTTCCGACCAGGAATTCTTACAATTAAGAATCTATCCGAACCCTGTTAAAAGTGTACTCAATTTTTCAGAAAGATGCACGCAGGTTGAAATTTACTCCCTGGAGGGTAAAAAAGTAATGCAGGCAAGAGATATAGAAAAAATAAACACAGAGCTTCTTGCTTCAGGAATCTATATTGTCAAAGCGCAAAGTGTAAACGGAAAAACAACAACGACTAAATTCATTAAAAATTAAACCCCATTACAAATGAAAAAATTTATGATCCTTACCTTGTTGGCTTTCTCATTTTTCAATTATTCCTGTAACAATGATGATGATTCGAATCCAACAGAAGAAACGGCTTCTCCTTTAGCCGGCAACTGGACAATCAGCAAATATGACGGCATGGCACTCACTTCTCCCGCTTATGGAACTTTTGAGGTCACTTCGGATTCCGAAACGGCAGGTTCTGCCAAATTCAGGCTCTCTTTTGATGGTTCGAATGTTAACGATGAATCGGATAACTTTACCATTTCAAACAATAATTCAACAATTGTATTCACAAAAACCGGAGGGAATTTCAATGTTTTGGCCGGGGGGGAAACCTGGACTATCAATACTTTGAACAATCATAGCCTGAAAATGACAAGCTCTTACGGATTAATCATCGAAATGCAAAAATAGAAGATTCTTAATCCGGGTTCTCTGCTAAATAAGGCTTTCCATTATGGGTAGTCTTTTTGGGTTTTCATGGGTTTCGATTCCTTCAAATCAAAAAACTTTGTACTTTTGCTCCTTTGACGAATTAGAATCATGGCAGTAAAAACATTCAGAGAAGCCATTGCTGAGGCAATGAGCGAAGAAATGAGGAGAGACCCTTCTGTATACTTGATGGGCGAAGAGGTAGCAGAATACAACGGAGCATATAAAGCGTCTAAAGGAATGCTGGACGAATTTGGCCCGGAAAGGGTGATTGACACTCCTATTGCGGAAGGTGGATTTTCAGGGATTGCGGTAGGTTCGGCCATGAACGGCTGCCGCCCGATTGTGGAGTACATGACTTTCAATTTCTCTTTGGTTGCTATCGACCAGATCATTAACAATGCTGCTAAAATGTTCCAGATGTCCGGCGGACAATGGAATGTTCCGATTGTCTTTCGGGGACCGACCGGCTCTGCAGGACAATTGGGTGCAACACACTCTCAGTCTTTTGACAACTGGTATGCCAACACTCCGGGGCTGAAGGTAATTGTCCCATCAAATCCTTATGACGCGAAAGGTTTGCTGAAATCAGCCATCCGTGACAACGATCCTGTCATTTTTATGGAGTCCGAACAGATGTACGGCGACAAAATGGAAATGCCGGATGAGGAGTATTTAATTCCTATCGGGGTAGCGGATATTAAAAAAGAAGGCTCAGACCTGACGATAGTTTCCTACGGAAAAATCATGAAAAATGCTTTGGCTGCTGCAGAACAACTGGAAAAAGAAGGAATCAGCGCAGAAGTGATCGACTTAAGAACCTTGCGTCCGTTGGATTATGATACTATCATCAATTCCGTTAAAAAAACAAACCGCCTGGTAGTTTTGGAAGAATCCTGGCCCTATGGCTCGATCGGAACTGAAATCACCTACATGATTCAGCAAAAAGCATTTGATTATCTGGATGCCCCCGTAAAAAGAATTACAGCTCCCGATGTTTCTTCGCCTTATTCGGCAGAATTATTCAAAGAGTGGTTCCCGGGTGTTCAGGATGTGGTAAATGCAGCGAAATCGGTTGCATATAAAAAATAATTTGAGTCGTTTTTAGTTAAACATATTGAACCTTCCTTTTCGGAAGGTTTTTTTATGGATATTTGCTTCAATTTGTATGATGAATTTTCGACTGCTTTTTTTTATATTGATTTCATTCATTGCTGCTTCTGTGATAGCGCAAGTCAAAGTATCCGGCAAGATCACCGATGCCAAAACCAAAAAGCCGGTGGCTTATGCCGATGTCACATTGCCCAATGCCGGCGTTTTTGCCACAACCAATACGGACGGAAGTTTCTATTTGGAATCTGAAGTAAGCGATTCCGTCATCGAAGTTTCTGCCGACGGATTTGAATTCTTTGAACAGAAACTGGTTTCCAAGGTTAATTATGATTTCAATATTGAGATCCAGTCTGATTCATCATTAAAAGAAAATTCTACCGTCGAGCTTTCTGAGGCCACTGTAACCAATAAAAAGAAAAAGTACAAAAACAAAAAAGAAAATCCTGCTTATGCCATCATGAGAGAAGTTTGGGCGCGCAAAAAAAACAATGGTTTACGCAGCGTTCCCCAATATGAATATGAAGAATATGAAAAGCTGGAATTTGATTTAAATAATGTAGACAGTGCCATGACCAAGAGCAAGTTGTTCAAGGACATGGAATTCATTTTTGAAAAAATAGACACTTCCGAAATTACCGGGAAAGCCTATCTGCCTGCATTCCTGAACGAATCCATTTACAGGGTTTACGGGAAAAATGAGCCCGTGAAAAGAGAAAGAAGAGACCTTGTCGCCAATAAAAGCTCCGGCTTTGACGACAACGAGATTGTTATCCAGACACTCAAAAATCTCTACAAAGAATTTAATATTTATGATAACCGTTTAAATTTTTTCAATAAAAATTTCGTCAGCCCGATTGCCCGCGACGGATTCGGTGTTTATGAATACGAGCTTTCCGACACGGTAAACCTTGACGGTGTTGATTGTTACCGTATCAAATATTACCCGAAACGGGATGGCGAATATACTTTCAAAGGAGATTTTTACATTGGCATGAAATCCTATTCCGTAAAGGAAATTTCTATGCAAAGCACGCGGAATATAGATGTCAATTTTGTCCGCGATATTTTTGTGAGCCTGCAATATGAAATTGCAAATGATTCTGTTTTTTATCCACAGCGGGAATATATTCTGCTCGATATGAGTTTACTGAACAAAAAGGATAAAGCCAAAGGGATGTTTGCTCACAGGACAATTTCATATCGTGATTTTGATTTTAACAAGCCTCATCCCGATGAATTTTACAGCAGCCGTAACTACGACCCCTACAAAGAAGGTGCTTTTGAGAAAAATGATCTTTATTGGGCAGGAGTACGGCATGAACGGTTGTCAAAAGACGAAACAGGAATTTATGAAATGCTCGACAGCCTGCAACAGGTCCCGAGATTCAAACGGATTGTAAAATCTGTTGAAATCCTGGGCTCAGGCTATTATAATGTGTGGAACTCAATTGACATTGGCGATTTATATTCGACATTCGGTTATAACGAAGTGGAAGGATTCCGCCTGCGCGGGGGCGCCCGGACTTATTTTTCCCAAAACGACATGTGGCGTTTGGCAGGTTATATGGCTTATGGATTCAAAGACCATCAGTTCAAGTATGGCGCGGAGGCTCGTTTCATGTTCAATAAGTACAACCGGTTCCAAATTGGAGCCGGAACAAAAAGAGATATTGAGCAATTGGGTGTTCAGCTTACCACTTCAGACGGAATTATGACACGGAGCTTTGCCTCTTCATCCATCATCGGGCAGGGAGACAATAATAAATTAAGCCACATCAACAAAACAAACATTTACACATCTATTGACCCCTGGAAGAATTTCACCATCAGGTTAGACGGAAATTACCAGACCACTCGTGCCGCCGACCCGGAATTATTCAATATTGGTTACATAAACGAAAAAGGATATTATGAAGCTCATTTAATTGATACAAACGTAAGCCTTTCCGTGATTGCCCGGCCGGGCGCCAAATTTTCCCGTTACGGCATCGACCGTTACGAGCACAGTACATTGGCCCCAACAATCATGCTGCGCTATACAAAAGGATTCAGCGGACTATTTAACAGCCAGTTCGATTACAATAAAATTCAGTTCCTGTTTGCAAAACCGATTCTGATAGGTTCTTTCGGGAAAAGCAATATTGTTTTTGAGGCGGGAAAAACGTTTGAAGGTTTACCGCTTCCCCTTCTAAGTGTAATTCCCGGAAATGAAAGCTATGGACAGATCCCCGGTACTTTTTCACAATTGAATTATTATGAATTTGTTACCGATGCTTATTCCACTTTTATCCTCGATCATCATTTCAATGGTTGGATTTTCAATAAAATCCCGCTAATCAAAAAACTGAAGATCAGAGAGGTCGGATTCATCCGCGCTGCATGGGGCGATATTTCTGACGAAAGTCTTGAAATGAATCGTTCAGATATATTCTACCTCGCTCCGAAAGACAAAATTTATTTCGAATATGGATTTGGAATTGAAAACATCGGCTATGGAAATTTCCGCCCGTTCAGGATTGATTTCAATTGGAGAGGAAATTATCTTGATGTGCCTGAAGCAAGAAAATTCGGTGTAACCTTCGGAATGGATTTTTCTTTTTAATTTATTTTTTGTTTAACACAATTGATGCCTGGTATTTCTTAAATTTCAAAACCAAAACCATAAATATGAGCGAATATTCTTTAAAATCATTTATTGCCAAAACGAGGCAGAATGAAGCCGAGCATGATTATTTTGAGCTTGAAACACCGCAAATGCTGGAAATTAATCTGAAAAATCAATCCGTTTGGACAAAAAACGGAGCAATGGTCGGATATACAGGAAACATAAAATTTGAACGCGAAGGAATGCTTGCGGGAGGACTCGGAAACCTGCTCAAGAAAACACTTACGGGTGAAGGGGCAAAGCTGATGAAAGCGGAAGGTTCAGGGCGTCTATATGTTGCCGACAGCGGGAAAAAAGTCCAGATTCTGCATTTGGAAAACGAATCCATTTGTGTAAATGGGAATGATATCCTGGCGCATGATCAAACAATCTCAAACCAGATTACGATGCTGAAAAGTATTGCCGGAATGATGTCCGGCGGGCTTTTCCAGGTAAGGTTGAACGGAACAGGCCATGTGGCCATTACCACACACGGAGACCCGCTTACGCTTTTGGTGACTTCCGATAATCCGGTTTTTACCGACCCCAATGCAACTGTGGCATGGGCGGGACATCTGACCCCTGAATTAAAATCAAACGTTTCTTTCAAAAGCATTTTGGGAAGAGGCAGCGGAGAAGAATTCCAAATGAAATTCTCCGGCGAAGGCTGGGTATTGATTCAGCCCTATGAAGAAGTGTATTTTCAGCAGAAATCATAATTAGTTAGAAATTAGAAATATAGCCTTGAAGTGTTTGCTTTTTCAGGGCTTTTTTATTTTTCTCCACTGTTATTCAGTATTCAGAATATAAATTCTTTCAAAATAAAGTGAATATGCTATATTTGCAGATTGTTAAAATTTCTGTAAAATATGAAAGAACTATCTTTATTGATTCCGGTAATCCTTGCAATTGTAGGGTTATTGATGATGATTTTCAAATTTATCTGGGTTAAAAAGCAAGATGCCGGTAATGAAAAAATGCAGGGCATCGCCAAAAATATTCAGGAAGGCGCTCTGGCGTTCCTTTCTGCCGAATACCGTCTTTTGATGATCTTTGTGGTCATTGCTGGTTTAGCATTATTCGGAATTTCAAGAATCGTTGAAACCACCAGCTGGATGATTGTTCCCGCATTTGTGATTGGAGCAATCTTCTCCGCTCTTGCAGGAAACATCGGGATGCGTATTGCTACTGCGGCAAATGTAAGGACAACTCAAGCTGCCCGTACAAGCTTGCCAAAAGCCCTGAATGTTTCTTTTTCAGGCGGAACCGTTATGGGACTGGGTGTTGCCGGATTGGCCGTTCTGGGGTTGAGCCTGTTCTTCATATTTTTTACAAGTCATTTTTTAACAGGTGAGAAATCTTTCTATGAGGAAATGACCATGGTTCTGGAAGCCTTGGCCGGGTTCTCTTTAGGGGCGGAATCTATTGCGTTATTTGCCCGTGTGGGAGGAGGTATTTATACCAAAGCAGCTGACGTAGGGGCTGACCTGGTTGGAAAAGTTGAAGCGGGAATTCCGGAAGATGATCCGAGAAACCCGGCTACGATTGCTGATAATGTGGGAGATAACGTAGGTGACGTTGCCGGTATGGGTGCAGACCTGTTCGGTTCTTATGTGGCTACCGTTCTGGCCTCCATGGTATTAGGAAATTATGTTATCAAAGATATTGTTATCAAAAACGGAAGCTTTTCCGATGATTTTAACGGTATGGGTCCTATCATTCTTCCGATAATGATCGCAGGAGTAGGAATTATTGCTTCTATCATCGGTACCTTTTTCGTAAAAATTAATTCAAATGATGCGCGTGAGGCAAAAGTTCAGTCTGCCTTGAATTTAGGAAACTGGTCAGCCATTATATTGACCGCTATCGCTGGATTCTTTTTGATCAGCTGGATGTTGCCGGAAACATTATACATGGATTTCTTTGGTGAAGGAATCAAAGAGGTTTCGAGAATAAATGTATTTTATGCAACGCTTATCGGTTTGGCAGTAGGAGGACTGATTTCCGCATTTACTGAATACTACACAGGCTTGGGAAAAAAACCTGTTTTAAATATCGTTAAGAATTCATCTACCGGAGCTGCTACCAACATCATCGCAGGTTTGGCGACAGGAATGATCTCAACATTTTCTTCTGTATTGTTATTCGCCGGAGCAATTTGGGGTTCTTATGAATTAGCAGGTTTCTATGGCGTGGCAATTGCTGCTTCTGCTATGATGGCAACTACAGCCATGCAGCTGGCAATTGATGCATTCGGCCCGATTGCGGACAACGCAGGAGGTGTGGCTGAAATGAGTGAATTGCCAAAAGAGGTCCGTGAAAGAACTGATATTTTAGATTCAGTTGGTAATACGACCGCTGCAGTAGGAAAAGGGTTTGCAATCGCTTCCGCAGCTTTGACTGCTTTGGCTTTATTTGCTGCTTATGTAACTTTTACAGGGATTGACGGAATCAATATTTTCAAAGCAAAAACACTTGCCGCCTTATTCATCGGGGGGATGATCCCTGTTGTATTTTCTGCATTGGCAATGCAGTCAGTTGGTAAAGCCGCAATGGCAATGGTACAGGAAGTTCGCCGCCAATTCCGTGAAATTCCCGGAATTATGGAGGGAACAGGTACGCCTGAATATGGAAAGTGTGTGGAGATTTCAACAAAAGCCGCATTAAGAGAAATGATGCTGCCAGGTGCTTTGACCATCGTAACTCCAATTTTAATCGGATTTATTATGGGTGCTGAAGCATTGGGCGCATACATGGCAGGTGTTGCGGTATCAGGTGTTCTTTGGGCAATTTTCCAGAACAATGCCGGCGGAGCATGGGATAATGCGAAAAAATCATTTGAAGCAGGTGTTGAGATCAACGGTGAAATGACCTACAAAGGTTCAGATGCACACAAAGCCGCCGTTACAGGAGATACTGTGGGAGATCCGTTCAAAGATACTTCGGGACCTTCCATGAATATCCTTATCAAGCTGACTTGTTTAGTCGGACTGGTAATTGCCCCAATCTTGGGGAACCATACAAATGATAGCTCAAAAGAAATTGGCACAGCACAATCTTCACAATCGGGTGGGATTTATACAGAATCTATTGATGAAGATGGGAACTTTGTATATAACGTTGGTGAGAATCAGACCATTAAACTTCCTTCCGGTAAAGAATTAAAGGTAGGTAATTTTTCGACCGAACAGAAATTACACCGTTTTCTGTCCGATCCCGATATTCAAAATACTTCTGCCCAAAAAGGAGACGGCTGGAAGTGGATTTCTTTGGACAGGGTTAATTTTAAATCAGGCTCTGCCGAATTAATGCCGATTTCCAAAGAACAGCTTTATAATATTGCTTTGTTGATGAAAGAATTCCCAAATGCAAAAATCAAAGTTGGCGGCTACACAGACAACACGGGGACAGATGAGGCAAACCTTAAAATCTCGACCGACCGTGCAAACAGGGTAAAGGCTGTTTTGGTAAAAATGGGCGTTGAAGACAGCCGTATACAGTCAGAGGGACACGGAGCAAATTATTTCATTTGTGAGGCCAATGATACCGATATTTGTAAGGCCAAAAACCGCCGGGTGGACATAAAAGTTGTTTCAAGATAATTAAAAATAAATATCAGATAACAAAAGCAGTCCTTTCCAGGGCTGCTTTTTTTGTCTTAACCAATTATAGATTAAAATGAAACTTGTTAAAATCTATACTGATTCTTTCAAAGGGTTATCTACAGAAAGCTGGATGCTTGCTCTGGTGATGCTCATTAACCGTTCGGGGTCTATGGTATTGCCATTCCTGGGAGTTTACATGACCGACCATTTAGGGTTCAGCTTAAAAAATGCCGGGCTGGTTTTAAGTTTTTACGGAATAGGCTCCGTTATCGGTTCCTGGTTTGGCGGAATGATCACCGACAAAATCGGAGAATTCAAAGTTCAGTCTATGAGCCTGATTTTAAGCGTTCCCATGTTTTGCCTGATTCCGCTTTTTAAAACAGAAAGCGGGCTGGCATTAATAATCTTTTTGCAAAGCACCATAAGTGAGGCTTTTCGTCCGGCAAATTCAGTTGCCATTACCAAATATGCAAGGTCCAAAAATATTACAAGATCCTTTTCCCTGAACCGGATGGCAGTCAATTTAGGGTTTTCAATAGGGCCAGCCTTGGGTGGTATCCTCTCTGCCATATCTTATAATTTCTTATTTTATTCTAACGCATTGGGTGCATTGTTGGCAGGAATTACTTATATATGGTTTTTTAAAAACCGTAAATACAAAAACCCCGATCCGCCAAAAGCAGACCTATTGCCCCAATCAATATCTCCATATAAGGACGGGAAATTCTTGTTATTCAGCCTCACCTGCTTGTTGTTTTCGGTTTGTTTTTTTCAGATACTCAACACTTTAACAATATTTTACAAGCAGAAAGCCCATCTTTCCCAACAGGAAATCGGGTACATCCTGGGCTATAGCGGATTTATCATTGTAATTCTCGAAATGCTACTGGTCCAAATTGCTGAAAAAAGTTTTCGTTTAAAGCAAATCCTGTTTTTAGGAACTTTTCTCTGTGGTATCTCATTTGCAATGTTAGGACTCAATCACTCATTGTGGTTTTTAATTCTTTCTATGACAATTCTGTGCATAGGCGAAATCTGGACGTTGCCGTTTATGTCGACCGTCACCGCACTTCGTTCCGGCACAAACAACAAGGGTGCATATATGGGCATGTTAGGAATCGGGTTTTCTCTTTCATTCATCGTAACGCCTTATTTGGGTACCTTAATCGCTCAAAAGTTCGGATTTATTACTCTATGGTACGGGACCGGAATTTTAATGGTTATAGCGGCTATTTCATTTTATTATATAATTCCCTGGATGACAAAAGACAATCTAAATTCCTCTGAACAATAAATTTAGCCTTTCGGGTTCTGATGGTTTAAGAACTTTTCATTTTAATTTTTTCATAACTTTGCGAATTCAATTATCGGATTATGACTAAAGACGGAAAAATAGAGTTGATGGCTCCTGCCGGAAATTTCGAATCTTTACAAGCAGCACTGGACAACGGGGCTGATTCGGTTTATTTCGGGGTCGAGCAGCTGAATATGCGTGCGCGTGCTTCGATTAATTTCACGATGGATGACCTTCCGGAAATTTCCCGTCGCTGTTCCGAACTAGGGGTAAGGACTTATCTAACGCTGAATACGATTATTTACGATCATGACCTTTCTGTTATCAAAACATTGATTGACAAGGCAAAAGCAGCAAATATAACTGCCGTCATTGCGATGGATCAGGCCGTAATTGCCTATGCCCGGCAGGTGGGAATGGAAATTCACATTTCTACCCAGATTAACGTTACAAATATTGAAACTGTGCGGTTCTACGCAATGTTTGCCGATACGATCGTTTTGAGCCGTGAGCTAAGCCTGAGCCAGGTGAAAAAAATTACTGAACAAATCAAAAAGGAAAACATCTGCGGGCCTTCGGGAAATCTGGTTGAAATAGAAATTTTTGGACACGGAGCACTTTGCATGGCTGTTTCGGGGAAATGTTACCTGAGCCTGCATTCGCATAATTCATCGGCAAACCGTGGTGCCTGCAAACAAAACTGCCGTAAAAAGTATACAGTCATCGATCAGGAATCGGGCTTTGAAATTGAACTGGACAATGAATATATGATGTCGCCAAAAGATCTTTGCACAATTGATTTTCTGGATGAAATTGCTGATGCCGGAATCAAGGTGCTGAAAATTGAGGGTCGTGGCCGGGCACCGGAATATGTGGCGACTGTCATCCGTTGTTACCGCGAAGCAATTGATTCTATTGCAGACGGAACTTTCTCCAAAGAAAAAACTGATTACTGGATGACCCTGCTCCAGACCGTTTACAACAGAGGCTTCTGGAGTGGATATTATTTAGGTCAGAAATTGGGTGAATGGTCTCCGGCAAACGGATCTATGGCAACGCAAAAGAAAGTCTATATTGGAAAAGGAAAGCATTTCTTTCCGAAAACCAGCATCGGTGAATTCCAGATTGAAGCTTATGATTTGAAAATAGGTGATAAGATCCTGATTACAGGGCCCACGACCGGGGCAAAAGAAGCTACTGTTTCTTCTTTGATGGTCGAGGACCTGGTTTCTGATTCTGCAAAAAAAGGCGACAATATTACCATTCCGATTGACTTTAGAATCCGACCCTCAGATAAATTATATAAATTAGTCAAAACTGAATTTGCCTGATGAACGTTTACCAACTGCTTAAAATCAATAAAGCAATCAAAAGCCCGAGGATCAAATTCCTTGGGATTGCCGCATTGCATAAACTGAACAAACGTTATCTTGCACTCAATTTTGATCCTGTTATGGCCTGCAACCTTCGTTGTAAGATGTGTTATTTTACAGATGCTGACTATGTAAGAAAATACAAAGGCCTTTTTCCCAAAGAAGATCTTGACCGTTTGGCGGAAGTTCTCTTTTCGCGTGCGCTCAAATTACAGGTTGGGTGTGGAACTGAGCCCACCATGTATAAAGATCTATCAAAAATTTTTGAGCTGGGAAAAAAGTACAATGTACCGCATATATCAATTACAACCAATGCCAATTTACTTACACAGGAAAAAGTAAATGAATGGGTTTCAAACGGATTGAAAGAATTTACCATCTCTCTTCATGGCGTCCACAAAGACAGCTACGAGCATTTTATGGGCAAAGCTTCTTATGAAAAATTTCATGAAGCGCTAGATTATATAAGCAATGCAAGAAAGATCAACCCTGGTTTAATTCTCCGGATTAATTATACATTCAATAAAGACAATTTTGAGGAACTGAAAGATTTCTTTGACGTTTTTGGAAAATATAATATTAATGTTCTGCAGGTAAGACCGATCAAAAGCTTGGGAAATACGGAATATAATGACCTTGACCTAAGCAGCCTTGAAAATGTCTATGATGAAATACTTTTGCAGATATCGGCTGAATGTAAAAACCGGAACATTACACTGCTTGCAACACCTTCTTACAAAAAACTGATGGGAGAAAGCGACGTGGCAAGTGTTGTTTTCAAAGAGACCTATTGCTATATTCGCCCGGGGTATGTGTGGAGAAGTGATTTCGATTGGAAAAATGAGTCCTTTAATGAATATTCCCACCGTAAAAATCTGGTTTCACGTTTAGTAAAAACCGCATTTGCATCACCGTCCGAAATAAAAAACCTGAAAAAGAAAACGTCATTAAACTACGAAATTTCCTGATTGTATGGTCATTATAACTTTGCAGCGGGACAAATGCATAGGTTGTAATTATTGTGCAGAACTTGCTCCGGAAAAATTCAGGATGTCAAAAAAAGACGGGAAATCCGTTTTGCTGAAATCTGTTGATAAAAAAGGATTTCATACCCTTAAAGATCCCGACCACAGCATTTTTGAAGACTGCGAACGTGCTGCAAAAGCCTGCCCGGTAAATATAATTTCGGTGAAAGAAACATGACAAAATCTGAGCTCAGAAAAATCTATAAGTCCAAACGGCAGGAGCTGCTTCCAGACGAAATTCAAAATATTTCCCTGTTAATTCTGGAAAACCTGAAGTCAATGAATATTTGGCAAAATTCAAATTTTCATATCTTCATTCCGATTCCCGGCCAAAATGAGATCAATACTTTCCCTATTATCGATTATTTATTTCAATTAAGTAAAAACATAATTGTCCCAAAAATAAAAGACGGTAAAATGCTGAATTGCCTGATTGATGAAAACGTGGAATGGCAAACCGGAAAATTCAGTATTCCGGAACCAAAGGAGTTTCATTTGGTTGATTCAAAAGAAATCGAAGTCGTGTTTTTGCCCATGTTAATTTGTGACCAGAAAGGAAACCGGATAGGTTATGGAGGTGGTTTTTATGACCGGTTTTTAGCAAATTTCAAAATCCAGCCAACAAAAATCGGACTCAGTTTTTTTGCTCCGGTTGAAGGAATCGACGATATCCAGGATACCGATGTCCCGCTTGATTATTGCATAACCGGGGATAGAATCGTGTCCTTTACTGACTGAGGCGAATTCAGATCAGTAAAATAAAAAACGAATTCATGTTTGAATTTTTTCGGTTCTTTTTTAAGTATGAATGCTGCCGATTTGAGAAGTGAATCAATGAGCTTTTTGTCAGCCGAATAGTATTTGACTCCATAATGTACAACCTTCACAGAATCAATATTCAGAGAGTCTGGCTGAGGATAATCTAATCCGCTTATTTCCACAAAATGAACTTTCAGCGAATCCATCTCATTCAGTATTTTTGAAATATTTACCGAGTCTTTCTCCAGAAAATAACTTTGCAGCTGTGGAAACAGGATTCCCTTCAATATGCTGTCTTCTGCATTGGAAGAATAAAGCGAAGAAAGTTCATAAATTTCAGTTAATTTTTGTTTTGCAATAAAATTCACAGATGCAAGCGAATCCATTTTTGATGCCGGAGTTGCCTGATTATGGTAATTTTTTATCACTTCCGGATCATGTTCACCATTGAAAGTAGGCTCTTTTTTACAGGCAAAAAAGATAAAAATCAAACCTATGGCGATTGGAAAAAAATGTTTAATTTTCATCTGAATGGATTTTAAATTTAATTTTTACAATCTTTCCGTTTTTTCTTTCAGCTTCAATCAGCGTAAAGTTTTTTAACGAACTGGTGGGCAGCGATACTAAATTGATGTATTGTTTTTTACTCAAAACCTCTACACCAAAGTACTCATTATCATATACCTGATAGATCAAAGCATTATCTGCAATCATCTCATCAAGCATTTTTATGCGTTCTTTTACGCTTTGTGACGATTTGGAATAATGCCTTAGCATAACCTTGTAATCATCGGGTTCCAAACGTATATTTTCTTTTCCCTGATACTGATGCAGGTTGATCTTAAATGTGTCCTGTTTATGGTAAGGCGAGCTTACGGTCATCAGCAAAGTATCTTCCATAGAGGAAAATTCCACACAGCCATTTTCAGAAACCAGTTCAAGCGGCGTAAAACCTTCGCGTGCGATCGTAATTTCAATCGGATCGGTAATATAGGTATTGCGGTCGGCATCCAAAAAGCAAAATTCGTACGTTTTCTGATAAAAGAAACCAAAATAGATGCCGATTCCTGTAATTCCCAAAACCAATGCAGCAAATAAGCTCCAGAGAAAATAATTCGGTTTTTTTTTAGCGATTTTTGTTTCGGGAGCGATTTCTTTCTGTACACGTTCCTCTTGCGGTCTTATCTCAGGACCCGGCTTTACTATAATTTCAGGTAAATCCGGCAGAATATGATGGTTATTTTGGTGAATTCGCGAAAATGCAGCCCAGCTTGAATGTCCCGCATATTGCGATAAAATATTAAGCATATCGATCCGCGGAAGTTTTCTAAAATCGGATTTGAAATAGGTATAAAACCATTTTTCACTTACCGTTGATTTCGTTTTTGCAAAAATATCTTCCTGAAAAGTCACAATGTCCTGTCCTTTCCAGTCAGAAATGTTTTGCGAAGAGGCTGAATTTGACTCAAAAAAACGTTTTGTAATGTCTTTTTTAAGCAATTCAAACAATTCTATTTCAGAAATTTTATTCAAATTTTTATGATAACTATTTGATTTATAATTTTTTGTAAATTGTAAAATAATTTACAAAGCCCTTACAACCCTTTTTCAAGAACCTATATACAAAGCTAATGTACTTTTGGAACAAATAAAAACCATTAAAAAATTTTAATTATGAAAAAAGTATTTGTAAAAGGATTCGCTTTGGCTGCTGTTGTAGCTTTATCATTCACTAACATTTCTTGCGAGCAAAAAGCAGAAGATCAAGTAGAAGCTGCTGCTGACGAAGCTACTGAAGCCGCTGATGCTGCAACTGATGCTGCTGCTGACGCTACTCAAGCTGCTGGCGAAGCTGTTGAAGGTGCTGCAACTGATGCTACTCAAGCTGCTGCTGAAGGTGTAGAAGCTGCTGCTGATGCTACTCAAGATGCTGCTGCTGAAGTAAAAGATGCTGCTAAAGAAGTAAAAGAAGAAGCTGGTAAATAATCCTTTAGGAAATAGCAAAATCAAGCCCTGAGATTTTCAGGGCTTTTTTATTTTTATCTCATTCGAGATTTACTAATTTTGGCTTTGTAATGAATGGAGTCAAAAAAATATTAACCATTCTCTGGAAATGCTGGTTTATACTGCTTACTTCAGTCCTGGTTATTATAATAGGCATATTTTGGACTTTCCCCTTTGCTTTATCCAATAAAACTTTTCCTCTCGCCTACAAAGGAATACGTCTTTGGTCAATTCTTATATTTTATGGGACTGGATTTCGTTTGGATTTGAACCGCGTCCAAACCTTAGACAGGAACCAGCCTTATATTTTTATTTCCAACCATGCTTCAATTTTAGACATTATGATTATGGCGCTTATCCATAAACACCATCCGATTGTATTTGTGGGAAAGGAAGAACTGGCGCGTTTGCCTATCTTTGGCCCTATTTACCGCCGGATTTGCATAACCGTTAATCGTTCCGACACAAAAAGCCGTACCCGTGTTTTCAAATTGGCAAAAGAAAAAATCAGCTCAGGACAAAGTATTGTAATTTACCCCGAAGGCGGAATTCCTCATGACGATAGCATCTCTCTTCAGAGATTTAAAGACGGCGCTTTCACAATCGCCATATCGACAAGAGTTCCTATAGTAGTCTATTGTTTCAAAGGGGTGAAAGAAATGTTTCCATGGTCATGGACAAAAGGTTACCCGGGAACCGCAAAAGTCAAATTAATTGACATCATTCCCACTGAAAATCTATCTTTGCGCGATAAGGATAAAATCAAAGAAATTTGTTACAAAAAAATTTATGATGACCTTGTTCCGAATTAATTTTAAGTCTTAAATTTTACTTTAAACTACTCATTTGGCCATCATTGCATATACAGACGGTTCATCGCTCGGAAACCCCGGGCCGGGAGGTTACGGAACTATACTTCTGGAAACCGAAAAGAAGGTCAAAAAAGAATTTTCACAAGGATTCCGCCTTACAACCAATAACCGCATGGAACTTATGGCCGTTATTGTCGCATTGGAAAAGCTTAAAAATTCACAAACAGCCATTACCATCTACACTGATTCCAAATATGTTTGTGATGCCGTAGAAAAAAAATGGATTTTCGGATGGGAAAAGAAAGGCTTTAAAGGAAAGAAAAACGAAGATTTATGGCGAAAATTTCTAATTCAATATCGTAAACACAAAGTTTCATTTCAATGGGTAAAAGGCCACGCCGGAAATGAATTCAATGAACGGGCAGATTTGATTGCTGTGGCTGCCGCAAATTCTGCTGAATTATTAATTGATGAAGTATTTGAAAAAGAGAGAAAGGAAAACGGATTGTTTTAGTCTCATTGTTTTTCTTTTTCCTGCCTGTAAAAATCCATATCTTCAGATTTGAATAAATTATCCGGACAAACTTCCAGATATTCTAATGGCGTCGGATCATCAAAACGAATGTTTCTTGGATTTTTATATATCCAAACCGAGTCTTTTGTTAATTCCTGTTCTCCGCTTCCGCGAATTAATTTTCCATCCTTTTTCAGGAAAAAAACCTGTTGCTCTGAAATCATTCCTTCTGCCAAAAAATCATATACAATTTTTAGGGTATCGGCATAATAACTTCCTTCAACTTCTCCAATTGATCCGTCTTTTTCAAAAAAATCATAATTCATCCAACCTTCCACCTTATTCCCTTCGCGTACATAACGTAAACGGATAGAATCTTTACCGTTGGAAAAAAGATAACAATAAAGTTCCGGCTCTGAAATTTTCAAAATCTCTTCAGGCACAGGTGGCTTCTCAATGATCTTTGAGGCATTTTTCTGTTCATTGCCACAGCTCAGCATAGCAATTAGCACTGGTAATACATACAATAATTTAACTTTCATCATTTACGGTATTTAGACAAATTTAACAATAAAAACTACCTTATGGTTCAGAATTTGAGCAATTTAACAAGAATTTAAACTCAATAGTCATGACAAGATATTCAAAAAAAGCACAGGAGAAAATCGGGGATGTAATGCATGAGTTCAAGGAAGGCAAATTAAAATCCTCGTCAGGTAAAAAAGTAAAGGAAAGAGATCAGGCAATTGCAATTGCCATTTCTGAAGCCAGAGAAAAAGGGTTGAAAGTCCCCGACAAATCCAAAAAGAAGCCTGCAAAAAAGAAATAAAAAAATCCCACTCTTTCGAGGAGGATTTACAAACGTTTTATGTGATATAATTTATTTTACTTTTTCGACAATTGCTTTGAAAGCTTCCGGATGGTTCATTGCTAAATCGGCAAGAACTTTACGGTTAAGTTCCACTCCTGCTTTTTTGGCAGCACCCATAAATTGCGAATAAGACATTCCGTGAAGTCTCGCGCCTGCATTGATTCTCTGAATCCACAAAGCTCGGAAATTTCTTTTTTTCTGACGACGGTCACGGTAAGAATAAACCAATCCTTTTTCGACTGCATTTTTTGCGACAGTCCATACATTTTTTCTGCGTCCGAAGTAACCTTTGGCTAACTTCATCAACTTTTTTCTGCGCGCTCTTGACGCTACTGAATTTACTGATCTTGGCATAATTTTTAATTTTTTGCGACAGGCGGGCGATGATCGCCACTTGGTAAAGCTCTGGCACAGGGTTAATAATTTAATTAAATAAACCGGAGATTAGATTATTTTAATCTCAATTGTTCTTTAACGCTTTTTTCGTCAGCGCTGCTAACCAGAGCAGCATGAGTCAAATTGCGTTTTTGTTTGGTTTCCTTTTTTGTAAGGATGTGGCTTTTAAAAGCATGTTTTCTTTTAATTTTACCGGTTCCGGTAAGCTTAAAACGCTTTTTAGCGCCTGATTTTGTTTTTAATTTTGGCATAACTGTATGTTTTATAAAACGTCTGTTCTTTTTGTGTTAAAGTCTAAATTCGAGTTTCGCTTATTTCTTAGGAGCCATCATCATAATCATCCGCTTACCTTCCAATTTGGGCAATTGCTCCACTTTTCCTATATCTTCCAGCTCCTGGGCTAATTTCAATAATAAAATTTCTCCCTGATCTTTAAAAATAATTGAACGTCCTTTGAAGAAAACATATGCCTTCAGCTTAGAACCTTCTTCCAAAAAGCTTCTGGCATGACGCTTTTTGAATTCATAATCGTGATCGTCCGTCTGCGGTCCGAAACGGATTTCCTTGATGACAACTTTCTGTTGTTTGGCTTTCAATTCCTTTTCTTTCTTTTTCTGCTCGTAAAGGAATTTTTTATAATCCACAATCCTGCAGACAGGCGGATCTGCCCTTTCGGTAATCATAACCAAATCCAGTCCCTGCTCTTCAGCCATCTGCAAGGCCTTTGAAACCGGGTAAATTCCCGGTTCGATACCTTCTCCCACCAACCTCACCTGAGGAACTGTGATTTTATCGTTTATTTTATGCTGGTCTTCTTTGACCACTCTGGCAGGCCCACGGCCCCCATATCTTCTTTTGATTGCGATAGTTTATATAATTTTAATTAACTTCTATTTCTTTGATAATCATATCTCTGAATGCTTCCATCTTCATTTCTCCCAAATCTGCGCCGCCGTGCTTTCTTACAGAAACCGTACCGTTTTCAGCTTCTTTCTCGCCCACAATCAACATATAAGGGATTTTTTTCATCTCCGCATCACGGATTTTTTTACCTGTTTTCTCGTTGCGATTATCAATCAGCCCGCGAATATCGTGATTTTCCATTAAATTTAAAACTTTTTGCGCATAATCTTGATATTTCTCACTGATTGGCAGTAAGATAAATGGTTCAGGTGTCAGCCACAACGGGAAATTCCCGGCAGTATGCTCTAGCAAAATCGCTACAAATCTTTCCATGGAACCAAAAGGCGCCCGATGAATCATAACCGGCGTATGAGATTGGTTATCAGCACCAATGTAAGACAACTCAAATCTTTCCGGTAAATTATAATCCACCTGTATAGTTCCCAGCTGCCATTTCCTGCCTAAAGCATCTTTTACCATAAAATCCAGCTTAGGCCCATAGAATGCGGCTTCTCCATACTCCACGACTGTTTTCAGTCCTTTTTCGGTTGCTGCGGTAATGATAGCGTTTTCGGCTTTTTCCCAATTTTCATCAGAACCAATGTATTTGTCTTTATTGTCCGGATCACGCAATGAAACCTGTGTCACAAAATCTTCAAATCCAAGTGAACTGAAAACATGCAACACCAGATCAATCACGTTTTTGAATTCATCCAACAATTGGTCGGGCGTACAGAAAAGATGGGCGTCATCTTGCGTAAATCCGCGTACACGGGTCAGTCCGTGCAGCTCACCGCTTTGTTCGTAACGATAAACGGTTCCAAATTCCGCATAGCGCTTCGGCAGATCACGGTAAGACCACTGCGCTGATTTATAAATTTCGCAGTGATGCGGGCAGTTCATTGGTTTCAGCAGGAATTCCTCTCCTTCATTTGGCGTATGAATAGGTTGAAAGCTGTCCTTTCCATATTTATCCCAATGCCCGGAAGTTACATACAAGTCCTTTCCGCCGATGTGCGGAGAAATGACCATTTCATATCCGGCTTTCTGCTGGGCTTTCATCAGGAACGCTTCCAGCTTCCTTCTCAAAGCCGCTCCTTTCGGCAGCCACAGAGGAAGCCCCTGGCCTACTTTGTCGGAAAATGTAAAGAATCCCAGTTCTTTTCCCAGTTTTCTGTGATCGCGTTTTTTTGCTTCTTCCAATAGATTCAGATAATCCGTCAGATCTTTTTGTTTCGGGAAAGAAATTCCATACACACGCGTTAACTGTTTGTTCTTTTCATCGCCACGCCAGTAAGCTCCGGCAGCGTTCAGGATTTTAACTGCTTTTACAATGCCGGTGTTTGGAATATGACCGCCACGGCATAAATCGGTAAAATTATCGTGCGAACAGAAAGTGATCTGCCCGTCTTCCAGATTTCCAATTAATTCGGTTTTATATTCGTTTCCGCCATATTCTTTCAGCGCATCGGCTTTGGAAACGGGATACAGTCTGAATTCGGCTTTTTTCTGCGCATTTTCCAGCATCTTTTTTTCGATTTTCTCGAAATCCTTTTCTGAAAAAGTTTCGTTCCCGAAATCTACATCGTAATAAAATCCATTTTCAATCGCCGGCCCGATGGTCAACTTGGCGTCCGGATAAAATTCCATAATTGCCTGTGCCAAAAGGTGCGCTGACGAATGCCAGAATGCTTTTTTCCCCAAATCATCATTCCACGTCAAAAGCTGAACGGTAGCATCTGTAGTAATGGGCGTGACAGTTTCTGCCTGTTCACCGTTTATCAATGCAGATATGACATTGCGCGCTAATCCTTCGCTAATGCTCAGCGCAATTCCCATCGGAGTAATTCCGTTTTCGTATTGCCTGATGCTTCCGTCCGGAAGTGTAATGTTGATCATTTTAAATTAATTTTTAAGAGTGCAAATTTACGATTTTTAATGAGATTGATTATTAATTTTAATATCTGAAACCTTTTTCCATCTCAAATAAACATAATTTTTATTTCACCCATTGTCATGTTTATCATCCGAAAATAAAATTGAAAAAACCTCACTTTCGTGAGGTTTCGTAAATAAAAATGAGGCATCTGAAATGTTAGGAATCGAATATTATGTTCAAGCCAGGCTTTAATCTTTATAAATCATCGGATTCAAAAAATAATCATGTTTTATAGTGTCATATATAACTACTCATCTCTGTTGAAGAGGGCATTCAGTAGAAGCGCAATGGTCAGGAAACAAAACAACAATCCGTTTTTCATAAGGCGTTAAATTCAAACCCTTGTTCTTCTCTGTTTTCTCTATGGGAAATGCTGTAATATTTATTTCTTTGATAGCCGCGTTGAGAAGTCATTGATAACATTCCTGTACTTCCTGAGTATCCTGTCCCATTCACGAAACTGCTCATCCGCTTTCACGCTTGTGCCATGTGCTCCCGAATATTCACTGTTTAGTTTCACCTTAAATGTCAGGGGATCAGACTTTGACAGTTTGATAATCAAACGCGTGCGGATGGTGTTTTGTTCGAACGACTGAACGCTCCAGGCAGTACGCAGATACGAGGTTTCCTTATCGCTGACCTCAATTGCATCAAAATAATCGGTTACAATCTGGGTGGTGAGCTTCCAGGCATCAATGGGGGATAAATCCGGATTTACAATGATTTCAAAATCTACATTGGCCTGGTCGGTCTTGATGGATGCCTCTTCAGAATCATCAACTTTCATATCAAAGAAAAGTGTTTTCGGAGGTTCGGGTCCCGCTTTTTTGCCACATACAGTGGCTTCATATTTCAGGAAGCCTACCTTTTGTGCCCTGACGTTATAGCATTCACTTTTATCCGGCTTAAGAATATAAGATCCGGAAGAAACCAACTGTCCGTTGACAATAATTTTTGCATCAGATTCCGACGTGGTGATCGTAACTTTTTGAGCTTTTAACGGTATTACGCTCAATAAAAAAAGTAAAATAATCTGCTTCATAATTTTTGGTGTTTAAATTTTAATACGCCAAAGCTATATACCAGAAAAGCATAAGTCAATTCCCCTTTTGAGGTATAGCAGGATTATTTTATGGGCGATCTGCCCTGACTGAAAAAATGATGTGTAATCCCTGCCCGGAAGGAGTCACCTGGAATGTGCCCGCAATATTTGACATCCGTCGCTCCATATTTTTCAATCCATTGCCTGGCCGGACTTCTGGTAAAAGACCTTTGCCATTGTCAGAGATTTCAATTTGAAGGGTTGATGAAACGATTTGTATTTGGATCTGTACTGCAGTTGCTTCCGAATGTTTGTAAATATTATTCAGCGCTTCCTTCACACACAATAACAGGTTTCGCCGGATTTCGGAGGAAATGCTTTTCGTTCCGTCAATCCCGGAATAGCTGTATTGGAAAGCAATGTTCGTTCTGTGAAGGAATTTTTCTCCGTAATTGCAGATATAACGGACAAAATCTTTCAGGTTATCATTTTTAGAATTCAGGCTCCATAGAATTTCACGCATGGAGAGATTCATGCTCTCTGCGGTGCTGAGAAGCTCCTCAACATCTTTTTTTAATTGTTTGTCGGTAGTTTTTTGACCCAGAAATTCGACCTGAAGCTTTAATGCTGAAATGCCAGCTCCAAGTTCATCATGCATATCGAGCGAAATCCGTTCACGCTCTTTCTGAATTGCCTGCTGACGTTTAATCTCTTCTTTCAGCAGATTATTCTGGTATTCGGCTTCGCGGAGTTGTTTTTCTTTTTTGTAAAGAAGTTGCTTTTTGTTGTATGTCCAGACGACCATCAGTATGAAGCTTACCAATACAATCATAACCATAATTGCAATAAAATAAGTTATTTTTATTTCAGACGGAAGCTGATTCATGCTGTCTAAATTTAAAAATTGCCATACTAAACAAGCAATACATAATTGTACTTATTATAAAATTAATTGTTTTTAGGATATAATTGAATTCCGGGTCATTCTCAAAAAAATATTTCGCCGGTATGATCCTGAACAAAAAAAATCCTCCCCATATCAATAAGCCGGAACTAATCCAAAAATAAGGATAGTCTACAAGTTTTTTTTCTTCTGCTTTCTGTATTTTATAATAAAACCAATTCAGTGAAATAAATATGTAATGAAACGATAAGATAATTCCCAGCCCGGGCTCAACCACATTGTTTCTGAAATCAATTATATATAAAGAATAAAAAACTGCAAAAGCTGTTGTCGCCAATAAAAATCTCCTTTGTTTTACAGATAATGAATAATAGTAAAACCAACAAAAGAAAATTATGCAAAAAATTGCATAAGCCTTATAATAAGCTCCATTAAATGAAGAAAGGTTATATAAAATTATTTTTATCTGTAAAACAAAGTCGACTAAAAAGGTAATCAGTAAATAAACAAATATATAGTTTTGTCTTTTTAACCCTTTTTGAATCCCGAATATGAGCGCATAACAGAAGCTAAAAAACAAGACTAAATAGTAAACTGTTTTTAAGTCAAACCCCATGTAGCCTCCAAGTTAAGGATTCATAGAGCCAAAATCATAAAATCCTGAATAGATGTTAACCCCTGCGTCCTGGTGATGTACTCTATCTAAATCTGTAATGTAAACCTGTAGCCCCAGTCTTCCTACTCCATTTTTTACCACAGACATAAGTTCAAATGTCAAATCATGCTCAAAACCGTTAAAAGCCCGCACATCATTCATATCAAAAGTGACGTACTCCGTAAGAGCAGTATTCGGCTTAGCGGCTGCAATCCCGCCTATGCCATCGGTATATTCTTTCCGTATATTGGGAAAGCCTTTTGAAGTTGCATCAAATTTCTGAACTATGCCACTGTTGAGCCAATATGCATTTTCATTCTTTAAATAAAGTTCAAGCGTGTCAGATTTGAATTTCCCGATGTCCGAAAACCTGAAAACAACATTTAACTTGTCAATCCCTCCCTGCTTTTCGTTGACGAAAAAAATATGGAAGTAATCCCTTGTGGCATTTTCACTGACAATTTTATTTATCTCATTTTTTTGAATAGTGAAGCTATATTGAAAATCATTTCCGAAATAACTCAGCAGATTAGCCTGATAAGTTTCGGCTGTAGCTTCAGGTAAAGGTTTTCCGACATCAATGCTCAATAAGTCAACCATTTTTTTCAAGCCTAATTCTTCACATGAAAATTCATCAATTATCTTTTTCAGAGCATTCTTAATTTCCTGACAATCAAAATTTGATTCTTGATCTTTCATAGTTTTAAATTTTATTTTGATTTAATTTATTAATTGCTTCAATTTTATTGTTGACGTGAAGTTTTCGGTAAATACTGCCTACCTGCTTTTTAACTGTCTCCGGGCTTACATTTTTCCGGTCGGCAATTTCTTTATAAAGCAGACCTTCGGCAAGCAATGCTAAAACTTCATTTTCTGTTTTGGTAAGCTCGTCCAATCCTTTGTTTTCCTCTTTTTCATGTTGAAAAAAACTCAGCACACGGCGCGCTATCCCAAAGCTCATTGGTGCTCCGCCCTGGTTGCATTCTTTAATTGCACCAATGATTTCCTGCAAGCTGTCTCCTTTAATAATATAACCCGACGCACCGGCTTTCAATGCTTCATAAATGTACGCATCGTCTTCAAAACTGGTACACATAATGAATTGGGTATTTCCCATTAAGGGTTTTAGTTCCCTTACAAGTTCCGTCCCCGATTTTTCAGGAAGGTTGATGTCCATAAGAATAATTTCAGGCTTAAGAGCAGGCAAACGGTTAAACGCATCAGTTCCGTTATAAAACTGCTCTATACAATTCATATCGTTATCGTAATCAATAATTTTCTTCAAAGCATTATTATAATGCTTATCGTCCTCAACTATGGCAACAAAGATGGGCAGTTTCATTTTTCAAATTTCAGCAAAGCCAATTTATAAATCTATTCCTCGTTTGGGGTATAGATTTATAAATTTAACCGTTTTTATTAATTGTTAAAATATAAGCTGAAAAAAATCCTGAATGAGATCTGGTTATGCCCTCGCCCTTTTTAAGTAGAAATAAGCAGTAAGCGCTCCAAAAATCACATTTGGCCCCCAGGCCGCCACAAAAGGAGATACGTATCCTTGTGTAGAATACGTAAGCGAGATCTGGTTAAAGAAAATATAGATAAACGCAAGGAAAATCCCCACGGCTAAATTTACTCCTATACCTCCTCTTCTTTTCTGAGATGAAAGCGACAGCGCCAGAAGCGTGAGGATAAATGTAGAAAAAGGTGAGCTGTTCCGTTGCTGCAGCTCATTCATATAAGCATTCACGCTGGCAGAGCCTTTGAATTTTTGTCTTTGAATGAATCGATTTAATTCAATTGAATTCATGGTTTCAGCCACATACCCTTCGGGCAGGATTTCATCGGGGGTAGCCCTGAATTTCCGTTTAAGCGTAATTTGATAACCTAAACTATCTTTGAAATCCGACAGAACCTTCCGCACATATACATTTCTCAAAACATAAACAGAATCTTTTTCATCCCAATTAAAAGACGATGCTATGATCTGATATTTTAATTTTTCTTTTTCGAATTCCTGAAAAACAAAGCTCGAACCTCTTTTTTCCACACGGTCATAATTTTGGGCAAAAATGTATTCATTGGGGGAAATCTGTGAAGAGATTTTCTGACGTTCATAGTACTCGCCTTTTTTTGTGTTGCTGAGAAGGTATTCGTACTGGTATTTATTTTTCTTGATATTTGCCCATGGCAGCGCAAAATTGTTTACGAATAATGCTACGGATGCAATAGCAGCTGCGACAACGATATACGGTCTGGTGATCCTGAAGAAGCTTATTCCGCCTGCCTGTGCCGCCACAATTTCTGTTTGCATGGTAAGCCGGGAAGTAAAATAGATTACAGAAATGAAAACCGCTACGGGCAAAAATGTATTGACCAGCCAAACGGCCCAAAACGGATAAAATTGTGTTAATGCCGCCATGGGCGTAGATCCATTATCTTCGATTCTTCCAAGCTTTTGGCTTAAATCTATCACCACAGCAATAGTCGACAAAATAATCACCATAAAAAAGAAGGTGCTTACGAAATTCCTGATGATATATTTGTCAAATATTTTCAATTACCAATTCAAATTTAACCGGGTATGAGATCCCCGAAGCATCCGTATGTCTTTATAACCGTTGTTTTAATTGAGGAATGATTTGATTTTTCCACTCCGTGAAATCTCCGTCTAAAATATGCTTTCTTGCGGTTTGCACCAAATCCAAATAAAAAGCAAGATTGTGCACCGAAGCAATTTGTTTTCCCAGGTATTCTTCTGCCACAAAAAGATGCCTCACATAAGCCTTCGAATAATGGCTGTCTACATAGCTTTTGCCCAGTTCATCCAAAGGAGAAAAGTTATCTTTCCATTTTGCATTTTTCATATTCATCACGCCATTCCACGTAAATAACATCCCGTTCCTGGCATTGCGGGTGGGCATTACACAGTCGAACATATCGACTCCAAGTGAAATGCATTCCAAAATGTTCCACGGCGTCCCAACACCCATAAGGTAACGGGGTTTATCTTTTGGTAAAATATCTGTTACCAGATCGGTGATTTCATACATAACTTCCTCGGGTTCACCCACGCTTAATCCTCCAATAGCATTTCCATCTGCTTCAAATTCCGCAACGAACTGCGCAGATTCTTTCCTCAGATCGTGAAATGAGTTTCCCTGTACAATTGGGAAAAGCGTCTGCTCATATCCATATAAAGGCGGATTTTCATTCAGCCAGCTCCGGCAGCGCTCCAGCCAACGATGCGTAACCTGCATGGCGCGTTTTGCATCTTTGTATTCGGCAGGAATTCCGGTCAGCTCGTCAAAAGCCATCATGATATCGGCTCCGATGTTTCGCTGGATTTCCATCGAATATTCAGGCGTAAACATATGGTAAGAACCATCTATATGCGATTTGAAACGAACCCCGTCTTCCGAAACTTTTCTTCTGTCTGATAATGAATAAACCTGAAATCCCCCGCTATCTGTCAGAATCGGCCTGTCCCAGTTCATAAATTTGTGAAGACCTCCTGCCTGATTAAGGATCCCGATGCCGGGGCGCAGATACAAATGATATGTATTGCCTAAAATGATTTGGGCTTTTATATCCTCTTTCAGCTCCCTCTGATGAACCGACTTCACGCTGGCAACAGTTCCGACAGGCATAAAAATGGGCGTTTCAATTCTGCCGTGAGCAGTCATTATTTCCCCTGCTCTTGCCTTAGACCCCGAATCGGTTTTTTCTATTAAAAAATTCATCGGTGGCAAAGATAGGAATTGTTGAAACTTGAAAATTCAATTGACTGTTTATTTATATTTTTAACATATCTTTGAAGTCCATGAAAAAAGACTCCTTACCGGAGTTCTTTTTTCAAATCTTATCCTTTTCCACCCCAAACTGTCGGCTAATATTTTTTTATTAAGCAAATAAATTATAATTGCTCTGCATGGTTTTTTATTTAAGGTGGTTTTTCATTTTAACCGGTTTTTGTGTTCTTGCCCAAAAAAACCCGGATTTTCAGACGGAAGTTAAAAACCTGATCTCTCTGGAACAGAAAAAAAAGGCAAGTAATAAAGATATTGATAAAATGCTGGAACTGGTTAACCAGTTTTCACCACAGAACCCCGATGAAGCACTTTTTCATTTGGAAAGAATAAAACGTTTTATTGAAACCAATGATTACCAGGATGGTTTACTTGAGTATTGTTTTAATATCTTAAAAATTTACCGGATCAAAACAGAGGTTCATAAAGCGGAAAAAATCATTACGGAAGTCAATAAGAAAAATGATTTAACGAAAAAGAACCAGGTCTCAATGCAATATCTGCTGGCAGATATAGCGAATTACAAAAAGGAATTCGATAAATCATTACAGATAGCAAAACGTGCTTTGCCCGATGCCGTTACAACTTTTCAAAAAGCTTCGCTTAATTATGTGATTGCAGGAAATTATACGGAAACCGGAAATAACAAAGAGGCGCTTTCTTATGCTTTAAAAGCATTGGAATTGTATAAATCTTCAAATGATGACAAAAACATTTCACTGATTTACAATTTAATGAGTGTGATTTACCAGCAGATCAACAATTACGAGAAGGCCAAATATTATGGAAAATTAAGCCTCTATTATGCCGAAAAAATTAACAGCCTGAATAACATTCTGGATACATATTCCAATCTTGTGGTCTCTTATCGCGGACTAAATGAAATTGATTCGGCAAAACATATTTTTAATAAAATCATTGAAACCGCCGCAAAGCTTGACCGGCCTTATACGATTGCCCAGGCAAGGATGAATATGGGAAATTTGTATTCAGATGAAAAAGATTACAAAAAAGCCCGGGAACAATTTGAAATGTCGCTGGCTTTGTGCCAAAAATATAAGATCAATGAAGGGATTCTTTATAACTATATCAACCTGGGCTCGAATTACCAGGCACAAAAAAGATATCCGGCTGCACTTATTGCTTATGACAGCGCAGTGTATTATGCAAAAAAAGTAAACGCCCCGCCTTTCATGATCAGCTATATTTATGACGGCTATACCAACTTGTTTGAAAATACCGGAAATTACAAAAAAGCATTGGAGAACCATAGAATAATGGATTCGCTGAACTCGGTTGTTAATTTGGAACAGTCAAAAAAAGAAATTGCGGAAATCCAGGCAAAGTATGATTCGGCGGTGAAGGATGCCGAAATTGAAAAAATAAACAATGAATATCTGATTAAAAGGAATCAAACACGTATTCTATTTCTGTTGAGCGCGGTTGTGCTGCTTGCTACCGTTTTTACAATTGTTTTTCTTATTTACAGAAATAAGAAACTCCGCCAGCTCTATGCACGCAATGTAGAAATCATCAAAACAATAAATTTTTCATCTTACGTTGAATCACAACAAGTAAAGCTGGGAGAAAATGAACCGCTGAAGAAAATTTTTGATGAAATTCTTGCTACTCTCGAAAATGAAAAACTATATCAGAACCCCGACCTCACAGTCAATGATATGGCCAATGAAATCAACAGCAACCAAAAATATGTATCCAACGCTATTGCAACGTATGCCAATACAAATTTCAACAACCTCATCAATTTCTACAGGATTACAGAAGCCAAAAGGCTTATCGTTTCAAGGGAATATCCGACATTAAATGAAATTATGTATGCATGCGGGTTTAATTCACGTACTCCGTTTTACAATGCTTTCAACAAACATACGGGCATGTCTCCCAAACAGTTCAAAGACATCTCAAAATCTTCCGATTCCGACAATATGTTTAGGCCGGCCAATGAAGCACTGAATTAAAAATACCATTTATTTTGAAATGTACAAGAAGTTAGTGAATCGACCTCCGGATTATCATAATTCAAAAAGACTATTTGTTCCGAATCCCGGAAAAACATTGGCTTTTCCATAAATCAGAACAAATTTTCCCTAAATCGAAACATCCGGATTGTTGTACAAAAAAGAAAAAAAATCAACTTTGCGTCATAGTTTTAGTTTAAAGTAAAATCCAGCCTATACCGAACCCAACCTTTACCGTGGATCAATCTTTACCGAAACCCAATCGATCCGACCTTTTAAAAAACCTTGAATTAAATCCGGCACGTAATAACTACCTTATTTGGCCGGATTTTTTATTTTATGCAATCTTAATAAATACAAAACCACTCCAAATCTTTCCCAAAAATTCATAATTTTTACGGATTATGCTCTTATCTATCTTATTTTTGCTGAAATTCGGTTACCGATGAATACTGAAAAATTTGAATGGCTGATTGAAGAATTAATCAGATACGGAATCAAGTTCGGAATTGCAATCCTTATCATTGCATTTGGGTTTTGGATAGGAAACCGATTGAAAAATATCATCCGAAACCGTATGATCAAACGGGAAGTTGACCCGTCCATAAGAGAATTTGTACTCCCCATCATAGATGTAATTTTCAAAGTCCTTATCATCCTTACGGCAATCAACACCGTTGGAATCCAGGTTACATCTTTTGCTGCTATTATGGCTGGCTTGGCGGCCGGCGTCGGGCTTTCTTTACAAGGAAGCCTCTCCAATTTTGCAGGTGGGTTATTGATTATCCTGTTCAAGCCATTTAAAGTAGGGGATTACATTGAAGCGCTCAGCAACAGCGGTTCAGTTGAATCCATCAGTATTTTGTACACAACCATTGTTACAGACGGGCAGCAAGTGGTAGTATTGCCCAATTCTGCCCTGCTCAATAACCCGATTAAAAACTATTCGATTAAAGATACCCGGAGACTGGACATAAAAATAGGCTTGTCTTACAATGAAGATTTGAAAAAGGCTCAGGAAATTCTGAAAGATATGCTGAAAAATGAGCCTGCAGTTCTCCAGAATAAGCCGATCATAGTAGAAATCATTGAATTTACCGATACTAAAATAAATCTTGCGGTAAGAGCGTTTGTAAAAAGGGAAGATTATTGGAACACCTATTTCAAGTTATACAAGGAAACTAAAGAAACGTTGGATAAAAATGGAATTTCAATATCTCTTCCGCCTGCAGAAATGCGGATAATTCAAAATCAGGAAAGTCAACAATGAAACGTTTTTTAATTTTCAGCTTAGTCTGTTTCGCAGGAGTTTCGTTATTTGGTCAAACTTCTGACTGGGTCAAAAAACATTTTGAGTCGGATTTTTACAAAACCCAGTTCACCGGGTTTTACCTTTACGACCCCTCTACCAAAATGGTTCTGGAAAATTACAACGGCGAAAAATATTTCACCCCGGCTTCCAATGTAAAAATCCTTTCGCTTTACAGTGCAATGAAAGTTCTGCCCGATTCTATTCCTGCATTGCGCTATGAGCGTAAAGACGGTAATCTTTTTATTGAAGGGCTGGGCGACCCAACTTTTCTCCACCCGGAATTCAAATCCGTCAGCCGTGCGCTGGATTTCCTGAAAAAAGAAACGGGCAATATATACCTGCACTGGGGGAAATATGAAGGAACGAGAATGGGTCCTGGCTGGTCATGGGAAGATTATGAAAAATATTATTCGCCTGAAAGGAGCGAGCTTCCGCTTTATGGAAATATGGCGACCATCAAAAAAGGAAAAGGCGGGCCGTCCGCTTTTCCGTTGACGCTTGCCGATTCTGTAGAGTACCAGGAAAGCTTGTACAGCCGAGATTTCTTTGACAATAAATTCTATCTCGGCTCACGCAATGGTTCTTCTACCAAAGTCCCGTTTGTAGTAAAAGACGAGTTAATCAGGCAAATGCTTTCGGATGCTGTGGGGAAAGAAGTTTTTCTGACCGATAAAGATTTGTCCAAAAGCGCAAAAACATTATTCAGCCTGCCCTCCGACTTAGTTTATAAGCGTATGATGGAGGTGAGCGATAATTTTCTTGCCGAACAGGTTTTGCTCATGGTTTCTGCCCAGGTTACAGGTTCCATGAGCTCTGAAAAAGCCATTAATTATATGAAAAGCAAGTACCTGAAAGAATTGCCGCAGGATCCGGTTTGGGTAGATGGTTCAGGGCTTTCACGTTACAACCTGTTTTCACCGCAGGATATGGTCTTTGTTCTTGAAAAACTTTACAAAGAATTTTCGCAGGAACGGTTGTTCAATATATTTGCAATAGGTGGAAAGACCGGAACCCTCAAAGGGAATTACGGAGGCAAAACACCTTATGTGTATGCAAAATCAGGGACGCTGTCAAATAATTACTGCTTAAGCGGTTACTTGAAAACCAATTCGGGAAAGGTATTGATCTTTAGCATTATGAACAATCATTACCAGAAAGAAAACTGGCAGGTAAGGCAGGAAACCCAGAAGCTGCTTGAATATGCAAGGGATAATTATTAATCAAAAATCATAAACCGGCCTCTTCGCTTGTTTTCCTTCCCTCCGAACTTATCCAGTTTAAATCCGAGTGAAAACATTACATAACGTTGCAAAACATCATTTTCTTCGTCCAGGATGTAATTGTCCGAGATGGTCCTTGTGCTGCTTATATTCTGATTCAAAACATCGTAAACCTTCACTTTGAAAGTCAGCTGGTCTTTCCAGAAATTGTATGCCAGGCTGGTGTTCCACAGAAAGAAATCCTTCTTGAACCCGTCTGCAATTCTTGAATTGTAAGTATAGCCAAAATCGTTTCCAAATACAAAATGTTTGGGCCAGTAATTGGTCGTTTCGATCTTAAAATTATGGTTCACATTCGAATTCCTGTCAATCGTGAAGTTTTTGTAATTGGTTTCGGAATAATTCATCCTGTAACTTGTACTGATGGACAAAATCTCACCCAAATCCCAGCTGAGGTTCACTCTCGGTCTTAAATTCGTCGAATTTGCCTCATAACGTACTTCATCAAGGAATTGCTCATTATGTGACTGATTTACGCTGAATCCTGAACCGATCCTGAAATTACTCTTTCCGCTCTTGAATGTTTTGCTGTAATTTACACCTCCCCAAAAGCTGTAATTTCCGTGAACATTCCTGTAAGTAGTCAATGTAACGAAATTTTCATCCAGCGTCCGGTAATTTACAATGCCTGTTTCGTTGAAATTCCCTCCAAAGTTTACAAATATTCCTGTTTTGGACTGAAAATTAAAATTATTAAATCCGACATATAAAGTATGCATTTTGGTCGGATCCAGATCAGGATTTCCAATGACCGTATTCAAGGGGTTGCTCAGATCTTCAATCGGCAATAACTGTTTTGCCGAAGCCGGCATTATTTCATAATTATAATTGAGATAGATATTTGAACCTTTTGACAGGTTAAAGTTCATGTTAAGATCTGCAGAAGGCAAAACAAATTCCTGTTTAGCATAATAATCCTCTCCTAAATAGACGCCATAATTTTTCTGTATCAGAACCTGTGTTCCAAGGTTCAGGGTATACCTGAATTTTCTTTTTTTCCCAACAAATGAAACATAAGGGTTTGTATTGTTCAGATCAGAATGTGTATAACGGGTAAGCAATTCATTTACAATTCCGTAATCATTGTTATTTTCATCGAAATCAAATGTGTTCAGCCTGTCTGACAGCAGCTCCTTTTCGTAGCTCGCCCCGATTTTCAAATCCAGTGAATCCGTAACCTTAAAACTATATTCGGCTTCAATCTCGTAGCGGTCATTAGTGTTCCGGTTTTCTCCTGATTGATTCCGCAAATCATCGGGTTCATCTCCCTGATAAAAAATTGTTTCGGATTTTCTGAGCAAATCATTTTCTGTCATTTGATTAAAATGAGAAAGCGAAATACTTATTTCATTTTTATTTTTGAATGATTTAAAGTAGTTAATGTCATTTGAAAATTGATTGGAAAGATCATCGGAACGCGTAGTTCCATTGTTTTCATTCCTCAGGTCATTTTCTTCGCCATAAGTTGAACTGTAAAAATCATTAACGGAAAGGCTTCTGGAATGTGAAAATTTAGGGCTCATCCAAATCTGGCTGGTGGAATCGATTTTAAATTCAAAATTAGTGCTTAAGCTGTGGTTATCTGACTCCGAATGCGTAATGGATTGAGATTCTGTCGTATAAAAATCGTCCGGCAGAAAATTTTGCCGAAATGTTTTATTGTTATTGTTTGAATTGGTCCCGGTATAGTAATATGTCCCGTTGAGTTCAAGATTCTTTCCGAACTGATCGGCATAATTCAAGCCGCCTAACTGAGATTCTGTAATTCCCTGTTCGCCACCGAACTGAACACCGTTGATATTGAAAGAACCGTTATCGGAAATCATTACGCTACGGTTTCTTCCACCCGACATCGTATCAAAAATGTCATCCATGGAGAATCCTACCGCATTGATGTTGTTGGCAGCTCCGAGAACACTGAGCTTAGTGTCCCCTTTGAAATAATTGAACATCAGGTTAGATTCATAACGGTCGTCTGTTCCGTAACCGCCCTGCGCTTTGAGCATATAGCCTTTATTGTCTTTCTCGTCTATGGTAAGATTGATGCTTGATTCATTTCCGCTTGCCGCCGCTCCCGAAATTTCCTCTTTTTTGGTTTTCTTGTCGGTCACCTGGACTTTCTGAATGATTTCGGCTGGTAAATTCTGCAAAGCAATTTTACCTGTTTCGTCAAAAAAGGGCTTGCCGTTTACAAGGATTTGCGAAACTTCTTTTCCGTTCACTGTAATTTTTCCTTCATCGTCTATTTCAACACCGGGAAGTTGTTTCAGAAGCGTTTCCACATTGGCATCGGGTCGGACTTTGAATGAGGATGCATTGAATTCCAGTGTATCGTTTTTGATGCGGATGGGCGGCGCGGAACCCGTTACTATTGCTTCGTCAAGATTTATAACTGTCTTTAAGGTGACTTCCCCTAATTCTTTATTTTCCGTGAGGGAATTATATTCAACCCTAAAATCACCGTTCAGATCATCGGAAATACTGAAAAAAACAGGTTCCTGTATTTTTTTGACTTCCAGTTTAAAATTTCCGTCTTTATCGGTAATGGAATAATCAACAACCGTAGAATCTTTGGCAAGTGACAAATAAACCGTTGCGGCTTCCACAGGGGACTTTAAGATCTCATCTACTGCTTTTCCTGAAATTGTAATTTTTTCCTGAGCAGATATGAATGAATGAATTGAAAAAAGAAATAAAAATATAAAAATGAACCGCCTCATTCGTCTTTGTTAAATCTCTGCAAGTTTAGTTTTATTTGAAAAACAAAGCGGTTAATGAAAAGTTAATCCGGAGAAAAGTTTTTGTCACTTGCTTAAATACTTATCAAACCGACAATTACATGCGAGGTGCTTTTCATCGTAAGGTTTTCGTTTTCGGGATTTTCAATGCACAACAAATCATTTTCTGTCAACATTATTTCTTTGGCTCCAAATTGAATTTTCGTCTCTGTTTTGGCAAAAATCAACATAAAATCATGTGTGACGTTCTGTAAATCAGAGAGGATTTTGACAGAAGAAAATTGAACCGGCTCGGCAACTATCAGATTAAAATCGGTTCCGGAACTTTGAGACACAATTATATCATTGGAATCAAATCTGAAAACTTCATTTTCCGAGTAATTCTCTTCTATTCCATTATGATTAATCTTCAAATGGTTGTCGAGCATTATTAAATACCGGGTAAAATTTTCGAACCGGGTAAAACTCGACGGAACTTTTTCTATGGTCGCGGAACTCACTCGAAATAAAAAGTTTCTTTCCGAATAGACCGCGTCTTCCGGATAAATAAAATATTCAAAAGTTTTCCCGCCTTCCCAAAGAGCTGGTTGTAAATTTTCTTTTTTTATAATTGTGTAATTCATTTAACTGTTCTGTCAAGCATTTCCGTTGCTTAATTTCAGCAAACGGCTAGTTCTTTCTCTGCTTTGCCTGTAATAATCCACCTCAATATTTGGGTTTTTATAAGATGGGATCATCTCTTTTAGTTTCTTCTCCCAATTTTTCAAATCTTCCGGAAAACATTTTTCCATGAGGTCGAGCATAATTCTGACGGCTGTCGAAGCGCCGGGCGAAGCACCTAAAAGCGCCGCAATGCTTCCATCTTCCGAATTAACGATTTCAGTTCCGAATTGTAAAACGCCGCCTTCCTTCTCATCCTTTTTAATGATCTGAACCCGTTGCCCGGCATCACGCTCAATCCAGTTTTCAGCTTTGGCATCAGGAAAATATTCTTTCAATGCCTCAATTTTGTCTTCTTTATTCTGACGGACTTGTTCAATCAGGTATTTGGTTAACGGAATGTTGTGCAGCCCTGCAGAAAGCATGGGTTTTATGTTGCCCCATTCAATGGACAAAGGCAAATCCCAATACGAGCCGTTTTTCAGAAATTTAGTGGAAAACCCAGCAAAAGGACCGAAAAGCAGTTCGTTTTTTCCATTGATTACACGGGAATCCAAATGTGGAACCGACATAGGCGGCGCACCGACTTTGGCCTTTCCATATACTTTTGCATGATGTTGCGCAATGATTTCGGGATTGGTGCAAATCAGCCATTCACCGCTCACAGGGAAACCGCCATAGCCTTCTCCTTCTTCAATTCCTGATTTGTCCAGCAACTGAATGGCCCCGCCTCCGGCGCCAATGAAAACAAAATCGGCAAGCGTTTTTGTCTTTTTATCGGTCGTAAGGTTTTTGACTTTTATCTGCCATTTGCCATTTTTTCGTTTGAGGTTTCGCACTTCGTGGGCAACATGCAACTCTACTTCCTCATCCATTACCAAGTTCAAAATCAGCTTACGGGTCAAAGCGCCGTAATTTACATCTGTCCCGATATCCATCCGTGTAGCGGCAATTTTCTGATTCTTATCGCGATCCTTCATCACTAGCGGCATCCAGTCTTCCAACTGTTGAAAATCTTCGGAATATTTCATTCCTTCGAAAAGCGGATGTTTCGACAAGGCTTGCCAGCGTTTTTTCAGAAAATCCACATCTTCTTCACCCCAGACAAAACTCATATGCGGAACGGAATGAATGAATCTCTCCGGGTTATGAAGGAATCCTGTCTCGGCTAAATATGCCCAGAATTCTTTGGAAACTTCAAAGGAAGAAGCTACATCAACCGCCTTTTTAATGTCAATGGTTCCGTCTTCATTTTCAGGTGTGTAATTTAGTTCACAAAACCCCGAATGTCCTGTTCCGGCATTATTCAGCGCGTCTGAGCTTTCGCCCGATATCACATCAAGCTTCTCGTAAATTGTAATTTTAATTTCAGGATTTAATTTTTTGAGCAGTACAGCCAAAGTCGCGCTCATGATCCCGGCGCCGATTAAAACTACATGTGTCTGAGATGAATTCTGAAGTTTCATTTTATTTACATTAATTCAACCTTAAATCTTCAATTATCAGCTCCGCCGTCCGTTCAGAAGCACCCGCCCCCCCCAATTTTTCCCGCAGTTCTTTGTAATGATCCAGGATTTGAGAGCGTTTGGGTTCGCTGAGGATTTTGGCCAGCTCCACTTTCAAGTTTTTCGTGTTCAGTTCATTCTGGATCAGTTCTTTTACAACCTCCCTGTCCATAATCAGGTTTACAAGAGAAATATATTCAATATGTTTTACCACCCTTTTCCCAATTTCGTAGGAAATCCTGCTTCCTTTGTAACAAACCACTTCAGGGGTGTTGAGCAGGGCGGTTTCCAGAGTTGCAGTCCCAGAAGTAACCAAAGCCGCTTCGGAAGCACGAAGCAAGTCATAAGTTTTTCCAAACACAATCTTCAAATCTTTTCCCGCAACTTCCCTGTAAAAGCTTTCATCCTGCGAAGGTGCACCCGCAACCACGAACTGGTATTCCGGAAAATCCTTCTGAACCGAAAGCATGATAGGCAGTTTTACTTTGATTTCCTGCTTACGGCTGCCGGGCAGAAGTGCGATGATCTTCCGTTCGTCCAAATGATTTTCAGGTCTGAATTTTTCCGGATTCAAATCGGGTAAGTTTTTCATTGCATCCAAAAGCGGATGTCCTACAAAATCCACATCAAAATCATATTTCGCATAAAAATCCTTTTCGAACGGAAGGATGACAAACATCCTGTCAACGAATTTCTTAATCGTATGCACACGTCCTGTTTTCCATGCCCAGATCTGGGGTGAAATATAATAGTAAACCCTGATCCCAAGGCTCTTGACAAATTCGGCAATCCTCAGGTTAAATCCCGGATAATCAATTAGAATTACCACATCGGGTTTCCAATTCTGAATATCTTTTTTGCAGAATGTGATGTTTCCCAGAATGGTTCGAAGGTTCATAATCACTTCGGCAAAGCCCATAAATGCCAAATCCTTGTAATGTTTGACAAGCGTTCCGCCCTGCTGCTGCATCAGGTCGCCGCCCCAGAAACGGAATTCTGCCTGCGGATCTTTCTTTTTCAGTTCTTTCATCAGGTTGGAACCGTGCAAATCTCCCGATGCTTCACCCGCTATGATATAGTATTTCACTTTTACTTCGTAACTTTACAACCGGAACAAAGATAGAGATTTTTGAAATGGATGAGATAGTAAACCGCGTTGCCAAAAGTCCTTTGGTGACCATAGATCTGGAAGATTTTTATCCGGAAGGAAGGCGCATAGCCTTTGACTTGAAAGATTTTCTGTACGAAGAGTTAATCCTCAGGGAAAAAGATTTCCGTGAACAGCTGAAAAACCATAACTGGGAACAATACCGGGACTCATATGTCGCAATGAATTGCTCCACCGATGCAATTATTCCTTCATGGGCATTTCTGCTGGTGGCAACTTACCTGCAGCCATTTGCCAGAAAAGTCGTGAAAGGAAATTTAGCAGATTTGGAAACTTCTCTTTATCAGGAAATTATTTCGAATCTGGATATTTCTCCTTATGAAGGAAAGAAAATCATTGTAAAAGGCTGTAGTAGGAAACCCGTTCCGGATGCAGCTTATATTCAGTTAATCGAAAAAATACAACCGCATATTCAATCGTTGATGTACGGCGAAGCTTGTAGTACGGTTCCTTTGTTGAAAAAGAAATAAATACAATAATCGGTTTGGATCATGCGTTTTGCTTAAAAATAAGTTACATCATGAAAAATTCCGTTAAAATTTTATCCGTATTTATTTTATTCATTGCATTTTCTTTTATGCCGGTTCATGACAAAAAAGTCGTTGTTTTAGATGCCGGACACGGAGGATATGACCTTGGCTCTCAAAACCAGAAAATTATCGAAAAAGATTATACACTGGAAATTGCCAATAAAATTATTTCTGCCAATACAAATGAAAATATAGAATTCATTTTGCTGCGGAACTCCGATGAATTTATGGAGCTGCATTCAAGAGTGGAAAAAATTAATGAAATAAAACCGGACTTGGTTATTTCATTGCACCTGAACAAGTCTACGAATGAGTTTTTAAATGGGATTGAAGTATTTGTGAGTCCTGAAAATGCGGAATATGAAAAATCAAAGAATTATGCTGATGATCTGATGAAGTATTTTGAAACTTCTCCGTTGGAAAAACGTGGCGTTAAAGAGCAACGTTTTAAGATCATACGTGAATCCCAAAGTCCGGCGATGCTTTTTGAGCTTGGGTTCGTTTCCAATTTAACAGACAAAGCGTATTTGGAATCTGAAAAAGGCAAAAATGAAATTGTTCAGAACATTCTTGCTTTTACAAATAATTTATAGTTAAAGTCAGGCTTAGCTGTAAAAAAGACCGGCTGGAATTTATCAGCCGGTCTTTTCTGTTTATAAGATTATTTCAATTCTTTCAGCAAAATGGTATAAACCGGGAAATGATCACTGTAGCCATTTGGATAATACGTATCGCCTCCATACATTCTATACGGGTATCCTTTGTATTGCCCCTCAGGTGAAACCAGATAGGAAGGAGAGAAAATTTCGGTTTTGTAAATTTTATATGAATCGAACTTTTTACTGTTGTCGACCAGTGTGCCTGTTACAAAAAACTGGTCAAACAGGTTCCAGGAATCACGATACGCAAGAGTCCCCATTCCTTTTTTGTACATGGAACTCATCAAATCCACAATGTCAGATTCCTTTGCTTTTTCCTTCTTATCTATGGCGCCAAGCGTTTCAGTAATGCTCGGGCTTACCGGATCATCATTGAAATCACCCATTGCAATGATTTTAGCTTTAGGGTTTTCGGCACGGATCTCGTCATAAATTCCTTTCATCACTTCTGCGGCTTTCTTTCTTCTCGGCAAGCTCGCTTTTTCACCGCCTCTTCTTGACGGCCAGTGATTGACAAGAAATGTTATCTCTTCCCCATCAAGCAACCCAGTTACCCTTAAAATGTCACGGGTATACTCACGGCGTCCGTCGTCTCCATAAATTTCAATGATGTAGGGCTTTGCTTTCGTTACCTGGAAACGGCTTTTCTGATAGATCAAAGCCACATCAACCCCGCGCGCATCAAATGAATTAAAATGTGCGACGCCGTAATCATATTTTTTAAGTTCGGGTTGATTTGTAATATCTTCTACCGTTTTTCTGTTTTCAATTTCACATAATCCGACAATGACGGGAGCCGACTGGGTTTCCTCTTTCCCCAATTGGGCAATTACATGGGAAATATTTTTCACTTTCTGGTTATATCGTTCTTCTGTCCATGCCTTTTTTCCTGTCGGGGAAAATTCATCCTGCAAAATTAACGGGCGGATGATTTTTTTTCCTGCAATATTCTCATATGTATATCGCTCTCTAAATGCTACAGTATCATATTTGGGAACATCATTCACATTGATTGAAATATGATAATTTGGATCGGTAGGAGACAAGGTTCCGTCTATATATCCCGCCGAAATTTCAGTATCAAACAGGTTTTCAATGTTATAAAAAGCAACTGTTGCCGCCTGAAATTTTTGCTGGCCCAAAAGCTCTGTTGAAAAGAAAATCAACAAGATGGACAATTTAGTTAAAGATTTATTAATTTTAAACATCATATATTTTATTACATTTGTGCCCTCAAATTTATTTTTTAATCGTTTTTTGAGGTTGCTAAAGTAAAGATAAAAATTCTTTGAATGAATAAATTATTGTTAACGATGACTCTTCTGATTCTCATGGGAATCAATCTTATGGGTCAGACCAAGATTTCAGGGATTGTGAAAGACAGTTCTACTGAAAAAGAAATTTACAATCTGAATGTACTGATGATGGAAACCGGACAAGAGGTCCAGACTGACCGGATCGGTTACTTCCAGTTTGTAGATGTGAAACCCGGAACCTATACCCTGAAAATTTCAGGAGTGGGTTATCAGTCGACCGAAAAACAGGTTGTTGTAAATGATGAGCCTTCTATTGATTTAGGGGAATTGACGGTGACTTTTAATCCGGTAAGTGAAAATGTGGGCGTAATTACATTAACGGCGGACGAGCTGGATGATGATGAATCTTCTGCTCAATCTTCTGTAGGGTTGCTTCAATCATCTCAGGATGTTTTTGCCAGCACAGCAGCTTTTGAGTTGGGGGCTTATTGGTTCAGAGTCAGAGGTTATGACAACAAATACAATGATGTCTTTTTTAATGGAATTCGCATGAATAAAATTGATAATGGACGCGTTACATTTAATAACTGGGGCGGCTTAAATGACGTTACCCGTTATCCTGCCGAATTGACTTATGGTCTGGAACCAAGTACAACGGCATTTGGAAACATAGGCGGGGTTACCAATTTTGACACACGCCCTTCTATGTTGAGAAAAGGAGTTAGTTTATCCTATTCTTTGACCAATCGCTCTTATCGAAACCGGATTATGGCAACTTATAATACCGGCTTGTTAGAGAACGGATGGGCATTTACTGTTTCCGGCTCAAGAAGGTGGGCGGAAGAAGGTAATATTGAAGGAACTTTCTACGATGCCTGGGCTTATTATTTAGGAGTTGAGAAAAAAATCAATGACAGACATACCATAAACTTTACTGCTTTTGGAGCTCCAAACAGAAGAGCGACCAATAGCCCGAATACGCAGGAAGTATATGATCTTGCAGGGACTGATTACAATTCTTACTGGGGATGGCAAGACGGAGAAAAAAGAAGCGAGAGAGTCAGAACTACTCATGAGCCGATTGCTATGTTGACCCACCATTGGAACATTGGTAAAGACTCAAAATTGACGACCTCCGTTGCTTATCAATTCGGTTCTGACAGCGGAACGAGATTGGATTGGTACAAAGCCAACAATCCTTCGCCTGCTTATTACAGAAATATGCCAAGCTACTGGTTACAATCCGGAGTGGACAAACCAGAGATATCGACCCTATATACTGAACTTTGGCAGAATGGCACAATTGGACAATTAGACTGGACAAGCTTGTATGGCATGAACCATTTAAGGAATTTACAAGGGAAATCAGCCGCTTATGTTTTAGCAGAAGACTTTCAAAATGATAATACCTTGACATTCAGCACAAACTTCAAAACAAAATTAGATGAAAATATTGACTTCGTAATTGCAGGGACTTATCAGAACACAAAATCTGAAAACTATCGCGAAGTTGCAGATTTGCTAGGTGGAGAGTATTTTTCAAACGTAGATGATTTTGCTGACTCAGGACTTTCCGGGCAATATGATTCAGATAATCCTAACAGAAAAATAAAAGAAGGAGACCGTTATGAATATGATTATGACATTAACCGTCAATATGCTGACTTATTTATTCAAACTAAAACAAATTGGAATTGGTTGACCTGGACATTTGGCACGACCCTTTCCACTACATCGTTTTACCGTGACGGGAAATACAGACATTACCGTTATCTGGATAGTTCATTTGGAAAAAGTAAAACCTATGACTTTTGGAATTTTGGTGTAAAATCCAATTTCTTATTCAAGGTGGATGGGAGAAATTTTATTTCATTAAATGCCCAGTATGAGACAAATGCTCCTACCGCAGATGAAGTATTTGCTAATGCCAGAAGCAACGATTTGTCTGTTCCTGACTTGAAAAATGCTCAGATTATGGCAGGAGAATTATCTTATATATTAAGAGCTCCAAGGGTAAAAGGGAAAGCAACTGCTTTTTACACTCTGGCAAAAAATGAAATGGAAAAAAGTTTTGGATATATAGATAATGACGCTCAAACATATTTCGCTGCAGAAGTCTTGAATAATGTTGAAAAACAATATTTCGGTACTGAATTAGCTGTTGAAGCACAAATTACAACAACAATCTCAGTAACCGCAGTAGCGTCGCTCGGCCAGTACACATATAATAACAACCCTGATTACTATTTATTTACAGATGATATAGCCCAAGGGTATGAGTCATTTGGCTTATCATACTTAGAGAATTATCGTTTATCAAATGGCCCTCAACAAGGATATTCATTAGGCATTGAATATCGTGCTCCTCAATATTGGTGGATTGGCATAAATGGAAACTATCTGGCTGCAAATTATATAGATGTTGCTCCTTTTAATAGGACTTCCGAATTCGCTAGTTTAGAAAATAATCCCACTATTTCTGAAATTGATGAGACAACATTACGTGAGCTTATCAAACAACAAAAAACTTCGGACGAATTTATGCTGAATGTTAATGTTGGCAAGACATTCCGTTTTGGGAAATATAATATGGGAGTCAGTGCTACTGTTAATAATGTTCTAAATAATAAAAATTATATCACAAGCGGATTTGAACAAATGAGAGGAGGTAGCTACTCTAATATGTTAGATGAAAACTACAGGCAAACTTTTGGGCCTAAAATGTGGTATGATCAAGGAATCAGCTATTTCTTAAATGTATATTTCCGCTTTTAATTCTTAAATTCTAAACAAATGAAAATTTCAAATATGAAAAAATTATTTTCACTATTCGCAGTAATGCTGATTATAAATTCCTGCGTAAAAGACGATGATTATGGAACTCCTCCCTATGAGGAATATATCTGTAGTGACGAATGGACTGCAAATAAAACTATTCCTGAAGTAATTGCAGAAATAGGCACATCTGGTTTATATCCTTTTTCTGAAGATGGGGACGAAAACGTAATTGAAGGTTATGTGATTTCCAGTGATGAAACAGGAAATTTTTACAAAACTATCTCTATACAGAATGATACCATAAATCCGACCAGAGGGATTCAGGTAGAGCTTAATCAAACCAACTTGTTTAATAATTTCCCTTTAGGCTCAAAAATCAGAGTGAAATTGAATGGAATTAACGGGGGCATTGTGAACAGCGTTTACAAAATCGGAGGCATATACAACAATAGTGTTGGCCAGTTAGATGAAGTGCTCATTCCTCAACACGTAAAAAGAGCTTGTGAAGATTTGAGAAATATTACTCCTATTGCTTACAGCAGCATTTCAGACGCCACTCAAAATGATCATATAAATACTCTGATTAAATTGGAGGGAGTTCAGTTCGAATCTGGAGAGATTGGAAACACTTATGCTCAGGCTAATCCAAACAGCACAAGCGGATATGATACTGCCAATCGAATTATTGTAGACGAAGAGGGTAACGAGATCATATTAAGAAATAGTGGATTTGCCGATTTCGCCGCAGAGGCATTACCCGAAGGAAGCGGAACAATTACAGCTGTACTTAGTAAATATAACAGCGATTGGCAATTATATATACGTGACACTTCCGATGTGGTTTTTGATCAGGAGCGTTTTGATGATGGAGGAACTATCGGCGGAGGTGGAGGCCCGATCGGCGGCGATAATGCACAATTCGAATCTTGTGTAAATGAAGGATTCAGCAGCTATGACCCCAATGATTCTGAATTTGCAGAATATATTAACGATGCTGCGGTAGGCTCAAGATACTGGGAAGTAAAGTCATTTGGAGGCAACAACTATATTCAAATGAGTTCTTTCAATTCAAGCGATACAGAAAACGTTACCTACTTTATCGTTCCTGTTAATTTTTCAGATGCCGACAAATTCTCATTTAAAACAAAAGACGGTTATAACAACGGAAACGTTTTGAGTGTTTATTATTCGACCAACTATACTATCGGAGGAAATATTGCTGATGCTACTTTAAATGACATCACTTCTTCGTTCAATATTTCAACAGGTAACACAAGCGGGTACGGCGCTAACTTTATTGAATCAGGAGAATATAATTTATCATCCATCAACGGAAACGGAGCTATTATCTTCAAATACCAGGGCTCTCAAAGCGTAACGACCACCATGCAGATCGACGACATCAACGTCGTAAATAATGAAGACCCTGACTGTGGCGGCGGAAACCCCGGTACTGGTGGAGGAATTGGCGGTAACGGCGCATCTTTTGACAACTGCCTGTCTGAAGGATTCAATTCCGCAATTGACTATCAGACCGAATTTACGAAATATGAAAATTATGCGCTGGAAGGAGCAAGATATTGGGAAGCCCGTTCTTTTGACGGAAACAAATACATCCAGTTCTCAGCATTTAATTCAACAGACGCTGCAAACAAAGCTTATTTCATAGTGCCGGTAAACTTCTCCGAAGCAGACGGATTCTCATTCAAAACCAAAGATGGCTACAACAACGGAAATGCATTGAAAGTTTATTATTCGGCCAATTACCAGATTGGGACGGATATCACCCAAGCAACTTTGGTGGACATCACTTCTTCTTTCACCCTGTCTACGGGGAATACAGGTGGATATGCTGAAAACTTCACTGATTCAGGCGTTTACGATTTGTCTTCTCTGAGCGGGAACGGATTCATTATGTTCTACTACGAAGGCGCAGGAAATGGTGTGACCACAACTTTCCAAATTGACGACATTACAATCACAGACAACCAGGATCCTGATTGTGGCGGAAATCCTAATCCGGGTGACGGAGATCTGGCTTTCGCAGGAAGTGATTTTGAAGATTATGCTGCATTTCTTGCCGGATTGAATTCTTTCGGGATCAAAAGTTATGCAACACAAAGTACCGGAAATGGCGTTGACGGAAGTACCGCTTTGAGGATTAACATGGCTAGTACTGCTGCCAACGACTATGTCTTCACTGCATTGACCCGTCCGGGATTGCCTTCCACATACAGCACAATTAAATTCTATGTAAAAGGGACTTCGGACAAAAGTATTTCCATCAACCTATATAAAAACGACGGAACTTACTACAAGTTTAACTTGGGTGATGTAACCGGAAATATGACCGTTCAGCAGGCAGGAAACAACCAGTATACAGGTGTTATCAATACAGGCGGGCAATGGGCTGAAATCACTTTAGACTTGTCAGGGATCACTGATTTGAATACTTCCAACACCGCGGGAGATTTCTTTGCATTGAAAGTAGGTAAAGATGTTCCTTATGATATTTATTTAGACGGATTCACAATTCAATAACCGAATTGATTAAAAATAAAAACCCGCTCTTTGAGCGGGTTTTTATTTTTGTATTCGATTCTCTTCCGTGAATATCGTATGTTGTGTTGTATGTTCTTTATATGATGATGCCGCCGTAAGCAAAAAATGTCAAAGTTGCATTATCTATAAATTCTTCAAGATTTGTGTCTTCACTTGCATTTTCATTGTACAGTTCAAAATAATACTCATCAGGATTTATTCTGTTTGAAAGAATAACATCAAGTGAATTTTTATTTTCTTCTGTAATTTCTATTTTTTTAGGAAAAGTCCAAAATTTAAACCGTTTCGTTTGTGGATTGGGATTTAGTAATTTTAACTCACTCAAACAACAGGGAATTCCGTAAAATTGATTTGGATGAAGCAAACCATTTATCAGTATTCTTTTCAAAGTAACGTCAGTGTCATTTTTAATTTCAACCGTAATACTTTGAATTACAACACTATCATCAAACACGTTGATTTGATTTCCGGGAATTTTAGCGTATAAAATTCTATCGTATTTGGTTTCAAATATTTCTTTCGCCGGATGATATTTCGCAGTATTTATATTTTCGGTTTGAGAGTGGGCTTTCAAACTAAACAATACAGCAATTACTATTATTGTAAAATTCTTCATATAAGACTTTCAAATATAAAAGTTTATAATAACAAAAAAGCGGACATTTCTGTCCGCTTGCTTATTGCGCAATGCTTAAAGCATATTGCTTTATTACATCATCCCTGGCATTCCGCCACCCATCGGAGGCATAGCAGGTTCATCTTTCTTGATCTCAGTGATCACCGCTTCGGTCGTAATCAACATTCCTGACACAGATGCTGCATTTTCCAAGGCGACACGTGTAACTTTGGTCGGATCGATGATTCCTGCTTCGTACATATTTTCATACGTATCGTTTTTCGCATTATATCCGAAATCGGCTTTTCCTTCCTTAACTTTCGCAACGACCACGGAACCTTCTCCACCCGCGTTGATAACAATCTGGCGCAACGGTTCCTCAATCGCTCTGCGTACAATGTTCACTCCGGTTGTTTCATCAGCATTTTCACCTGTGAAGTTTTCCAAAGCTGCCAAAGCTCTCACGTAAGCAACACCTCCTCCGGCAACGATTCCTTCTTCTACAGCCGCGCGGGTTGCATGAAGCGCATCATCAATCCGGTCTTTCTTCTCTTTCATTTCCACTTCAGAAGCTGCCCCGACGTAAAGAACCGCAACACCTCCGGCGAGTTTTGCCAAACGCTCCTGCAATTTCTCACGGTCATAATCTGAAGTTGTGGATTCGATCTGTGCCTTGATCTCATTTACACGTGCTTTGATCTGACCTTCGTCACCTGCACCGTTTACAATGGTTGTATTGTCTTTATCTATCTGAACTTTTTCAGCTGTTCCCAGCATGTCCAAAGTCGCATTTTCCAATGAATATCCTCTTTCTTCCGAAATCACGGTTCCTCCGGTCAGAATTGCGATGTCTTCCAACATGGCTTTTCTTCTGTCCCCGAATCCCGGAGCTTTCACTGCAGCAATTTTCAACGATCCTCTCAAACGGTTGACCACCAAAGTTGCCAGTGCCTGTCCTTCTACCTCTTCTGAAATGATCAGTAACGGACGGCCTGATTGTGCAACCGGCTCCAATACCGGAAGGATGTCTTGCAGGTTAGAGATTTTTTTGTCATACAACAAGATGTATGGATTGTCTAATTCTGCAACCATTTTGTCAGGGTTGGTTACAAAGTACGGAGACTGATATCCTCTGTCAAACTGCATTCCTTCTACTACATCAACCGTGGTATCGGTTCCTTTTGCTTCCTCAACTGTGATAACTCCTTCTTTTCCTACTTTTGCAAACGCTTCTGCTATCAATGACCCGATGGTATCATCGTTATTTGCCGAAATAGAAGCTACCTGTTTGATCTTGTCGGAACTGTCTCCGACTTCCTGGGATTGTTCCTTTAAATTAGCAACAACTGCTGTTACCGCTTTATCGATTCCGCGCTTCAAATCCATTGGATTTGCTCCCGCTGCTACATTTTTTAATCCTTCGCGTACGATCGCCTGTGCCAAAACTGTTGCAGTTGTAGTTCCGTCACCTGCTACGTCATTGGTTTTGGAAGCTACTTCTTTTACCATTTGCGCTCCTAAATTCTCGATCGGATCAGCCAGTTCGATTTCTTTTGCTACCGAAACACCATCTTTGGTCACATGAGGAGCTCCGAATGATTTTTCCAAAACTACATTTCTGCCCTTTGGACCTAATGTAACCTTAACTGCATTTGCCAATGCATCGACACCTCTTTTTAAAGCGTCTCTTGATTCAATATCGAATTTTATTTCTTTTGCCATTTTCTTTTGTATTATGTATTACGTACGATGTACAATGATTTTACTAATTTTTATTTCAGCCAAAATGTACTTTATAATTTGTGCATTTTACTTTTTACAATCATTTAAACAATTGCCAAAATATCGGATTCTCTCATGATCAGGTAATCCTTTCCTTCCCATTTCAATTCCGTTCCGGAATACTTCCCGTAAAGAACCTTATCTCCGACTTTTACGGTCATGGGTTCATCAACTTTACCTCCACCAACAGCTACAATTGTTCCTTGTTGTGGTTTTTCCTTTGCTGTATCGGGAATAATGATCCCTGAAGCTGTCTGCGTCTCGGCAGGAGCAGGCAATACCACCACTCTGTCTGCCAATGGTTTAATTGTAATTTCTGACATATTTTTAAATTTTTAATATTAAGATTAATGGTTTCTGATATGTCGAAAAATGTGCCAATGGCAAGAATCTGACATTTTGAAACAGTTAAACTTTAACAGACTGACAAGTTGGCGGGATCAGTCATGTAATGATTAAATACTTTGACAAATCTTCCTTTAGTCAAACAACCCGCTTTGCTGGCTCGATTTAATTTTCCCCAAATGTTTATATGCTTTTTCGGTAGCCTCCCGGCCACGCGGCGTTCGCATCAGATACCCTTCCTGAATCAAATAAGGCTCATACACCTCTTCGAGTGTTCCGATATTTTCCGAGACAGCTGTTGCAATCGTAGAAATACCCACCGGACCACCTTTGAATTTATCAATGATAGTCAAAAGAATTTTATTGTCCATTTCATCCAAACCATTCTGATCCACTTTCAAAGCCGAAAGACTGAATTCCGCAATTTTTTTATCTATTTTTCCCGTTCCTTTGATTTGGGCAAAATCCCTCGTCCTTCGCAAAAGGGCATTGGCTATTCGCGGCGTTCCGCGGCTTCTTCCTGCAATCTCTATCGCAGCATCCTCTTCTATATTGGTCCCCAATATTCGGGAACTTCGCTGAATAATTGTACTCAACAGTTCCTGATGATAATATTCAAAACGAAAGTTAATCCCGAATCGCGCGCGAAGCGGAGCGGTCAACAATCCTGAACGGGTCGTGGCTCCAATCAGCGTAAAAGAGTTCAACCCAATTTGTACTGAACGTGCATTGGGTCCTGATTCAATCATGATATCGATTTTGTAATCTTCCATAGCTGAATACAGATATTCTTCAATTACGGGTGACATCCTGTGGATCTCATCAATGAACAAGACGTCGTTTTCTTCCAGATTGGTCAACAATCCGGCTAAATCGCCCGGCTTATCCAAAACCGGACCCGAAGTGATTTTGATCCCAACGCCCAGTTCGTTGGCAATAATATGTGCCAAAGTCGTTTTTCCCAATCCCGGAGGACCATGCAGCAAAACATGATCCAATGCTTCACCACGCAACTTTGCGGCTTTTACAAAGATTTCCAGATTATCCAGAATATGCATCTGCCCCGTAAAGTCATTAAAACTCTGCGGGCGGAATTGTTCTTCTATTTTTAATTCTTCCTCCGAAAAATTATCTTTTTCGGGATTGAGCAAGTCAGACATTTATATTTGATTATCTAACAGAAATCATCTTGCTTTCAAGATTTATCCCTTAATTTTGTACCAAAGTACGCAAAAATCCATCAATGAAAAAAGGGGTATTGTTAATCAATCTGGGTTCGCCTGATTCGACCGATGTACAGGATGTAAAAAAATATTTACGTGAGTTTCTGATGGATCCTTTGGTATTGGATACGCCTTACCCGGTTCGAAAATTTATTGTCGAATTTGCCATCCTGCCGAAGCGGCCGGCCGCTTCGGCTGAAGCCTATAAAAAAATCTGGTGGGATGAAGGTTCTCCTTTGGTCATAATTTCAAAAAGGCTACAGCAAAAGTTACAGGAGAAGCTTGATGTTCCAGTCGCACTGGGAATGCGTTACCAAAATCCGTCTATCAAAACCGCTTTACAGGAATTATATGACAAGGGAGTAACTGATGTTCTGGTCATCCCGCTTTACCCGCAATATACAATGAGCTCGACTGAAACGGTAGTTTTAAAAACAAATGAGATTCGGAAAAAATTTTTTAAAGACATGAATCTTACATTTCTGAATTCTTTTTATAACCGTCCTGATTATGTAAAAGTCTTAGCCGAAAGAATTAAGGAGCAATTGCCGGAAAATTTTGACAAATTATTGTTCTCCTATCATGGGATTCCTGAACGACATGACCAGAAAGCTACCGAAAAGGCAAAAAAACATCCCGAGCTTAATATAAAAACCTATCGTGACCAATGTTATGAAACCACAGAATTAATCCGGCAGGAGCTGGGTCTACCCGGAGATAACGTTTTTGTTTCGTTCCAGTCAAGGCTGGGAAAAGACCCATGGATAAAGCCTTATACAGATTTTGTTTTGAAAGATTTTCCGGCAGAAGGCGTAAAAGCAATCGCGGTCGTCGCCCCGGCCTTTGTGGCGGATTGCCTGGAAACTTTGGAAGAAATCGCAATGGGCTATGAAGAATTATTTATGGAAAGCGGTGGTGAAAATTATAAATACCTGGCCTGCTTAAATGATTCGAATCCTTGGGTGGAAGTTTTGGCAAAATGGATAAAGGGTTGGGAATCAACTGAAAATTAATATGAAAAGAGTCGCTTTTACATTTTTTATTCTGGTGGTTTTGATTTCCTGTGAAAATAAAATCAATTCATTGTCTGAATTAAAATCTAATTTTTATGAATTCAAAGAAAGACCCGTTCATTCAGGAGGAATCTTAAACATAGAATTCAATGCCCATGCAGATAAAATTGATTCGGTTTCATTAATTTTAAATGGTGTTCCATTTAAAAATAATACTCCGTTGGATTCCTCCAATTCGACGCTCGGCTTAAACAAGCTGCAAATGAAAGTTTATATAGGCGATGATTACATCTGGGGCGAAACTGTGGTTTCTGTCTTGAGCTCATTCAAAGAAACACCAATAGAATTTGAAGTAGTTAAGGAATATCCACATCCTGTTGAGCTTTTTACCGAAGGATTTTTCTTTCATAATAATAAAATTTATGAAAGCGCCGGACAAAAAGGAAAATCTAAATTAGTCAATTATTCTTTAGGGTCATCAAGCTATATCCAGGAGAAAAGACAGGACAAGGAGGATTTTTCGGAAGGAATTGCCTTGCTGAATGACAAAATCTATCAATTGACTTACAGGCAGAGAAAAGTATTTGTTTATAATGCAGGGTCGCTGGAGCTGATTGAAACATTGAAATTACCCGACACGGTAAGGGAAGGCTGGGGAATGACGACCAATGGCAAAGAGCTGATCGTTTCAGACGGAACCCAGAATATTTTCTTTTTTGATGAACAGTTCAATCTGAAAAGAAAAATACAGGTTGCCGGGTATGTTTCAATTTATACGAATTTAAACGAACTGGAATTCATCAATGATAAACTATATGCCAACGTTTGGCAGACCAATTATATTTTGGTCATCAATCCCGATTCAGGTGTGGTAGAGCAATATTATGATTTAACATCTTTGTCCGAAACAAAAGGTTCAGATGACGTATTGAATGGAATTGCTTCCTATAAAAACACCATTCTGGTAACAGGAAAAAACTGGGGCAGGATTTATGAATTGGCGATTAAAAAATAATCCGCTCACATGTCTTCTCTTGTTTTTTGTTCGCCGTCCGCCCATTTTTCTAACATAACGCGTTCCGACGGTGACGGATGGACTCCGCCGGCCAAAAGCTCAAGAAATGAATCCCACAGATTCTGTGGTTCAAACTCTCTCTGAAATTCCCTGAATGCTTTCATATAAAGTGATTCCATTTCTTTAGGATTAACTTCACCCGTATCCTCCGGAACGTAGCGGCTGACAATCTCATTTATTCTTTCCAGATTTTCCGGTGTGTACCGGTACATGAACTGGAAGATGAGTTTGGCCTTATTTGCGTTTTTTAGAATTTCAGGTTCGAATTTATTTTCAAAATTCCGGATTTCAGATTCCCAACGGTTTTTTTCGGCTTCTGATAAAATTTTTGTTCCAAGAGCTTCAAACTTTAAAGCCGATGTTTTCAAATCTTTCAGGCGTGCATCAAAATTTTTCCAGTGCTGCTGGAAATCAAAATTCTCTCTGTTGTTCCTGTCATCGTTCGCAAGAGTTATAACCTGATTGAGCTGGTTTGCATCTACACGAACATCATTAAGCTGCTCTTCCCATTGCTTTTTATAATCCGGCTCCGCTGAATTTTCCAACATCAGCTCTCCCTGTTCATAGATTGAAATCATATTGCCTGTAGCCTCTTCCACCCTTTTTTTATATTTATCCAGGTCACGGTCAAAATGACGGATGGTCATCAGCATTTTAAACTGAGGGTCAATAATCGTGTTGGTTATGGCTGTCGGATTTTGGTTTTCATTTGCATTCATAGACTTCTGTTTTTCCATGTATTTACACAAAAACCATGCATTTTATTGCATCTTATTCATTTTCAGCCAGAATATTATTTTAATTCAAGTGATTTCTGCCCGATTTTAAATCCGTTTTGGTACAAATCAATTTTATAAATTCCTTTTGGAAAATTATATTCTTCCCAGTCAAATGAAATATTTTTGGTAATTCCTTTGGTATAATTGAATCTGATTTTATCTGAATAATTAACTTTTCCCAAAGACCAGGTTTCTAATTCCCCCGGAGAAGAATCCTTGAATTTGCCCAAAGTTCCGTCGGGCTTATAAATTGCAATAAAAACCTCCTTCTCACCGGTTTCGGCCCATTCATTCGGATCCAGGTCAAAACTCACGCGAAGTTTATCAATTCTTTTTGCTTTATCTGTTTCAACTTCTTTTCCGCTGCTTTTAACACGTAATCCTGTAATTTTATAATTGGAAACGGAAAATGTGGAACGAATGCTGTTTTCTGTTTCCTGCGCTTTTTCTTTTTCCGAAACCAATTCTTCAGAAATTGAGTTTTTCTCCGTATTCAGGTTTTCATTTACGGTCAAAAGCGAATCGTTCTTCTGTTGTAAAACATTTATTTCTTGTTTGAATCTGGCAATATCAGCATTAAGCGCAGCGATCATACGTTTTGCCTGCTTTAATTCTGATTCTGAAATATCTTTCTTGTTCAGGATGTTCTGAATTTCCCTTTGCTTATCAAATATTTCTGCGTCTCTTTGGGAAAGCAGTGAGTCTCTTGCTTCCATCTCGCCCCGGGTTTTTTCAAATTCTTCTGAAAGGGAATCTAATTGTTCCTGTAATGCCTCTTTCGCAGCTTTGGTGTCTTTGAGATCAATATTCAAAATCTCTGTCTCTGTTTTTTGTTCTTTTGCCTGGTAAAAATTATACCCTAAACTCCCTAAAAGCAAAAGGCTTAAAAGCCCGATGATGATATGTTCTTTTCTTTTTGAAACCGGCGCATCGTTTCCCTGTTGCGGATCTATTGTTTCCATCATGATAATTATTCTTTAGTAATAATCGATTTTTCTCTTGACCGTAAATTTAGGGGTTTGGTTTTCTAAAATTAAACAATTTATCCAATTGTTTTGAGAATCGTATTCAAATTTAAACTCATACAGGTCAAACTTTTGAGTTCTGTAATTTAATTTTTGAATCTCTTTTGGTAATTCATCTGAATTGAACATTTCTTTCAAAATAATCCTATCGTTATTTTTTGTAACGTGGCTTACCAATTTGCCATTTTCGTATTCAAACGTTTCGTCGGTTTTTTCATTGCCCGATTTTGTAGATTTTAGGATTAATTTAGCATTTTCATCATATTTATATTCTATTGTCCTACCCGGCTTTCCGTCATTGTGAAATATTTTTTCCGATGTAATTTTCATCAACCTGTTTTCAAATTCCGAAACAGAAAAAATTTCATCTTCCATCCAGAATTCTTTCTTTTTCAGCCTTCCGCCTTCATAAATAAAGTTGGTAACCCAAAACTGGTCCGTCGTTCTCCCGGAATTAAATTCGTCAATTCTTACTAATTGATTTTGAATATAATAGAATTTCTTTCGCTGTGAAATTTTTTTCGGTTCTTCTCCATTTTGAATTAATGTTGTTTCAAGTTTTTCAACTTGATTATTAAAATTGAACTGAAAGACTGTCCGATCAAACAAACCCAATTCCCCCTGATAATCCAAAAAATTTTCCTGAAAAACCAGGTTTTCTTTTTGGTCGAATTTCAGAGAAATAGAATCAAATTTCTCATTACCTAAGAATCCCGAAACTTCCGTCTGTGCAGGGGTGGAATAGGCATACGTCGCCGACTGTATGTTTTTCACTCTTCCGGTTAACCCGAAATCGGATGTGCGTTGTTGAGCCATTGTGATTCCTGTAAATAAAAACAGGAATATGCTAATCTGATTTGCGCATCTCTTTATAAGCATTGATTAATCCGTTTGTTGATGAATCATGGGAATGGATTTCCTTATTGTTTTCCAATTCCGGTAAAATTTTATTGGCCAATTGTTTGCCTAACTCCACACCCCATTGGTCGTAACTGAAAATGTTCCAGATAACTCCCTGAACAAAAATCTTATGTTCATACATTGCCACTAAACTTCCTAACGTATGCGGCGTTAAAACATTGTACATAATGGAATTTGTCGGCCGGTTTCCTTCAAATACTTTAAACGGTTTTAAAAATTCGATTTCCTCCTTTGGTTTTCCTTGTTTTTTCAGTTCTTCCACCACTTCTTCTCCGGTTTTTCCGAATGCCATAGCTTCAGTCTGCGCAAAAAAGTTGGATAATAATTTCGCGTGATGATCGCCGAGCGGATTCAGGGAATTAGCTCCTGCCAGAAAATCGCACGGAATCATTTTCGTTCCTTGGTGGATCAACTGGTAAAAAGCGTGCTGACCGTTGGTTCCTGGTTCCCCCCAGATAATCGGGCCGGTTTGATAATCCACCGCGTGTCCGTTTCGATCCGCAGATTTCCCGTTGCTTTCCATATCGCCTTGCTGGAAATATGCCGCAAACCGTGATAAATATTGTTCATACGGAAGAATTGCCATGCTTTCCGCACCGAAAAAATTATTGTACCAAATACCTAAAAGAGCCAGAATTACCGGAATATTTTCTTCAAAATCCGAATTTTTAAAATGCATATCCATGGTGAATGCTCCTTCCAGCAAATCCTCAAAATTTTCAAACCCGACCGCCAGGCAGATGCTCAAACCGATAGCGCCCCACAGCGAATAACGGCCACCGACCCAATCCCAGAATTGGAACATATTTTCGGTATCAATCCCAAATTCTTCAACTTCTTTTTTATTGGTGGACAAAGCCACAAAATGTTTCGCGATATCGCTTTCTTTCGCCCCCGATTCCAGAAACCATTTTCTTGCCGAATGCGCATTGGTCATCGTTTCCTGCGTGGTAAAAGTTTTGGAAGCGATGATAAACAAAGTCGTTTCGGGATTGATTTTTTTGAAAGTTTCCGCAATATGTGTCCCGTCCACGTTGGAAACAAAATGGAGGCTCAGCCTCGTTTTGTAATGTTTCAGTGCTTCCGTAACCATTACTGGCCCCAAATCCGAACCACCGATCCCGATGTTGACAATGTCGGTAATTTCTTTTCCGGTGTAGCCTTTCCATTCGCCCAATATCACCCTGTCGGAAAATTTTTTCATTTGTTCCAACACCTTGTTAACTTCCGGCATCACGTCTTTTCCGTCTACAAAAACCGGCTGATTGTCACGATTCCGCAAAGCAGTGTGTAAAACCATACGCTGCTCGGTTTCATTGATCAAATCTCCGGAAAATTGCTTTTCAATAGCATCTTTCAGTTCACACTCGTTTGCCAGTTCAAAAAGCAGCTTCATCGTTTCTTCATTCATTCGGTTTTTGGAATAATCCAAAAGAATATCGTTGAATTTCAGGTGGAATTTTTCAAACCGAGATTCGTCTTCCTCAAAAAGGGTTCTTAAACTTTTGGGCTCTATTTCAATGAAATGACTCTCCAGTTTTGACCAGGCTTGTGTTTGCGTCGGATTTATTTTTTGTAATGGCATTTTCTAAAAGGATTTATCGGCAAAATTAATGAATTCTCTTTGGGTACATTCTACTTAATACTTTGCACAATTCTACTTTTATGTTAAATTTGCCTCATAGTTCGGGATGTAGCGCAGCCTGGTAGCGTATCGGCATGGGGTGCCGGGGGTCGCAAGTTCGAATCTTGTCATCCCGACCATTTTGCCCACGGTTTAAATCGTGGGCTTTTTTTCTGACAAATTGTCATAAACATTGATTCGGATTTAATTTTGCTTTAACTTCAAAACAAAATCAGCAAATGGATTTTAATCAATATACAATCAAATCAAGGGAAGCCATTCAAAAAGCACAGCAAATTGCTGTGGGAAATGGAAATCAAGCCATCGAACCCGGACATTTATTGAAGGGAATGATGGAAACCGAACAAGACGTTTTGAACTTTATCATTGAAAAACAAGGCGGAAATGTTTCCCATATCACAAATGAATTGACTGACATAATTTCACATTATCCGAAAGTTCAGGGAGGCTCAGGCAATCACTTTTCCAATGAAACCAACAAGATTTGGGTGACAGCAATGGACGAAGCCAAAAAGATGAAAGACGAATTCATCAGTTTGGAACATTTATTATTGGGGATTCTGAAAAACAGTTCCAATGTTTCCCAGCTTCTGAAAGACCAGGGGTTAAATTATGACAGCTCTGTTCAGGTCGTCAATGAATTAAGGAAAGGCCAGCGCGTAACTTCTGAAAATGCAGAGGAAACCTATAATTCCTTAAATAAATATGCGAAAAATTTAACTGAATTAGCGTACGACGGAAAACTTGATCCGGTTATCGGGCGAAACGACGAAATCCGGCGTGTACTGCAGATTCTTTCTCGCCGAACCAAAAACAATCCGATCCTGATTGGGGAACCAGGTGTAGGTAAAACCGCTATCGCGGAAGGAATCGCCCACCGGATTGTCAGCGGCGACGTTCCCGAAAACCTTCTGGACAAAAAAGTATTTTCGCTCGATATGGGCGCTTTGGTTGCCGGCGCTAAATATAAAGGGGAATTTGAAGAACGCCTGAAAGCAGTTGTAAAAGAAGTTACGGACTCAAACGGCGATATCATTTTGTTTATCGACGAGATCCACACATTGGTAGGAGCCGGGGGCGGAGGCGAAGGTGCAATGGATGCTGCCAACATCCTGAAGCCCGCTTTGGCGCGTGGAGAGCTGAGAGCTATCGGTGCAACAACTTTGAATGAATACCAAAAATATTTTGAAAAGGACAAAGCGCTCGAACGCCGTTTCCAGCAGGTAATGGTGGAAGAGCCCGATGAGGAATCGGCGATTTCCATCCTGCGCGGAATCAAGGAAAAATATGAAGTTCACCACAAAATCCGCATCAAAGATGAAGCAATTATTGCAGCGGTTCAGCTTTCTACGCGGTATATTTCTGACAGGTTTTTACCGGACAAAGCGATCGACCTGATGGATGAAGCCGCATCAAAACTTCGGATGGAAATGAATTCCAAACCGGAAGAATTGGATATTATCGACCGGAAAATCATCCAGCTGGAAATTGAGATTCAGGCCATAAAATTGGAAAATGACGACAAGAAATTGAATTTACTGAAAGAGGAATTGGCCAATTTGCAGGAAAGTAGGACGGAGCTGAATGCCAAATGGCTGGAAGAAAAAGGCAAAGCCGACCATGTACAGGAAACCAAAAAGAAAATTGACGAATTGAAGATCCAGGCCGAGCAGGCAGAACGTGCAGGAGATTATGAAACCGTGGCAAGAATCCGCTACGAAGCTATCAAAAAGGAAGAAGAAAAACTGCAGGAACTGGAATACCAGATAGCGGAAGAAGGCCAGAATAAATTAGTAAAAGAAGCTGTGGATGCGGAAGACATTGCTGAAGTCGTTTCCAAATGGACGGGGATTCCGGTCAATAAAATGATGCAGAGTGAACGTGAAAAATTATTGCATCTGGAAGATGAACTGCACAAACGCGTCATTGGGCAGAACGAAGCAATTCAGGCTGTTTCCGATGCAATCCGCAGAAGCCGTGCCGGACTGAGCGATGAGGGAAAACCCATCGGTTCGTTCCTGTTCCTCGGCCCTACCGGAGTCGGAAAAACCGAGCTGGCGAAAGCACTTGCAGAATTTCTGTTTGATGATGAGAATTCGATGACAAGGATCGATATGAGCGAATACCAGGAACGCCATTCGGTGAGCCGTTTGGTGGGAGCTCCTCCGGGCTATGTGGGTTACGATGAAGGCGGGCAACTGACGGAGGCTGTGCGCAGAAGGCCCTATTCAGTAATTCTGTTGGACGAGGTCGAAAAAGCACATCCTGACGTATTTAACATTCTGTTGCAGGTTTTGGATGACGGGCGTTTGACCGACAATAAGGGGCGTGTGGTGAACTTCAAAAACACCATCATCATTATGACTTCGAATTTCGGGGCACATATTATTCTCGAAAATTTCGAAAACCTCAATACTGAAAACGTCATGGAGGTATACGAAAAAACCAAATCGGAAGTATTTGAAGAACTTAAACGTCATTTCCGCCCGGAATTTTTGAACCGGATCGATGAAACGATTTTATTCAAACCGTTGAGTAACAGCCAGATTTCGGGAATCGTGAAAATCCAGATAGATGAGCTGGCGAAAAAACTGGCAAAACGTGACATTACGCTGGACATCACGCCGGAAGCTTTGGAGTATATCTCAAAACGCGGTTACGATCCGCAGTTTGGTGCAAGACCGTTGAAAAGAGTTGTTCAACATGATGTTTTAAATGAACTATCTAAAGAAATCCTGAAAGGAAACATTCATGATAACAGCGTGGTATTGATCGATTATTTCCCTGAAAAAGAAGGTGAAAATAAATTGGTGTTTAATGTGAAGTAATCTCACGCCATAAGCATATTGCTTACGGCGTATTGCTTAAAGCATTTTTAATACCCAAACCTCCTCAAATCGCCATCTTTCTTTCGCCAATCCTTTTTGACCTTGACAAAGAGTTTCAGGAAGATTTTCTTGCCGAAGAATTTCTCTAAATCTTCACGCGCTTCTTTTCCGACTTTGGAAAGCGATTCGCCTTTGTGCCCAATGATGATTCCTTTTTGGGTGTCACGTTCTACATAGATTTCTGTTTCGATCTGGATTAATTCCAGCCCTTCTTTGAAAATCTGCGTCACCACCTCTACCGAATAAGGAATTTCCTTTTTATAATTCAGCAGGATTTTTTCACGGATCGTTTCGTTGACAATGAACCGTTCAGATTTGTCCGTCAGCTGATCCTCCGGAAAATATTGCGGGCCTTCGGGCAAAATGCTGACTATTTTATTTTTAAGCAATTCGATATTCACTTTTTCCGTAGCGGAAATAGGTAGGATTTCAGCATTGGGAAGTTGTTCGTGCCAATATTCTACCGCACTCTCCAAACGTTTTTGGTCGGTTGTGTCAATTTTATTGATGAGAAGTAAAACCGGGACCTTTGTTTTTTTTAATTTATCAAAAAATTCCTCGTTTTTCAAACCTTTCTCCCCGATTTCCACCACATACAAAATCAGGTCGGCATCCACCAAAGCTTCCTTTACATAATCCATCATTTTGGATTGCAGCTCATAAGCCGGTTCCAAAACGCCGGGTGTGTCGGAAAAAACTACCTGGTAATTTTCTCCCGAAAGAATCCCTTTGATGCGATGGCGGGTTGTTTGCGCTTTGTGGGTAGCGATCGCCAGTTTCTCATCCATCAGCAGATTGAGTAAGGTCGATTTTCCCACATTCGGATTCCCGATGATATTCACAAACCCGGATTTGAATTTCTTTTCTTCTGACATTTTGCAAAAATATTACATAATAGATTCACAGCCATTGGAAAATAGTTTTTATTGTATATTTGATTTAATTGAAAAACTTAATTGTAGTAGGGAGTGATGAATTGGGCTCTTTTATTTCACCCGACATTTCAACTGAATTAAGTAAACAGTTTTGTGTAACCTTAACCAAACAATTAAACTTTGAACATAAGACAAGGAAATTTACAAGACCTCGAACAAATAAAAGAACTGGCAATAGCTGAATGGACACAGTTTAAAAATGTATTGACTTCTGATAATTGGGCGAAACTATACAATACTTTAATTGATGAGAAAACATATTCAGACTTGTTTTTACAATCCGATAGTTTTGTTTTTGAAAACATCCAAAATGAAATCATTGGTTTTGGCTTCTTGGTACCAAGTGGTAATCCGACCGAAATTTATAATGACCAACAATCTTACATTAGATTTGTAACCGTTTCTAAAAAATACAGCGGACAAAAAATAGGGCAGACATTGACCGAAAAATGTATTGAAAAAGCAAAGGAAAACGGAGAGAAATTTGTGGCGTTACACACTTCCGAAATGATGAATGCAGCAAGACATATTTATGAAAAATTAGGTTTTAAAATTATTAAAGAATTAGAACCAAGATTAGGAAAAAAATATTGGCTTTATGAATTAGAATTATGAATACATCAATAAGAAAAATAAACAAACACGAATATGAATTGGTTGCCGATATGTTCAACAAATACCGGATTTTTTACAAACAACCTTCGGATATTGAATTGGCAAAACAATACTTGAGAGACAGATTAACCAATGATGAAGCTCAGGTTTTTGTTGCTTATGACAATAATACGAATGAGTTGTTAGGATTTACATTATTGTATGCAAGATTTTCTTCGGTGTCGGCAATCCGTAACTGGCATATTGGCGATTTGTATGTAGAACCCCATCAGAGAAAACAAGGCATTGGACAAAAGTTATTACAAACAGCAATAGATTTTGCTACCGGAGAAAAAGCAAAGTTTATTTCATTAAATACAGCAAAAGATAATTGTACAGCACAAAAAGTATATGAAGATTTTGGGTTTATAAAGCAAGATTATTTACCAGAATATTTATACTATCAATTTGACTTATGATAAACTATGACGGAAAAACATTCAGATCAACAAGTAATACGGGAAACGGGGAAACATCCGGCGAAACTGTTTTTCATTATAAGCAAGTGAACAATATATTGACTTCTGAATATTCTGGCGGAAAAATTAAATACGGGCATTTAATTGGTTTGGTTGACGAAAACGGGAACATTGATATGCGCTATCATCAAGTCAACGAAAAAGGAGAATTAATGACAGGTACCTGCCAATCAAAACCTGAAATTCTTAAAAACGGAAAAATAAGATTGTACGAAAACTGGGAATGGACATCGGGCGATAACTCAAAAGGACAATCAATAATTGAAGAACAATAAAAGCAGGCAAACCGTTATGCGAAAAGATTACTTTTGAAAAAATCTTACCGTATATGAACGATTCAGAATGGTCTGTATAGTTTTAGAACATGAAATTTTACCATGAATAGCTTACCAATTTTTTAAAAGATGCTGAATTAAGTGGAAATTCAAACCGTCAGAAATCATCCCGAATTCCTTTAAAATTTCTGTATTTTAGCAGAATGAATTGCTCATCTTCTGATGAGAGAATCAATCTTAAATGAAAACAAGAAAAGATTTTTCACATTTAACTTACAAAACAGCTAAAAAATATACCAATTCTTTAAATGAAGAAACGGAATTGGACAGCTTAGTCGTAAAAGAAAACTACTCGCAGAAAGACGCGGAATTGAATCCCTATTTGGATAACCTTCCCGGAACAGCACCTTTTCTGCGTGGCCCTTACACAACAATGTACGTTCGCAAACCATGGACCATCCGCCAGTATGCGGGTTTTTCCACAGCAGAAGAATCCAATGCCTTCTACAAACGGAACCTTGCCGCCGGACAAAAAGGCCTTTCCGTTGCTTTTGATTTGGCGACCCATCGCGGTTATGATTCCGACCATGAACGGGTTGTCGGCGATGTTGGGAAAGCAGGTGTCGCAATCGATTCAGTCGAAGACATGAAAATTCTTTTCAACGAAATTCCATTGGATCAGATTTCGGTTTCCATGACTATGAATGGGGCGGTTCTGCCGATCCTTGCATTTTATATTGTCGCTGCTGAAGAGCAGGGCGTCCAGCAAAACCAGTTGAGCGGAACTATTCAGAACGATATACTGAAAGAATTTATGGTGCGGAATACTTATATTTATCCTCCCGCTCCTTCCATGAAAATCATTGCAGATATTTTTGAATATACCTCAAAATATATTCCCCGCTTCAATTCGATCTCTATTTCCGGTTACCATATGCAGGAAGCAGGCGCAACACCTGTTTTGGAAATGGCTTATACGCTTGCTGACGGGTACGAATACGTGAAGACCGGATTGGATGCAGGGCTGAACATTGATGATTTTGCACCGCGTTTGTCTTTTTTCTGGGCCATCGGGATGAATTATTTCCAGGAAATTGCTAAAATGCGTGCAGCCCGTGTTATTTGGGCACAGATGATGAAAGAGTTCAATCCGAAAAGCGATAAATCTCTAATGCTCAGAACGCATTGCCAGACTTCGGGCTGGAGTCTGACCGAACAGGAACCTTACAATAATATTACAAGAACCGCTATCGAAGCCATGGCCGCTGCCCTGGGAGGGACACAGTCCTTGCACACCAATGCACTGGACGAAGCCATCGCCCTCCCAACCGACTTTTCAGCGAGGATTGCAAGAAATACGCAGCTCATCATTCAGGAAGAAACACAGATCTGCCGTACCGCTGATCCGATGGCAGGAAGTTATATGATAGAAGCATTGACCGGACAAATGATTGAACAAGCCTGGAAATACATCGAAGAAGTAAAAGAATTAGGAGGGATGACCAAAGCCATTGAAGCCGGAATTCCGAAAATGCGGATCGAAGAAGCCGCCGCTAAAAAGCAGGCAAAAATTGATATCGGCGAAGATGCGATTGTGGGCGTTAATTCATATAAATCCAAATTAAAACAAGAAGAATTAGACATTCTGGAAATTGATAATACGGCTGTAAGACAAAGTCAGATTGCAAGATTGGGCAAAATCAAATCCGAAAGAGATTCTCAAAGAGTAAAAGAAATTCTCGCTCAATTGACCGAAGCTGCAAAAACCGGAAAAGGAAATTTACTCGAACTTTCTATCGAAGCAGCTCGAAGAAGAGTAACTTTGGGTGAAATTTCCGATGCGCTGGAAAGTGTCTTTGGACGTCACAAAGCCCAAACCAAATCCATTCAGGGAGTTTATGCTATGGAAGCCAGTCAAAATACATCGTTCGCGGAAGCGAGAAAATTAGCCGAGAAATTCGCGGAAAAATTCGGCCGACGCCCGCGGATCATGGTCGCTAAAATGGGACAGGACGGACACGACCGCGGAGCAAAAGTCGTAGCGACCAGCTATGCCGACATGGGATTTGACGTGGATATTGCGCCACTTTTCCAAACGCCTGCAGAAGTGGCCAAACAGGCAGTAGAAAATGATGTACACATTTTAGGGATTTCATCGCTTGCTGCCGGACACAAAACGCTGGTCCCGGAAGTGGTGGCGGAGCTCAAAAGATATGGTCGTGATGATATGTTCATCGTGGTCGGGGGTGTAATTCCGCGACAGGATTACGATTTTCTTTATCAGCACGGAGCCCACGCGATTTTTGGGCCGGGAACCAATCTGGCGGAATCAGCGATTGAAGTGTTGAACAGGTTTTTAAAGGATTAATTCATGGGTAAAATCTCTCGCTCTTCCATCAATGCCGTACGCTTTCTATGCCTTGCATTCATTGTTTGGTTCTGTTTGTATTTCTTTTTCGGGGAACGGTTTTCGATTGAATTTACCGACCGCATTTTTGCTTCGTGGTTTCCACAAATCCTTGTTTTTCTGGCTGCTGCTTCCATTTACGGATTGTTCATTTTGGCCATTAGATCCTACCGGAAAAAATGGATAAACATTCTGCTGTTTTTAGCCGGGTTTATTTTTGCCCTGCTGCCTTTTCTGGCGTATCACGGTTATTTTCAGTACCAATGTGGAATTTGGAACCGGGAAATAATGCATGAAAAAATACTGTATATCAACAAGTTAAATAAAGATGAGTTTGTAAAAATAATTCATTCCAAATGTGAAAAAAGCCGGGAAGAACGAAGCGATACGATAATTTCCAAACAGATCACCCGATTCCTCGAACTGAACAATCCTGTCAAAATCCAAAAAGCGGAAAAGGCAGATTGGACTGTGGCTAAATAAGACCCTTACAGATAATCAAACCTCACAGGTTTAAATCCTGTGAGGTTTTTAACTAACACACTGAAACAATTTATTTCTTAATTACTTTATGAGCGATCATTTTTCCCTTGCTCTCTATGGATATAATGTAAATCCCTCGGGGTAAAGATGACCCGTTCCAAACAAATTTATTTTCTGATTTACCGGGCTCAATATAAATCACCTTTCCAGTCATATCCGAAACCTTGAAAGTGTAATTTTCTTTCACATCTTCAGGAAGCTGAATGTTTATTTCATTTATAAACGGATTCGGGTAAACTGACAGGACTGAGTTGTTTATCTCATTCATGCTCATTGTTGCCTGCTCAATTTTAAATGCAGGTGAAACAATTTGCTCCTGTTTGTTTCCCGTAGCATCGGTGCAGGTAATTTTAACATCGAACCAGGAATTGTTCTGGGGAACTACAACATTTTCTAAAGACGCTTCATAGTAATTACCGAAAGCAGGCATAAAGAAATAATCCGGATTTTCTGTCAGTTCCAGTTCCGTCCAATCATCCTGACCATATAAGCTATACTGAAGCTCTATGCTGTTTCCCTCGTTATAGGCATAATATTCTCTTCCCTCTCCGGTGACCGTATATTTAAAATCTGCACCTGCGAGTCTTAAATGCCCATTTTCAGTGCTGTCAAAAACATGGGTAACTTCGTCCTGAGAATTCCTGAACTGCAACATCTGCAATGTCGGCGGCTCATCTGCCAGATCCGCATTATAAATCAGTTTTGTTATGTTTTTACCATCCAGTCCTTCTACTTCCAGATTGGTGTTGGTAAACGTAATTTCAATTATTCCGTCGGTGGGAAGAAAGATAAAATCCATCAAAAAATCAAGATAATTGCCGGAATAAAATTCCGCACCATTGTGCCTGATCTCAATTTGTACTGTTGAAAAATCAGTTTCCCGCACCTCTCCATACATCCCTTTATACAAAACACTTACAAAATCAGATGTATCGGGAACAACAAAAGCGGCTGTTACCATTATAGGTGAATTATTGCCCTGTCTTATGCCGGCATTGCCTTCTCCTGTAAAAACAAAACCGGGATGGAACGGTAATAATGCCTTTCCTGTTTCGGTGTAATAATAATCATTCCCAAGGAAATAATAACTTAGGGCAGAGTTCCCGCTGCCGTAAAGGATCTGGCCGCCAGATGAAACGATTGCGTTTCCTTTCATTAAAGACGGTTCTTCCCAACCCGGTGCCATCATTTCCTGATGATCAACCATAGTGGGAAACACCAGCACATTGAAAAGATCATCATTTACCGGATTATCAAGAAAACCTTTAAATGTATTTCCGGGCAAATTGGTCACCATCCATCCGCCCATATCTATCTCATTCACCAGTGTAGTCAGCGTGGAAAATCCAACAGCCGCATTTTGGAAATCACCAAGCGGGCTAAGCTGAAACTGTTCCTCGTGATACACCAGATTGTCCGGATTATTTTCCAATAAAACCGGCGTTTCTATTCCGTTCAAAGAAAATTTGGAAAAGTAGCTTCCCTCGTCAAAGCCGGTTCCAAAAACACTGTTGGATATAAAATATCTGTCGCTGACGTCATTAATATAAAAATCCCAAACAGGCCCATCACTTCCCAACGGCTCTTCCAGCAGATAGTTAGATCCGTATACATTAAAGCCTGAAGGCATGAAAAAGAAAGATCGATCCAAACACATAGAGGAAGAAATATTTTCTCCCGGGTTAAAAATTCCGGGCTCGAGCACATTACCTTCTTCATTCCGCATACGAACGGAAATATAATTATCGGCCTCGGCTGGCTCAATATCAACCGATGTGCTGCCTGTTACATTTATCATCTCTTTGATAATGTAGCTCATTTTTCCCGAGATATGGGTGAATTCTGCAAAAATATCATACGTTCCTTCAGGTACATACATTGTAATTGGGTTTGACCCATTCCAAAAAGCATAATCCATATAGCCCGTTTCGTCATAGATGAGCAGAAAATTGGAACTGTATTCTGCCGGATCAAAATCTAAATTTATTTGTAATGTAAAATCATTTACATCTTTGAATGCAGGGACCTGATGCTCTTCGCTGAAAAATTTATTTGAGATAAAAATATTCTTCATGCCATCATAAGCAAGGGTATCATAAACAGCCCGGTCGAAAATATGATCAATCGCCAGCGTATTGTTCAACGGCTGTTGTCTGTGCTCGGTGATAATCATTTGCCCTGACAAACTCCAACCCAGGAACAGAAAGACAAAAAACATCATTTGTCTGCATAAGCAAACTTTCTTCATGACTCTTTGGTTTAATATGAATAAAACTCTTTTGAAAAAAGTAATTAACTCAGGATAGAAATGACTTTATTTTTTAATTACTTTTTGTGCTATAATTTTTCCGTTGCTTTCAATCTGAAGGGTGTAAATTCCTATCGGTAATGAGCTGCCATTCCAGGTAAAGGATTTTTCACTTTGTGTTTTGGAATAAATTGTTTTTCCGCTCAGGTCACTGACTTTGAACACATAATTTCCTCTGAAATTTTCCGGAAGCTGAACATTCAGTTCGGTCGTGAAGGGATTAGGATAAACTGTCATAACCGATTTGTCGATCTCTTTAATTCCCATGGTTGCCTGCTCGATCTTAAAAGCAGGAGAAATAATTTGTTCCTGCTTATTTCCTGCAGAATCAGTACAGATGATCTTCACATCAAACCAAGAATTATCTGCCGGAACCAAAATATTTTGAAGCGAGGCCTGGTAATAATCTCCCAGTCCCGGCGACTGGAAATAATCCGGATCATTGTTCAACTCCAGTTCCGTCCAATTTTCCTGGGCATGAAGGCTGTAATAAAATTCAACGGTATTGCCTTCAATATAAGAGAAAAGAGTCGTATCGGGATGGTATTCATGGTCTGCGGCAGCCAGCCTGACTTCAGAATTATTTACGGATTCTAAAACATTCCCTACCTTACCGGAATCGTTACGAAACTGTAATGCCTGAAGTGCCGGGGGAATATCCGTCTGGCTTGCATTATAGAAAATCTTTGTGGTGTTTGTCCCGGTCATATCTTCTACCTGAACATTCGAGTTAGTCAGTGTTAATTCTATTTCTCCGTTTAAAGGGATAAAAGAATCTGTTAAATTCCCTGTAAATATTACCGTACCATTTTGCCTGACCTCTGCCTGTGTATTAAAATAATCACTTTCCCGAACTTCTCCATAAATCCCTTTGTAATCTATATCAAAATAATTCATCTCATCCGGTATGAGATAAGGAAGAGTTATGGCAATAGGTGTGTTGTTGCCTTCAACGATATCCGGATTATTATTTCCGGTAAACGTGAACTGCTGATGAAATGGCAGCTCTTTCAATCCTTCATTTACAAAAGAATAATTTGATGTGTTGCCGGATCCATATTTTATTTCTCCATCATCTGTATAAACAGGATTCCCTTTGATGAAATACGGGTATTCATCTCCCCACTCCTGATCCACTACCAAATGATCGCCAAGCATAGGATAAACAAGTAAATTTGCCGCACCTTCCTCAACAGGATTATAAAGATATCCCTTGAATGCTTCTTCCGGACTTACCGTTATATCCGAATTGTAGATCGTCCAGCCATTGGTCGTAAAATCATTAAATATTACCCATGTAAAAAATCCGGGAAATTTATTTTCCCCTTCATTTAATAGTGTGGGCTGAAGTTTTTCTACATGCCATATGTATTCCTCCGGATCATTCTGTATTTCAGCAGGTTCTGCAATTCCCGTAAGAGATGGCATTTTATTGAAATAATTGATGTTATCCTCGTTGCCGTATCCTATAAAAAACTGTGATACCGAGTAACGGTCACTTACATCATTGATATAAAAATTCCATACCGGATCATTTTCAAATGGAAATTCCCATATGTATGCTTCATCCATGACCCGTAAATCAGACGGTTGAAAATGGATGATTCTGTTAAAAACCATTCCGGAATTTAATTCCGTCTGCGGATTGTACACTCCGGGGTTTAACGCTTCACCGTTTTCATCATAGGTATTTATCGAAATATAATTTCCGGCTTCTTCAGGATTAAACGTCAGGGTTGTTTCTTCATTTATTTCCTGCTGTTCTTTTATCACAATCAGTGATTGTTGAGAATTCATATTATAAAAAAGAAAAAAGACATCATAATTCCCTTGAGGCACTTCAAATGTAATAGGATTCTCACCTATGAAATAGCTTGTGTTTTCATAACCCGATTCATTATAGACCTTGGCTATAAAAGGAAAATAGGTGTTCAAATCAAAGGCGAGGTTGATGTGAAGATAAACATTATCATTGACACCCTCCTCCGCAGTCGAATGATTGACCGCAGTTACCGGTTGATTTTCCATATATATTTTTAAGCCGTTTTCGTCCGTGATCTGTGTATAATTTTGTTTGTCAAAATCAGGCTGTACCTTTCTCGGGCTGTCCGGAACAGTGTTAGTGTGTTCTACAAAGATGCTCTGTGCGGCAAGCGCATGGCTAAGTATCATTAATATAAGGGCGGGGGTAAACTTGGTGTAAATTTTTTTCATAGTGAACGATAATTAAAAATTATTGTAGCAAGTTTACTGTATGGAATAATCTTAAACAAAAAACGACCTTCTCAAAATCTTCCCGACCCTATTTTTTATTTTACAAAATATTGATGATCAGATTATTATAAAGAATCAAACCATTGATAAATATCTACTTCTTTGGGAATGTGCAGTTTTTTCCGGATTAAATACTTCTTGTTTTGAACGGTCTTGGGGGTTATAAATTTATAGCGTGCAATGTCTTTTGTAGGAATTTTTAATTTCAGAAGCGAGCAAAACTCTATTTCTGACTGGATGATCTGGGAATTAATTCTCAGTAATTTAGCCGAAAACCCGGGAAATATTTCATTAAAATAATTAATATAAGCGGGGTCGCCTGTTTCCAGCATTTTAAGAAGCTGGCTGTAGGTTTCCTTGGCCTGGTTTTCGGAAAAAGTTTCCAGGTATTCCTGACTGGCTTTTTCCTGCTTTGCGAGAAGGTTGTTTTTTCTGATCACTATATAAATAATGATCGTCAATACAACAATAGCGAAGATGAAAACGTAAACAAATTTATAGCTTGAAAACTCTTCTTTCTCCTTCAAAAGTTTATGTAGTGATTTATTTTGGTTTTGGGTGATTCTCAACATTAAAGAATCTTTTTTTGCTTCATAAATTCTTGCAGAATCTTTCTTCAGCAACTTTTTGTAGGAAAGTATAATATTATCATACAAATCTTCAACATTCAAATGGTTTTTATAGCCTTCCGGCTTTTCCGCTTCTTTAAAATACCGCAGTGCTTCCTGGTAATTCTCTTCTTTCATCGCCACATTTCCCAGTACCCAGAAATTATTTATGTATATATCGATCCGGTTGAAATTCTCGTTGTAAGCCTGGGAAAGCTGTGTATAATACTTAGCGGAATCCAGCTGATTGATATCGTTATATACAGCGGCCAGATTGGAATAATGTACACAAAGAAGCTTCTGCCTGTATTCAGGGTCTGGCATTTTCTCAAATTCCCTTCCCGCTAAGTTCAGGTACTTCAACTGATTTTCATAATCCCTTTTCAAAGAATAATAATTTGAAAAAGCTACGAATAAATCTCCTTTGCTGGTTATATTAAGCGAGTCGTTTTTTCCTAGCCTGCCAATCAATTCCCTGCCGCTTTCCAACTCCCTGAATGCTTTTTCGGGCAATCCGCTAAAAATATATGCTTCGAAAAGATACCTTCTCGCTATTACCTCATAGACGTCTGACTTATAGAGATTTGCTTTTTTATACAATGATTTTGCCCCGGCCATCATTTTTTCAAAATCATTATTTCCCCTGAAATAAATACACTGAACCATTACAGCTTGCAGTTCTGTTTCCCAATCGTTTATTCCGCGGGCCTGCTTCTCTATTGACTTTGCTTCTTCAAACGCTTTATCAGGATCGGTTTTTACTAATTCAAAGCAATTTTGCACATTTTTCTTTAATTCATTCGGTGGAACAGTCTGCGGGAAAACATAGACGGCCCACAAAAAGAATAGGATCAGTATTTTGGTACGTTCTGACATTTTTCTTCAAAAGACAAACAATTTAAGTTTTTTTATGAGAAGTTGAAAATAAAAACCCTTCTTTCAAGTGATAAAAGATATTCATCAACATTTCTCATTAAGGGTCAGAATCACAGGAACACCCATAAAATTCAAATTCATTATCTTTATATTTCAAATAAAACCAATGCCCACCCAAAAAGAAATTCAACTTAGAAAACACAAAAACATCGCTACGGGATTATTTTTCCTGATGGCAGTTGTATACGGGCTGATGGTTTATTTACAACACCAAAATCCGCAAAGCTGGATGGGTTATGTGGAAGCTTTTTCCGAAGCGGGAATGGTCGGCGCACTGGCAGATTGGTTCGCGGTTACGGCCTTGTTTAAACACCCGTTGGGAATCCCTATTCCGCATACCAACCTAATCGAACGAAAGAAAAACGATTTGGGGAAAAATCTCGGTTCATTTGTAAAAAACAATTTTCTTTCACCTGAAAACATCCGTCCTTATATTGAAAAACTGGATGTAATGAAATTTGTATCGGACTGGTTGAACAAAGAAAGCAGCCGGGAAATCCTGGGATCCGAAATCCTGAACCTGATCAAAAAAATCATCCATGATCTTGACGATACTGAAGTCCGGGATTTTCTGGCAAGAAAGGGTTCTGAAATCTTAAAAACAATTGATTATCAAAAAATAACCTCTTCCGGAATTCATTATATGGTGGAAAAAGGCGAGCACATCAAACTGCTGGAAACGCTTTTGCCTCAACTAAAAGAATATGTGGAAGAAAGCCAACAGATGATCCGTGAGCGAATCAGTGAAAACCGTCCGTTTATTTCGTTTTTGGCAGGAAAAAGGATTTCACGTGAAATGACCGACGGAATTTCAAAGTTTATCGAAGAAGTTGAATTGGACAAAGAACATTTCGTCCGAAAGAAATTGACCGAAAATCTGGAGAAACTTGCAGAGGATTTATTGGTTTCAGAGCAATGGGAAGAAAAATTCAACCAACTTAAAACCGACCTGATCTCGCCGGAAAATTTAAACGAATATGCAGACGATGCCTGGGAGTCTGTCAAAAAAATGCTGGAACAAAGCATAGAAAGACCTGATTCAGGTTTGAATAGATATCTGCACAAAAACATACAAAAATTGTCGGATTCACTTCAGGACGATGAAGATTTGAAGCTGCGTTTAAATAAATGGATCCGTCATTTCCTTTATCGGATGATCCTGAAAAACAGCGAAGAAGTTCAAACGTTAATCAGCAAAACAGTATCGGGTTGGGAAGGTAAAGAGCTGAGCAACAAGCTGGAGCTGGAAGTTGGGAAAGACCTGCAATTCATCCGTATAAACGGAACTTTGGTGGGTGGTTTGGTCGGTTTGGTGATTTATATTGTTACACATCTGTTCATTCCTTAAAAACTCTTTTGTACAAAAGATTGCATATTAATTTCTAAATATTATTTTTGTATGCCTTATAAATTAATTAAATAACATAAATATGAAAAATTTAGTAGACAAAATCCACGCGGAATTTGAGTCATTTAAAAATGAAGCGGCGGCTCAGGTAGAAAAAGGAAACAAAGCTGCCGGAACAAGAGCGCGCAAATCGGCTCTTGAATTGAGCAAAATGTTCAAAGAATTCAGAAAAGCTTCTGTAGAAGCCGCTAAAAAGTAAAAAACTTTTAAAACCGTCCCACACTTCGACAAGCTCAGTAACCGGGACGGTTTTTCTTTTATCCTCACATAAAGTTTCCCCTTTCTGCTTTCACTTTGTTGTATATTTATCCTTTCATTTCAACCAAGTGAGGAATCTTAAATTTTATTTTTTGTTCATCTCTCTTTTTGTGCTGCTTCCTGCAGGGGCACAGACTGTAGAAGACTGTGACAAAATGATTGTGGAAGGCGTAAAAGAAATGAACAATAAAAACCATTCCAGATCGCTTGAAATCCTCACGAAAGCCAAATCAATAGCCGAAGAAAATCACTGGCACAAGCAAAAATTTCTGGCAATTAATAACATCGGGGCGAATTATTATCTGATGCTTGATTACGGCGAAGCGCTGGACAATTACCTGGAGGCTTATAAAATTGCGCTGAAAGAGCTGGAGCCCAATTATGAAATGATTGTCCTGAACAACATTGCCATTTTATATTCCAAGGAAAAAGAATTCAACAAAGCCGAAGAATATTTTAAAAAGGCTTACGACATAGCGGAACAAAACAATGACTCCCTGAAGATCGGGTTGTATGCGGTTAATCTTGCTACAGTTGCCAATGAAAAAAAGGAAATCAAAAAAGCAGAGGATTATCTGAAGATCTCTTTTCTTTACCTGAAAAATGCTCCGCCGATTCTTTATCAGGCCAAAATTACGAAGGCGCAGAACCTGATGCTGAAAAAAGATTATGAGAATGCCAAAGAAATTGTGACTGGAATTTTACCTGAATTAAATTCTCCTGAATTAAGCGAGCACCGGATTTCGACCTATATGCTGCTTTCTTCGGTCTATGAAAATGAAAACGAGCCGGATAAGGCCATAAAATTTGCGAATCTTGCACGAAACGATTTACAATCCAGCATAGAAAATAAAATTGATGCCTATGAAAAGCTGACAAACCTTTACAGGAAATCAGGACAGAATGATATTGCTTTTCGGTATAAAGATTCCATGATGTGGGCAAAAGATTCTCTAAATCAGGTCAAAAACGGAAAATTGTTTGAGAACAGCCGCATTAAATTCGAATTGCAAAATTACCAGCGCGAGCTTTCCGAAAGCCAGGATCGTCTAAGGTCAGAAAGAAAGTTATTCTATATGATCATTAGCGGCATTGTCATTTTGATTCTGATTACTTTATGGTCAATCCGAAATTATTCCGCCAAGCTGAAACAAAGAAAAATCATTGCCGAGAACAGCCAGAAAATTGCCGAACTGGAGCTTGAAAAAGAAAAAAACAGCAAGCTGATTTTGGAGCAGGAACTGAACGAGCAGGGCGCGTTAGCTTTATTGGAGCAGGAACGGTTTAAAAATGAAATCGAAGCCAAAAACCGCCAGCTTGCATCTAAAGCACTTTCCATTTCTTCCCGAAATGAATTGATCGAGGATATTATTGATGCACTTTCCCGAGAATCTGAAATTTCGGGTAATGAAAATTTAAAAAAACGAATTTTCGAGCTCAAAAACCATCTTAAAAAAGAATCTGAATGGGATGAATTTTTTACCCATTTTGAAGAAGTCAACCATGGTTTTCTAAATTCCCTGAAAGAAAATAATCCCGAGCTTACCTCAAATGACGTTCGTTATCTTTCATATGTATATATGAATTTGTCTACAAAAGAAATTTCTTCTCTCTTAAACATCACCGCAGAAGCCTGCAGAAAAAGAAAAGAACGGATCATTAAGAAAATGAATCTCAAGGAAGACATCGACTTATATTCCTATTTATCAGGCATTTAAAAATGTCACGCTTTTTCCAACTCATCGTCCCGTTAATTCTGTCTATATTTTTTGTTTTTAATTCTGATGATGTGAACTTGCAGGAATAATTTTACACCCAAATACACATGAAAAAATTTATTTATTTCTTACTGATCAATCTTTTCTGTATTCCTCTGTTTGCACAATTCGATGTAGTCGGTTCAAATGAATTCGGAAGGATTTTCGGCGTTACATATGACAAAACCATGCAAAACAAATTGTATGCAATTACGTTAGGGAATCATATTTTAACTTCAGATGACAACGGGCAAAGCTGGACAATTTTCTATTCTGAGCAAAATGGTTCGTTTGGCAAGCTGGACAACAATTTACAAGCTTATCACAACGATAAATTAACCTATTTTTTGCAAAATGCAAACAGCTCTGCTGCAGGTCGTACTGTCTACCTGCTGGATATCGCAACACAAACAATTGCGCATGAATATACAACACCCATCCCCGATCCTTCATCGGAAGGCAACTGGGTAACTTCTTACAGCATCTCCGAATCAGATTCTGACTATGCGCTAATCTCTGTGGGATACAAAATTGGCCTGGCTAATTATGAAAAGGTATTCTATACCACAGACGCCGGAGAGAACTGGGAAGAGGTTTATTATACTGCCGACAATCTCAATATTTTTCCGGGAGAAGTAGCCATTCACCCGGAAAATCCGGAAAAATTATACATTACACGGGGAAATGGTGATACTGATACCGACGGCGGCCTGCTGATTTCGGAAGATGGCGGACAAACATGGACAGAAAAAATTCCGGGAATCGTACTGCAGCCTATCACTTTTAATCCGGAAAACTCCGATGAAATCTGGATCGGAACCGGAATAAGCTTTGGCGAATACCCGGAAAACCTGTATAAATCAACCGATGGCGGTGACACATGGAATATTGTACCTATCGCATGGACGGATTATTTGTTGGATTGTATCAATGTTATCCAATTTAATCCATCCGACCCATCCAACATGATTATACTGGAAGACAATGAAGTAGCAATTTCAAATGACGGCGGGGCAACATGGGACCTGCATGTTTATCCTGATGCTTTAGACAATCCGGAAGAATATTCTTATGGGCTCGATGCTTCATTTAACCCGTTTGCTGAAAATGAAATATTTGTTTCTGCCAATTATTATCCGATGTTTTCGACCGACAAGGGCGCAACAATGGTAAGGGTAAAAACGCCTTATTTTGCTTCAGACGGACAGGTCAACTACTTCAATGATGGCGAAGAAGAACATTTATACTATGGAGTTCAATTTGGATTTGCACATAAAAATATCCTGACGAATGAAGAAGGTGCGTACAACATTATGCCTTTGAATTTTGTAACCAACAATTCGGGAACGACCCTGTTCATCGATAGAAATCTTCCAGGCCGGGTCTTTACTTTTTCTGGCGGATTTATGGGCTCTAATTTAAATGTAAGTAGTGACCATGGTGAAAATCAGCATTTGATCTACTCCAATTTTTCAAGCAATTTACACGAGGTTGCCGTGCTGCCGGATAATTCGAACAAAATATGGGCATCGTTTTCTTCTTTCGGTGATAATCCTGAGATTTACGAAATTGATTTTTCAGATTTAGAGAATGTGCAGGCCAATCCGGTGAACCTGCCTTCTTCTTCGGGCGTGATCATGGGTATTCTATTCGATCCGGAAAACTCACAAAATGCAACCGTTGCCAAAGGAAGCCGGGTTCATAAATCCACCGATGGCGGAGCTTCCTGGACAGTCAGCAGTAATGGCCTGGAGGTGCTGAACATTGACTCCGACATGATTTTCAAATTGGTTCGGAACCCGTTGAATCCTGATCAGATATCGATCGCCACCAACAAAGGGGTTTTTACTTCAACGGACAATGGCTCGAGCTGGTCTCAATTGAGCAATTCATTTGTACACAATATGAAGCATTCCACAGTTGTAGACGGACAAATTATTGCTGCAACACATGATTCAGATCTGTCGGAATTTAAATTGACTTATTCAAAAGACGGAGGTGTAACCTGGACAGATATTGCAGATGATGAAGTGATGTTCCTTAATTCTTCTAGTGTTTTCTCTTCCACAGACTTCAATTTCTACGATAATTTTGTTGATGTATTTGTAGGAACATCCGGGTTGGGAGTTATTAAATTCACTATAGACCTGACAACACTGAAAGTAATTGATTCCGATCTGCTTTCTAAAAATTCAGCAGTTATTTATCCGAATCCGGCAAATGATTTCGTAAATATTGAAAGTAAAGAAGGAGTCCGTTCTGCAGAAATTTATTCATTAGCCGGGCAAAAAATACTTTCTTCAAATTCACCCAAAATAGATGTATCTCATTTGAATACAGGGATTTACTTAATGAAAATATTATTAGAAAATGGTAAGACCGAAACACAGAAATTGATAAAAAAATAAGACACTTATGGTTGATTAGGGATATAGAGAAAAGGTCGGAGTTGAAAAATCCCGGCCTTTTTATATTTCAATCTTTACATAAAAGCCCTCATGCCCACGCACGTTCCATACGGTTCCGTCTTCAAAAATCCAATACTGACCTTTAATTCCGGACAGTGTTCCTTCGAATGCCTTTTGTTTTAAAAGCGAAAGAGATTTGATTTTTTGCGGATAATTTAAAACCGGGTATTGAAAAGTATAAATGGTTTCATCCGGAACATAAAACCCCGATTGTTCAGTCGGAAGAAATATCCTGAGGAGTTCTTTTTGCTGAATTAAATCAATGTCGGGAACATCATTTTTGAGCATTTTCTGATAACTGGTTTTATCCGCCACATGTTCTTTGAGGGCAACTTCTATCATCCCTGCTTCGTAGCGGTTATCGGTTCTTGCAAGAATTACGGCAGAAGATGCTCCCTGATCAATCCACCTCGTCGGGATTTGTTTTTCTCGTGTCACACCCACTTTTAAATCCGATGAGACTGCCAGGTAAACAATATGCGGTTGTAATTGAAATGCCATTTCCCACTCTAAATCGCGTTCCGCAATTCCCAAGTGTGCTTTGGAAAGTTCCGGCCGAATGATATTCTCATTGGCTTCGGGAACCAGGAAAAAGCAGGATTTACAATAGCCCATACGGTAAATTTCCTTGTCCAGCCCACAATTTAGACATTCATTATGGTCATGATAAATCCTGATTTTTTTCCCGATTTGTTGATTGATATCCAGGTAATCATCCTTCAGATTCAAATAATAATGTACCGGAGTTCCATTTTCCGTAATCATCTTCCTTAACTGTCCTTCAAAAGTCATCGTCTTTGCTTAAATTTGTGTCTAAACTAAAAATTTCTATGCCCGCACAAGGTTTGGTAAACAAAGTTATGGAACTTCTGATGAGCAAGCGAATGCGTCAGATAGAAAATTTTATGCTTAACCCGGTTGAAACGCAGGAAAATGTGTTGTTTGAAAATCTTTCGGCAGCGCGAAACACCGAATATGGGAAACTGTATGGTTTTGATGAGATTAATGACTATGAATCATTTCGTAATCATGTCCCAATTGTGACTTACGAAGAGTTTGAGCCTTTTATTGATAAAGCAAGAAAAGGGATTCCTGATGTGACGTGGAATGGAAAAATAAAATGGTTTGCAAAATCTTCCGGAACCACCAATGCCAAGAGTAAGTTCATTCCCATTAGTGACGAGTCACTGGAAAACTGCCATTATGCTGCCGGAAAAATGATGTTTGCGATATATCTGAACAATCATCCCGACACCGAAATTTTTAAAAATAAAAATCTCCGGCTGGGTGGCAGCAGTGAGATTTATGAGAAATATGAAACCCTGTTTGGTGACCTGTCAGCTATTTTAATTGACAATCTTCCTTTTTATGCCGAGTTGAGAAACGCCCCAAATAAACAGATATCTTTGATGGGCGAATGGGAATCGAAAATGAAAGCAATTGCCGATGCCGTTATTGTGGAAGATATTGGTTGTTTGACCGGTGTACCTTCATGGATGCTCGTCTTGCTGAATTATGTCCGTGAAGAAACAGGAAAAAAGTACCTCGATGAAATCTGGCCCAATCTGGAAGTTTTTTTCCATGGTGGTATCAGCTTCAAACCTTATCAGGAAAATTATCGTCAACTGACTCAGAAAAAATTAAATTTCTACGAAATCTATAATGCCTCGGAAGGTTTTTTCGGAATCCAGGACCAAAAGGACTCCAAAGATCTGCTTTTGCTCCTGGACAACGGGATTTTTTATGAGTTCATCCCCATGGACGAGTTTGGTTATCCTCATCAAAAAGCGATTCCGTTACAGGAAGTAGAGGTTGGGAAGAATTATGCGATGGTTATTACCACCAATGGCGGACTTTGGCGCTATTTGATTGGCGATACTGTAAAATTTACCTCTAAAAAGCCATATAGAATCGTTATTTCGGGACGAACCAAGCATTATATAAACGCATTTGGAGAAGAGCTTATCATAGAAAATGCCGAAGAAGGATTAAAGCGCGCTTGTCATGCAACCGGAGCTATCGTCAAAGAATTCACAGCCGCTCCCGTTTTTATGGAAGGAAATGAAAAGGGTGCACACGAATGGCTGATTGAGTTTGAAAAAATGCCGGAAAACTTAGGGCGGTTTGCCCATATCTTGGACAAATCGCTGCAAGAGCTGAATTCGGATTATGAGGCTAAACGATACAAAAACATCACACTCAATCCATTGAAGTTGAGTATTTCCCGTGAAAATTTGTTTTTTGATTGGATGAAGGAAAGAGGAAAATTAGGCGGTCAAAATAAAGTTCCCCGGCTTGCCAATAACAGAGAATATCTTGATGCTCTCTTAAAAATGAACTTTTAACCCCAATCTTTTTCAAGTTAAATCATAAAAAAATGCCACAAGAAATTGTGGCATTTTTTATAATCTGTTCTAATGAATTATTTCTTAATAATCTTTTTAGTAACTGTTTTGTCCTCCATTTTAATACTAAGGATATAAACTCCTTTGGGCAAGTGACTGATATTCAACGTGCCATTAGCTTTGTTTACATTATTTGTAAGCACTGTTCTGCCAGCAGCATCTGTTAACTGAACAGAAAGAATCTGTCCTTTTTGTGAATTAATATTCAACACGCTCGAAGCAGGATTAGGATATACGGTAATTCCTGCGGAATTACTCATATCTTCTATACCCAGCATTCCACAATCTACATTTGCTTCCCAACCATACGCCGCACCTGAATCATCAGAAATAAATTCAATCGTAATAGCCCCGGTTGCGTGTGTCGAAACAAATGTCGGGCCCGGATTATTGTTCCCGGTAATTGTTCCCCCGGTAAACAATGGTGAGTTTACACTGTCTCCATTATGAACGTATAGGAAATCCTTGTTAGTCTGTAACCCTATTCTGTCAAAAGACAATTCCACCATTTCACCATCAACATTCGGATAGAAAGTTTTAATAAAATGTTCATTGTTTCCATAGCTTCCACTGATTCCTCCTGTGTCCGTAAATGTTGTTCCATCACAGAATCCTCCGGTTAAAATAATGCTTTTTACCATTCCTCCTTCGGAACCGTCTTCACAGATATTGACCACATTGACTTCATAATATTGATTTTCACCTAACCCTGATGCTGAAAAGTTTGGAGTATCGATAGTCTGCCATGAATCTGAAGATGATCCAAAAGGAATAACCTGGTAATTCCATTGAGTAGATAAATTATCCTCTATTTGAACTTGAATTGAATTGGTGTCTAAATAATTTATTTCGACATTTTCTATAGCATATGTACAAACCGGAATAGATGATGTACAATCGCTTCCCAAACATGGCTTAGAATCAACAGTGCTTCTAATCAAAGCTCCTGGCTGCGGGCCAAAACCATTTAGAAAATTAATCCCGACAGAAGGAACAAGGTGGCAGTAACTCATAATAGTCCCTCCGTTTGAAGGAAGGGGTCCGGTTGCACAAGTCGTCCCTTGATCAGGCGCTCCCGCTGTCGGGCCACAGCCATCTATCATAGTATCATTTCCGTTCCACGAACAGTGATGTGTATGAGGAGAGCCCATAGAATGCCCCATCTCATGGGTCATAGCCATAATTGTCCATGAATAAGTCGGAACCTGGGCGTAACTCATGCTAATACCGGAGTAGGCATAATGAGATTCTGTACATAGAGAATTCAGGTATGCCACACTGGTTGTGGTAGGATAATTTACCAAATGAGCTAAATCTCCGTCAAATTCCGTCAAAGTATCTCTAAATTCAGCCAGGTTCTCATTATAATCTCCATCATATGGGTCATCTATTGTCCAAATTTTTACCGCGTTGAGCGCTACATTAATATTATCGTTCGCATAAAGAGTTCCAATGTTGTTCTGTATACCCGTAAGCCAATCAAGAGTTTCATTTACATCCGAGCCATTCAACTGATAAGGACGACGTGCAATTTCATAGTAAATTCTCACACAATTTTCTGTAGTCATTTTAGATGACATTGCCGGGTCATATGAAATGCTTTCCATTGCCTGCTGATTCTCCGCCAATTCATCCACTCCACATACAAAAGGATTTTCACCCAACAGGTTTTTGTCAGAATATGAGATATAATCCTGCTTATCTGTCGATTTTCCTAAAACAATGTTTCCTTTTTCGTAAGTAGAAATCACACCTATTACATTGTGATCAAAGAAGCTGATTGCTACCAGTGACGTATTATCTCCATTTACAATCCCGCGGTAATATTCTCCCGGTTTATAATCTATCACATTTCCCTGTTCATCTTTTGCAACAAATGTGTCAGTTAAAATGTTTTCCTTGTAAAGCTGGACGTTTACCATTTCATTCTGATAAGGAATTGAAACGGTTAAAAATTTCGGAGCCTCCTCTGCAATTCTTTTTAATTCATCCGAATTTAAATTCAAAACTGTAACGTCTGTAGCAGAAGTAAGGTATTTTGAGGCTTTTTGTACGTCATTGTTCTTGGTAAAGAGATTGTAACTTACATAGGCCTGATTCCTAGCATTCAGTTCCTGGACTTTTTTGGATACGGCGCGTATTTGTCCGAATGCTGCAAACGAACAAAACAAAAGGGTTAATAAATAAAGTTTTCTCATTTTTATGTGTTAGGTAATTTACATTAAATAATCGCCAAAGATAATGAATTTTTTTTGAGAAAAATAATGCAATTTTCTACGAACCAGATTTTTACAAAAAAGCCCGGAATAATCTATATCTCATTCCGGACTTCAAATCGTTATCAGGGCTTAATTTCTAATTAATTCTTAATAATTTTTTTGATTACTTTTTGTCCCTTCATCTCAATTGTTAAAATATAAACTCCTTTTGGCAAATGATGGATATTAATTTTTTCCTGAAAAGAATTTGATTTTTTGTTCAATATCAATTTTCCCGAAGTATCATTCAGCTTAATTGATTTTATTTCTTTTTGCGCTTCAACATTCACAACATCCGATGCCGGATTTGGATAGACATTCACTCCTTCAGAACTGCCAAAATCCTCTATGCCCAGACTTGCACAGTTCACATTGGCTTCCCAGCCGTCTTCTGTGACATAAGAATCGGAAATGAATTTTATGGTTATCGCACCATCAGCGGCTGTCGAAGCAAATGGCCCGGGGATACTACTTCCCGACAGCTGGTTTCCATTAGCAAAAACCGGGGCGTCAACACTACTCCCATTGTATACATACATAAAATCATAATCCTGCTCCAGGTCAAAATCAGTAAATGTCAGCTTAACTTTTTCATCTGGCGAAGACGGGTAAAATGTTTTAATCAATACCTGGTCATCTCCATAATTTCCATTTGTTCCGCCTGTATCTGTAAATGTTTCGCCGTCACAATAATCACCCAGCAAAATCAATCTTTTGACAACATTGCCATAAATCCCGTTTTCACATACATTTCCGACCATCAGTTCATAATAGACATTTTCCTGAAGTCCGGATATATCAAAAACAGGATCCGTAGTATTTATCCATTCACCCGGGGTTGTACCATATTGATACACAGCATATGACCAGCTGTCCGAAGTGTCATCAATAATCGAAACCTCAAGCTGAGCCCCTGAAACATTAAAATTTAATTCCAGTCCTTCCACTGTTGGTATACATGAACTTACGCAGTCTGTTCCCAAACACAATTTGGAATCTACCGTATTTCTGATAAGAGCCGCCGGCTGCGGACCGAAACCATCAGACAGATTAATTCCGACCGGAGTAAGATGGCAATAGCTCATGATCGTTCCGCCACCGGTAGGCAGATCTCCATCACAACCCTCGCTATATCCTGCCCACGGACCACATCCGTCAATGGCTGTATTGTTTCCGTTCCAAGCACATGCATGCGTATGGGGCGAACCCATAGAGTGTCCCATTTCATGTGTCATGGCCATAATTGTCCAGGAATAGGTCGGAACCTCTTCATAAAACATATCAATACCGGAATAAGCATAGCGGAAATCGGTGCAAATGGAATTCAGATAGGCAACACTGGTCGTTGCCGGATAATTGATCAAATGCCCCAAATCACCATTGAAAACAGTTCTGGTTTGGCGGAATTCATCAAGATTTTCCCCATAGTCTCCATCATAGGGATCGTCCGAGGTCCAGATCATTACCTCGCTCAGCGCCACTTTAACATCGTCATTGGTGTACAGCGTCGCAATATTATTGTGGACTCCCGTTAACCAATCCAGCGTTTCTGTTTCATCTGATCCGTTTTGAAGATACGGTGCGTATGCAACTTCATAATAAATTCTTACACAGTTTTCGGTCATCTGGGCTTTGGACATCATATCATTGTCAAATGAAATATTGTGTTTCTGGTTTTCAGGCAACTCGTCAACCCCACAAACAAACGGATTTTGTCCGATAAGATTTTTGTCCGAATAAACTACAAAATCCTGTTTATCTTTGGACTTTCCCAAAACCAAATTCCCAAACTCGGGAGATGAGGCAATACCCATTATATTTCCTTCAAAAAAACTAAATGCGACCAAAGAGGTCATATCGTTTCCGATAATTCCTTTGTAATATACACCGGGGGTATAATTTATAGTTTGCCCTTTTTCATTTCGCGCGGTAAAATCATCGGCAAGAATGTTGTCTTTGTATAAATTCACATTGACATCCACTCCGTTATAAGGAACTGTAAAACTCAAAGTTTCAGGTTTGTCAGCAACTAGCTTTTGCAGCTGCAACTGATTTAAATTCAGTATGGAAACATCAGATGCGGATTTCAGGTATTTCCCTGATTTATGTGCGTCGTCATTTTCCGAAAACAAATCGTAGTTTTTAAATGTCTGGTGTTTTGAACTCAGTTCCTGTATCTTTTGAGACACAGCCCGCATTTGCCCAAATGAGAATATCGAGCAAAAAAGCAGCATTGTTAAGATGTGAAATTTTTTCATTGTGCGTAGTATTAACTAACAAATGTAATATTAATCCTTTAATTTTGTCAATACTTTTTTATCAGGCTGTATTTTAATGATTGATTATTTAATTGTCGGGCAGGGGGTTGCCGGAAGTTGTTTTGCATTGAAGTTAATCCGGGAAAAGAAATCGTTTCTGGTGATTGATGAAGATAAAAACAAAGCTTCCTCTGTCGCCGTCGGGATTTACAATCCGGTTGTCCTTAAGCGGTTTTCCCTGATTTGGAATGCAGAAGAACAATTAAGGCTGATGCATTATTACTTTGGCTTATTCGAAGAATTATTAGATGAAAAATTCATCGAAGAAATTCCTGTCTACCGTATTTTGAAAAATGAAGAGGAGGTCAGAACCTGGCAAAAAAAATCTGCAATGTCCGAATTGAGTTCTTTTTTGTCAGAGAAAATCCATTTCATCAAAAATGAAAATATAGAGGCTCCCTTTGGCTATGCCGAAGTCAAACAGACCGGAAGGATCGATCTGGGGAAATGTCTTTCGCTTTTCAAAAAATATTTATCTGATAATCTCTTGTATAAAAATGAAAAATTCGATTATTCAGAATTAATCACTGACGAAAAAAAAATTCGATATAAGGGCATTTCGGCCAAACGCATTGTTTTCTGCGAAGGTTTCGGCTTGACTGAAAATCCGTATTTTAATTATCTTCCCGTCATTGGTGTAAAAGGAGAGGTATTAAAGGTTCGAATTGAAGATGAAATCCCGAAAGCCATTTGGAAAGCCCACAACTTTTTGATGCCGTTGGAAAACAAAACCGCTCTTACGGCTTCCACTTATGATCGCGAAGACCTGGCTCCCGTCCCTACTGAAAAAGGAAAACTGGAAATGCAGCAATACCTGGAAGAGTTTTATAAAGGAAATTATGAAACTCTGGAGCATACAGCCGGAGTTCGTCCGACAATTGTTGACCGGCGGCCTGTCCTGGGTGATCATCCTCATTACAAAAATATGTTCATCCTCAACGGAATGGGAACACGGGGAACTTTGCTCGCTCCGCAAATGACGGAATTTCTCTATGATTTCATTGAAAAGAGTATCAAAATTGACCGGGAGGCCAATGTAAGGCGTTTTGATAAATTTCTGAAATAATTCTTATCATTGTAAAAAATTACCTTATGAATTCTTTTCTTGATCCTGTTGAAATGTCAATTGCTCCAAAAGGTTTGCGTGTTCTGAATTATTTAATTGACGTAGCTCTATTCTTTATTATTTTCATTATTGTTTTTTCAGTTTTGGAACTCATAGGTGTCCCGGTGATAAATTTTTTTGATTCCTATCCTTTTTTAGACAACATTGTTTCTGCTTTATTGTATTTTCTATTTATGAGTTTTCAGGAAATCATCTTTAAAGGGAGAAGTGTAGGAAAATTTGTTACAGGGACAATGGCCGTTATGGAAGATGGGGCTGAAATTGAAATAAATAAATCTTTCAACAGGAATATATGCCGCCTTATACCCTTCGACGGTCTTTCATTTTTTGGAAATTTAGGTTGGCATGATAGTATTTCTAAAACCCGCGTTGTAAATAAAAAAGAGTTTGAACAAATGAAAATAAAAAACTCTTCAATCGATGAAATAGGAAAAAGCATTATTTAAATAAATTTTTTCATCCAAACATATCATTTCCAAATCCCCCTGAAACTTCTATTTTTGCAAAATGTTATTAGTTCAGAATTTAGGCGTTCACTTTGCGGGAAATTATTTGTTTGACAATGTTTCGTTTCGTATCAACAAAGGCAACCGTGTAGGGTTGGCCGGGAAGAACGGGGCAGGAAAATCTACACTTTTAAAAATTCTCGCTAAACAACAGGAATCCGATGAAGGCGATGTCGTTCACGAAGGCGAGGTCAGCGTGGGCTATCTGACCCAGGATATTGATTTCGAGCGTGGAAGAACGGTCTGGGAAGAAGCCGGACGTGCTTTTGAACAACTGAATGAAATCCAGAAAAAAATTGACTATACCAATCAGCAATTGACTGAAAGGACGGATTATGAAAGTGATTCCTATGCCCAGTTAATTGATGACATTACCCATCTGACCGACCGTTTCTCAATTCTGGGCGGATATACAAAAGATGCCGAAATGGAGAAAATCCTGTTCGGCTTAGGATTCAAATCCGAGGATTTTCATCGTCAGACAGAAGAGTTTTCGGGTGGATGGCGTATGCGGATTGAATTAGCCAAATTATTGCTTCAAAAACATGATGTCTTATTGCTCGATGAGCCCACCAACCACCTGGACATTGATTCCATCCTTTGGCTGGAAGAATTCCTGCAGGATTACCCCGGAGCTGTAGTATTGGTTTCACACGACAAACAATTTCTGGATAATGTCACCAATCGGACGCTGGAAATCGCCAACAGACAAATTCATGATTATAAAGCCAATTATTCCAAATACATTGAGCTTCGCCAGGAACGGCGAGAGAAAATGGAGCAGGCGCAGAAAAACCAGGAGCAATACATCAAGCACACGCAGCAGCTGATCGATAAATTCCGGGCAAAAGCTTCCAAGGCGGCAACCGCTCAGTCATTGATCAAAAAACTGGACAAAATCGACCGGATCGAAGTGGAAAACGAAGATGTCCATAAAATGAATATCCGTTTCGAATCGGCGGTAATTCCGGGAAAAATCATTTTTGAGCTGGAAAATGTGGGGAAAGCATACGGAAATAAACAGATTTTCGACAAGGTTTCGTTTTTTATGAACCGTGGTGAAAAAATTGCTTTTGTGGGGCAAAACGGACAGGGAAAGACCACTCTCGCAAGAGTGATGGTCGATGGGCTTGACCACACCGGAAACATAAAGCTGGGACACAATGTAGAAATCGGTTATTTTGCCCAAAATCAAGCTGATGTACTGAACGAAAAATGGACGGTTTTGGAGGAAGCTGAATATGCTTCAACCGAAGAAACACGAAAACGCGTACGCGATGTTCTGGGTGCATTTCTGTTTGGCGGCGAAGCGGTTGAAAAGAAAGTTTCCGTCCTTTCAGGTGGCGAGCGAAACCGTTTGGCGCTGGCAAAATTATTACTGAAACCATTCAATGTCCTGGTAATGGACGAGCCTACAAACCATTTGGATATTCAATCCAAAGAGATCCTGAAACGGGCTTTGCAAAGCTTTGACGGAACACTGATCCTCGTTTCTCATGACCGTGAATTTTTGGACGGATTGGCCAATAAGGTGTTTGAGTTCCGCGACGGAAGAGTAAAAGAATTCTTGGGCGGCATCAATGAATACCTTATTGAAAGGAAAGCACAGGGATTCCGTGAAATTGAAAAGGTCGAAGTCGAAAGGGTTACAGCCCCCAAAGAAGAAAAACCTCAGCTCTCTCAGGAAGAAATCAAGGAGCATAAACGCATCAAAAACAAAATCAGCAAGCTGGAAGAGGAAATTGCGGATTTTGAAATCAAAATTGCCGGGCTGGAAAAGAAATTTGAAGTTTCACATTCCAATGAAGATTTAAAACAATATGATGAGTTAAAGCTTCAACTGGAAGATAAAATGAGCGAATGGGAGGAATTGATGGAAAAGATCTGATAATTAGAATATGTTCGACAGGCTTACAATCAGTTATGATTTAAAATAAACCAGTTCATTTCTATATTTCTTAAATTCCTTTTCGTCCGTTAGGCCAACAGCGGAATCGCATTTTTTCATTAAAGCTGCAATCATTTCCTTTTTATGGGAAACATTTTCCGATGTCAATTTCTCAAATAATTCCCGTCCAATGCGATTGTTATGCAAATCCATTTCATGGTCAAACGGTTCATTGGGGAAACATTCTTCGTGCAGATCGGTCGTATATTTTGCCCAGGCAACACCTTTTTTCTTTGTGGTAAAAAAAGAACAATTCTTTGCGATCAGCAGATTCCAGGCTGCGTGGCGGAACGCATTTGAAATACCTCTTCCGCTTGAGCTTTCATCAAAATTGATTTCGGAAAACAAAACCGATTCTACTGTCGCCCAAACCGTTGGCATCAACAATAAGGGTTTCGACAATAAACCCGAGATCATTTTCCATGTCAGATTGATTGTAAGTTTCCGGATGATCTTGAAAAGTTTTTTCATTTTCGCTTTTGTTTAAAGCTTATTGCCTATAACATGAAGCCGTTTCAAAACCTCTTCTTTTCCCAAGAGTTCCATAATCAACGGAACGTCCGGGCCTTGCAAACTCCCGACCAGTGCCAAACGAACCGGCATCATCAGCCTGCCGAACCCGATTGCTTTTTGATTGACAAATGCCTGGATTTTTTCATGAATATTAGTATGATCAAATGAAAATAAAGCATTCAGTTCTTCCGAAAATTCTGTCAACAGGTCTTTGGTATCTTCTTTCCATGCTTTGGAAACAGCTTTTTCATCATAATTTGACGGTGCGGTGTAGAAAAATTCACCTTGTGTATAAATGTCTTTGATGAAATTTGCACGTTCTTTTATCAATTCAATCACTTTCAAATTAAATTCATCTGAAGCGCTGACCTCTTGTTTTTCAAGAATTAATTTATACTCGGGAAGAATTTCTTCGGCTGATTTTTGCTGGATATACTGATGGTTGAACCAAACAGTTTTTTCCGGATTGAACCTTGCACCAGATTTGCTGACCTTTTCCAGGCTGAATAATTGAATCAATTCTTCAATCGTAAAAATTTCCTGTTCGGTTCCCGGATTCCAGCCCAAAAGCGCCAGCATATTGACAACAGCATCGGGCAAATATCCTTCTTCCCTGTAACCTTTTGAAATACCCTCTTCTGTCTTAGCTTCGCTCAGTTCGTCTTTGGCTCGTGTCCACTCCAAAGGAAAGACAGGAAATCCATGTTTGTCGCCATCTCGTTTGCTTAATTTTCCTTTTCCCTCGGGTTTCATAATCAAAGGCAAATGTGCAAAACGCGGGGCCGTCCAGCCAAATGCTTTGTAAAGCAATTCGTGCAAAGCCATGGAAGGAAGCCATTCTTCACCACGGATCACATGCGAGATTTCCATCAGATGGTCGTCCACGATGTTTGCCAAATGATATGTTGGCATTCCGTCTGACTTATATAAAACCTTGTCGTCCAGAGTGTTGGACTCGATTGAAATTTTCTCCCGAATTAAATCATCCAGTAAAACAGTTTGATTTTCCGGAATTTTGAACCGAATTACATAAGGAGTTCCCGAATTGATTCTGGATTGAACTTCATCTGAACTTAAATTCAGCGAATTATTCAACCGGTTTCTGTTTTGGGAATTATAAATAAACGTTTCGCCTTTTGACTCTGCCTCAGCGCGTAGAGCATCTAATTCTTCCGGTGTATCAAAAGCATAATACCCGTTTCCGGAATCAATCAGTTCCTGTACATATTTTGCGTAGATTTCTTTTCGCTCTGATTGCCTGTAGGGTTTGTGCGGTCCACCAAAACCAACCCCTTCATCTGGATTTAATCCTAACCATTTCAATGATTCAATGATATAATTTTCTGCGCCCTCCACATAACGGTTTTGGTCAGTATCTTCAATTCTTAGCAAAAATTTGCCTCCGTGATGTCTTGCAAACAAATAGTTATACAAAGCGGTCCGGACTCCGCCAATGTGCAACGGTCCGGTAGGGCTGGGTGCAAATCGAACTCTTACTTCAGACATTTCAAAAATTTTTGCGAAGATACAAAATGCTGCAAGCTTTAAGCATTAAGCCATATGCTAATTAGATAAAAGATAGATCCGCACTGCTTTGCGTAATTTTTGAAACGGTTTGGACCAATGCAATTTTCAGCTTGGCGCTTGTTACTCATAATATTCCTGCTTTTTCTATTTGGCTGAATTTTTGTAAATTCATTTTGATTTTTAATAAAATAGACAATGAAAAATTTATTTTTGATGCTTATAATGGTTTTGTCTGCAGCCAATTTGTTTGCGCAAGAAATTCCGGCAGAAGTTAAAACAGAATTTGATGAGGCGGCTTTAAATCAACCTATTCAGGATTTAGACGGAAACATAATTACAGTAGGCGAAGTTTTCAAGAAATACGAAGGAAAAATTGTTCTTCTTGACATCTGGGCCTCATGGTGCCCGGATTGTGTTAAGGGCCTTCCAAAAGTAAAAGAGGTTCAAAAGCAGTTTCCGGAATTAGTTTATTTATTCTTCTCCTTGGATAAAATAGGGAAAGAGGACGCATGGAAAAACGGAATCGAAAAATACAGCATAGAAGGAGAACACTACTGGTTCAACTCCGACTGGAAAAACAGCTTTACAGAATATATCGGCTTGAATTGGATTCCCCGTTATATGCTGATTGACCAGACAGGAAAAATTGCACATTATTATGCGATTCATGCCGACGACCCGCAAATGATGGAAACTTTGGTGGAATTAAAATTAAATCCTAAAACAGAATAAAAATACCTCTGTTAAGGCGTCTTTTAATGTTCAAATCATATTGAAAAAACTTTTGTTTCTGAATGATCTTAAAAGTTGTATTACCTAATCGGCAAATTGATATTTTTTAATTCAGAATATAAAAAAACAAAGGCACCCAAAGGTGCCCTTGCTTAGATGCCGGTACTTAAACCAGCATCAATCCCTAACCAACTAACATTTAAATTATTTTTTAATGATCTTAAATGTTTCGATCTGTCCACCCTGAAGCGTTACCCTGAACACATAGGCTCCTGATGGCAGTGTGCTTACATTTACCTGGCCGTTGATCACTTTTGCAGTGC